>Ga0308161_1001290_pt1 | contig 31000 bp, 11 predicted proteins | sample PhyFR2_FD_201034 | JGI IMG/M metagenome (GOLD analysis project Ga0308161, IMG submission 201034) | Phyllosphere microbial communities from UC Gill Tract Community Farm, Albany, California, United States - DLSLF.R2 | ecosystem: Host-associated > Plants > Phyllosphere > Unclassified | place: USA...
CATGCAGAACTATAAAAAATTCCTTCTGGCCGCGGCCGTCTCGATGGCGTTCAGCGCCACAGCCATGGCAGAAACCTTGAAAATGGGGATCGAAGCGGCCTACCCGCCCTTCAACAATAAAGACGCCAGCGGCAACGTCGTCGGCTTCGACAAAGACATCGGCGATGCCCTGTGCGCCAAGATGAAAATCGAAAAGTGCGAAGTGTTCGTGTCCGACTGGGACGGCATCATCCCGGCCCTGAACGCCAAGAAGTTCGACTTCCTGGTGTCCTCGCTGTCCATCACCGATGAACGCAAGCAAGCCGTCGACTTCACCGACCCGTACTACTCCAACAAGCTGCAGTTCATCGCACCTAAAGCCACTGAAGACTTCAAGACCGACGCCGCTTACCTGAAAGGCAAGGTCATCGGTGCACAGCGTGCGACGCTGGCCGGTACCTACCTGGAAGACAAGCTGCCGGAAACCGAAGCCAAGCTCTACGACACCCAGGAAAACGCCTACCTCGACCTGACGTCCGGCCGCCTCGACGGCATCCTCGCCGACAAGTACGTGCAGTACGAGTGGCTCAAGAGCGAAAAAGGTTCGGCCTACGAGTTCAAGGGTGACCCGGTTGTAGAAAGCGACAAGATCGGTATCGCCGTGCGCAAGGGTGACCCACTGCGCGAGCGCCTGAACAAAGCCCTGGCAGAGATCAAGGCAGACGGCACCTACAAGAAGATCAACGACAAGTACTTCCCGTTCAGCATCGAATGACCTGAACCGCCTGACCGGCGCGCTCACCTGAGCGCGTCGGCTTCCAGCAATGCCTGCCGCGATATGAAAACACCATGAATTTCGATCTCTACGGATTCGGCCCCGCGCTTGCTGCCGGCGCGCTGATGACCGTCAAACTGGCGCTCACGGCCTTATGCCTGGGGCTGGTCCTCGGCCTGGCCGGGGCCTTGGCCAAGACTTCTGCGTCCAAGCCTCTGCAATGGCTGGGCGGGACCTACTCGACCATCGTTCGCGGCGTGCCGGAACTGTTGTGGGTGTTGTTGATTTACTTCGGCACCATCAACGCCATGCGCGAACTGGGTGAGCTGTTCAACATTCCCGACCTGTCCCTGAGCGCCTTCACCGCCGGCGTCATTGCGCTGGGGCTGTGTTTCGGCGCCTACGCCACCGAGGTACTGCGCGGCGCAATCATCTCCATTCCCAAGGGCCACCGCGAAGCCGGCGTGGCGTTGGGCCTGTCGAAGTTCCGCATCTTTACCCGCTTGATCATGCCGCAGATGTGGCGCATCGCACTGCCAGGGCTGGGCAACCTGTTCCTGATCCTGATGAAAGACACCGCACTGGTCACGGTCATCGGCCTCGAAGAAATCATGCGTCATGCGCAGATCGCCGTCACCGTCACCAAACAGCCCTTCACTTTCTACATGGTCGCCGCGTTCATTTACCTGGGCCTGACCTCACTGTCGATGGTGGCTATGCACTACCTGGAAAAACGCGCCGCCCGCGGCTTCGTGAGGACGACGTAATGGAATGGGAAGTCATCATCAAGTGGCTGCCGAAGTTTATCCAGGGCGCCATCCTGACTCTGGAACTGGTCAGCATCGCCGTGATCCTGGGTTTGATCCTGGCCATTCCGCTGGGTATCGCACGTTCGTCCAAGCGCTGGTATGTGCGCTCGCTGCCCTACGCCTACATTTTCTTCTTCCGTGGTACGCCGCTGCTGGTGCAGTTGTTCCTGGTCTATTACGGCCTGGCCCAATTCGACAGCATCCGCTCAAGCTTCATGTGGAAATACCTGCGCGACCCATTCTGGTGTGCCACCGCCACCATGACGCTGCACACCGCGGCCTATATCGCCGAGATCCTGCGTGGCGCCATCCAGGCCATTCCGCCTGGGGAAATTGAAGCGGCCCGGGCGCTGGGCATGTCCAGGCCCAAGACCCTGTTCTACATCATCCTGCCGCGTGCGGCGCGCATCGGTTTGCCGGCCTATAGCAACGAAGTGATCCTGATGCTCAAGGCCAGTTCACTGGCGAGCACCGTGACCCTGCTGGAACTGACCGGTATGGCGCGCACGATCATTGCGCGCAACTACCTGACGGTGGAAATGTTCTTCACCGCCGGCGTGTTCTACCTGTTGATCTCGTTCCTGCTGGTACGCGGCTTCAAACTGCTGGAACGCTGGCTGCGCGTCGATGCCTGCCAGGGACGTTGAGGCACGCTTCCGGGCGCTGGATGCGTTTCTGATCGAGCATCAAGGGCTGTGGCGACCACGGCCCTTCACGCATAACCAGTTACCCTGGGAAAACCAATACCCCGAACTGGCCCGGTGGCTGCGCCAACGCTCGTTGGCCGAGGCTGAAGCCAGCCACAACCGGCCCCATGACCTGGCCGCCCCCGGCCCTTTTCCACAGTTAGCCTTAAAGGCGCTGCAACTCAGTACTGTGGATAAGTTGCCGACACAGCCCCTGCATCCCGCCGCGCATCGCCTGAATGTCGATGTACCCGGCCGCAAATGGCAACAGATCGAAGCCTTCGGTGCGGCATTGCACTTTGCGCGCACACCCCGGCATTGGCTGGACTGGTGCGCCGGTAAAGGCCACCTTGGCCGCCGCCTGCTGCACACAGACCAACAACTGACCTGCCTGGAATACGACCCGGCCCTGATCGCGTCCGGCCAAGCCTTGAGCGCGCACCACGGCCTGCCCGTCACCCATCGTTTGCAAGACGTGATGGCAGATGTCGCCATCAGCGCCGAATACACCCCCGTCGCCCTGCATGCCTGCGGCGACCTGCACGTGCGCCTGCTGCAAGTGGCCAGCGCCGCCGGCTGCAAGCAACTGGCATTGGCGCCGTGCTGCTATAACCGAACCACTGCACACACCTACCAGCCGCTGTCCGTAGCCGCCCGCGCTTCCACCTTGCAGCTGTCAGTCGACGACCTCGGCCTGCCGCTCAGCGAAACCGTCACCGCCGGCAAACGCGTGCGCCTGCAACGGGATACATCCATGGCCCGGCGCCTCGGTTTCGATCAGTTGCAACGCCAGTTACGCGGCTGCGACGAGTACCTGCCCACGCCGTCCCTGCCCACCCGCTGGCTGGACGAACCCTTCGCCGACTACTGCCGCGAGCTGGCCAGCCTCAAAGGGTTATCCACAGGCGAACAGGATTGGGCGGCACTGGAGGCGCACGGTTGGCAGCGTTTGGCCGAGGTCAGGAACCTGGAGTTGGTGCGCGGTCTGTTTCGGCGCCCGCTGGAGGTGTGGCTGGTACTGGATCGGGCACTGTTTCTCAGCGAGCGTGGCTACAGGGTTGAAGTAGGCAGCTTCTGCGACCCGGCGTTGACACCGCGCAACTTGTTGGTGCTTGCCGAGCGCGATTAAGGGGCGAAATTGTCGCACCCCCGCCTGTGGATAACTCTGTTGATGAATTCTTTACAGAGCCTGTAGCCTTCTACGCTACAGGCCAAAAGCCACGCTGTTCATTTTTTACTCACACCATAAAACGCACGTAAAACAGGCAGTTGCAGTGTGTTGAGAACGGCTCCACAAAACGGCTATTTCATGACAACCGTATCCGACCGATTGTGCATAAGCATCTGGCGTTAAGCGTATAACCCGCGCTTTACAGGCGTTTTTTGCGAGCGATCAGTAACCGGCAAAGATCGTTGATGTCGTCACCAGCCAGGCTTGTAACTGTGTTGTCCAGAGGGTCGGTAGAAAAGGCCAGGCCTTCGCTGATCGCCGGATCGCGGTGTATGACTTCCAGAGGGTACTCACTGCGGCGCAGCTTGAACGCATCAAGCATGTCCAGGTTGAACGCCGAGTTTTCATCCAGCTGGTTGATCACCAAGTGGCAACGCGGTGGACGTGCACGCTCAAGGTGAGGTGCCAGCAGCGCATCCAGTTGATCCAACGTGCCGAGACAGGCGGCGTTCGGTTGGGCGACGACCAGCACGATGTCGGCCACGCTCAACGCCTGATGGAGGTAGACGTTGTTACCAGCGGGGGTATCGACGATCACGGTGTGCCGTTCGCTCAGGTCCAATGCCGCCAGGCGCTGGGCCAGCCACTTCGGCTCACGCGTCAACCAGCGTTGCAGGTTTTCCTGCTGTTGGGTGTCCGTGTCGCCGAAGGGAATCACCTGGCAACCGGCAAAACCCGATTGCAGGATGGTGTTCCATGGCGCGTTGAGCAGGCTGCTGCGGGCCAGGCCGGGAAGCTCATGATCCACGCCGAAGTGCTGGCGCAACGCGTTCTGGGGATCCAGGTCCAGCGCCACGACCGACTCACCCAGACGCTGCAGACCGCTGCTCAGCGCCGTAGCCAGCGTACTGCGGCCAACGCCGCCATTGACCGACACCAGCGCGACTACCGTCGGGCGCAGCGCGGTCAATGGTTCATGGTGGTGATGTTCATTGGCGTGGGAGGCATGGGCACCAAAGCGCGACCCCTCTTTCTGGTTCACCCGTGTGCCATCGTCGAAAGGAATGCTGCCAAAAAAATGCAGGCGGGCGTTTCTTCCCGTGGGGTCGCGGGAAACGCTCTTGCCGAACAGGGCAAATAGATCATCAGTGCGGCTCATGGCCGGAGCTCCTTCACGGCGCCATATAAAGACGTGGAAAGGTCGGCAAGGTACGGCTTCACCGCAGGTCTTTTTGTAGGCGTTTTCATTGCTTCATTCTGTGACAGCGCTAAGGAAGTGTCATTATTTTGATGAAACCCGAGCCGCCCTTTCAGACGAGCGGAAATTAGCCAATTTACTGACGGACCATTACTACAATTCAATGGCGGTGATTTCATCGTGCCATTGTTTTTTACCCTATATCACCGCACCATTGCCGCACCTTCAATGCTGCAAGCTTGGGTAATCGCAGTGGCGATACGCTTTAAACTCCCTCGGATTCTGTACGGCCTCGCCATCACGCTGTTGCTGGGTGGCGGCCTGCTGGGCGATTTGCTCGCCGATTGGGATTTCAGCCAGATCAGCCGCCGCGCCGAGTCGCTTTATGGGCCACTGGGTCCGGGCCGCCAACGCATTGATGCCTGGCAACAATTGCTGGCGACGCAGAAGCAGGTGAGTGAGGCTGAGCAGCTCAAAGTGGTGAATCTGTTCTTCAACCGCCAGTTGCGCTACGAAGAAGACATCGACCTGTGGCACGAAATTGATTATTGGGCGACCCCTATTCAATCCCTGTGGAAAGGCGCTGGCGATTGCGAAGACTACGCCATCGCCAAGTACTTCAGCCTGCGTCACTTGGGGGTGCCCGCCGAAAAACTGCGGATTACCTACGTTAAAGCCTTACGCCAGAATCGCGCACACATGGTGCTGACGTACTATGCCAGCCCCGAAGCCATGCCCCTGGTGCTGGACAGCCTGATGGACCCCATTTTGCCCGCCAGCCAGCGCGCAGACCTGCTGCCGGTTTACGCGTTCAACGGTGAAGGGCTGTGGCTGACCGGCGCCGGGGGGAACAAAAAAGTCGGTGACACCAAGCGTCTGTCACGCTGGCTGGACGTCTTGAAAAAAATGACCGCTGAAGGGTTTCCGGCCAGTTCGGATAATTAACAGGAGCTACGATGTCACTGTTCAAACAATTGCTGATCGCTATCTGCGTGTTCCTGGTGGTCGCGTTCAGCGGTAGCTTCTTCGTCAGCCTGGAAAGTTCGCGTACCCAGTACGTCAACCAGTTGCGCTCCCACGCCCAGGACGCGGCGACGGCGCTGGCCCTGTCGCTGACGCCGAACATCGATGACCCGGCAATGACCGAACTGATGGTCAGCTCGATCTTTGACAGTGGCTACTACGCGAGCATTCGCGTGGTGGACCTGAGCAATGACCAGGTGCTGGTGGAGCGTGCCGCCGAGCCGGATGCCAGCAGCGTGCCGGCCTGGTTCGTCAAGATGATCGGCCTCGCGCCAGCCGGCGGCGATGCCATCGTCAGCCGTGGCTGGCAGCAGGCAGCGCGGGTTGAAGTGGTCAGTCACCCGATGTTCGCCCTGGCCAAACTCTGGCAAAGCGCGCTGGGCAGCCTGGTTTGGCTGCTGGTCTGTGGCGCGGTGAGTGCGGTACTGGGCGCGCTGTTGCTGCGTCGTCAGCTCAGGCCCTTGGACTATATGGTGGAGCAGTCCCACGCTATCGCACGTCGAGAGTTCCTCAGCTTGCCCGACCTGCCCCGCACCCCGGAACTGCGCCGCGTGGTACAGGCCATGAACCAGATGGTGGAGAAGCTCAAGGCGCTGTTCCACGAGCAGACCGAGCGCAGCGAGAAGCTGCGTGTGGAGTCCTACCAGGACAGCCTGACCGGGCTGGCCAACCGTCGTTATTTCGAGATGCAACTGCAATCGCGGGTCAGCAACCTGGAAGAGTCCAGCTCAGGCTACCTGCTGATGCTGCGGGTCAACGACCTGGGCGGCCTCAATCAGCGTCTGGGCGGGCAGCGCACCGACCAGTTGCTGCAAGCCGTCAGCAAGCAACTGGTGCGCACCTGCGCCAAATACCCGGAAACCCACAACCTGATCACCCGCAGCCGTGGCGGTGAATTTGCCGTGCTCGCGCCGGGCCTGGTGCGTGACGAGGCCGTGCAGTTGGCCCAGGAACTGGAAGCCACCTTGCAGAGCCTGCACGAAACCGGCGCCACCGACATGCCCACCGTGGCCTACATCGGCCTGGCCCCTTACAACCCCGGCGACGCCTCGGCAGACCTGCTGATGCTGGCTGACCAGGCGCTCACCCAGGCCGAAGCCAACAGCCTGCAAAGCTGGGTGTGCCTGACCCATCAAACCCTCGACACCGTCAGTGACGACCCGCACAGCTGGCACACCCTGCTCGACAACGCCCTGAGCCAGGGTCGCTTCCGCCTGTTCTTCCAGCCGGTGGTGAGCAGCAGCGATATCCGCCAGGTCCTGCATTACAAGGTGCTGTCGCGCCTGCTCGACAGCCAGGACCAGACCATTGCCGCCGGACACTTCCTGCCATGGCTGGAGCGCTTCGGTTGGACCGCGCGGCTCGACCAGGTAATGCTCGATCTGGTGATCGCCCACTTGGGCCAGCACAACCAATCGGTCGCGCTGAACCTGTCGGCAGCAACCCTGAACGACCCGCAAGCCCTGGAGCACATGTTCGAACGCCTGGCCCAACACCCACTGTTGGGCGAACGCCTGACCCTGGAAATCGGTGAAGAACAAGTACCCGAACAGACGCAGCTGGAGCGTTTGACCCGGCGCATGCGCGGCCTCGGCTACAGCCTAGGCCTGCAGCGCTTCGGCGGGCGCTTCAGCATGATCGGTAACTTGGCGCATCTGGGCCTGGCCTACCTCAAGATCGACGGCAGTTACATCCGCGATATTGATCAGGAAAGCCACAAGCGCTTCTTTATCGAGGCCATCCAGCGTGCGGCCCACAGCATTGACCTGCCGCTGATTGCCGAGCGCGTGGAAACCGAGGGTGAGTTGCGGGTAATCCGCGAGATGGGAATTGAAGGGGTGCAAGGCCAACTGGTCGGTGAACCGGCGCCCTGGAAGTGGAGCACTGAATAATCACGCCTCCTTGACGCTCACGCCGTGAAGGAGGTGCGCGTCAGATCAGGCCGGTTTCATCGTCATTGATCAGCTCGCTCAAGCCACCCAGCGCCGCCCGGGCATGGGTACGCTCCAGGAACTTGGTCTGCGCCGCCGGCGGCAAGTCGGTGATGCTCATCACGTTCTTGGTGATCAGCACCTGGATCAAGTCGTCCAGTACGCGGATCATCTCAAGGTCACTGCTCTTGAGCTGCTTGAGGCTGTTCTCAATCTCATCGTCGGCAAACCACGCCTGGATATCATGATGGTCAGCCGGTAGCGTCTCAGTGGCTTCTGCGAAGGCCTGCGCCTCGACACGCACCAAAGCGTTGTATTGATCGCGTTGCACGTAGAACATCAGCCCTCTCCCAATAAAAAATCCCTGCAGGCGCCGCGCACGGCTCCCACAGAGATTACACACATTTCCCCAAAGCGCATGCCAAAGGGGCGCCAATCCCGAAAGATTGACGCCCCGCTGGTGATCAGTCGTGGTGCTTGACGGTCAGGTCGCCACCGGCGATCAGGCTATTGATCGCGGCGGCGCCACTGCCCCAGCTCGCGCCGTCCACCTTGATCGTCACATCAGCCGTACCGCCGTTGGTGCCGGTGAACGACCCGGTGCTGCTCACGCTCAGCGTCGAGTTGCCCGACGAGTCGGTGGTCAACCTCAGGTAGCTCGACAGGTTGGTGTCGTTATTGCCTTGCAGCAAGTCGGACAGGTCCAGCTTGTCGCCTTCGCCATGCTTGAAGTCAGTGATGCGATCAAAGCCACCGCTGGTGTTGGTGTCGCCTTTGAGCCACACAAAGGTGTCGGCACCCGCGCCGCCTGTGAGGATGTCGTTACCCTTGCCGCCCACCAGGATGTCATTGCCTGCGCCGCCGGAGAGCGTGTCGTTACCGCCCTGGCCGAACAGGATGTCATCGCCGGCGTTGCCGATCAGGGTGTCGCCGCCATCGCTGGTGCCGTAGATGTTCGACGCGTTGGCCAAAGCACCGACGTCCTGCACGTGCTCAGAGATGTACTGATGCAGAGTGCGGTCGTCGATCTGATCGACTGTGGTCGCCAGCTTCTCGGCAGCGAATGCCTTGAGTGCCGCGCTGCCTTCCTGGCCTTTGTAGCTGATCAGGTCGCCGAAGATGATGTCGTTGCCCGAACCGCCGGAAACGTTGTCGGCACCGGTATCGGCGGTGTGGCCGGTAATGGTGTCCGCCAGCTTCGCGGTGTCGATCGTGCTGACCGTTTTGTCGGTATCGAAGTACTTCTGCAGCATGTCCTTGTCGACGCTGCTGCCCAGGCCGATGGCCTGTACTTCAACCCCGCCCGTAACCGCCGTGGTCAGCGCAGCGTAAGCGGCCTTGGCCGCTTCCAACGGATAGTCGTAGTAGTAGCTGTTATTGCCCACAGCCCCCGCCACGTCGAAACCGCCACGACCGTCGGACACAACATAACCTTCAAAGGTCTTGGCGCCGGACGAGCTGTACGAGTAGACCTTGCCGTCGGTGTCAACGATGACCTGGGTCTTGCCGTAGACCGTTGCGGTGATCGCAGCGGACTGGCCCAGGGTGTAGGTTTTGCTGTTGACCTTGCTGTCGAAGTAAACCGTGTCACCGTAGCGGCTGGTCGCGCCCAGAGTGATGTTGTCGTACGTGTAGTTGTAAACGTTCGGCGCACCGTCGGTAATGAAATACGTCAGGTTTTTCGCATTGGCGTTGCTGGTCGCTTCAGAGCTCTTGAACCAGGCCGTCGCGGTGTTGAAGGCGTCCTGGTAGTTGGTCACGTCAGTCGAGTTGGAACTCATGTTGTTCAACACAGCCTGCAACGCATCCTTGGCAGCCGCCTGGTCAGCCAGGTTGACCGACACTTGCGATTCGACCTTGGTGTCGAAGTCCACCAGCAACACTTTCACCACACCCGAACCGGTCAACTTGGCGTTGGCGATCAAGGTATCGAAGATGGTCGACAACTGGGACTTGATCGACGTCATCGCGCTGGAGCCGATACTGCCCGAGGTGTCGACGATAAACGCGATGTTGTAGTTGGTGCCCGGTGTGGTGATACCCCCTTTGTCGCCAACCACGATGTTGTTCGCCGAGCTGGTACCCAGATCGATGGTATCCGCCGCCGCGCCGCCTTCCGTGACGGGGGTGTAGACCTGAGGCTTGACCGTGATGGTGGTCGTTGCCGCCAACGAACTCAGGCTGTTGCCACCCTCATTGTCCGTCACCGAGACATCAATGGTGCGATCGCCCAGCGTCGGGTACTTGCTGGTGCTGGAGTACTGGAACGACTCAAGCAGCGTCTTGTAGGTTGCCGCGTCCGCCGTGCCCGACAGGGTCAGCACGATCTTGCCGCTGACGTCAGTCCCGACGCTGGTCACGGTGATGCCTTTGTAGGTACCACCCACTGCTACCAGGCTGGAGCTCAACACATCGCCCGAACTGGCGTTTTTCAGGGTGATGGTCGCACTTTGCATCTGGGTGCTGTCGACGTCAGCGATGGCCACGCTGCCGGTGATCGCAACACCGTTGGTGCTGCGTTCGGTGTACGAGGTGTTGTAGCCGGTGGCGACAGCACCGTCGGCAGTGCTCAGATCCAGGGTCGGCGCGTCGTTGACCGCCGTGACCACGATGCTCACTTTGCCGGTCGTCACCGCCGAAGCGCCGGTGCTCAACTCGGTGGCCGTGGCTTTCACGGTGATGTCGAAGCTGGCGGTCGAATCCTTGGCCGGCGTAACCGTCAGGGTTTTCAGGTTCCAGGTGCTGACATCGTAGAGCGTGCCGCTGCCATTGGAAGTGATGCTCGTGGTGCCATCGGTGATCACGGTACCGGCTGGCAAGCCGCTGACTTCCACCTTGTGCGACTCCGAACCATCGTTGTCGACAAATGTGGTGGTAATCGGGCTGACCTTGATCGCAGTGTCTTCCAGGCCACGGTTGTAGACGTAGCCGGTGTAATAGCCTTCGCCGTTGACGATATGGCTATCGCCGAGCACCGCACCGGCGGCTTTCAACGCGTCCACGCTGGTGTAGGTCTGCAGGCCGCTGTTGCCCAGGGACATCGACACGCCATTGTTGATCGACACATTGACGTCGTAGTTGCCCGCGCCGGCCTGGTTGTAGTGGTAGACGTCGAGGGTGTAGTAACCCGACTCGGTCGGCGTGTAGCTCGAACCGGTAATCGCGCTGCCCTTGCTCCAGGTCTCAGTGGCAACCAACTTGCCGCCCACGGTAATGGCCAGGCTGTCGTCGGCCGTACCGGTGAAGGTGTAGCTCTTGCCGGCTTCCAGGTAGATCAGGCCGGAGACCTTGGTCGCGGTGCCGTCTGCCACATTGCTGTTGCTGACACTGCTGGTCACGCCGGTGGTGAGGGCGCTGGCGGCCGTCTTGGCGTCGATCACGCGGATCAGATCGCTGGAGTTGACCACACCGTTACCGTTGGTGCCCAGGTCGGTGCGCAGAGTACCGCCGGTCCAGGTTTGAATGACCAGGCCTGTAGGCACAGCGCCGAACGCGCCAACCGTCACCACAGGCACGTCCGCCACCGGGTGGATATCCACGGTGATGATCTTGGTGTCGCTGTAGGAATTGCCGTCGGTAGCCTGGAATTTCAGCTGGGTGTAATCGCTCTGCTTGTTGCCCACACCTGTGCCGCTGAAGCTGTTATCGCCTGACTCGTTGGCCGCCGGGGTGTAGCGCACGTTGTGGCTATCGAAATCAGCCTGGCTGAACGACTTGCCGGCCGAGGTGGCGGTTTTCAGATCAGACGCGGTCAGCGCGACCCACACGCCGTTGACGTTGTACTCGATCGAACCGGCCGGCAGGTTGGTGAACACCACTTTCGGGTTGGCGGAGTCTTCATCGCTGACACCGAAGGTCGCCCAGGTCAATTCGATCGACGTGTCTTCGTTGCCCTGGATGGAGCCGTTGCTGGCGATTGGGGTGTCGTCGACCAACGTCACGGTCGGCTGGCCAGTGCTGTGGGAGCTGGCGTTGTCCGCGTCGGTGACGGTCAGGTCGATCTTCGGCAGTTGATGACCGGAGTTGACGTAGTCCGCGCCCTTCTGCGTCAGCACAACACTATTGCCGGACAAGCTGTAGTAGCCATCCGCATTGGTGCCGGTGGTGAAGGTGATCTTCAGTTGGGCGACCGGTGTTTCTTCATCGCTTGCCGTGAAGGTACCGGCGACGGTGCCGACTTTGGCGGTGTCCTCAACGATTGTGGCAGGCGTGATTGCAATCACTGGCACGTCGTTGTGCAGGTTGACGGTCGGTTGGCCACTGTTGTTGGAGTGCGCGCCATCCGGATCGGTCACGGTCAGGTCGATCTTCGGCAGTTGATTGCCAGCGTTAACGAAGTTCGCGCCTTTTTGGGTCAGCACAACGTTGTTGCCGGAGATGCTGTAGTAGCCATCGGCGTTGCTGGTGCCCGTGAAGGAGATGGTCAGGCCATCGCGTGGGGTTTCTTCGTCTTTGGCAACGAAGGTACCGGCGACGGTGCCCGCAGACGCCGAGTTCTCTTCCAGGGTGTTAGCCGCAACCGTGATGACCGGCACGTCGTTGTGCAGGTTGACGGTCGGTTGGCCGCTGTTGCTGGAGTTCGCACCCTGAGGGTCGGTAACGGTCAGATCGATCTTCGGCAGTTGATTGCCGGCGTTGACGAAGTCCGCTCCTTTTTGGGTCAGCACAACGTTGTTGCCGGAGATGCTGTAGTAGCCATCGGCGTTGCTGGTGCCCGTGAAGGAGATGGTCAGACCATCGCGTGGGGTTTCTTCGTCTTTGGCAACGAAGGTACCGGCGACGGTGCCCGCAGACGCCGAGTTTTCTTCCAGGGTGTTGGCAGCGACCGTGATGACCGGCACGTCGTTATGCAGATTGACGGTCGGTTGGCCGCTGTTGCTGGAGTGCGCGCCCTGAGGGTCGGTCACGGTCAGGTCGATCTTCGGCAACTGGTTGCCGGCGTTAACGAAATCCGCGCCTTTCTGGGTCAGCACAACGTTGTTGCCGGAGATGCTGTAGTAGCCATCCGCGTTGCTGGTGCCGGTGAAGGAGATGGTCAGGCCATCGCGTGGAGTTTCTTCGTCTTTGGCAACGAAGGTACCGGCGACGGTGCCCGCAGTCGCCGAGTTCTCTTCCAGGGTGTTGGCCGCAACCGTGATCACCGGCACGTCGTTATGCAGGTTGACGGTCGGTTGGCCGCTGTTGCTGGAGTTCGCGCCCTGAGGATCGGTAACGGTCAGATCGATCTTCGGCAGTTGATTACCGGCGTTAACGAAGTCCGCGCCTTTCTGGGTCAGCACGACATTGTTGCCGGAGATGCTGTAGTAGCCATCGGCGTTGCTGGTGCCCGTGAAGGAGATGGTCAGGCCATCGCGTGGCGTTTCTTCGTCTTTGGCAACGAAGGTACCGGCGACGGTGCCCGCGGACGCCGAGTTCTCTTCCAGGGTGTTAGCCGCAACCGTGATCACCGGCACGTCGTTATGCAGGTTGACGGTCGGTTGGCCGCTGTTGCTGGAGTTCGCGCCCTGAGGGTCGGTAACGGTCAGGTCGATCTTCGGCAGTTGATTACCGGCGTTAACGAAGTCCGCGCCTTTCTGGGTCAGCACAACGTTGTTGCCGGAGATGCTGTAGTAGCCATCGGCGTTGCTGGTGCCGGTGAAGGAGATGGTCAGGCCCGAACGTGGGGTTTCTTCGTCGGTCGCGGTGAAGGTACCGGCGACGGTGCCCGCAGTCGCGGAGTTCTCTTCCAGGGTGTTAGCCGCAACCGTGATGACCGGCACGTCGTTATGCAGATTGACGGTCGGTTGGCCGCTGTTGCTGGAGTTCGCACCCTGAGGGTCGGTAACGGTCAGGTCGATCTTCGGCAGTTGATTGCCGGCGTTAACGAAGTCCGCGCCTTTTTGGGTCAGCACAACGTTGTTGCCGGAGATGCTGTAGTAGCCATCGGCGTTGCTGGTGCCCGTGAAGGAGATGGTCAGGCCGTCGCGTGGAGTTTCTTCGTCTTTGGCAACGAAGGTACCGGCGACGGTGCCCGCAGTCGCCGAGTTCTCTTCCAGGGTGTTGGCCGCAACCGTGATCACCGGCACGTCGTTATGCAGGTTGACGGTCGGTTGGCCGCTGTTGCTGGAGTGCGCGCCATCCGGATCGGTCACGGTCAGGTCGATCTTCGGCAACTGGTTGCCGGCGTTGACGAAGTCCGCGCCTTTTTGGGTCAGCACAACGTTGTTGCCGGAGATGCTGTAGTAGCCATCGGCGTTGCTGGTGCCGGTGAAGGTGATCGTCAGGCCCGAACGTGGGGTTTCTTCGTCGGTCGCGGTGAAGGTACCGGCGACGGTGCCCGCAGTCGCAGAGTTCTCTTCCAGGGTGTTAGCCGCAACAGTGATCACCGGCACGTCGTTGTGCAGATTGACGGTCGGTTGGCCGCTATTGCTGGAGTTGGCGCCCGATGGATCGGTAACAGTCAGGTCAATCTTCGGCAACTGGTTGCCGGCGTTAACGAAATCAGCGCCTTTTTGGGTCAGCACAACGTTGTTGCCGGAGATGCTGTAGTAGCCATCGGCGTTGCTGGTGCCGGTGAAGGTGATCGTCAGGCCCGAACGTGGGGTTTCTTCGTCGGTCGCGGTGAAGGTACCGGCGACGGTGCCCGCAGTCGCAGAGTTCTCTTCCAGGGTGTTAGCCGCAACAGTGATCACCGGCACGTCGTTGTGCAGATTGACGGTCGGTTGGCCGCTATTGCTGGAGTTGGCGCCCGATGGATCGGTAACAGTCAGGTCAATCTTCGGCAACTGGTTGCCGGCGTTAACGAAATCAGCGCCTTTTTGGGTCAGCACAACGTTGTTGCCGGAGATGCTGTAGTAGCCATCGGCGTTGCTGGTGCCCGTGAAGGTGATGGTCAGGCCATCGCGTGGGGTTTCTTCGTCGGTGGCCGTGAAGGTACCGGCGACGGTGCCGACTGAGGCAGAGTTTTCTTCGATCGTGGTCGGAGTAACTTCAATCACAGGAACGTCGTTGACCAGCGTCACAGTCGGCTGGCCTTCGCCAGTAGAGCTGAGACCACCGGCGTCGGTGACGGTCAGGTCGATCTTCGGTAGCGCGTTACCCGCGTTGACGAATTCAGCACCTTTGGCAGTCAGGACCACGTTGTTGCCCGAGATGGCGTAGTAGCCGTCTGCGTTAGTACCAGCAGTGAAGCTAACAGTCAGACCATCGCGTGGGGTCTCTTCGTCTTTAGCAACGAAAGTGCCGGCAACGGTGCCTGCTTCAGCAGTGTTCTCAACGATGGTGGTCGGCGTAACAGCAATTTCTGGGACGTCGTTGACCAGCGTTACGGTCGGCTGGCCTTCGCCAGTAGAGCTGAGACCACCAGCGTCGGTGACAGTCAGGTCAATCTTCGGCAGCGGGTTACCCGCGTTGACGAACTCAGCACCTTTCTGGGTCAGTACGACGTTGTTGCCGGAGATGGCGTAGTAGCCGTCTGCGTTGGTGCCGGCGGTGAAGCTAACGGTCAAACCATCACGTGGGGTTTCTTCGTCTTTAGCAACGAAGGTGCCGGCAACGGTGCCTGCTTCAGCAGTGTTCTCAACGATGGTGGTCGGCGTAACAGCAATTTCTGGGACGTCGTTGACCAGGGTCACAGTCGGCTGGCCTTCGCCGGTGGAGCTGAGGCCACCAGCATCGGTGACAGTCAGGTCAATCTTCGGCAGCGGATTGCCAGCGTTGACGAATTCAGCGCCTTTAGCGGTCAGCACCACGTTGTTGCCGGAGATGGCGTAGTAGCCGTCCGCATTAGTACCGGCAGTGAAGCTAACAGTCAGACCATCGCGTGGGGTCTCTTCGTCTTTAGCAACGAAGGTACCGGCAACGGTGCCTGCTTCAGCAGTGTTCTCAACGATGGTGGTCGGCGTAACAGCAATTTCTGGGACGTCGTTGACCAGGGTCACAGTCGGCTGGCCTTCGCCAGTAGAGCTGAGGCCACCAGCGTCTGTAACAGTCAGGTCGATCTTCGGCAGCGGGTTGCCCGCGTTGACGAACTCAGCACCTTTCTGGGTCAGTACGACGTTGTTGCCGGAGATGGCGTAGTAGCCGTCTGCGTTGGTGCCGGCGGTGAAGCTAACGGTCAAACCATCACGTGGGGTTTCTTCGTCTTTAGCAACGAAGGTGCCGGCAACGGTGCCTGCTTCAGCAGTGTTCTCAACGATGGTGGTCGGCGTAACAGCAATTTCTGGGACGTCGTTGACCAGGGTCACAGTCGGCTGGCCTTCGCCGGTGGAGCTGAGGCCACCAGCATCGGTGACAGTCAGGTCAATCTTCGGCAGCGGATTGCCCGCGTTGACGAACTCAGCGCCTTTAGCCGTCAGCACAACGTCGTTGCCAGAGATGGCGTAGTAGCCGTCTGCGTTGGTACCAGCGGTGAAGCTAACAGTCAGACCATCACGTGGGGTTTCTTCGTCACGTGCGTTGAAGGTACCGGCGACGGTGCCTGCTTCCGCAGTGTTCTCCACGATGGTGGTCGGCGTTACATCAATCAAAGGAACGTCGTTGACCAGGGTCACAGTCGGCTGGCCTTCGCCAGTAGAGCTGAGACCACCAGCGTCGGTGACGGTCAGGTCGATTTTCGGCAGTGGGTTACCAGCGTTGACGAACTCAGCGCCTTTAGCCGTCAGCACAACGTCGTTGCCAGAGATGGCGTAGTAGCCGTCTGCGTTGGTACCAGCGGTGAAGCTAACAGTCAGACCATCGCGTGGGGTCTCTTCGTCTTTGGCAACGAAGGTACCGGCGACGGTGCCTGCTTCAGCAGTGTTCTCAACGATTGTGGTCGGCGTAACAGCAATTTCTGGGACGTCGTTAACCAGGGTCACAGTCGGCTGGCCTTCGCCAGTAGAGCTTAGGCCACCAGCGTCAGTAACAGTCAGGTCAATCTTCGGCAGCGGGTTGCCCGCGTTGACGAATTCAGCGCCTTTAGCGGTCAGCACCACGTTGTTGCCGGAGATGGCGTAGTAGCCATCTGCGTTGGTGCCAGCAGTGAAGCTAACAGTCAGACCATCACGCGGAGTTTCTTCGTCACGTGCATTGAAGGTACCAGCGACGGTACCCGCTTCAGCAGCGTTCTCAACGATAGTGGCCGGCGTTACATCAATCAGCGGCACATCGTTGACCAGCGTCACACCCGGCGTAGCCGCATCGTGGGAGCTGCCCTTGTCGGCGTCGGTTACGGTCAGGTCAATGGCCGGCAGTTTGTTACCCGCATTGACGAAGTTCGCGCCCGCCAGGGTCAACACCACGGCGTTGCCCACGAGGGTGTAGTAGCCGTCTTTGTTGCTGTCGGCGGTGAAGGTGACTTTCAGATCGGCAATCGGGGTTTCGACGTCGCTGACAGTAAAGGTACCGGCGACGGTGCCTTCGCCGACCTGTTTTTCCACCAGGTCGTTTGCGACGACTTCAATCACCGGCAGGTCGTTGACCGCAATCACGTTGATTGGCAGCGTAATCGACTCGGACTTCGGCGTCGCATCGCCATCTTGCGCAGTGGCGGTAACGGTGAGGTTCACCAGGCCGTTGGCGTTTGGCACCGGGTTGTAGACCAGTGTGGCCTTGTTCCAGCTGCTGATATCGATGCTTTGCACGCCAGCCGTGGCCGTGAAGCTGTGGCCCGGCGTGCCATCGGAAATGGTCGCGCCTTCCGGAATGCCGCTGATTTCCAGTTTGAGCGTCTCGGAACCATCTGTGTCAGTGGCGTAAGCATCAATCGCGGACAACTTGATCGCGTGGTCTTCCAGGCCGGTGTTCAGCACTTGGGTCACGCTGATGTTGTCCAGCACGCCGCCAAGCGAGTTGTTGGTGTCGCCGGCCGGTGCCTTGAATTCGAGCTTGGCGTCACCGTCTGCGGTGACGGGCACGGTGAAGGTGTAGGTCTTCATGCCCACGACGGTGGTGTCCAGGGTACCGACTTTGACGCCGCCCCAGAACACGTCGATCACCGAGTTGTTCTCGGCGCCCGCACGTGGCGAGTAGTCGACCGAGATGGTGTAAGCAGTGCCGCTTTCAGCCTTGATGATGGTGTACAGGCTGGCGTCGTCGCCGGCGTTTTTCTCCAGCTCGATGACCGGACTGTTGCCTGGGGTCTCTACGCCGTAGACGCTGCCTTGGCCGATTTCCACCTTGCCGTCGGCGTTGCCGGTCAGCCATTGGGTGTTCGGATTGGTGCCCGTGCCGGCTGCGTTATTGGCATCGCCAACCGCGACCGTGCCCCAGCCGCCGTTGATCGGGGCGCTGTCGAAGTTGATCGCGCTCACCACGCCGCCGCCGAGCAGGCCCAGGTGCGGGGTGTCGGTGACTGGCGCGATGGTGATTGCGGCGGTGGTATCGCCGCTTGGTTTGCCGGCATTGTCGACGGCGGTGAAGGTCAGCGAAGTGCTGCCGCTCCAGTCGCCGGTCGGCGAGAAGTACACCGAAGCCTTGCCGTCGGCACCTGCGGGTACCGAGTCACCGACTTTCAGGGCGGTGGTGAGCGTCGAGTCGCTGTAGAGCGTGCCGTTGGTCGGCAAGGTGGTGATGACGAAGCTGGCAACGGAGCCATCCACGTCGGCGCCACTCAGGACGATAGTTGCGGCGTGGTCTTCGTTGGCACTGGCTGGCTCAGCCGAGGCAGTCGGAGCATCGTTGAACAGGTCGATGGTGACTTTGCCGGTGGCGCTGCCGGTTTCCGGTGGCTCGCGGTCAAGGTTGCCGCCGCCGATGTCGGTGACGTCGATGGTGACGGTGCGATCAGTACCCGCCGGATTGTTGCCCGGGGCCTGGAAGGTAATCGCTTCAACCAGCTTGATGAAGTCCGCCGCGCTGCTGCCGGCTGGCGAGTTGCTGGTCAGGGTGTAGACGACCTTGCCATCCGCGGCGCTGCCGGTTTCGGTGATGGTGATACCGGCAACAGCCAGGGCCTTGAGCACATCGGCATTGCTGAGCAGATCACCAGACACCAGGTGATCAACCGTGACCACCACTTTGCTGAAGGTGGAGTTGTCGACGTCGCTGATGGACAGGTTCTTGACCAGCGCGCCGCCTGCGGTCTGCTCGGTGAAGGTGGTGCTGTCGAAGCTGACTACCGGCACATCGTTGACCGGCACCACGTAGACCACCGAGGTCACTGGCGCGGAGTCCGCCTGACCGTCGTTCACGGTGATGGTCAGGTTGCGATTGACCGGGCTCGGGTCTTCGCTTTCGCTGGCGAAGTGCACCGAGCGCAGGACTTCCTGGTACTCAGCCTTGGTGGCTTCGCCGGACAGGCTCAGCACACCGGTGTTCTTGTCATAGCTGACGGTGATTTTGGTGTTGCTGACATCCGCGATCAGCACGTCATCGGTCAAGTGGTTGACCAGCGTGACTTTGGCGCTTTGCAGGGTGTCGTTGTCGACGTCGGCGATGGTCAGGTTTGCCGCGACGTAGCCGCCCGGCTTGCCTTCGATGTAGGTGTCGCCGAACGCGTTGGTCGAACCGTTGCCCAGCACCGGCGCGTCGTTGACCGCAGTGACTACGATGCCGATCTTGCCGCTGGTAACTTCTTCAACGCCGGTGCTCAGCTCTTTGGCCGTGGCCTTCACGGTCAGCTCGAAACTGGCGGTCGAGTCCTTGAACGGGGTAACGGTCAGGGTGCTCAGGTTCCAGGTGCTCACATCGTAGAGCGTGCTCGCGCCGGTCGACGTGATGCTGTGGCCGGTGGTGCCGTCGGTGAGCACGGTGCCTTCCGGCAGGCCGCTGATTTCAACCTTGTGGGATTCCGAGCCGTCGTTGTCGACGAACGTGGCGGTAATCGGCGCGATCTTGATCGCGGTGTCTTCCAGGCCATGGTTGTAGACGGAGCCGGTGTAATAACCTTCGCCGTTCACCACATGGCTGTCGCCGAGCACCATGCCGGCGGCTTCAAGCGCAGCCACACTGGTGTAGGTCTGCAGGCCGCTGCTGCCCAACGATACGGCCGGGCCGTTGTTGGTCGATACGTTGACGTCGTAGTTGCCCGGGCCGTTCTGGTTGTAGTGGTAGATGTCGAGGGTGTAGTAACCCGACTCGGTCGGCGTGTAGGACGACCCGCCAATCCCGCTGCCCTGGCTCCAGGTTTCGGAAGCAACCAGCTTGCCGCCCACGGTGATTGCCAGACTGTCGTCGGCAGTACCGCTGAAGGTGTAGCTCTTGCCGGCTTCCAGGTAGACCAGGCCCGACACTTTGGTCGCGGTGCCTTCGGCCACGTTGCCGTTGCTCACATTGCTGGTCACGCCAGTGGAGGCTGCGCTGTCAGCGGTCTGGGCGTTGATCACATTGATCAGCGTGCTCGACTGGGTAACACCTTGGCCGTTGGTGCCCAGTTCAGCCGGCAGGTTGCTACCGGTCCAGGTTTGAATGACCAGGCCTGTCGGCACTTGACCAAAGGTCAGGACCGGCACATCCGTCACCGGGTGGATATCCACGGTGATGGTTTTAGTGTCGCTGTAGGAGCTGCCGTCAGTCGCCTGGAAGTTCAGCTCGGTGTAATCGCCTTGCTTGTTACCCACACCGGTGCCGCCGAAGCTGTTATCGCCCGACTCGTTGTCTGCCGGGGTGTAACGCACGTTGTGGGCATCGAAGTCAGCCTGAGTGAAGGCCTTGCCCGCCGAGGTGTCGGTTTTCAGATCGGCCGTGGTGAGCTTGACCCACTCGCCGTCGACTTTGTATTCGATGGAACCGGCCGGCAGGCTGGTGAACACCACTGCCGGGCTGGTGGAATCTTCGTCCTGGACGCCGAACGTCGCCCAAGTGAGCTCGATCGAGGTGTCTTCGTTGCCCTCGATGCGGCCGTCTACAGCGGTCGGGGTGTCATCGACCAGCGTTACGGTCGGCTGGCCTTCGCCGTTGGAGCTGAGGCCACCAGCGTCGGTGACGGTCAGGTCGATCTTCGGCAGCTGATTACCAGCGTTGACGAAATCGGCGCCTTTTTGGGTCAGCACGATATTGTTGCCGGAGAGGCTGTAATAGCCATCAGCGTTGGTGCCGGTGGTGAAGCCGATGGTCAGGTTTTCGCGTGGGGTTTCTTCGTCACGGGCGTTGAAAGTACCGGCGACGGTGCCTGCTTCGGCGGTGTTTTCAACGATGGTGGTCGGCGTGATGTCGATCAGCGGAATGTCGTTGACCAACGTTACGGTCGGCTGACCTTCGCCAGTAGAGCTGAGGCCACCAGCGTCGGTGACGGTCAGGTCGATCTTCGGCAGCTGGTTGCCAGCGTTGACGAAATCGGCGCCTTTCTGGGTCAGCACGACATTGTTGCCGGAGAGGCTGTAATAGCCATCAGCGTTGGTGCCGGTGGTGAAGCCGATGGTCAGGTTTTCGCGTGGGGTTTCTTCGTCACGGGCGTTGAAAGTACCGGCAACGGTGCCTGCTTCGGCGGTGTTCTCGACGATGGTGGTCGGCGTGATGTCGATCAGCGGAACGTCGTTGACCAACGTTACGGTCGGCTGGCCTTCGCCATTGGAGCTGAGGCCACCAGTGTCGGTGACGGTCAGGTCGATCTTCGGCAGCTGGTTGCCAGCGTTGACAAAATCGGCGCCTTTCTGGGTCAGCACGACATTGTTGCCGGAGAGGCTGTAATAGCCATCAGCGTTGGTGCCGGCGGTGAAGCCGATGGTCAGGTTTTCACGCGGGGTTTCTTCGTCACGGGCGTTGAAAGTACCGGCGACGGTGCCTGCTTCGGCGGTGTTCTCGACGATGGTGGTCGGCGCGATGTCGATCAGCGGTACGTCGTTGACCAAAGTTACGGTCGGCTGGCCTTCGCCGTTGGAGCTGAGGCCACCAGCGTCGGTGACGGTCAGGTCGATCTTCGGCAACTGGTTGCCAGCGTTGACGAATTCGGCGCCTTTAACGGTCAGGACGATGTTGTCGCCGGAGATGGCGTAGTAGCCGTCTGCATTAGTACCAGCGGTGAAGCTGATGGTCAGGTTTTCGCGTGGGGTTTCTTCGTCACGAGCATTGAAAGTACCGGCGACGGTGCCTGCTTCGGCGGTGTTCTCGACGATGGTGGTCGGCGTGATGTCGATCAGCGGAACGTCGTTGACCAGGGTCACAGTCGGCTGGCCTTCGCCAGTAGAGCTGAGACCACCAGCGTCGGTGACGGTCAGGTCGATCTTCGGCAGTTGGTTGCCAGCGTTGACGAATTCGGCGCCTTTAGCGGTCAGCACAACGTCGTTGCCGGAGATGGCGTAGTAGCCGTCTGCGTTGGTGCCACCGGTGAAGCTGATCGTCAGGTTTTCGCGTGGGGTTTCTTCGTCACGGGCGTTGAAAGTACCGGCAACGGTGCCTGCTTCGGCGGTGTTCTCGACGATGGTGGTCGGCGTGATGTCGATCAGCGGAACGTCGTTGACCAACGTTACGGTCGGCTGACCTTCGCCGTTGGAGCTGAGGCCACCAGCGTCGGTGACGGTCAGGTCGATCTTCGGCAGCTGGTTGCCAGCGTTGACGAATTCGGCGCCTTTAGCGGTCAGCACGACGTCGTTGCCGGAGATGGCGTAGTAGCCATCGGCATTGGTGCCAGCGGTGAAGCTGATGGTCAGGTTTTCACGCGGCGTTTCTTCGTCACGGGCGTTGAAGGTACCGGCAACGGTGCCTGCTTCGGCGGTGTTTTCAACGATGGTGGTCGGCGTGATGTCGATCAGCGGTACGTCGTTGACCAGGGTCACAGTCGGCTGGCCTTCGCCAGTAGAGCTGAGACCACCAGCGTCGGTGACGGTCAGGTCGATCTTCGGCAGTTGGTTGCCGGCGTTGACGAATTCGGCGCCTTTAGCGGTCAGCACAACGTCGTTGCCGGAGATGGCGTAGTAGCCGTCTGCGTTAGTACCAGCGGTGAAGCTGATCGTCAGATTTTCACGCGGCGTTTCTTCGTCACGGGCGTTGAAGGTACCGGCAACGGTGCCTGCTTCGGCGGTGTTTTCAACAATGGTGGTCGGCGTGATGTCGATCAGCGGAACGTCGTTGACCAGGGTTACGGTCGGCTGGCCTTCGCCAGTAGAGCTGAGACCACCAGCGTCGGTGACGGTCAGGTCGATTTTCGGCAGTGGGTTACCAGCGTTGACGAACTCAGCGCCTTTAGCCGTCAGCACAACGTCGTTGCCAGAGATGGCGTAGTAGCCGTCTGCGTTAGTACCAGCGGTGAAGCTGATGGTCAGGTTTTCGCGTGGAGTTTCTTCGTCACGGGCGTTGAAGGTACCGGCGACGGTGCCTGCTTCAGCGGTGTTTTCAACGATGGTGGTCGGCGTTACATCAATCAACGGGACGTCGTTGACCAGAGTTACGGTCGGCTGGCCTTCGCCGTTGGAGCTGAGACCACCGGCGTCAGTGACGGTCAGATCGATCTTCGGTAGCTGATTACCAGCGTTAACGAATTCGGCGCCTTTAGCGGTCAGCACGACGTCGTTACCGGAGAGGGCGTAGTAGCCGTCTGCGTTGGTGCCAGCGGTGAAGCTGATCGTCAGGTTTTCACGCGGAGTTTCTTCGTCACGGGCGTTGAAGGTACCGGCGACGGTGCCTGCTTCGGCGGTGTTCTCGACGATGGTGGTCGGCGTGATGTCGATCAGCGGAACGTCGTTGACCAGCGTTACGGTCGGCTGGCCTTCGCCGGTAGAGCTGAGACCACCGGCGTCAGTAACAGTCAGGTCGATTTTCGGCAGTTGGTTGCCAGCGTTGACGAATTCGGCGCCTTTAGCGGTCAGTACGACGTCGTTGCCGGAGAGGGCGTAGTAGCCGTCGGCGTTGGTGCCGGCGGTGAAGCTGATCGTCAGGTTTTCGCGTGGGGTTTCTTCGTCACGGGCGTTGAAGGTACCGGCGACGGTGCCTGCTTCGGCGGTGTTTTCAACGATGGTGGTCGGAGTAACGTCGATCAATGGAACGTCGTTAACCAAAGTTACGGTCGGCTGGCCTTCGCCGGTGGAGCTGAGACCACCAGCGTCAGTAACAGTCAGGTCGATCTTCGGCAACTGATTGCCGGCATTAACAAAGTCGGCACCTTTCTGCGTCAACACCACGTTATTGCCGGACAGACTGTAATAGCCATCCCCATTGGTCCCGGCAGTGAAGCTGATCGTCAGGCCTTCCCGTGGCGTCTCTTCGTCTTTGGCAACAAAAGTGCCCGCAACAGTACCCGCCGCCGCCGTTTCTTCAACAATGGTGTTAGCCGTGATTTCAATCACCGGCACATCGTTGACCAAGGTCACGGTCGGCTGGCCAGCTGCGTTGGAGTTGAGGCCTTCGGGGTCGGTAACAGTCAGGTCGATCTTCGGCAGTTGATTGCCGGCGTTGACGAAGTCAGCGCCCTTCTGCGTCAGCACGACAGTGTTGTCGACGATGGCGTAGTAGCCATCTTTGTTGTTGTCGCCCGTGAACGTGACCGTCAGTTGGCCAGCCGGTGTTTCTGCATCGCTGATAACAAACGTGCCCGCCACGCTGCCCGCGACGGCGGTGTTTTCGACCAGGGTCGTGCCCGTCACGTCGATCACCGGCGCATCGTTGACCGGCGTGATTGTGATCGTCAGCGTGCTGCTCGATCCGGTATTGGTGGTGTAACCGATCTGCGGCACTTCGCCGCTGTAATCCTTGACCGGGGTGAACACGTACGCGCCATCAGCACCGATGGTGATGGAACCGATACCTTCGATGTCAGCCGTCTGGCCCGCGTTGTAGGTCGTGTTGCCCACTTGGAAGGTGGCGACAGCCAGCACGTTATCGATGTCGCTGTCGTTGCTCAGCACGTTGCCGGTAGCGACGCCATCTTCGGCGATGGTGTTGGTATCGGCGACCAAGACGCTTGGATCATCCACGGCAACCACAGTGGAAGTGGCTGGCGCGGGATTGATTGCGAGGTTTTCGTAGTTACCGCCGGTCGCCTCGGTGATCGTGACGCTGACGGGCAGGTCCTTGCCATCTGCCAGGTTGGCAGGTGTGTCGGCCGTGACTGTGCCGGTGGTTTTACCGGCCTCGATGGTGATGCTCAGGTCGTTGGACAGCTTGATCACAACGTCGGTCTGCGCCGCGTTGGTCACGGTCGCGGTGTAGACGATCTGGCCGCCTTCATTCACCGAAGGGGTTGCGGTCAGGCTAACGGTGGTGGTGTCGATGGTGTCCGCAATTTGCGTGACCGCTGGCGCCGGGTCGGTGGTGATGATCAGGTTGCCGCCGCCGGAGGTGCCGGCGATGGTGGCGGAGATCGATGAGGCGTCCAGGTAAGGCGTGTCATTGCCGGCGAAGGTGACGTTCAGCACGCCCGAGGTCTGGCCAGCGGCGATCACAACGGAGAGGCCGTTGGACAAGGTAACGGTCAGGTCGCTGGTCGGTGCCTGGGTGATGAATACGGTGTAAACCACGACGCCACCGGCTTCGGTGATGCTCGGCGTGGCGGTCAGGGTGATGGTGACGTTGCGCGGGTCGACGCCGTTATTGTCGGCGCCGGTTTGGGTAGTGCCTACGGCGTCACCGGCATTCAAGCCGGTGGTGGGGTAGCCGATGGTCGGGTCGACCACGCCTGCGGTGGCTTCCAGCACAACAAAGCTGTGGCCACCCCCTACGGCGCCGTCTGCGCCTGCGGCGGCCGGGCCGGCAGCGGTGGCTTCGAGGTCTTGGGTCGGGTCGGCGCCGGCAGCGATGGCTTGCTGCAGTTCGGCAACGGACGGTGCAGCTTGAGCAGTGGCGGCGCTCAGGTCGGTGACAGAATCAGGAGCGCTTGCGCTCCACTGAGTGTCGCGACCCAAATCGATGGTCCGGCCGTCGGCCAGTTCCAGGGACACAGCGCCCGATGCGCCGGTATCGACTTGCTCACCCGCGAACAGGCGATCCCCTTCTACAAGCAGGCGACGAATCCCTTCCGGGGAAACCGCGAACACTTGACCGACAATGCTTTTGACGACCGCAACGCTGCTCATAAAAGACTCTCCGTGTATTACCGTTCAGGGGGTATCCATCAAGGAGACCGGCCCTCTCGCTGGTGCCGATTCAATAGCTGGAGTACTTAATTGCTTTGATAAAACTTTGGCGTCAATATTTTGTTGTCCTGTCAGGAAAATTACTTTTCCGTCAAGGTATTGACCTATTGGGCGCCATCCTAAACAATCCGCCCGGTAATGTCACATTGATATTTATGCGGCCTCGCGACTTTCTGTTTGCGCCCTCCGGCGCCCTAGAAAAACGGGCATTTCGAGTTGCCACTCCAATGCAATATTCCAAGTTTGTTGCGGTTTTCAGGCAACCAATCCCCGGGGAAACATCAGAATGCGTTTGCACCTTCTTAAAGCTGTGCCTTTTGCTCTAGCCGCCAGTTTCGTCCAGGCTCAGACCCTGCCCGAAGCCATGCAAGATGCTGTGAAAAACCACCCGGAGATCCAGGCCGCAATCAATGCGCGCATTGCCGCTGACTATCAGGTCCGAGAGGCCCAGGGCGGTTACCTGCCTAAAGTCGACCTGCTGGGTGGCTATGGCCGCGAAAGCTCGGACAACACTTCGACCCGTGCCGCCAGCAACAGCCATGACTGGAAAACCCTGAACCGCGGCGAGTCGACCATCCGCCTGCAACAAAATTTGTTCCAGGGTTTTGGCACCATCAATGAAGTCGGCCGCCAACAAGCCACCGCCAATTCCCGCGGGTATGCGCTGCTCAATACTTCCGAGCGCACCGCGCTGACCGTGGCCCAGGTGTATCTGGATGTCTTGACCCGTCGCGAGATGGTGCAACTGGCAGAAGACAACCTGAAGAGCCACGAACGCATTTTTGACCAGATCAAACTGCGCACCAGCCGTGGCGTCGGAAGAATGGCGGACATGGACCAGGCCGAAGCCCGACTGGCTCAGGCGCAGAACAACCTGATCACCGAGCAGACCAACCTAGCTGACGCCAACACCAACTTCCTCAGCGTTGTCGGCAAAGAGCCCGACCAGTTGGAACGGCCAATGGGCATCGTGACCGCCCTGCCCGCCAGCCTGGATGAAGCACGCCGCGCAATGATTGCCGACAGCCCGGTACTGCGCTCGGCCGAATCGGACATCGCCGCTGCCGAGAAGCAGTACGAAGCCGCCAAGTCGACCTTCTACCCGCGTTTTGATGCGGTGCTGCAACGTTCGGCCAACAACAACATCGGCGGCGAAGAAGGCCATGACAATGGCTACTCCGCGATGCTGAACATGCAGTTCAACCTGTACAACGGCGGCAGCGACAAGGCCAGCCTGCAGTCCAAGGCTTCCCAAGCCACCCAGGCGCTGGATATCCGCAACAACGCCCTGCGTCAGCTGAACGAAGAACTGGGCCTGGCGTGGAACGCTTACAACAATGCCAGCCAGCAAGTGCCCATCGCGCAGCAGTACGTCGACCGCAGCACCAAGGTGCGCACCTCGTACCAGCAGCAGTTCAGCCTCGGTGAGCGTACACTGCTCGACTTGCTCGACAGCGAGAACGAACTGTTCACCGCTCAGCAGCGTCTGGCACAGATCAAAAGCCTCTACGTTTACACCCAGTACCGTATCAAGGCTGACATGGGCCAACTGCTGAGAAGCCAGGGCGTCGTTGCTCCGATGGCATCAGTTGTGCAAAACGATATTAAACCGTCGGTAAACCTGCCAGGGATGAACTGATTCTTGACGGCGTTGGACCACACAACCGTTTAAGAGAGAGTCAGCTTGGATTCTGAAATAGGTTTGGCGCCACTTCACCATGACCCCCGCGCTCAGCATGACGACCCATTGCTAGATGGGTTGTTGGCTCTCTGCTCGCTGCATTACAAGCCTGCCAGCCGTGCCATGCTGACCACCGGCCTGCCCTTGGCGGGGCAGCGCCTGAGCCCCGACTTGCTGCCGCGCGCAGCAGCCCGGGCGGGTTTGCAGGGGCGTTTGCTGCAGCGCAAGCTGGAGCAGATCCCGTCCATCGCATTGCCGGCCTTGCTGCTATTAAAGGAAGGACGCAGTGCGGTGCTGCTGGGATGGGAGGGTGATACCGCCCGCCTGCTGCTCAGCGAAAGCGACGGCGGCGAAGTCCAGGTCACCCGCGAGGCGCTGACTCAGGATTACAGCGGTCGGGTGTTCTTCGCCCAACCCCAGCATAAATTTGACGTCACCAGCGGCACGCTGATCCCCCGCGCACGCTCGTGGTTCAAAGACACCCTCAAACGCTCCCGCTGGCTGTACGCCGACGCCATCGCCGCGAGCCTGGTGATCAACCTGATCGCCCTGGCTGCGCCGTTGTTTGTCATGAACGTGTACGACCGCGTGGTGCCGAACCAGGCCACCGCCACCCTGTGGGTGCTGGCCATCGGTATCTGTGGCGCCTACCTGTTCGATCTGCTGCTCAAGATGATGCGCAGCCTGTGCCTGGACCTTGCGGGCAAGAAAACCGACCTGATCATCTCCGCGACGCTGTTCGAGCGCATCGTGGGCATGTCGATGAAAATGCGCCCGGCGCGCGTCGGCAGCTACGCCTCCAACATCCACGAGTTTCAGGGGATGCGCGACTTCCTCACCTCCCTGACCCTCACCAGCCTGATCGACCTGCCCTTTACCCTGATCATCCTCGGCGTGATCGCGTTGCTTGGGGGCCACTTGGTGTGGATCCCTATCGTCGCCTTCCCGCTCGCCCTGGGCATCGGCCACTTCCTGCAAAAACCGCTGACGACCACCCTTGAGCGCACCATGGCACTGGGTGCCGAGCGTCAGTCGAGCCTGATCGAGACCCTCGCCGGGCTGGACGCGGTGAAGGTCAACAACGCCGAAAGCGAACGCCAGTACCAGTGGGAACAAACCATTGGCACCCTCAGCCGCCTGGAACTGCGGGTCAAAGTGCTGTCCGGCCTGGCGATGAACATCACCTTGCTGATCCAGCAAGTGGCGGGCGTGGCGATGATTATCTTCGGCGTGTACCAGATCATCGACGGCACCCTCAGCATGGGCGGCCTGGTGGCGTGCTACATGCTCAGCGGTCGCGCACTCGGCCCACTGGCCCAGCTGTCGGGCCTGCTGACGCGCTACCAGCAAGCCAAGGTAACGATGGTCTCGGTGGACCAGATGATGGAGCTGCCGCAAGAGCGCAACTTCGACGAACGCCCGCTCAGCCGCAAAACCCTGCAAGGCGCGATGACGTTCCGCGAGGTCGACTTCACTTACCCGAACCAGCAAAACCTGGCCCTGCGCGGCATCAACCTGAATGTCCGCCCCGGCGAAAAAATCGGCATCATCGGCCGCAGCGGCTCGGGCAAAAGCTCGCTGGCCAAGCTGCTGGTGGGCCTGTATCAACCGGACTCCGGCTCGTTGCTGGTGGACGGTGTGGACATCCGCCAGATCGACGTCAGCGAATTGCGCCACAACATCGGCTACGTCGCCCAGGACATCCAACTGCTGGCCGGCACCCTGCGAGACAACCTGGTCTCGGGCGCCCGCTACGTGGACGACGAGATGGTGCTGCAAGCCGCAGAACTCGCCGGCGTGCATGAATTCGCCAGGCTGCACCCACAAGGATACGAGCTGCAAGTGGGCGAGCGCGGGCAGAACCTCTCCGGCGGTCAACGCCAGAACGTCGCCCTGGCCCGTGCGCTGCTGCTGAACCCGCCAATCCTGTTGCTGGACGAACCGACCAGCGCCATGGACAACACCGGTGAAGAGCGCCTCAAGCAGCGCTTGCAGTCGGTGATCGAAAACAAGACGGTGATTCTCGTCACCCACCGTGCTTCGCTGTTGAGCCTGGTCGATCGCCTGCTGGTGATCGACCGTGGTCAGATCCTCGCAGACGGTCCAAAAGCGGCCGTTATGGAAGCGCTGAAAAAGGGGCAGATCAGTGTTGCTTAAGTCCGGCCCAGGCCGTTGGAAAGACGTCATCTTCCGCTACTTCAAGGGCAGCGCTTCGCTCGACGGTCAGCCACTGCCCGAAGTCGAAAAGGCACTGATCGACGACGCACCCCGCATCGTGCGCCTGACCATTTGGGCCGTGATCGGCTTCTTCGTATTCCTGGTGCTGTGGGCGCACTTCGCGATCATCGACGAAGTGACCAAGGGCGAAGGCAAGGCAATCCCGTCGTCGCGCATCCAGAAGATCCAGAACCTGGAGGGCGGCATCGTCGCCCAGATCTACGTGCACGAAGGCCAGATCGTCGAAGCCGGTGCGCCGCTGATTCGCCTGGATGACACCCGATTTGCCTCCAACGTCGGCGAAACCGAAGCCGACCGCGTGGCCATGGAACTGCGCGTGGAGCGTCTCAGCGCGGAAGTCGACAACCGCCCACTGAACATCACCGATGCCGCACGCAAAGCCGTGCCCAACCAGGCCTCGAACGAAGAATCGCTGTACCTCAGCCGCCGCCAGCAACTGGCAGACGAGATTGGCGGACTGCAACAACAACTGCTGCAACGCCAGCAAGAGCTGCGCGAATTCAGCTCCAAGCAGGAGCAGTACCGCAACAGCCTGAACCTGCTGCGCCAGGAGATCGGCATGTCCGAACCCCTGGTACAACAGGGCGCCATCTCACCGGTCGAAGTGCTGCGCCTCAAACGCTCGGAAGTTGAAACCCGCGGCATGCTCGACGGCACCACCCTGGCCATCCCCCGCGCCCAGGCCGCCATCAACGAAGTGCAGCGCAAAGTCGACGAAACCCGCGGCAAATTCCGCAGCGAAGCCCTGGCCCAGCTGAACGAAGCCCGCACCAACCTGAGCAAGGCCCAAGCCACGTCCAAAGGCCTGGAAGACCGCGTCAGCCGCACCATGGTCACCTCCCCCGTGCGCGGCATCGTCAAGCAGATGCTGGTCAACACCGTCGGCGGCGTGATCCAGCCCGGCAGCGACATGGCCGAAGTCGTCCCACTGGACGACACCCTGCTGGTCGAAGCAAAAATCCGCCCACAAGACATCGCCTTCCTGCACCCCGGCCAGGAAGCCATGATCAAATTCACCGCCTACGACTACACCATCTACGGCGGCCTCAAAGGCAAACTCGAAACCATCGGCGCCGACACCGTGATGGATGAAGAGAAGAAAAACACCTTCTACATCATCAAACTGCGCACCGACCGCAGCCACCTGGGCACCGATGAGAAGCCGCTGCTGATCATCCCCGGCATGGTGGCCTCGGTAGACATCATCACCGGCAAGAAAAGCATCCTGAGCTACCTGCTCAAACCCATCATCAAATCCCGTGCAGAAGCGATGCACGAGCGTTGATTCTGGGCGGGGGACGCGGATAAATGAGGGGAGATTTGCGAAAACTTGGGTTTTCGCAAAAATAGTCAGATTTCAGGGGTTTACAGAACCTTTTCAGTCGCTATAATCGTCGCCCTAACACGCCGGTATAGCTCAGTTGGTAGAGCAACTGACTTGTAATCAGTAGGTCCCGGGTTCGACTCCTGGTGCCGGCACCACACAAGGTTCCAGAGAAGGCTTTCAAAATCTCTGGAACCCCCGAAAAACCCGCCTTCTGGCGGG
>Ga0308161_1001292_pt1 | contig 30975 bp, 31 predicted proteins | sample PhyFR2_FD_201034 | JGI IMG/M metagenome (GOLD analysis project Ga0308161, IMG submission 201034) | Phyllosphere microbial communities from UC Gill Tract Community Farm, Albany, California, United States - DLSLF.R2 | ecosystem: Host-associated > Plants > Phyllosphere > Unclassified | place: USA...
GTGTTGTTAGACTCAAAGGAATGGTCGCATTCGACGCCAATGAAGCGCTGACGCCATGCCGCGAGGGTCGCGGCATCGGGGCCATTCTGTTCGACCGCGAGCGGCTGCGGCAAGCCGATATCGGTCTGTTCTCGCCACAGCACTGGGCCGGCAAGGCCCGGCCGGTGGGTGAGGGCGGCCGTGGCAGCGCCTGGTTCGTGGATGCACCGTTCGGCGCCAGCGTGCTGCGGCACTACCTGCGCGGGGGGCTGGCGGCCCGGATCAGCCACGACCAGTACATCTGGCGGGGGGCGGACCGGACCCGCAGCTTTGCCGAATTCCGGCTGATGCGCGCGCTGCGCGAGAAGAAGCTGCCGGTGCCCCGGCCGATTGCCGCCTTCTACATGCGTGAAGGCCTGCGCTACCGCGCCGCGATCCTGATGGAACGGATCGAAGGGGTGCGCTCGCTGGCCGACCGCGCACTGGTGGCCGGGCGCGGGGCGCCGTGGGAGGAAACCGGGCGGATGATCGCGCGCTTCCACCGTGCCGGGCTGGACCATGCAGATCTCAATGCACACAACATCCTGTTCGACGGCAACGGCCATGGCTGGCTGATCGACTTCGATCGCGGGGTGATCCGCATCCCGGCCACGGCCTGGCGCGAGCGCAATCTCAAGCGCCTGCTGCGCTCGCTGGTCAAGCTGCGCGGTGAGCGCAGCGTGGAAGACGTGGAAAAAGACTACGCGCGCCTGCGTCGCGCCTATGACATGGCCTGGAACCGGGGCACCTGATGGACTGGTCGTTGCGTTTCCTCGGCGTCGGCAATGCGTCGGCGGTCGAGCTGGGTTCGCCGATGTCGGTGATCGAGCGCGATGGCCGGCCGTGGCTGACCATCGACTGCGGCGGCGAAGGCCTGACTGCCTTCAAGGCCCATTACGGGCATATGCCGCAGGCGCTGTTCGTTACCCATGTGCACCTGGATCACGTGGCCGGTTTCGAACGGCTGTTCGTGGATACCTTCTTCAGCGCGCAGCGGCGCGGCAAGGTGCGCCTGTACGTGCCGGCCACGGTGGTGCCGCTGCTGCACAAGCGCATCGGCGATTACCCGAACGTGCTGGCCGAGGGCGGCGCCAACTTCTGGGATGCCTTCCAGCTGATCGTGGTGGGCGATGCGTTCTGGCACGAGGGTGTGCGGCTGGAGGTGTTCCCCGTGCGGCACCACTGGCCGGAGACGGCCTATGGCCTGCGCCTGCAGGGCGCGCTGACCTGGAGCGGCGACACCAGGCCGATTCCGGAAATGCTGGCGCGCTATGCCAGTGACAACGAACTGATCGCCCACGACTGCGGGTTGCACGGCAATCCTTCGCATACCGGGGTAGATGATCTGGAGCGCGAGTACAGCGCCGAGCTGCAGGCACGGATGATGCTGTACCACTACGCCAGCGTGGCCGATGGCCAGGCCCTGGCCGCGCGCGGGCACCGGGTGGCACAGCCGGGCCAGTGCGTTGTGCTGGCCGCGCCGACCGCCCCGCACGTGCTGGCGCAGGATCCGCCGTGAGCAGCGCTGGCGCCGCCGCTTCACCGGCGCTGGCCGCCGAACTGGAGGGGATGGAACGCGCACTGCATTGCCCGCAGGTGCGCGCAGACCATGAGCGTCTGGCGGCATTGCTGGATGAGGATTTCAATGAGATCGGCAGCTCCGGCCAGTGCTACGGCCGTGAAGCCGCGCTGGAAGAGATCCCGCTGGAGCGTGCGCAGGTGGTGATCGAGTCGGACCAGTACGCCGTGTGGATGCTGGCAGAGGGCTTGGCCCAGGTGCGTTACCGCAGTCGCTATCACGTCGATGACCAACCGCAGCGGTGGGTGCTGCGCAGCTCGCTGTGGCGTCAGCATTCAACGGGCTGGCGGATGGTGTTCCATCAGGGTACGCCGGAGGCGCGGTAGCGCCGGGGCATGCCCGGCGAAGGCCGCCAACCAAGGCTGGCATCTACCGGAGCGGGGCTTCGCCGAAAAAGGCGGTGGCCCCGCCGGCTGACCTCGGCGCCCGCGTCGATCGATACCGTTGCTGCCTTCCGGCCCTGGCGGAGTTTTCGACCTAGCGTCGCGAGGGGCCGACGGGGCCACCATAGAGACGTTGGCCGCCCGGAGGCGGCCGATTCACGGATCAGGGGAAGCAGCGCGTCGTGCGCCGGAAACCACAGCCGGACTGCGCATCAGTTAACCGATGGCAGACGCGCATTCTAGCGCAGGCATGGGTGCTGACGCCAGCTTCACGCGCTGAATCCGATGTAACCCGTTGGCTGCGGCATCGGCCCGGGGCTGCTGCCGTTGCTAGAATCCGGCCGCAGGAGGAACGACCTCCCCCACATCGGGATTGAATGACCAGGACGGCCTGGCCCTACCATCGGAGGGCTGTCATGGCCTGGATCTATCTGTTGTTTGCCGGCCTGCTGGAAATCGTATGGGCCGTGTCGATGAAGCAGTCTGAAGGCTTCACCAAACTCACCCCCACCGCCATCACCATCGTCGGCATGATCGCCAGCTTCTGGTTGCTGGCCGTCGCCATGCGCAGCCTGCCGCTGGGCACCGCCTACACGATCTGGACCGGCATCGGCGCGGTCGGCGCCTTCGTGGTCGGCATCGTGTTCCTGGGCGAGCAGGTCAGCCCGATGCGGATTGGCGCAGCGGTGCTTATCGTCGCCGGCCTGGTGCTGATGAAACTCTCCAGCAGTTGAGGCCGGGCATGGGTGCGGCGGGAGGCTACAGCACCCGCTCCATCTCCACGGCGTCGATCCCGGCGCCGTGGCCGTCGGCCACCACGCGTACCACCCGGAAGCCGAGGCCGGCATAGAAGCCCTGTGTGTGCTGGCTGGTGCTGAGCGTGATGCGCCGGATCGACGGGTCTGCTGCAGCCTGGTGCAAGCGGGCCACTGCCAGCGCGCGTCCCAGCCCCTGTCTGTGGCGACCTCGTTCAACCATGCCCCAGCAGAAGCTGGCGCGGCCTCCGCCGCAGTTCCAGAGGCCGCCACAGGCCACCACCTGGCCCTCGACTTCGATCACCTGGAATGCGCACTGCGCGGCGTGTTCTTGCAGGAAGCGCTCGAAGTCGCCTCGCTCCTGGGGGGCGAAGTAGGTGGGCACGTTGCTGTCGAAGATCGACAGGCAGGCGGTGATATCGCTGCAGCGGTAGGCACGGGGTGTCATGAAGGAACGTCATCGTGGTGGCGCACTCATTGTGCGCGACGTCCGCATCATTGATGTCCGAACATGGCGAGCCCGGAAACCGGTTCGGGCGCAGACTGCAGGTTCCCGTCACCAGGAGGTTCCATGTCGAATGCTCATGCCAGTTTTGTACAGCTCCACCAAGGCGCCGGTCTTTACGTGCTGCCCAACGTATGGGATGCCGGTGGTGCCCGCCTGGTCCAGCAGCAGGGGGCGCTCGCGGTGGGGACATCGAGTGCTGCGATGGCGTGGTCCTGCGGCCATGCCGATGGCGGTGCGCTGCCTGATACCGCGCTGCTGCAGCGGGTTTCCGAAATCGTTGGTGTGACCTCGTTGCCGGTCACGGTCGATATCGAAGACGGCTACAGCGATGCCCCCGACGTGGTCGCTGCGCGGGTGTTGCGCCTGGCCGATGCGGGTGTGGTCGGGATCAACATCGAAGACGGCGCAGGCAGCCCTGCGGTGCTGGTGGCGAAGATCAGCGCCATCCGTTCTGCGCTTGGCGGGCGAGCACTGTTCATCAATGCGCGCACCGATGTGTATCTGCGCAGCCTGGCCGAAGGCGATAAGGCGGTCAGGATGAGCATCGATCGGCTGCAGGCCTATGCACGTGCCGGTGCCGACGGCGGCTTTGTGCCGGGACTGCGTGCGCTGGACGAGGCTGCGGCCGTTGCCAGCGCTGTATCGCTGCCTCTCAACCTGATGTGGCTGCCGGGGATGGCGTCGTTTGCTGCGCTGTCGCAGGCCGGCGTGCGGCGGCTGAGCGCTGGGCCGGCGTTGTTCATGCACGCATGGACGGCGATGGCTGCGGCGACCACGGATTTTCTCGGCGACGTGATGGCGATGCCAGAGGGGGCACCAGGGTATGCGGCCTTGAACCAGCTGTTCAGCGAAAGGTGAGGGGGCTTGGGTCGGGGGGGCGGATGGCTGGGGCATGGGTGGGTAGTCGACTCACCGGGCACAGGCATCCACGCATGGCGTGGATCTGCTAAGGAACTGCAGGACGAGAACCGGCGGCTGAAGAAGATGTACGCCGATGCGCAGCTCAGTGCCGAGCTGCTGAAGGAAGCGCTCTCAAAAAAATGGTGAGGCCATCTCAGCGTCGCGAGATGGCCAGACGGGCGGTCCAGGCAGGCATCACCAGCATCGTTCATGCGTGCAGGACGTTCGAGGTGAGTCAGACCTGCTACCGCTATCAGGCCAAGGCCTGCCAAGAAAATGCGATCATCGCCGACTGGTTGCTCAGGCTGACCAGCGCCTACCGCGATTGGGGCTTTGGGCTGTGCTTCCTGCACCTGCGCAACGTGAAGGGCTTCGCTTGGAGCCACAAGCGCGTGTATCGGATCTATCGCGATTTGGAGCTGAATCTGCGCATCAAGCCGCGCAAGCGCATCGTCCGGGAAGTGCCGGAGCCTTTGACGGTGCCTGAGGCGGTCAACCAGACATGGTCGATGGATTTCATGCACGATCAGCTGGCTGATGGACGCAGCTTTCGGATGCTCAATGTGCTGGATGACTTCAACCGGCAGGGGCTGGCGATGGAGGTCGATATTTCCTTGCCGGCAGCGCGTGTGATCCGCAGCCTGGAACAGGTCATTCAATGGCGCGGAAAGCCCCGCGCCATACGCTGCGACAACGGGCCCGAGTACATCAGCGGAGCGCTGCAAGCATGGGCGGAGCGGCACGAAATCGCGCTGCTCTACATCCAGCCGGGCAATCCTCAGCAGAACGCCTACATCGAACGCTACAACCGGACGGTTCGTTACGCTTGGCTTGCCAGCAATCTGTTCAATGACATCGAACAGGTCCAGGACATCGCCACCCGTTGGCTATGGACTTACAACCACGAGCGCCCAAACATGGCGCTCGGCGGCATCACGCCAATGCAGAAACTTGCATTGGCAGCGTAGTTCCACTTTTGGCGACCGCTAAAAGCGGGGGATTACCGGCGAGGTCAAGCTACTGCTTCATTCGAAACAGGGGCGACAGGGAGAAGGTCAATACCTGTCGCCCTTGGGGGGCGATCCCAGTGCGAGTAGCGGCGGCTGCATCGAACTTAGTTCCAGATCACGATAGTTCCATCTGGACTATTCAACTGCATCGCCTCTGGGCCAGAGTAGCCATCGTCACTTAAGTCGACTGTGAGTGTGACCCCTCTAGAAAACTGCGCAACCATTGTCTCGTGATCGAACCGGCAATCCTCCAGCACCAAGCTCAGCGTTGAGCGCGGAGGATTCTCCGCAATGCCATCGCTAAGGAGGCTGAAAGAGTTGTAGATATGCAGCTCCCAGCCATCGTGCGTACCTATCGTGGCCATGCCATCTTCAATCCCCAGTGTCACATTTTTCCCGATCAATGGCCGGAGGGCTTCCACCTGGTGCTCGATCATGTTCAGGCCTATCTGACTGGGAAGTGAGACTTCGAATTAGGTAGCGTTTTCCCGGAGAGCGGATCTACGCCTTGCTTTCCAGCATTCTCGTACTTGATATAGCCAGCTGGATATCCAGGACTGTTTCCCCTGGGAGGGGTTGGGTCCATCATCCGCATGGTGGCGACTTGCCCATTACTGCCTCCGGCACCCCCAGTAAATGCGACACCGGTCTGTTTTCCTGAGGGGTTGATGACCGGAGTTGGTCCGCTCGCCCCTGTGGGTACCGGAAATGCTGTTCCGTTCGATGAGACGACATAGCTCGGGCCAGAAGGTGTCGCCGGGGCAGCGGCAGGAGTTGGCGCAGAGGGCGCTGCAGGTGCTGGTGCTGGCAGGGCCAGTGGTTGCGCCGAATTAATGGAGCCAGACATTGCCGATGCAGCAGCAGGCCCAACAACTGGCGTCGCGCGCACAATCGCTGTTGTTACCGCAAGTGCTGCGGGGCCGAACGTATCATATGCAGAGGGTGAGCTCGCCACCGAGTCGGCATGTCTCTCCGCCGCCCGTTCCTGACGGCCATCAGGATCGACGAATCTGTAGGGATTGCCCGCAGCATATCGATAGCGGTTGAAGGCGGAGCCCGGTTTGTCGTTTGGTGAGACGGGATCTACAGAGAGAAAGAGCCCTAGTTGGGGATCGTAGTAGCGCTGCTGCATGTAGCTCAGCCCCGTGGCAGCATCGCTCACGTGCCCCGTGTAGCCAGGCCCATCCTTAGCCGGTCCGTCTACGACACCCCCGTAGGGCTCATAGTCGTACCGTTTGATCACGATGCCGCTTTCATCGGTTTCGGCAACGACCGAGCCAAGGGCGTCGGTGTGGATGTAAGTGACCGTCTGAGCAGTTGCGATTAGCGGCAGTGCCAAGCTAACCAACAGCAGCCAGCAGAGCCAGGCGCCGACGACGCTCAGTTTGCCGAAATACGTTCTCATGCCCTTTCGGCGGGCCGACGCGCGGCACGCAATTCTCTCAAGCCATTCCATCCTTCCAATCCCTGAAAGAGCCTTCCAGCAAGGCATTGTCTTCATATCACAGTCCCCGTCGGCGTGACGACCGAAGTCGGCGCCAGGGGCGGGCGGGCAAGTCTTCGAGCTGGCGTCGCGGTGGGTAGGCTGTAACACCGGTAACACCTGTGTTACACCGTGGCCGGGTTCGGTGCGAGTAGCGTAACCGTTTGATTCTAGCTGCATATTTGACTGTCGTAACACCTGCCACACTTGTAACACCGAAAAACATCAATGTCGGAAACTGTTGCTGGATTGGAGGTGTCAATCAGAAGGCAGAGGTGGCTGGAAAGCACTGCGCTACAAGGCATTCCAAGGAAACTGTTGGCAAAACTGGCAGTGCGATGCTCGCCACACGTTTTCTGTTTCAGACCCTCAATTCATAGCCTTCCTGAAACACTGTAAGTAGTGGGTGTTTTCTTCTTGGACGCCATTGGATGCCCTCCTTTCTCCCCCTACCTAGCCATTGCACGTCTGGCGTCCATCTGGCCGCTCAATGCCCCACCAGAAACCCCCTTTGATGCAGGGATTCGCAGGTATTGGCATGACCTCTCAGTGTCCCCTACAGCCTTGCTGGGCCTATTCCTGGCCTGTGTGCAGGTAGTGCAGAAAAAGCACCCTATGAAGTGCGCAGGCGTGGCGGGGAGACGAGTGCGCACGCCGGGGGACGCACGGCGCTGGACCTCCTGCGCCCTCCCATCTGCTCCACTCCCTCTCAACCGCTTCTACGGGCCGCTGACGCGCAGCGCGCAGCAGCTCTTGGCGTTGGTGGCTTGCGTGGGCGCTGATGCTGCTACGCGCGCTCAGGACCTTGCGCATGCGGCACCTCATTTCGTTACGGCTGGCAGAGGTGGTGGCGAGGGAGCGGCGCACTTCGGGATGCACGCAGGCTGGTTACCTGAAACTGCTTGCGCGCACCCTCGCGTCTCCAAGTGCGGCCCTCTTGCTGACTATCTGGAGTGCCGTCCAAACGCTTTGGGCGCGCTGCTGATAGGGCAGCAATCAACAGATTGACGGAGTATGGGTCGAGGTATGGGGCTACATACGAACCTAAGAAAAAAGCCCCTGAAATCAGGGGCTTAGTTCGCAACTTGGCGGAGAGAGGGGGATCGGATCGACTCGAACCTAGCCTCTTGACCCTGCAACAGATCGCAAACCGGACATGTGTCCTGTGTTGTGTCCCGTCATTGTAGGGGAAGCCCTCGGGTAGAGCCTAGGACCAAAGGCTCCTCACATGTGCTCTGTCCGCAACTGTGACCAGTTGCACGACCCGTGGCGATGGACTAGACTACATGAACTAAGTTGAGGTATGGGCTCATGAAAAGCTTTAACATTCACTTCGCTAAGACTCATCTCTCTGCGCTAATATCCAAAGCATCAGATGGAGATGGCTTTGTTATCGCCAAGGCCGGTAAGCCTGTGGTGAAGGTCATTCCATTCAATGAGCCGATGCCGAAAGAGATAAAGAGGATTGGTTTCTTGAGTGGCGCAGGATTTAAAATTCCGTCTCTGGAGGAATTTAACGAAATTGGCGCTAAGGAGATTGAGTCTATGTTTAGTGGGGATATGGACCTGTGAACTTCCTGGTCGACACCCATCTGTTGCTGTGGGCATCTATAGGGCACAAGAAAAAAATAAAATCGAGCTCTGGGTTGTCCAAGGAGGCTGCAGATCTCATCGCGGATGTTGATAACGAGCTGTATTTCAGCTCGGCTGCGATATGGGAGGTCGCCATAAAGACCGCGTTGGGTCGGCCTGACTTCGACGTGGATGCAGCTGTTCTGCGGCGGGAACTGCTTGATAATGGTTACAAAGAGCTCTCAATAACCAGTGAACACGCGGCCGCAGTTGTCACTTTGGATTCTCATCATACGGATCCATTTGATCGAATTCAGATCGCTCAAGCGACAGTTGAAGGAATGCAGCTTCTCACTCAGGATGGAAAAATAGGCCTATATACGAAGAATCCGATTAGGTTGGTTTAGCGGTATGGTTGCTCGCTAGTTTAAGTTGCTGGCGATAGGACAGTTCTTATCTCAACTTCATCGTTTTTAAGAACTCGCACCATCCTTAGATCGCTGTCATAGATTGCGATCCAGCTGTCACTGGTTTCAATAACGCGGCCTTCAGCGAGGCGCTCGGAATCCTTCCAGAGTTGTGAGGTCTTCGCCGAGGCTTCTGCAAGAAGCAGCTTCTTTGTTTCATCTGCTTTGCTTTTTCCAAATTTCTCCCCTACAAGGCCCGGCACGATGGCCAGGAGCAGGACAAAGCAACCGACGCTCGCTGCCGCAGAGAGGAAAACCGCTGATCCCAGAAGGGCAACGATGGGTTGTCTGATCCAATAGGATCGCCGCTCAAGCCACCCCCGCATCGCCGTGTTCTCCTTGACGGGCGCACGAGCGATGACAATGGAGAGCGTGGACATTCCGATCATGGTGAGCACGATGCCCCAAGGAATGTCGCTGATCAGCCGAATGCCTTGGATGATGACCACGTAGTAGCCATGGATGATTTTTGCATCGGTGGCTTGGGGGAAGAGGGCCGCAGGAACCCCCATCTCTGTCAAGTAGGTCGAATGCGCGACATCACCAGACAAATGGAGGAAGAACCCGATCAGGGTAGCCACGGCCAAGATGCCGCCCGCTATCGTTGTTAGCGCAGAAGCGATGTGCGAGGGCGATTTGGCGCCGGCGTTGCCGGCTGCCTTCTTCGTCTGCTCCCCGTCCGCTCCACTGTCCGCCATTCCCTTGCCTCGCTGATATACGTCCTAGAATCCTTGTGCCAGATTTAATGGACGGACGCAACGCAAAGGCCCCGCCGTAGCGGGGCCTCTTGATGGGAACATCAGGAGGTGCCTACCTGGATGAGGTCTGGCGCATCATGCTGTAGACAATTGCCACCAGACCGGGCACCACCACGTGCGTCGGCACCAACGCCAGGACGAGCAGGCTGAAGATCGCCCGGGCTTGCTCAGGATGTGGCAGCAGGTCAGCGAAGCCCATGCCCAGAAAAGAGGCCAGATGGGCAGCCGCCACGATGGCCCAGGTCACGAAGAACCCTTTCCAGAACCCGCCGCGCTGGGGTGCGGAGGGGGCGTACGATTGGCCTTGGGCCTCCTCCTGGAGCCGGTAAGCCCGGGCGTTGATCCAGTAGAGAAAGCCCAAGATGGCCCAGATGGCCAAGCCGCACGCGATAGCGAGCCAGCCCAGCGGGGCTCGCTGTTGCAGGGCCTCAAGGCCGCCGGCCACGAACAACAGGCCGGCGCCTCCCAGCAGGACCGTCGCGCAACCGACATGAGCGTAAGAACGCGTGGTCATAGTGGCCTCAGAGCTTGTGGGCGGTCCACTCGCCGGAGGCCTTTGAAAAGCGCACCGGCTGAACGAACGGCCTGGCTTGGGCGACGCCGCCGAAGTCGAGGACGACCGAGCCTCCCACGTCGCAAATCACTCCCTCGGCCGTTTCTGATTTCTTGCAGCCCCTGAGGCTGAAATCTCGGTATTCCTTCACCCAGACCTGGCTCCCCAGCACCCGTTCAAACTCCGCGGTGATGGCCTTTTGGGCCTGTTCGTCGGAGGGTTTGCTGCCGCAGGCCGTCAGCGCCAAAGCGGCGGTCAAGCTGAAAGCGATGGTCCTGATCGTGTTCATAGAGGTCTCTTCCTAGTTGAGGGTTGGGGATTACTTGTCGCGGTTGCCGGTCGGATCGAAGCCAGCGATCCACATGCGGGTGTCGCGGAAGGGCGTGAGCATTCCCGAAGGGCCGGGATACAGGTCATCAGCTCGCAAGAAGCCGGACGCCCAAGCGGCGCTCAACGCCACTTTTCGGGCTTGCCACGCCACACCGTCGCGGGTCGTGCGCACGTTGAAGGGCTCGCGGGGTGGGGTAGGGCCGGTGGTTCGGTCGTCGCCGGTGTTCGGCTTCCCGGGGCGTACCCTCAGGCCCACCATCAGGTCGGTGGTGGCTTTGGCTCGAGCGTTGCTGTTGAGCTCGGCCTCCTCGCTGAGGTCGTCCTTGATCGTCAGTGGGGCATCCGCACATGCCCGGAAGATCTCAGTGGTGGAGGCGGTAGCGCTGGTCCAGATCCGGGCTTCCACGGTCCAACAGGGCAGGCTTGCGCCCCATTCCTTGTAGGTCAGCGCGACCCGGGGCCAATCCAGCCGGCCCTGCTGCGCGCTCTGGTGGTCCTCGTTCTTGAACAGCCCGTTGATGCGGCCCGCACCACTGATCGGGGTGTAAAGCGGACCGGAGGTGGACGCGCTGCTGGCTGCTGGCCTGGCCCCAAGCGCTTGCTGACCGGCGTCTTTCAGACTCTTTCCCAACTGCCGGAAGAAGCCGGGCTTCGTCTCAGCGGGTGCTTGGGCCAAGGCGGTAGCGGTTACAAACAGCGTCGCGGCAAGGCCGGCCGCCACTCCCATGGTGTTCTTCTTCATGAAATCCCCTGCGGTTGAGTTGGAGGGTGCTACATTTCATGAAGAGTCTGCCATGCATTGAGGGACCACGTCATGCTGTCCACCCGAAATTTCAACTGCGGTTCACGTGCCTCATCCGTCCCCACGATCATTGTTTGCCGCGCGGCTCAAGCAGGCGCGGGAGCTCCGTGGCATCGCCAGTCAGCGTGCTTTGGGAGTTCTGATGGGGCTCGATAAGAAGCTGGCGAGCAGCCGGGTCAACCGGTATGAGACGGAAGTCAGTGGGATTGACCTAGATGGACTGGGGCGGCTGGCGGACGTGCTGGGCGTGCCCATGGCCTACTTGGTCGCGAGAGATGACCACATGGCCGACGTTATTCTGGCGTTGGAAGAGCTTTCGCCGGAGGAGCGCGCTGATGCGGCGCTTTGGTTGCTGAAAAAGCTCAAGCGGTGACTGTCGTTGGTTCCCTTTCTAGAAGGAGAGCTGCAAATGGCAACGAGGAAAGTCGGACGCGATGCTGGAACGGGGCAGTTCAAGCCCGTGAAGGAAGCTCAGCGGGATAAAAAGGGGTCGGTGGTTGAGACGATCAAAACGCCGCCGCCGAAGCCCAAGCAGAGATGACCAAGGCGTGCCACAGGGAGGTGGCACTTCAAACAGCCTTCGCAATTTGTCGCCGCGGACGTCTGGAGGCGGGATTAGCAGTGCCCAGGGAAATAGACGGTTTCCCACAACTTATTGATTGTTCTGAGTGTGTTGGCCCAATGTTGACTTGAGTCGCAAAGATGCCTCTAATCGAGGCAAGGCGTCGGGCAAGGAGATCCGACGGAAGGGGCCTCGGGAAATGAGTTCGACCGTCATCGCTGATTTCCTGTCCACGGCTCCATTGGCAGAGGAAGGCGGCGCGATCTCTGCGGATCGTTTCGATTACCAAAAGAACTGGGCTTTGGCTCGGTTACTGACCCTGCACCAAGGATCAGGGAACTACGTGCTCCTTTGCGAGTTGCATGAGGACATCGCTGTCCTGGATTGTCCAGACCAGCCATCATGCGCCGCGTTCTATCAGATCAAGACCAGCGCAAAAAGTGCTTGGACGCTGAAGAAGCTGACGAATCGGAAGAAGGGTAAGAGTGGCGACGCTCTACCTTCCATCCTTGGGCGATTGTGCGCCAAGGCTGCTCAGCTAAAGCAGGAGCAAGTCACTTTCCAGTTCGTGACCAACGTGGGAAGCGGCTATGGCTTCCCTGTCACCGAAAAGGCCTCTGAGCCATCTGGTGAGCGACTCTTCGAGGTGTTAAAGCCTACAGAGTGGGAGGTTATGAGGACCTGCTTGGCGGACGAGCTGGGCGAGGACTTTGAAGGGCCTCTCCGGGAGCAGTTAACGGTTTCCATTGCCCAGATTCATCTGGATACACACAACGAAACCGCTGTCGGCTTGGTGACCAACTTCTTAGATCAGCACGTCAAAGGCGCTCACATTCGGCCCAAGGCCTTCTACAGAACCCTGTTTGACGAGTTGCGTAGACGGACTGTAGCTAAAAGGCCCTCCGGGACCATTTCCGAGGTTTGCAGTGCAAAAGGGATCGACCGGGCTTCCTTTAACCTGATGCTTGACAGCGCACGATCCGTGGCCCCAGCCGCTGGTGCCTGGGCAAATGTCCTCGCAGAGCTACACAAAGACAACGTGCCATTTCCTGTTCGGGTCAAGCTCCGGGAAGCCTATCCGGATTACTTCTCAAGGATGCAGAGCCCGTTGGATGGAGCGTTCCGACGAGATAGGCAAATCCTTGTCGCAGCGGGTGAGAGCGTCATGGCCAATAGTTCAACGCTATTTGACATGGCGAACGCTGCCGTTGCGCTCGCTCGAAGTGACTCCGGATACGGCGCTGCTGCGCTTTCCCCGGAACAGGAACTCATTGTCGTGATGATGACCTTCTATGAAAACCAACCCCAATAACTTCCGGATGCTGGTGCGCAGTCTAAGGACCAGGACTCATGAAAAACTTAGTCTTTCAAAGGCTTCATCTCGTATCCCATCGGGAACGAAAAGCAAGGTCGGTCGAGTTCCACCCCGACGTGACGGTGATCAAGGGCCTAAATGACGTAGGCAAGTCATCGTTAGCCAAGTCCATCTATGGGACGCTGGGCGCAGAAGCGGCAGAGATCCACCCGGATTGGAAAGGTGCGAGCGTCATATCGGCGCTGGAGTTCACTGTCGATGGCGATTCCTACGTCATGTTGAAGGAGGGAAAAACCTTCACATTGATCGAATCAGAGCGCGTCAGAGGTTGCTACACCAGTGTTACTGAAGGGCTCGCGCCGGCTCTCTATGAGTTGCTGGGTGCCAAGCTTCGGCTGAAAAATCGGGCCGAAAAGGTGGTCGTTCCGCCGCCGGCCTACCTGTTTATCCCTTTCTATGTGGACCAGGATGCTGGGTGGAGCAGTCCTTGGACTTCCTTTGCTCGTCTAGAACAGTTCGCTCGCTGGCGAGAAGACGTTGTTAACTTCCACGTGGGCGTGACAGGTGCTGAGTATTTCGATGCCTTAGAGCTCCAGGCGACAGCAATGGCTGCCAGAGTTGAGCCGGCTAAGCAGTTGGATGGATTGCGCTCGCTTCAGAAACGAGCCAAGGACACGGTTGCTGAAGACATCGACGTAGAAATCGATCCGGAAGTCTTTTCCGAGGAGATTGAGCGCGTGGTGGGCATGCTCCAGCAGTTGGTGGAGATCCGTGAGGAAGAGCGAGCAAAGCTCTCAGGCTTGACCCAGCGCCGCCTACAACTGGAGGCTCAGCGGGAGATTCTCGACCGCGTTCGCAGGGAGTTGCATGCGGACTACATGTTCGCTGTGAAGCATGAGGGTGAAGACCTAGAGTGCCCGACCTGTGGTCAGCTTCACGAGAACTCGTTTGGTGAACGGTTTGCGTTGGCGCAAGATGAAAGTCGGACAGACGATGTCTTAGTTGAGGTGATGAATGCTCAGGCGATTGTCTCTGGTGAGATCGCTATCAGTCGTCAGCGCCTCAAAGACGCCACCGAGGACGAACAAAGGTTCAATGATCTTCTCACTCGCAGACGGGGGCAGGTCACGTTCGCACGTCTACTTGAGCGAGCAGGACAGAAGCGATTCTCCTCACAGCTGGACGATCAGGTTGCTGATCTTGTTCAGGAGATCGCCACTCTGGACTATCGGATTAAGCAGGCGGCGGAGCGGCTAAAAAATGCGCGCTCAACGGAGCGAAAGAAGGAGATCCTCGAGACGTATGCTCGGTTGTTGACTGGCTTTGCCAGGAAGCTCAGCGTCATGTTCCAAGAAGACTTCCTTAAGTCGCTGATGCTCAAGATTCAAGAGACCGGAAGTGACCGGCCACGCGCCATCCTCGCTTACGTTTATGCAATCCTTCATCTCATCTGGGATGCAGAGGACGCTGTGAGATGTCCGATTGTGCTGGATTCGCCCAAACAGCAGGACCAGGATGACATCAATCACCTGAATCTTCTTCACTTCATCAGGGACGAACGGCCGATTGGATCTCAGCTCATCCTGTTGCTGGTCGACGATGCAGAGGTTGATTTCGGGTGTGACCCATTGGTGTTGGACACGAAGTATTCGCTGCTCTCCACCGAAGAATATGAGCAGACATCTGAGGTGATTCGTGGTTTCCAAGCCATTCGAGAGATGTCGGCACATTGATCCTCATCGCCGCAACTCGTTGTGGGGCTTATCCTGTCGGAAAGCCCTGGTCATCTGTCGTGGCTAACTCAGTCAGTATGGAAGCGTATGTATAACTTGTTGATGGTGTATCGGGAGGGGACTTGGGATGAGGACGAGTTCATCCTTGAGCTGCCACGTTACCTTGAGCACACCGTCCCGCTGCTAGCAGAACGTTTTGCTACCTTGACTGCGGATACTATTACTGCCCTTAAGGGGCTTCCTACGCTGTTTGCCTATGAAGATCGAGGACGTGACGTTGGGCCTTCTTCGCAGGTCGGTCGGATCGAGGACATCCAAGTTCGTTACGGGGGGGGGGCGAATCACTTGGTCCATTGACGCGAGAGTAGGCCCTATTCCCGCTACTCGCCTAAAGGAGATGTTTGGCCAGCTGGATATCTCGGAGCGAAACTGGGAACACACGCGCACCCACTGGGCGGTGAAGGACGTTGATCTGCTAGATGTCCTGGTTCGAAACGGCATCTTGCAGGATGACCCATCTCCGCCACCCAAGGTCTTCGTTTCCTATTCTTGGGATTCACCTGAGCATCTGGAGTGGGTCCGTAGGCTAGTGATTGATTTGCGGGCGAACGGTGTCGACGCAATCTCGGACCGAACACACCTTCGGTTCGGACAGGACCTGCCCCATTTCATGGAACAGGCAGCTGCCTGTGATCGGGTTATCGTGGTCTGCACCGAAAACTATATGAACCGGGCAAACCAGCGCTTGGGTGGGGTTGGGTATGAGCATCTGGTGACCGCCGCACAGCTTGCCGGCGATCCCTTGTCTATGAGATTCATCCCCGTCATCAAAGATCGGCGAGATGCCGGAAACACCCCTGTAAACCTTAGGGGAAGGATGTTCGTAGATCTCAGTGATGGGCCGGGATACAACACTAACTTCCAAGCGTTGGTCCGGGACCTTCATAACGCCGCCCCTCCCGTCCCGCCCCTCGGCCGACGACCGCAGTTCTAGGTGGTCGATTTTCTCAAGGATAGAACTTGCGAGGGTCCGACAACGCACTCTCGAACTGCCCCGCTTGGTAGACCGGAAGCACCACGTCAGGGCGATACTTCTCCAGGACTGCGATCTGCTTCGTTCGTGCTAACTCGGGCTTCTTGTGGAAATAGGCCTCATGCAGGACCGGAACCCTCTTGCTGATGGAGTGGCCCGTGACCAGGGCGATGTCTTCATCAGGCACACCTTTGTGGTGCAGTTCTGTGGCGATGGTGTGGCGGAAGGCATGGAATCCAACTCCTGGCGGAAATCCTAAGCCCTTCATGTATCGGCTGAACTGGTTGAGGACACCTTGGCTGTAACGGGCGTTGGTCTCGCCGGTATCACGTCGCACGCCGGCAGACAGGTGTGGGAAGAGGCGAGGATGGCCACAAGCGCGCACGTCTTCCACGAATGCCAGGAGACCTGCGTCGAGCAGGGGTTGGGGGATGGGCAGCGTGCGGACAGCCGCTTTGCCTTTTAGGCTCTGCCTGCTCCGGTTGCGATCTTTATGACTAAGGTCGCTGTCGACGGTCTTCTGAATCCGGATGCACCACACGCCGCTCTCTTGGACAATGTCCACCAGCTTCAGCTGCGCGACCTCATTGATACGTGCGCCGGTGTAGAGGCCAAGCATGGGGGCCCACCACCGATGCGGGGCTTTCATGGCCCACGGGATGAAGGTCTGGGGCGCAAAGATGCGCTGAAGGTCGGCTTCATCAAACAACCGTTCGGCCTTGTTGGGGTCAATAGCCAGGTCCTTCTTGACCTCCGCGAAGACTCGCATGGGTGAAGCGGCGATGGCCTTTGCGTCTTCCAAGCGCCCGAAGAATGTAACCAAAAACCTGCGGTGCTTTTCGGCTGTGGCGGGAGCCGGCGGGTCAACGCGCAACGCCTTGCCTCGGGCGACCGCCTGCTCGAACGTCCAATCGCGATACATGGGGTCAGACAGCAACAGCGGCGGAGCCCAGCGCAGAAGATCCCACAGCCTGTAGATGTGGGCATGGTCGATGCGGGAAACGGGAATGTCCCCACAGGCCATCTGGAGCAGTTTCAATGTCCGAGCCGTGGCCTCGATGGTGTTGCGTGCCAAGCCCATGCGCTCCCGGTCAGCCAGGTAGTCTCGGATCTCGATCGACAGTAGGCGGGCAGGGGTAGCGACGGGGAGTGGCTCTGGGTAGCGCGTGCCGTTCTTCCCAAGACGAGCTCGGCGGGTCCGCTCGCAGGCGTCATTGATGATTTCCTGGGCGTGGATCGCCGCCTCTCGGCCGGTCACAATCATTTCGCCGATGCGGACGCGACCGATGCGAACGTCTGTCAATTTGAGCGTGCCGGTAGGGTCCGCGAGGTAAGAGTTGAGGTGTTGCGAGGTGGGGGAGGTCACTGCGTTGCTTCCATCTGAAGGATGGAAGTACAGATACTGCGAGCCTCCAAATCGTCAACGAAAAATCGGGGTTTTGTTCACGGCCTTAGGCATTGCCCCGATGGTGCCATTTTGCGTCTTGGTCCGGCCAATCGTACCGCCCGGAAATCTTCTAGTATTTACATTTAAATCAATGACGTGCATCCGGCTGGGTGGCCGATTTTCAGAGTCATTACCGTACTGTTTAACCAATGTAAGCTAACAGAGGTGACACTCTAAGATGAACGGACTATAAATGAGCCTGTCCTGATGTTAGCTTAGGTGCCTGTTCACCATATCCTTTTTTGCGACGCATGTCTCATAAGGCGAAGCCACACCATCCATCGGAACGGAGCGATTCTTTTGAAGATCATCAAACTGGTGGTCCAGAATTTCAGAGGCATTTCTCATCTGGAGTGGGACACCGACCAGCAACCTCTTTGCTGTCTAATCGGTCCAGGAGATTCACTCAAGTCGACAGTGCTCGATGCTGTAGAGGCAGCCCTTTCATCACGGTGGTTCTCTTTCGGTGAAGCCGATTTTTACCAGTGTGACCCCTCCAATGGCATACGCATAGAGGTAACCGTCGGCGAACTGTCGAAGGCTCTCATCTCGGACGAAAAGTTTGGCCTCTACATCCGAGGCTTAACTAGCGCAGGGGAAATAAGGGATGAGCCGGAAGATGGAGATACTCCACTCCTTACCGTTAGGTTGTCAGTAGACGCAACCCTTGAGCCTCTATGGGAGGTTGTGAATGACAGGTCCCAATATGCCCGGACTCTCTCAAATAGGGATCGTGCGTTGTTCCGCGTGGTCCGTCTTACTGGTGACGATGCGCGCCACCTGACCTGGGCCCAGGGTTCGATATTGTCGAAACTGACAGAGTCAGACGACGAAGCTGCGCAGCAACTGGCCGAAGCCTATCGAGCAGCAAAAGCCAGTGCAAAGTTGGACACCATCAAGGGATTGGTTGATGTCGCAAGCGCTGCCCAGCAGCGCGCGGTAGAAGTAGGGGCAAGGATCAATGAGAAATACCGCCCTGGTTTGGAGTTGGGACGCGGGGGCTTCTCGTCAGGATCCATTGCACTTCATGACGGCCCAGTTCCACTACGGCTAGCTGGCACCGGCACGCGGCGGCTGGCCACTTTGGCCATCCAGCGTGCCGCAATAGACGAAGGAGCGATCGTGCTCGTGGACGAGATAGAGCAAGGGCTCGAGCCACACCGGATCCTTGGCGCTATTGGACATTTGAGAGGCTCTCAAAAGACTGCCCTCGAAGCTGGGCTCCCAACTGGGCAGATCTTGATGACCACGCATTCGGATGTGGCGTTGAGCGAAGTGGAGCCCAAAGCGCTTTTCGTGTGCCGGTCCACGGTCACGGGACTCAAAGTCTTGCATCCGCGGGATGTGAAGGCACTGGAGCGGGTCTTGAAACACTCGCCAAGGGCGCTCTTTGCACGCAGGATCCTAGTCTGCGAGGGAGACACCGAACTTGGGTTGATGCTGGGCCTGCGCGACTTCTATCCAGGGCGTCGAAAGGGTGTATCGATTGAGCAGCGCGGTGCCGCCATCGTGGATGGCCACGGCACTACGGCCCCCCAAGTGGCAGCAGCATTGGCCGCGCTAGGGTATCCAACAGCACTTTTTCGCGACTCAGATGTGCCCGTCCCCCCGGACCAGCAGAAGGCGCTGGACCTTCACTCGGTGAGAACCGTAACTTACGTTTCGAAGATAGCTATCGACGAGGCAATATTCTTGGCAGTGCCAAATGACTTGGACGTTGATAAGTTGTTGGCTATCGCAGAAGAGTTCAAAGGGGCTGCGACAGTGGCCGACCAGATCAATAAAGAGTTCGCGAAGATCGGGAATGGGGGGGTGGGAGACACAGTGTTTGCTGACTGGGAGTTCGAACCTCCTATAGATCGAAAGAGTGTATTGGAGCGGCTCGGAAAACTGGCTAAAACGAAGAGCTGGTTCAAGAATCGATACATTTCGAGGCGCTTGGCCGCTATTGTCGATAAATCCGCCCTGGAGGACGACTGGTCCGAACTGGCTCTCGCTCTGCAAGAGATTGAAGGTTGGCTGTATGCCTAATCCTGAAGATCTGCTAGGTATCAGTTTGGGCAGCGTGGTCGCACCAGCAGGGCATGGGAAGACAGAGCTGATTGCTAGGACGGCCGCACTGGGCCGCCGGACACTTGTGCTAACGCACACGCACGCGGGTGTTCACGCACTCCGGTCGCGCCTTAAACGGCTAGGAGTGGATCCGAAAGCAGCCATGATAGATACCATCGCTAGCTGGTCGACCCGTTACACTGCTGCCTTTCCGGGTGTAGGTCGGCCGCTAGATCGTATGCCTAAAGGCAGCGAATGGAGTGACATCTATAAGGGCGGGCTCAAGGTCATCAAGGTGCCTGCTGTTGGTGAAGTGTTGAGGGCATCCTACGACCGAATTCTCGTGGACGAGTATCAGGATTGCGACTTGCAACAGCACTCGCTTGTGAAGCTACTCTCGGAACACCTTCCCACAATCGTCTTCGGCGACCGGATGCAGGGAATCTTCAACTTTGACGATAGCCCCAGCGTCTCTTGGGACAGGGACGTAACGCCGCACTTCCCGTTCATAGGCACGCTGCGGGACCCAATGCGATGGCGGAGCGTCAATCCTGAGCTCGGGAGATGGATAGCTGAGGTCCGTGAATGCCTTGAGCTTGGGCTTCCCATAGATCTCCGAGATGCGCCGGTGACATATCTGGCTTGCGAAAGTGATCGTGATCCCTCGCCGTTGTTTCATGAGATTGAGGGAGTTCCTGGCTCGGTCGCCGCCATTCACCGTTACCGAAAGGCTTGTGACCAGCTTGCCAAGTCGACTGGGGGCTTCTATCAAGCGATCGAGGATGTGGCGTGTGTTGACCTTCAAAATTTTGCAGAGGCGTGGGACGCTGCTTCGGGTCCGCGAAGGGTTGAGTTGTTGCGAAGCCTTATTGATTTGGCTATATGCAGAAAGGCTACAGTCAGTGTCGAGGCGGAGCACGATGCTGCCGTCGAGGTAGAGCTTGAGGCTTGCTACAGCTCTCTTGCATCTACGGGATGCGCCACCTTCGCAGTCGGTGCCATAGAGCGCGCCCGGAAACACTCACTCGCCCGGACATTTCGAGGAGAGCTGATTCGGGACGCGGGAAAGGCTTTAGCGATGGTTGCTCAAAAGAAATGTGAGAATCTAACGAGGAGTGCGTTCTTAGTCCGTCAGCGAATCAGCCATGCTGGCCGGTCCATGCCTGAAAGGACTGTGTCGACACCACTGCTTCTAAAGGGGCTTGAGTTCGACCACGTGGTGGTCCCAGATGCAACTCACTTCAACTCCGGACGCAACCTTTCCGATAGAGCAAAGCTGTTTTACGTAGCGATATCGCGGGCTAGATCGAGCTTAGTCATTGCGTCTTCCAGTCCTACAGTTCAGTTCCCACTTCCGGATTGAATGCTAGTGGAAGACGACCCTGCGATAGAGACACGTAGTGGTTCCAAGCCGAGCCGTGTGGAGTAGCGTGTTTGGCGGCTTTTGGATTGAGGGCTGCGCGCTGTAAGGGCGAGAGGCTAGAGGAGCGAAGAGCGCACTTAGGCATCCTGACGGATGCGTGCGCCAAGGGCTCCGCCCCTGGAACCCCAAGCCTCTGCGAGGCTTGCCAACGGCAAAAGCTGGTTCATAAAGAACCTGTCTTCACAGGAATCTTTATGGCCATCTTCCACACCTCAATCAAAACTTTCAGCCGCGGCCGCGGGCAGTCGGCCGTCGCTGCGGCGGCCTACCGGGGCGGGCTGCTGCTCATGGACTTGCTCACCGGGCAGCAGCACGACTACCGCCGCCGTAGTGGCGTCGTTGAGAGCTTCTGCCTCGCCCCGCCTGATGCTCCCGCGTGGGCCTTGGACCCTCGGGAGCTCTGGGCAGTCGCAGAGGCTGCGGAGCGGCGGAAAGACTCGACTGTGGCGAGGGAGTTTGAAGTCTCCTTACCCCATGAGCTATCCGAAGAGCAGCGGGCGCACTTGGCGTTTGTCATCGCCGACGCGCTGGTCGATCGTTATGGGTTCGCTGTCCAGGCCAGCATCCATTCGCCTGGGACGCCCGATGGGCTCAATCACCATGTCCATATCCTGGCCACCACGCGCCGCCTCGGACCTGAGGGATTCGGTGAGAAGACCAGGGAGTTGGACGTGGGGCCGTCAGGTAAGGTGCAAGTGCAATGGATTCGGGAAATGGTCGCAGCGGCAACCAACGCGCACTTGGGGGCGGCTGGGCTTACCGACACGATCGACCACCGCAGCCTAGCCGAACAAGCTCGGTCGGCGATGGAGCGGGGGGATGATCTGGCCGCTGCGGCGCTTTCTCGCGAACCGACGCAGCACCTGGGCAAGCATGCTGCTGCCCTAGCTGGTAAGGGTGTGGCGACCGACAAGGCGAGCACGAACGACCAGATCGCCGAAGACAATCGGGAGCACTATGACTTCCTCGTGCGCAAAGCCGGGCTGGAAGGAAAGCCCGCCCCAATGCCTGGCCAAGAGGCCGCAAAGCGAAGTGGGCGAGTGCTCAATGCGGAAACCGCAGGGCTACCTGGGGGGCTGGAGATGCGAGGCGTATCCGGGGTCCGGCTGCAGAACCTGCTCCTTTCGTCTCACGGGCATACGCCGGAGCCGGCGCCCATCAGCCTTGCCGAAAAGATTATCGGTGCACTGCGCGACGTGGAAGAGATTTCCCGGGCTAGGGCAGACTTGGCCATGGAAAAGATTCGCGATGCCTTGAGGTGGGCTCAGCGGCAGCTTTCCTCTCAAGCAGAAACCAGCGAGCTTCGGCAGTGGGTCACCAAGGCTGCGCTCCAGGTTCGTGCCCTTAAATTCCTCATCATCAGCCGGGCTCGCAGGCTGCTTAACGTGAAGAGTGCAACCAGGCTGCGTCACATGGCCGAGCAGGAGTGGGAGCGGTTCAACTCCGATTGTCCGCCGGGGTCAACCAGATACTCGAGGTCGGAGTGGACTCTGCGCCGAGGGCGGCGGCTTTCGGTTCTTGAGAAACATACAGCGGAGTTGAAGGTGGCTCAGGAGAGGGCGTCAGAGGGGGAACTGAGCGCTATCGATGCCGAAATCCTTGCGAAAGCTGAGCTGCTTGCTGGCTTGCCTCATCCCTCAGCCGCAACTCCCAAGATCGCTGAGCCCAAGCCTGTGCCGCCTGGTGTCCTGGGTTCCGCCCCGTCTGTCCCCCGAGGGCCAACGTTTCACTGACCCTACAAAGAACAGGCCCCGCGAATGCGGGGCTGTTGTTCAATGGGGGCCGGTGCCCACCGATGGTTTTCGAGCCGGCTGTGGTTTCGCTGGCGGAAGGCCGCGAGACGCACGCCAAGCATCGGGTGAAGGGAAGCGTATCGGCGCTTGGCTTCGGTCCACGCTCGCCGCTTGCGATGCATTGCGGCTCGTGGGAGCGTAGGCGAGGGGCTGACCACCTTGGCCTCCCTGCGATTCCGCGAATCGACGCAACAGTAGTCTTGCGACATCCAGTGCATGTTGAACATCCAACTCACGCTCAGCAGCGTTGCGGGTGTTATTTTCAGGCAGCAAGGCTTGAAGAACCTGGCTGGCGATACGAAGTTCGACGTTTGCTGGCATTTGTAAGTCATCTGATGAAGGGTCTTCACATCGAAGCACCCAGGCGGAAATGCGCAAGCCTATGATGACGCAGCGCGTCACACATTTGCCGTTTGGATGCCTTGCCTTAAGCGTCGAGAGTTGCTGCGTCAACGCCTCTTGAGTATCGAGAGCCAGGGCAATGTCGGAAGTGGTTTTTTCCAGAGGCGTATTGGTATTGGACGCAAGGAGTAAACGCCTGTTGGACGAGCACCTCCTGCCAGCGGTTGGCCAACGTGGCGTGGTTTCCATGCCCGCGCCGCAGCACCACGCAGCGGAACTGGGTCACCATCAGCAGGCTGTACTGTTCGGTTAATTGCCTAACAATCGGTGCATCAAACCGGCTTTCCACAACTGGACGCATGGTTAGCGGTGTGGGGGCGTGTTCGTTTGAATGGATGGCCGGCGAATGGCTCGCGTCACCACCGGGCAACACTTTAGAGACTGGGTTTGGGAGCTCACGAGATCACCCTGCTTTGAGAAGCTTGATATCTGCAATGCGCTGGAGCTGTTGAAGATGGTCTGGCTTGTTCTTGGCCAGCCATCGCACCACCGCTGCATTTTCCAGCAGGGCCGACCCAATGTGGGTTTTGACGATTTCGAGCTGGAGGCTGGCGGGGCCGTAGTTTTCCTCCAGCAGCTTCGTATCGGCTTGTAGCGCTGCCAGCTCCCTCTCTAGGCGTTGGAGAGCCTCGATAGGGGCGCCGTTGGCCAGCTTTACCGCAGAAGGCTCTGTCAATTGTTCCGCCGGCGTGTTTTGGAGAAGCGCCGTTGCAAGCTTGATCGAGTAATCCCCCAGGTTGACCATGGTTTGAGCAGCATCGATCTGCCGGAAGGGCTTCATTTTCCGCAGCAACCGAAAGACGCCTGCGGCGGCGGGTTTGTCGGCCAGGATGGCGGTCGCTTCGTCGCAAACGCCATCCAGAAGCCGGAATTTGTCCCGGATGGAGCTGGCCGAGATGTTGAGCACCTCCGACAGCTGTTCCACGGAAACCCCTCGCTCTGCTGCTCTGAGGATCATCCGATGCTCTTGGACTACCGAAAGACGGTTCACCTGCTTGTTGTAGGTGTAGCCTTCGTCGTCCGTCGAGATGAGGCAGGGGGCCACGGATGCTCCCAGTTCCCTCAGGGCCTCCAGGCGCATTCGCCCATCCAGGACCAAGAAACGCCCGGCGGTGCCCCGGTCTAGGGTAACCACGATGGGTTCGACCAATCCTACCGTCCTGACCGAGCTCACGATCTGCTGATACTTGACGGAGGCCTTGGTCCCCGTGGGCATGGCCACGGTGTAATGCAACTGAGCCAGCTGAATGTCCACGCAGTCCTTCTCAAAGCCCAGGCGTACGCCCGAAGATTGCTTCTTGCTCATCGGGCCAACCCTCTGCGCGGCAGCAGGTCAGCCAGTGGTTGCGGGACGCTGGTCAGCCCCTCCGATTGGAGAAGTCCGCAGAACTCTTTGGAGGCAAACAGCTCTTTGAAGATCTGCCGGGCCAGGAGGAGCGATTGTTGCGTGAACTCGGCCTTCTTCTGGATGCGTTGGTGCATCTCTACGTCGCGCTTGTAGAGCTTGGCAAGGTCCTCGGGGGTAAGCTTCTTCCGCGGCGCGCCGTGCGCGTAAGTGCTGGTTCCCTTTTTGCCGCTTCTGGCTCGATGGGCAAGGATCTGTCGGACGACGGTCACCTTCTTTCCCTTGAGCTCACCGGCCTCGTAGGCGTCCATCAGCAACTGTTGCGCATCGCGATCATTTGCCCGGGAGATGTTCACGGCAAGCGCCAAGGAAATGTGACCCGCTTCGGCGGCGGCGAGCAGACGTCGCTCTCCTCGCTCCATGAGGTTAGCCACGCTGTTCACCCAGGACGGAGTGCAGCCCAGCTTGGTGGCTATCTCCGGGTCTGAGTAACCGCGCTCTCTAAGGACCTGGACCTGTTCCATGGTCTCGGCCGCCCTGGGCGTGCGGCGAGCCACATTCTCCACGATGCTCATGACGTGGCCTGTGTGCTCGTCCACGTCCAGTATCAGGGCGGGGATCTCGCGGTGGCCCAGCAGCTTGCAGGCCTCAAGGCGGCCTTGGCCACAGATCAGTGCATAGGGGAGCGACGTTTCATCGGGAGATGCCTTACGAACGCTAACGGGGCGTTTGAGCCCCACCGTTTCGATGCTTCGAGTGATGCCACGGTGGATGCGTTGGTTTCTGACGCGCGGATTGGCGACGTGGATGTCGGCAATGGGGATCATCTGAACGCTTGTGCTTTTGTTCGTCATGCGGCCTCCAGCAATGCGGCCCGACCGGCCAAGGCGAAGAACTCCTCCAGCGTGTCCATCCTGTAGGCGTCCAAGGAAAAGCCGTTGTCTTCCATTGAGGGCATGCCATCGGGAGTGAAGTCGATGGAAGGAAGCACGTAGTAATCGTGGGCATGACGGTTACCGGGATCCATCCGGATCACTACGGTCAGATGTGGCGTCAGGCTCGCATCCAGTCGGATGCGCCAGCGGTTGGAGCCGGCGGGTGTGGGCTTGCACCGTGCGATGACGACGGACGTGAGGAGCTCACCGTTCACCCGCAGCAGGCCGGTATCCCGGCAAGGCTCGACCCACCCACCGTGTTGGGCTATGCCATCCACCACCAGCTGGACCATCTCGGGATGCCGCTGCCGAAGGGCGCGGTTGATCTCCAAGTAGGCGTAGTCGCGTTTGGGGGAGTAGCCAACCAAGCTATAGGCCCGGAGCAGGCTACCAAACCGATGGCGGAAGGCGCTGCTGGAGGGAACGCCTTCTTCTTCGTCGATCAGCATCCCTGACAGCGCGCCATGCCGCTCGAGCAGTGAGCGCAGAGCTTCCAGCATCTGGCGGTCGTCTAAGTGGACCGAACGTGCCGCGATGACTGCTTGAACGCGCTCGAACAGATCAAGCGGAACAATGGCTTCAAACGCGTGTTCCTTTCGCACCCACGCCTCTGGCGGGTTCTGAACGTGTTGCAGCTTCAGCTTGAACGAGGTCCGGTTGTAGACGTTGTGGCCGACGTATTTCTCATTCGTCAGTATTTGATGGATGGTCCCTCGGCTCCAGAGGCCACCCACCTCATTGGGGATGCCTTCTCGGTTCAGGACGGAGGCGATGACCCGTTCGGGCATGCCGTCCCTCAGAAACAGCCGATAGATGCGCAAGACGATTGCGATTTCATGCGCAGGCCCGGGCACCAGGATCACCCGATCGGTCTGGATGCTCTTTTGTTCTCCTCGAGCGAGCACAGCCTTGGGCTGGAGATGCTCGTCGACGAGTTGGCGGCGCAAGCCATACCCCGGGGTGCCTCCTTGTCGGAACCCGTGCCGCACAATGTTGCATGCCCCTTTGAATACCTTGTCAGATAACTCGCGGCTGTATTCGGCGGCCATGCTGCGCTTGAGGCCAATCATGATGGTGGATGGCAACGAGCCATCGTTCTTGAACGCTTCCGCGCAATAGATGACCGGGACGCCATGGCTCTTACAGGCGTGAACGTAGGCGGCGGCCTCGTCCGGGTCAGGGAACCGTCCCCAGCGGCTGACGTCGTAGACCAAAATAGCGTTGAAGCCAGGGGAGGGGAGCTTCACATCCCGGAGAAGGGCTTGAAGAGCGCTTCGACCTTTGAGGTTTAGTCCACTCTTGCCGGAGTCTTCGTAGGTCTGGACGATCTTCATGCCGTGCGCCTTGGCATATTCGGCAATTGCCGCAGCCTGGTTCTCCGTGGAGTAGCGCTGATGCTCGGTCGACATGCGCACATACTGGGCAACCGGAAGGAGCCGATCAGGAGACTGAATAGCATCGGTCACTGCGTGGTGCGAGGACACGGCCAGCGCTTCCCATCTAAGACTATGTATTCAGCGACCGTAGGCGGGCAGTTTGACGGTCTCGTTACGCTTGGAGTTCGTGGCTGAACCAATCAAGTTCGTGACGCATAGGTGTCGATAGTAGATCGAGGTGGTCAAGGCGCTCTGGGAGCGCGGGTGATACGACTACGCGTGCTCATTCGTTTCAGGCCGCGCGAGACTGACGGTCCACTGGCCTCCTTCCTGCTGGCTTAGGGTTAGCAGGTCATAGGTCTTCAGCATGCTGAGTAGGCCCGAATGCCCATATGCATTGGGAGAGAAGGACGGGTCTGTTCGTTTGAGGTATTGGCCCAATGGCCCCAGTCCTACCTCGCCTTCCGAGGTGTCTCCAGCCAGGAGCGTTACCGCTTCCACCACGAACTTGGGACGGCGCTTGGGAAGCGGCTTGGTGTCCGCCGCGGTGGGCTCAGCTTTGTTGCCCTCGGCTTTGGCCGGTGATGCATTGGGCCGGTCCTCGCATGGTTCGGTGATTGCTTTGCGCTCCCATTCGAAGAACTGATCGCAAGCGTTTCGCAGGGCCGCCGGCGTCTTGGGCTCGCCGACGATACAGACAGTCGCTCCGCGCTCCCGCAGCTTCCGGCACAGGTAAGCGAAGTCGGAGTCACTGGTCACCAGGCAGAAGGTGTCGGCGCGATGATCGAACAACGCCTCTTGAGCATCGAGAGCCAGGGCGATGTCGGAAGTGTTTTTTCCAGAGGCGTATTGGTATTGGAGGCAAGGGGTAAACGCCTGTTGGACGAGCACTTCCTGCCAGCGGTTGGCCAACGTGGCGTGGTTTCCATACCCACGCCGCAGCACCACGCGCCCGAACTGGGCCACCATCAGCAGGGCGTGCTCCACGATCTCGGGACTGACGTTGTCGCAATCGACCAAAACGGCCACTTTGGTGTCGTGAGGGACTGATCCGTTAGCCATCTTCTTGTCCTTAAGCTGCGATGCGTGCATCCAGGCCGGCGTGCTCCCTCAGCAAGTAGAGCAGACCACCTCCGTCGATCAGCTCAATGGGCTTGTCTTTGGCAAAGTTGAAGGCTTCGGTGCCGTAGCCGCTGGTGCAAACCAAGATGCCCTTGCTGGCGCCTTCGTTGAGCATGGTTCCGTAAAGGTCGCGGACCGCGCTGACCCCTACGGTGTCCCGATAGCGCTTGGCCTGTATGACGACCTTCCCGCCCAAGACGGGCCGGGTGTCAAAGGCCACCGCATCCACTCCACCATCGCGGGAGCTCCGGGTCAGTTTCGTGTCCAGCCCCATCCGACTGAACAGGTTGGAGACGAGTGCTTCGAACTCGCTGGGGGTCAGATCCAGAAGGTTGGGGCGCGATTCAAGGCCTGAGAGCACGTCCGATTGCGCGATGAAGCGCTTGTCGACCATGTTGAATTCGACGATTGGTTTGATGGCCTGCAATTCATCGGGCCTGTTTGAGACCTGAGCACCAAGGCTGCGCAGGCATGCAACCTTTTCCACGCGTTCGAGCCGCAGCTGAAGGAAGGCGGCCTTTGTTGCGCGGACGGACACCACCGGCACCCGAACCTCTTGGCCGGTGGTGGGATCGTGGGTGTCCACCACGCCATTGAAGGTGACCAGCGCCAATGCGCTTGCTTGATCGGCCTCAAAGGCTTCGTGCAAGGTCCTCAGCGCGATTGACGCAATGATGTCTTGGTAGAGCGATTTGATGTCGCTGGCCTTGCGCGCCTTGGAGTCGATCGCATCGCGTGTTTTGACGTAGCGATAATCGGCTTCGGTGGGGACGACACCCACCTCGGGCAGGTCATACTCAATGACCAATTCCTTGGATGCCTCGGCATAGGCCAGCTTGAACGCCTGAGGGAAGCCCTCAGAGGGGTATTCGGAGCGCGTGAGCACCATGTCGTTGTAGGCCACAACGGCATCAGGCTCGTGAGCCAGGTAGGCGCTCTGAAACTCATCCACTTCAGCGTTTCGGCGACCAACGTCAGCCTCATAGAGCGTGCGTTCGGTCTCGTGTTGGGCCCGTAGATCGGCCAGCCGTTGCTTCTTTTGCGCTTCCGCTCGATGGAACTGTTCGAGAACCTGCTGGTGGGCTTGATGGGCCGCCGCCTGGGCTGCCAAGTGCCGCTTTGCAGCCCCGGGCCAAAAGCGCGCGAAGCCGGTGGGACCCGGAACCTCGACCTCGACCGGCGCCAACCCCGGAACCAAGTCCTTGGGCACCTTGAAGCCGGGATAGGGATCGGTGTGACGCAGGCTGTCGAAGCTGATGGTGTCGTTCACCGACAGGGTGTGAAGGAGCAGGCCCTCCAGTTCCTCCAGCCGGTCTTTGAGCTCGGCGTTGAGGTCGTCTGCTTCCGCCTGGCGATCTTGGAGGTATTCGGCTTTGGCCAAGCGCGCAGCTTCCTTCTCCTGCTTCTCCAGGGCGCGCAGCTCCCGCATCTGCTGTGCAGCGGCCATGCGTTCATGGCGCTCCAACTGCCTCAGTTGCGTCGCTTGCATTCGCTGCTGGCGCTTGTTTTCGCGCTGCGCTGCCGCCGCTGCCCGGCCGGCTGCCCGCAGAAACCCTTCTAGGCCGCTCCGTCGTCCCATACATCCCCCTGATGTCGAATATTCAAAGACTAACCTGTCGACGTCCTTCTAATGCGCTTTCTGGGCGTTTGGTCGTTCAAAAGGACGCGCAGCGCAGGCAGGTTCAAGCCAAAATCCAGCACCGCCAATCCCGGAGTGTTCTTTCCAGGCCCATGCAGCTTCTCGTGGGCGGTGAATTCGCGGCTATACGTGGCATGGTGCTCGTCGTCCAACTCGTGGCCCACCACCTGGGCCCGCAGCTCGGACGGTACGCCTGCCCCTTGAAGCGACTGAATGACGGTTTTCCGGAGCGAATGGAAGCCGCGCTTGCCGGGCGTCCAGTTCTTGCCCACGGCTTCCAGGTGGCGGCCGAACGCCTTGGTGATCCAATTGCCGGCGCCGTTCTTGGCATCCGGTTTGGCGGCCGGGAACAGCCGCTTTGCCTCTGCCGCCCTTAACCCCTCAACCCATTCCTTAAACCCGAGGGTCAGCAGATCAGGGTGAACCGGCACGGTTCGGATGCTGGCATCGGATTTGAGCTTCTGATGCTCCCCTTCATCGGACATGTGGATGCAGAGCAATCCCGCCTCCTCGGTGACATCGCTGGGAAGCAGTTGGCCCACCTCGGCGGCACGAGTGCCGGTATAAAGACCAATGACCGCCGCCCATCGGGCGGAAAGCGCCAGTTGTTCGAAGGCGGCTGGCGCAAAGAGGGCTTGGACTTGGTGGGCGTCGTAGGGCTTGAAGCCGAATTTCCGCCGAGCTCGCTTCTCTCGGATGGAGTAGCTGACATGCCCGGCCGCCACATTGTCGCCCCTCGGGTAGTAGCCCGAGGCCATGGCCCATTCGAAGAAGCCGCCCTTGCCCCCAATGTAAGACTGCTTGTTGGTTAGGGTGGGGGTGGACGAGCCCTCCTCGCGCATGTGCTGATACCAGCGGGCCAAGTCCGTGCGCGTCAGCGTGTGGAGCTTGGTCTTGCTCCCGAGGAAGCCGACCAGGGAAACGATGGCCGTGCGCTTGATCGTCCAGGTCTTGGGCAGCGTGTTGCCCTTGAGCGTGGCCAGCCAAGCATCGCAGGCGTCTTCGAGGGTGATGAGGGTCAGTTTGGACTTCGGGACTGGCGCCGGGGCGGGGGAGGGGGCGCCATTGACGGCGTCCAGCAACGGGTCTGCGCCCTGGTGTTGCATCTTCTGGAACAGCCGCAGGTCTTCCTCGTTGTCGATCTGCCAGCGCTCGGTGACCGTGCCATCGGCGGCGCGGGACCGGTGAAGGATCAATTCCTTCAGGTTGTCGGATTGGGTCAGGCGGGCGATCAGTTCATCGGCCTCGCGCTTGCTCAGCTTGTCCACGCGTTGCTCCCTCAACACATCGAAGGCCTGAGCATAGCCCGCAGCCAGGGCCAGTGCGCGCAGCCTGGCTGTGGGCAGGTCGCGGGTGCGCAGCGTGCGCTTGAAGACGCGTCGGCCAACGACGCCTTGAAGGTCGGTAGGGACGCGTTGCCGGAAAGCCCAAAGGCCGGTGGGAGAGCGGGTGAGGTGATGGGGGATGCGCATCGAGAGATGTGTCCCGATTTGTGTCCCGCCGAAGGTCACGCCAGAAAAGCAAAAACCCCTGCGTAAACAGGGGTTTGCGTAATCTGGCGGAGAGAGGGGGATTCGAACCCCCGAAGCGCGGTTTAGACGCTTACACACTTTCCAGGCGTGCTCCTTCAACCACTCGGACACCTCTCCGGATCCCTGCCATCGGCAAACGCCTCAGCAG
>Ga0308161_1001293_pt1 | contig 30972 bp, 20 predicted proteins | sample PhyFR2_FD_201034 | JGI IMG/M metagenome (GOLD analysis project Ga0308161, IMG submission 201034) | Phyllosphere microbial communities from UC Gill Tract Community Farm, Albany, California, United States - DLSLF.R2 | ecosystem: Host-associated > Plants > Phyllosphere > Unclassified | place: USA...
AGCACGGTGGCGGAGCGGACGGCGATGCCGGCACAGGATTTGATGGGGTACAGCAGCAGATGGGTCAGCAAGGCCATGGATCGGTTCGTCGTCAGCGGTTCGGCATACAGGCCGATAGTATGCCCCATTCCGCGGCCACGGTTCCTGTTTGCCATTCCGATAAAACGCGCGTACACTCCGTCCCGTCGCTCCGGCCACCGGAGCGGCACCAATGCTAGGGGTCCTGCGCCGTCACGCGGCGCGGGTGAGAAATACCCTCCGAACCTGATCTGGATAATGCCAGCGAAGGGAAGCTACAGAGCTCCGCGTGCACGCAGTCGTTCGTCCGCCCGTATCTCCGCACTCCTTCAGCTGGATCGCCGATCTTCAGTGACCAAACAAGGAGTGCACTTGAACGCCGATCCGAAATTCCTCTCCGCCAGCGCCACGGTCGATGCCGCCGCCATCGCCCCGCTGCCCAATTCCCGCAAGGTCTACGTCACCGGCAGCCGCCCGGACATCCAGGTGCCGATGCGCGAGATCCGCCAGTCCGACACGCCGGCCTCGTTCGGCCACGAACCCAATCCGCCCGTCTGGGTCTACGACACGTCCGGCCCGTACACCGATCCGGAAGCCCACATCGACATCCGCTCCGGCCTCGCCCCGCTGCGCGCCGGCTGGATCGGCGAGCGCGCGGATACCGAGGAGCTGCCAGGCCCGACGTCGCAGTACGGCATCGAACGCCTGAACGATCCGAAGCTGGCCGAGCTGCGCTTCAACCTGCAGCGCAAGCCGCGCCGCGCACGCGAAGGCCGCAACGTCACGCAGATGCACTACGCGCGCCAGGGGGTCGTCACGCCGGAAATGGAATACGTCGCCATCCGCGAAAACCTGCGCCGCCAGGAATACCTCGCCGCGCTGGAAGCCGCGGGCCCGACCGGCAAGCGCATGGCGCAGCTGATCGGCCGCCAGCATCCGGGCCAGTCGTTCGGCGCCAGCATCCCGCGCGAGATCACGCCCGAGTTCGTGCGCGACGAGATCGCGCGCGGCCGCGCCATCCTGCCGGCCAACATCAACCACCCGGAATCGGAACCGATGATCATCGGCCGCAACTTCCTCGTGAAAATCAACGCCAACATCGGCAACTCGGCCGTCACGTCGTCGATCGGCGAGGAAGTCGAAAAGATGACCTGGGCCACGCGCTGGGGCGGCGACACCGTCATGGACCTGTCGACGGGCAAGCACATCCACGAGACGCGCGAATGGATCATCCGGAACAGCCCCGTCCCCATCGGCACCGTGCCGCTGTACCAGGCGCTGGAGAAGGTCAACGGCAAGGCCGAGGACCTGACCTGGGAGATCTACCGCGACACCTTGATCGAACAGGCGGAACAGGGCGTCGACTACTTCACGATCCACGCCGGCGTGCGCCTCGCCTACGTGCCGATGACGGCCAACCGCCTGACGGGCATCGTCTCGCGCGGCGGCTCGATCATGGCCAAGTGGTGCCTCGCGCATCACAAGGAATCGTTCCTGTACACGCACTTCGAAGACATCTGCGAGATCATGAAGGCGTACGACGTCGCGTTCAGCCTCGGCGACGGCCTGCGTCCGGGCTCGATCTACGACGCCAACGACGACGCCCAGCTGTCCGAACTGAAGACGCTCGGCGAGCTGACGCAGATCGCGTGGAAGCACGACGTGCAGGTGATGATCGAAGGTCCGGGCCACGTGCCGCTGCAGCTCATCAAGGAAAACATGGACCTGCAGCTGGAGCAGTGCCACGAGGCGCCGTTCTACACGCTGGGGCCGCTGACCACCGACATCGCGCCCGGCTACGACCACATCACGTCCGGCATCGGCGCCGCCAACATCGGCTGGTACGGCACGGCGATGCTGTGCTACGTGACGCCGAAGGAGCACCTGGGCCTGCCGGACAAGGACGACGTCAAGGACGGCATCATCACGTACAAGATCGCGGCGCACGCGGCCGACCTGGCCAAGGGCCATCCAGGCGCGCAGATCCGCGACAACGCGCTGTCCAAGGCGCGCTTCGAATTCCGCTGGGAAGACCAGTTCAACCTCGGCCTCGATCCGGACAAGGCACGCTCGTTCCACGACGAGACGCTGCCGAAGGATTCCGCCAAGGTCGCGCACTTCTGTTCGATGTGCGGCCCGCACTTCTGCTCGATGAAGATCACGCAGGAAGTGCGCGACTACGCGGCGAACCAGGGCATCGACGACGGCAAGGCCTTCGAACACGGCATGCAGGTGAAAGCCGTCGAGTTCATGAAGCGCGGCGCCGAGCTGTATCACAAGGAGTGACGGCCGTGCTGGAGATCGAACTGAACGGCGCCGCGCACGCGCTGCCGGCCGCGTCCAGCCTGCACGACCTCGTCGAGTTGCTGGGCCTGTCCGGCCAGGCGCTCGCGCTGGCCGTGAACCGGCAGGTCGTGCCGCGCGAACGCTGGCGCGACACGCTGCTGGCGGCGCGCGACCGCGTGGACGTGGTGCGCGCCATCGGCGGCGGCTGACCTTCTGGACTTCGGAGACTACGATATGACGAACACGACCCAAGCGGACCGGCCGCTCACCATCGCCGGCAAGACCTATGAGTCGCGCCTGCTGGTGGGCAGCGGCAAGTACCGCGACCTGGAACAGACCCGCGCCGCGACGGAAGCGTCCGGCGCGGACATCATCACCGTGGCGATCCGCCGCGTGAACATCGGCCAGCATGCGGGCGAGCCGAACCTGCTCGACGTGGTGCCGCCGTCGCGCTACACGATCCTGCCCAACACGGCCGGCTGCTACAACGCGAAGGATGCCGTGTACACGCTGCAGCTGGCGCGCGAACTCTTGAACGGCCACAAGCTCGTCAAGCTGGAAGTGCTGGGCGACGAGAAGACGCTGTTCCCGAACATGCCGGAAACGCTGGTCGCCGCGCGCGAGCTGGTGCGCGACGGCTTCGACGTGATGGTCTACTGCAGCGACGACCCGATCCAGGCGCGCATGCTGGAAGACATCGGCTGCGCCGCGATCATGCCGCTGGCGTCGCTGATCGGTTCCGGCATGGGCATCCTCAATCCGTGGAACCTGTCGCTGATCATCGAGCAGACCAAGGTGCCGGTGATCGTCGACGCCGGCGTCGGGACGGCATCGGACGCCACCATCGCAATGGAACTGGGCTGCGACGGCGTCCTGATGAACAGCGCCATCGCCGGCGCACAGGATCCGGTGCGCATGGCGGGCGCGATGCGCCTCGCCGTGGAAGCCGGCCGCGAAGCCTATCTCGCGGGCCGCATGCCGCGCCGCTTCGCCGCCTCGCCGTCGTCGCCGATGGCGGGCCGGGTCTGATGGACGCGGCCCCGCGGGCCTGCGTGCTGGTGTGCGCCGGACTCGATCCGTCCGGCGGCGCCGGCATCCAGGCCGACATCGAAGCGATTGCCGCCCAGGGCGCGCACGCGCTGCCGCTGGTGACGGCGCTGACCGTGCAGGACAACAACGGCGTGCGCGAGGTGGAACCGGTCGACGCCGGCCTGCTGCTGCGCCAGGCCGCGCTGCTCGCGGACACGATGCCGATCGAGGCCGTCAAGATCGGCATTCCCGGCAGCGTCGACAACGCCGAGGCCATCGCCGGCATCGTCGACATGCTGCGCGCGCGCCGGCCCGGCCTGCCCGTCGTGCTCGACCCGGTGCTGGCCAGCGGGCGCGGCGACGCACTGGCGCGCGGCAATGCGCTGGCCGCGCTGGCGCCCCTGCTGGCCGTCGCCACGCTGGTCGTGCCGAACCTGCCGGAGGCGCGCGCGCTGGGCATCGACCCGGCGGGCGTCGACCTGCCCTGCCCGCACGTGCTGGTCACGGGCGGTCATGCGGACGGCGCCGACGTCGTCAACCGCTGGCTCAGCGCGGACGGCGCGCGCGAATGGCGCTGGCCGCGCCTGGCCGGCGCATTCCACGGCAGCGGCTGCACCCTGGCTTCCGCCATCGCGGCCCGGCTGGCGCTGGGCGAATCGATGGCGCAGGCGCTCGAACTGGGCCAGCGCTACTGCGACCGTACGCTGGCGCATGCCTATGCCATCGCGCCGGGGCAGCGCATTCCGCGCCGCATCCATTCATGAAGGAGGCCGACCCATGCGAGGTTTGTACCTGGTGACGCCCAACTGGGACGACACCGACCGGCTGCTGGACGTGACGGACCAGGCGCTGCGCGCCGGCGCCGCGCTCGTCCAGTACCGCCACAAGGACGCGGGCCCCGAGCTGCGGCGCGAACAGGCGTCCGCCCTGCTCGCCCTGTGCCGCCGCCACGGCCGTCCGTTCATCGTCAACGACCACGTCCTGCTGTGCACCGAACTCGATGCCGACGGCGTGCACGTGGGCGGTCTCGATGCGCCGGTGGCCGCCGTGCGCGCGGCCGTCGGCCCGGACAAGATCGTCGGCGCCTCGTGCTACGGCGACCTGGCGCTGGCGCGCGAGGCGCAGGCCGCGGGCGCGAGCTACGTCGCGTTCGGCGGCTTCTATCCGTCCACGGTGAAGAAATACGCCGTGACGACGCCGCCCGACATCGTCCTGCGCGCCAAGGCGACGCTGTGCGTGCCGGTGGTCGTGATCGGCGGGATGACGACGGCCAATGCGCGGCCGCTCGTGACGCGCGGCGCGGACATGGTGGCGGCGATTACCAGCGTGGTGCTGGCGCCGGATCCGTATTCGGCGGCAAGGGAGTTCGTGGGGTTGTTTTGAGCGGCGTGCGCTGCGTTGCCCCACAAAGACACGTTCGCGTAAAAACGTCGCCCCCGCGCAGGCGGGGGCCCAAGTTTGATGAGCCCGCGGCTCTCGAAAATTGGGCCCCTGCCTGCGCAGGGGCGACGTATGGTTTGCAGCGACGCTGCTACTTGACGGTTACGCCTTCGCCAGCTTGAACTGCGCCAGCTCGCCGGTCAGATACCCGACCGCCGCGCCGAACTTGTCCTTGTAGTTGGCCTTGATCAGCGGATCCAGCGTGCCCTTGACGCCCGCGTGGATGCCGCCCCAGTCGCCGGCGTGCTGGAAGTTGCTCATGATGTAGGTCCAGCCGTTGACGTCGTCCACGGCGTGCAGGCCCGTCGATTCGCCGCCGGCCGGCACCGACAGCACGCGCGCCAGCTGCTTCGTGTCGACGTTGTACGCCCACAGCATGCTGGTGACGTGCTGGCTGCTGTCCTCGCCGATGAACAGCGTGCGCATCTTTTCCGAGAACTTCAGGTTGTCCGGGTTCGCGATCTTTTCCGGATTGGCCGTGTTGCCGAGGGCGTCCGGGGTGGCGAGGTCCTCGCCGACCAGCAGGGCCTTCGTATCGGCCGGCATCCACTCGCTGTTGATCGCATTGCCGGCCGTGTCCTTCTGGCCGCCCTTCAGGTTCAGCGCCATCACGGCGCCGGCGACCAGCGCCTTCGGGATCGAGATGCCGTTGCCCGCCACGTTCAGGCTGTTACCGGCCACCATCGACGCCTGGCAGTTCTGCAGCGCCGAGTACGCGACCTTGTCCTTGATGTTGACGGTGGTGCCTTCCATCTTCGTGAAGCCCATCGACGCGCCGACCAGCGAAGCGTAACGGTGCGTCTCGAGGAACGCAGCCGCCTTTTCCATGCCCGGCTTGACCTTCAGCCATTCGATGCGGCCGTTGGCGGCGACCTTCGTGTACGACGCGTCGGCCGGATCGGTCGTCTTGACGTCCATGATGTCGGCCGGCTTGATCGACGCGGCCAGCGAGCGGATCTCGGCGCTGGTGGCGGAGCCGAGCTTGATCCACGTGAGCGGCGCGGGGCTGCCTGCCGGGTCCAGCGAGAAGCCGGCGCCGACCTTGGCCACATACAGCGTGCCGGCCGACAGGTCCTTCTCCTTGTCGGCCACGAACGCGAAATAGCCGCTGTTGGTGGCGTCGTCGCCCATGATGACGGTGCGGTTGTCCGGCATCACCTGCACCAGCTCGTGCGAGATGCGGCCCATGCAGTAATGCTTCTTGATGGTGGCGGTGCCGTCGGCGTTGACCGTCACTTCCGGCAGGTGGCCGTAGTCGTACGGATTCGCTTTCGTCTCGTCGCCGTACAGGTTCTTGCTGAAGGCCTTGAACTGGGAATCGGTCGACGCGAGGTAGGCGTTCGGCTCGTACTCTTCGCTCGACAGGTGCGTGCCCCACGGCGACAGGCTGGCGCCGCAGGTGATCCACAGGCCGTTCACGCCGGACGTGTCGACGTTGTGGTACTTCACCAGCGACAGCTTGCCGGTGGTCTTGTCCTGGTCCAGGGTCAGCACGGCGATCGGCGACGGCAGGCGGCCGTACATGTCGGTCTTGCCGTCCTGCGCCCACGTCGTGTACTCGAACTGGACGACGGCGAACACGGTGTTGCCCTTCACGCCGGCCACGCTGGCGTTCGGCACGGTCAGGAGCGAGGTGCCGTCCGGCGAGTCGGAGAAGAACTGGCGCTCCTTGCCGGCCACGGTCGCGTCGATGATCGGCTTGTTGTTGATGTCGTAGTAGCCGCCGGCCAGGACGGTGCCGCCGCTGCCGTTCGGGACCATGTCGCCCGTGATGAAGAACGGCTGGTACGACAGTTTGAAATCGAGCTTGCTGGTGTCGCTGAAGTTGACCGTCATGGTCGAACCGGCCGACGTCTTCGCCATCGCGGCGGGATCGGCCAGCGTCGGCGCGGTCATCGACCCGAACGTCACGCTCGCGAGGGTCGCTGCCTGGACAGGCACCGCGGCCGGCGAGTTGTCGTTGTCACCGCCGCCGCAGCCGGCCATCAGGGCGGCCACGCCGCCGGCGCCCAGCGGCAGCATCGGCGTCGCGCCCATCAGGCGAAGCAGGCGGCGGCGGGACAGGTCGGTATTCGTGTTCATGCGTCATCTCTCCAGATCGTTTCGTGGGGACCGCGCTCGCGGCACGGAATTCCGGGAGGATAGTGGACAAGTATGTCAACTTGATTACAGGGTCGTCGCCGGCGCCGGCCCGCATGGCATAATCCGCGGATGCCGACTTTCCGCTACCGCATTCCCGCCGCCCTGCTCTTCGCCGCGTGCGCGCTCGCGCTGACCGCCGCCGGCGCGGTCGCCGTCGACGGCCTGCGCGACGACGCCCGCCCGAGCGACGTCGGCATCGTCCTCGGCTCGAAAGTGATGCCGGACGGGACGCCGTCCCCGCGGCTGCGGGCGCGCCTCGACAAGGCCGGCGAGCTGTACCGACAGGGCAAGTTCCGGTGGGTCATCGTCAGCGGCGGCACCGGCAAGGAAGGCCACAGCGAAGCGAAGGTGATGGCCGCGTACCTGGCCGAGCGCTACGCCGTGCCGCGCGGTACCATCCTGCTGGACGAGCACGGCGACACCACCGCCGCCACGGCCCGCAACGGCGCGGCCATCATGCAGGCGCACGGTTTCAGGAGCGCGCTGGTCGTGACGCAGTACTTCCACATCACCCGCAGCCGCTACGCGCTGCGCCGGGCGGGCGTCGCCACCATCCGCACGGCGCACGCGAATTACTTCGACGCGCGCGACGTCTACTCGATGGGGCGCGAACTGGTCGCGCTGCCGTCGTACTGGCTGGACAACCGCTGAGGCACCCGGGCAGGGCCGGATGACACAACGCCCCGGCGCACGAGGCTGACCGGGGCGTTGCGGACATGGCGCCGGCGGGCTGCCGGCGCCGGGGTCAGAACGACTTGCTGGCGATGAGCCAGGCCCGTACCGACGACGTCGATGCCAGCTGCGCCGGCCTGGCGCCGATCGGCGTCGCGACCGACAGATTCGCGCGCCAGGCGTTCGGACCATCCCACAGCAACCCGAGACCGGCGCCGGACAGGCTGGCCGTGTTGTCGGTCGCGGTCCAGGGACGGCGATTGATCTTCACGTGCGCGCCCTCGACGAAGGCGGTGGCCTGCCAGCGCCCCGCCGCGGTCGTGCCGAAGTCGTGGCGCAGTTCGGCCGACGCGAAATAGCCGGTATCGCTCGACACCGCGCCGACGTCGTAGGCGCGCACGGTGTACGGGCCGCCGACCGTCATCTTTTCGGCCGAATCCAGGTTCGAGTCGGCCCATTGCGCGGCCGCGTTCACGTACAGGGTATCGTGTGCGCCCAGGCTCTGGATGCGCGAGCCGTTCGCGTTCCACTTGGAGAAGCCTCCGCGCGTGCGCGCCGACGCGGCATCCGCGAGCCCGGCGGCCGCGTCGTCGAACCCGGTGCGTCCGGCCGTCCAGGCCACGTTCCACACGCTCACGCCGCCGGCCAGCACGTCGTCGCGCACGTCGCCGTTCAGGGTCAGCACCCAGTTGCCGAGCGTGCGGTCGGTGCGCGTGTCGGTGACGTCGACGCGGTCGCGCAGGCGCTTGTCGTCGTACTGGAGCTGGACGTACGCGTTGACCGTGCGCGTGCGCAGCAGCGGACGCTTGATCCAGACGCTGGCCACGCCGGCGGTACCGTGGGCGTCGAGCGCGCGGACGTCGCCGCCCAGCTTGTACTTCACGAACGAATACGCCGCGCCGGCGCGGGTGCCGGCACCGTCCAGCAGCGTGTCGTAGGCCAGCCGCGCGTAGTTCATGCGGTCGCCGGTCGTGATCGCGCTGATGCCGAGGACGTCGCCGTGGTGGAACGGGCTGAACACGTCGACCGAGACGCCGGCGCGCGCACGCCCGATGTAGCGATTGCCGTAATCGTCGGCGGCCAGCGTCGTGGCGGCGGTCGTGCTCTGGCCGGTGACGATGTCGAGGTCGGACGTGCCCACTTCCGTACCGGGCCTGAGCACCGCGTTCACGGTCATGCCGGGAATGTCGGACAGCAGCAGCAGCGTGTGATCCAGTTCGCGGTTGGCGATCGGCCGGCCGCCTTGCAGCGGCGCCGCGGTCGCGTCCAGCAGCGCGTCGTTCACCCGGCTGGCGTTCTGCACGGCGACCTTGCCGTAGCGGGCTTCCAGCACCTGGATCGTGACGTTGCCGTCGACGATCTTCTGGGCCGGGATGATCGCCCGGCTCAGGGGGAAGCCGTGGCGCTGGTAATAGTCCGTGATGCGGCCGGCGAGCGCCTGCAGCTGCGCCAGGGTCATGGTCTGTCCCTCGGCATCGGCGACCAGCGCATGCAGCGTATCGGCCGCGAAGTCGGTGTTGCCGGCGATGCGGATCGAGCGGATCGCGAACGGTACGGTGGCCGGCGCGTCGCCGGGGCCCGCCTGCTGGACCTGCAGCGCGGGCCGGTTCGACGGCGGCGCGGCCGGCACGGCCGGCTGCACCTGCTGCAGGATCGTGCCCGCGTTCGGTACGCCGGCCTGGTCGGCACGGGCGCCCTGCGCGGCGAGCAGCAGGGCCGCGGCGAGAGGCGTCAACAGGAAGCGCGGTGGTTTTGCAAAAGTCATGTGGTTCATTCGTTGATGGTGGTCGCGAGCGGCGGCAGCTGCACGCCGCCGTTCTGGATCTGCAGGCTCGGCGCCGACGCGCCGCCGCCGATGACCGTGTTGATCGAGCGGTTGATGGCGCCGCCGCGCGCCTTGTCGTCCTTGTTGCCGTCCTGGTTCGGGCCCTGGCCGTCGCCCGACGCGGACACCGATACCGTCGAGGACAGGTTCAGCGCGCCCGGCTGCGCGGTCGCCTGCGGCGGCAGCACGGCGGACTGCACCTGGGTCACGACGTCGCGGATCCGGTCGAGGGTCGCGACCGGCGTAACCGGCGGCGTCGGCGTGACCGGGGTGGTCGGGGTGGTCGGCGTGGTCGGCGTGGTCGGCGTCGGCGGGGTGGTCGGCGTCGTCGGGGTCGTCGGGGTCGTTGGGGTGGTGGGCGTCGTCGGTGTGGTCGGCGTGGTCGGCGCCGGCGTGATGCTGGCCAGTGCCGTGGCCTGGTCGACGATCGCGTAGTTGCCGACGTCGGCGCCGCCGTAGGTGTTGCTCAGGTTGACGGTCTTGCCGGTGCCGACGGCCGCATCCGCGAACGCGCCCGTGGACGCCAGCGTGACGTCGTCCGTGCCCACCTTGCCGCCCAATACGGCCGCGCCCGTGCTGATGGTCGCCGCGGTGCTGCCGTCGAACACCTTGTCGCTGGCCGCGATGCCGCTGACGGCCAGCTGCGCCGGGGTGATGCCGGCGGCGAGACCGGCCGGCTGGACGACCTCGTAGTTGCCCGCATCGAGCCCGGCCAGCGTGTAGCCGCGCACGGTCACCGCCTTGTTCGCGCCGACGTTCTTGTCGGCGAAGGTGCCGGACCCCGTGGCGTTCACCGTCACCACGTCGTTGCCGAAGGCGGCCACGGTGGCCGTGCCGGTCAAGGCGGCGGCCGTGGTGCCGTCGTAGGTCTTGTTCGCCGCCGTCACGCCCGTCACGGCCAGGCTGGCCATGCCGATGCTGGCGCTCAGGCCCGCCGGCTGGACGAGGTCGTAGTTGCCCGCGTCGGCGCCCGTCAGCGTGTAGCCGCCGACGGTCACCGCCTTGCCGGTGCCGACGTTCTTGTCGGCGAACGTGCCGGTACCGGGGCCGCTCACAGCCACCGCGTCGTTGCCGATGGCGGCCACGGTCGCCGTGCCGGTCAGCGTGGCGGCCGTCGTGCCGTCGTACGTCTTGTTCGCCGCCGCCACGCCCGCCACGGCCAGGCTGGCCCTGGCGATGTCCGCGGTCAGGCCGATCGGCTGCACGAGGTTGTAGTTGCCGGCGTCGGTCCCGGCCAGCGTGTAGCCGCCGACGAGGACCGCCTTGCCGGTACCGGCGTTCTTGTCGGCGAACGTGCCGGTACCGGTACCGCTCACGGTCACCGCGTCGTTGCCGAAGACGGCCACCAGCGGCGCGCCGGACAGCGTGGCGGCTGTGGTGCCGTCGTACGTCTTGTTCGCGGCCGTCACGCCGGTCATGGCCAGGTTGGCCCTGGCGATATTCGCGGTCAGGCCGGCGGGTGCGACGAGGTTGTAGTTGTCCGCATCGAGCCCGGCCAGCGTGTAGCCGCTCACGGTGACGGCCTTGTTGATGCCGGCGTTCTTGTCGGCGAACGCGCCGGCGCCGGAACCGCCCAGCGTGACGACGTCGTTGCCGATGGCCGAGACGGTCGCCGTGCCGGTCAACGCGGCGGCCGTGGTGCCGTCGTACGTCTTGTGCGCGGCCGTGATGCCGGCCAGCGCCAGGTCGGCCTTCGCGATGGTGGCGGTGAGGCCGCCCGACGGCGCGATCGTGTAGTTGGCGGCGTCCTGTCCGCTCAGGCCGTAGCCGCTCACGGTCACCGCCTTGTTCGCGCCGGCGTTCTTGTCGGCGAAGGCGGCGGCACCCGGGCCGCTCACCGCCACCTGGTCGTTGCCGAAGCCCGTCACGGTCGCCGTGCCGGACAGCGTGGCGGCCGTCGTGCCGTCGTAGACCTTGTCGCCGACGCTCACGCCGGACAGCGCCAGGCTCGCCCGCGCGATGTTCGCGGACAAACCGGTCGGCTGCACGACGTTGTAGTTGCCCGCATCGATCCCGCCCAGCGTGTAGCCGCTCGCGGTGACGGCTTTGCCGATGCCCACGTTCTTGTCGGCGAACGTGCCCGATCCCGTGGCGTTCACCGTCACCACATCGTTGCCGATGGCGGCCACGGTGGCGGTGCCGGCCAAGGTGGCGGCCGTGGTGCCGTCGTAGGTCTTGTTCGCGGCGGTCACGCCCGTCACGGCCAGGTTGGCCTTGCCGATGTTGGCGGTCAGGCCGGTCGGCGTAACGAGGGTGTAGTTGCCCGCGTCGGTGCCGGCAAGCGTGTAGCCGCTCACGGACACCGCCTTGCCGGTGCCGGCGTTCTTGTCGACGAAGACCGCGCTGCCGCTGCCGCCGAGCGTCACGACGTCGGCGCCGATGGGAGAGACGGTGGCGAAGCCGGACAGCGCCGCGGCCGTCGTGCCGTCGTAGGTCTTGTCGGCGATGGCCAGGCCCGCCAGCGCCAGGTCGGCCTTGGCGATGGTCGCGCTCAGACCGGACGGCTGGACCACGTTGTAGTTGCCGGCATCGAGGCCGGTCAGCGTGTAGCCGCTCACGGCCACCGCCTTGTTGCTACCCGCGTTCTTGTCGGCGAAGAAGGCATTGGCGGTGCCGTGCACGGACACGGCGTCGTTGCCGAAGGCGGCCACGGTCGCGGTGCCGGACAGCGTCGCGGCCGTGGAGCCGTCGTACGTCCTGTCCACGGCCGTCACGCCGGTCACGGCCACGCTGGCCTTGGCGATGTTGGCGGTCAGGCCGGTCGGCTGGACGACGTCGTAGTTGCCCGCGTCGGTGCCCGTCAGCGTGTAGCCGCTCGCGGTGACGGCCTTGTTCGTGCCGGCGTTCTTGTCGGCGAACGCGCCGGTGCCGCTACCGCCGACCGACACGACGTCGCTGCCGAACGCGGTCACGGTCGCGGTGCCGGACAGCGTGGCGGCCGTCGTGCCGTCGTACGTCTTGTTCACGGCGGTGACGCCCGTCACGGCCAGGCCGGCCCTGGCGATGGTGGCGGACAGGCCGGACGGCTGCACGAGGCGGTAGTTGCCCGCATCCGTGCCGCCCAGGGTGTAGCCGCTGACGGTGACGGCCTTGTTCGTGCCGGCGTTCTTGTCGGCGAACGCCGCGCTGCCGGTCCCGCTCACGGAGACGACGTCGCTGCCGAAGGCGAATACGGTCGCGGAACCGGACAACGTCGCGGCCGTGGTGCCGTCGTAGGTCTTGTTGTTGACGCCGATGCCCGCGATGGCCAGGTCGGCCTTGGTGATGTCGGCCGTCAGGCCGGCCGGCTGGGCCAGGGTGTAGTTGTTCGCGTCGGTGCCGGTCAGCGTATAGCCGGTCACGGTGACCGCCTTGCCGGTACCGACGTTCTTGCTGGCGAAGGTACCGCCGCCGCTACCGCCCACGGATACGTCGTCGCCGCCGATCGGCGACACGGTCGGCGTGCCGGTAAGCTGCGCCGACGTGCTGCCGTCGTAGACCTTGTTCGCGGCGCCGACGCCGGTCAAGGCAAGGTTGGCCTTGACGATGTTGGCCATCAGGCCGGCCGGCTGGACGATGGTGTAATTGCCGGCGTCCGTGCCGGCCAGCGCGTAGCCCGCGACGGTGACGGCCTTGCCGGTGCCGGCGTTCTTGTCGGCGAACGACCCGGTCCCGGTGCCGGTCACCGACACGACGTCGCTGCCGTAGGGAGAGACTTGCGCCGTACCGTTCAGCACGGCGGCCGCGGTGCCGTCGTACGTCTTGTTGGCGGCCGTGATGCCCGACACGTTGAGGCTCGCCTTGGTGATGTTGGCGGCGAGGCCGGTCGGCTGGACGATGTTGTAGTTGCCGGCGTCGGTACCGGTCAGCGTGTAACCGCTCACGATCACTGGCTTGCCCGTGCCGACGTTCTTATCGGCGAACGCGGCGTTGACCGTACCGGTCACCGACACGACGTCGCTGCCGATCGGCGCCACGGTCGGGGTACCGACGAGCGTGGCCGCCGCCGTGCCGTTGTAGGTCTTGTTCGCGGCCGTCACGCCCGTTACGGTGCGGTCCGCCTTGTTGATGTTCGCGGTCTTCGTGTCCAGGCCGTTGAGCGCGTACTGGCTCGCATTGGCGCCGGTCAGCGTCACGCCGCTGATGGTCACGGCCTTGTTCGTGCCGGCGGTCCTGGTCGTGAAGGCCGCCGTGGCGCCCGACGTGCCGACGGTGATGCCGGCTGGCGCGCCGCCCAGCACCGACAGGCCGCTGAAGGACGCCGCGGTGGTGCCGTCATAAGTCTTGTCCGCGATGTTGGCCACGACGTTGACGAGCATGTAGGTGCCGAGGTTGGCGTCCCGGATGGTGAGGTTGCCATCCATGTCATGCATGTTCGCGTAATCGGTCGGCGACGAATAGCTGGTCGGGTTGTAGTAGATCTTGATCGTGCCGGCGCCGTTGCCGAAGAGGTTGGTGCCATTGGTGAAGAGGACCGTGCCGATCCCCCTGGCCGCATTGTCCGCACGCAGCACGACGTTGCCGGTGCCGAAGCCCGCATCGATACTGGCCGAGCCGCGCAGCTCGATGTTGCGGTAGGCGGTGAGCGTCAAGGTCGTGTTGCTCGTCCAGTTCGGGCCGCCGATCAGCGAGCCGTCCGCCATGACGATGTCGCCATCGCCCGCACGGCCGATGCTGCAGTTCGAGCCCGTGCACGTTACGCCGGTCGCGCTGGTCTTGATCGTGACGTTGTTGGTCTGCAGCGCGTTCGTGATGTCCTGGCCGTCGATGTCGCCGTCGCCCGGCATCTGGCCGCCGATGTACAGATCGTTCGGATCGAGCAGCCATTCGCCGGCCGCGCCATGCGGCGCCAGCGTGTTGACCGACGCGTCGCTGCCGACCTTCAGGGTATGCCCCGACGTCTCGACGTAGCCGCCGTTGCCGCTCCCCTGCCCGCCGTGCGCCGTGATGGCGCCGTGGAACTGCGTCGTCCCGTCCGACCACACGGCGACCCGGCCGCCGTTGCCGGTCCGGAGGGCGTCCGCGTTGATGCCCGCGCCGGCGGCGACGGTGGTGTTCTGCGCATTGCGCTCCGGCCCGCTGCCGAGGAAATTGCCGCCGACGAGCGCCAGCCCGCCGCCCGCGTCGCCCGACACGTCGATCCTGCTGCCGCCCGCCAGGTGGACGGTGTCGCCCAGCACCTTGACAGTGCCGGCTTGCGTGCCCGCGGTCTTGCCGGATGCGTCGAGGGTGCCGGCGTTGGTCGTCGTGGTCTGCGCGCCGCCGCCCAGCACGATGGTGCCGCCGACGTCCTGGACGCTGTGCGCCTCGACGATGCCCGTATTGTTGACGACGCTGGCCAGCACCGCATCCTTCGCGCCCGCCGTCATGATCACGGTGCCGCCGTCCGCGCGGATCAGGCCGCCGTTGTCGGCCAGGTTGTCGAGCGTGCCGCGGTTGACCTGCATGCCGACCAGGCTGTTGCCGGCGAAGGACAGCGTGACGTCGCTGCCCGCCCCCAGCGCCACGGCGCCGGCCGGCGCACCGATCGTGCCCTGGTTGCTGACCGTATTGCCGACGAACGCGACGTAGCCGCCCGGCGTCGCCGTGATGGTGCCGCGGTTGACGACGCTGCCGGTGCCGGCGCCGCTGAAGCGCCGCGCCGCGCCGCTCGCTTCGGCATCGGCGACGTCCAGCGTCGACGCCACCAGGCCGCCGACGTTGACCTGCGCACCCGCGCCGAACAGCACGCCGTTCGGGTTGATCAGGTAGACCTGGCCGTTGGCGTTCAGGTGGCCCATGAACTGCGTGGGATTGGCGTCGAGGATGCGGTTGACGGCGATCGCGCTGTTCGACGGCTGCACGAAGTTGACCGATTCCGACGCGTTCGTGTTGAAGCTCTGCCACGTGAGCGACATGTTCCGGGTGGTCTGCGTCACCGTCGTGGCCGTGCCGGACTGCTGGATGGTGCCGGTGCCCGTCGTGACCTGCCCGCCGAGCGGGCCGGCCTGCGCGAAGTGCGCCGTGGCGAGCGCCACGGTGGCCAGCAGCAGCTTGCGGCTGCTGCGTTTGCCGCAGCCGCGCGCGGATTCCGCGACGACGACCCAGGTCCGGTGCACATGGCTCCAGACGAGACGATAGATTCGGTTCAGCGAAGCATGGCGATGCATGTGATTTCCTTGATGCGGATAACTGGACAAATTAATGGGACTGCGCCGGCGGGAATTTGGCGAGGTGGTCCGCGACTCTGCGGTCCAGCTCGGATTGCCACTGCGCGGGCATGACGGCCAGGACCATGGCGTCGATGCGGGCGATGTCGGTCGATTGCTGCGGGGTCGTCGCGCCGGCCTTGGCCGCGCGGTTCCACATGTAGACCTTGGCCAGGTCGTGCGGCGTCAGCGCGCCGGTCTGCGGATCCACGGGCGCGTTCGCATACAGGACGGCGGTCGGCAGGTAGGCCGGCGCGTAACCTTCCATCGCCGCGTGCTCGAGCCAGAAGCGGGCCTGCGCGACGTCGGCCGCGCCGCCCGCGCCCTCGCCCTCGCCCAGCATGACGCCGAGCCGGAACTGCGCCTCGTGGTTGTGACGCTGGGCGGCCTGGTCGTACCAGTAGCGCGCCAGCTTCAGGTTCTGCGGCACCTGCGTGCCTTCACGGTACAGGTCGGCGAGACGCAGCATGGCCGGCGGCGACTCGGCCTGCGCCGCCGCCGTGCACAGGGCCAGGCCCTGCGGCACGTCCCTGGGGACGATCGTGCCGGCGATGTACAGCTCGCCGGCCGAGCACAGCGCGAACGGGATGCCCGCGCTACCCGCGCTCCGGTACCACTGCAGCGCGGCCTGGCCGTCGACGGCGCGGCCGATGCCGCGGGCAAAACAATCGCCGAGATACTGTTGCGCGGCGGGGATGTTCTTGCGGGCGGCCTTGTCGAACCAGGCACAGGCGGCGGCCGGATTCGCGGGACGTCCCCAGCCCTCGTGCTCGAACAGGCCGAGCGTGAACTGGGCCAGCGGGCTGCCGGCGGCCAGGCGTTCGAAGGCCGGGTACGCCCTGGCGTAATCGCCGGCCGCCAGGACTTGCTGGGCGTGCGCCAGCGCCTTGTCCGGCCCCTGGGGCTTCGGTGGCGTCTTGGGCGTTTGTGGTGTCTGTGCCTGCACCTGCGCTGCCCACAGCAGGGCAAGCGCGAATCCGACTGCGCGCAAAATCATGTCCTGGAAAAAATATGCAAGTCCTGACGGCCGCATCGCACGGCCGTCACCGGCTCAGTCCATAGGAGGATAGACGCCTTGCACGGCGATGTAGTAAGGAATGACGAGATAGGGCTGCATGAGCGGTACGTCGGCGCCCGTGCCGAGGCCCGTCGTGGTGTTGATCGTCGGGCTCCCGCTCAAGGTGACCGCGGGTGTGCCCGTGAAGTTCACCGGTGCGGTGGTGTTCGGGTTGACCGTGAACGACAGCGTGCCGCCGATCGTGCCGGCGTTCAGCGTCGCATCCGGCGCAGTGGCCGTGTAGATATTGCCGGCGTTGCCGTTCGACTTGCCGAGGTAATTGCCGGAAGGCGTCGCCACTCCGCTGGCGGTCTGCGCGACCTTGACGGTCAGGCCGCTCGCCGCCCCGGTAAGCACGAGCCCGCTGAGGTTCGCCGTAGCGCTCAGGCCCGTCAGCGACGCGGTCACGCCGGTCATGGATACAGGCATGTTCAGTTGCACGCCGCTGGCCGGCAATTGGGCGGCCGTCAGCTTGATGGAAGGGTCGCCGCCCTTGGTACCGGGCTGCATGGCCGGGATCGTCCCCAACGGTGCCGGGTTATAGCCGACGATGACGCGCCCCCGCAGGTCGGGCAGCGCGAACGTGTTGTTGCCGCTGCTCCCATACGTTATGCCGGTCAGTGCATACAGCGCGGCATACTGGTTAATCGGCAACATCTGCCCTGCCGCCAGCATGTACTGGTTGCCGATCATCGGATAGCGCGCCGGCGGGATCGCCATCGCGCACACGCTGCCGATATAGGGATCGGTCGCACAGGCCTGGCTGACCGGGCTCCACGCGGCCAGGCCCAGACCGGCCAGCATCAGCATGGACAGCAACTTCGTTTTGTATGGATAGTGCATGTCGGCTCCCGGAATGTCGTTATGGGCAAAACGGCATATCGGCTGGGTGGGTTCACCGCTACGGGGCCCAGGGGCATACCGACAGTCGCTCAATCAGAAAAAACACAACTTTGTTCATGATAGGAGCGAATTCACAATTGGTCTACGGAAACAGCTGAACAGCGTGAAAAGTGTTGTGTGCGTACTTCAATGCCGTGCCGGCTGGATGCATGAATGGCATCGTCGCGGGCATGACGGGCCAGATGCACGAGCCCGCTACGGTACAGACCATCGCTTTCACGACAAGAAAATTCTGCATGGAAATTTTTGAAAGATGATTTTGTGACTAACTGTCGCACGTTTGATCAAAATCAAATTCAAACAAAAAATGCGGAACTTGGCGTGTTGGTGCTACAGATGTGATGAAGCCCCGGCTCCAGAAGGAGGCCGGGGCTTCGCATGATCGGCATCGGTCGATGCCGGAAGGGCTTAGACGTTGAACAGGAAGTTCAGCACGTCCCCATCCTTGACGATGTATTCCTTGCCTTCCGCGCGCATCTTGCCCGCTTCCTTGGCGCCGGCTTCGCCCTTGTAGGCGATGAAATCGTCGAACGAAATGGTCTGGGCGCGGATGAAGCCGCGTTCGAAGTCGGTGTGGATCACGCCGGCCGCCTGCGGGGCGGTGGCGCCGATCGGCACGGTCCAGGCGCGCACTTCCTTCACGCCGGCCGTGAAATAGGTCTGCAGGCCCAGCAGTTTGAAGGCCGCGCGGATCAGGCGGTCGAGGCCCGGCTCTTCCATGCCGAGGTCGGCCAGGAATTCCTGCTTGTCGGCATCGTCCAGGTTGGCGATTTCCGATTCGATGGCGGCCGAGATGGCGACGATCGGCGCGTTCTGCTTGTTGGCGAATTCGGTCAGCAGGTCCAGCATCGGGTTGTCCTTGAAGCCGCTTTCCGACACGTTGGCGACGAACATGGCCGGCTTGGCCGTGATCAGGCACAGCGGCTTGATCAGTTCCAGCTGGTCGGCATCCAGGCCCAGCGTGCGTGCCGGATGGCCTTCGTTCAGGTGCGGCAGCAGCTTTTCGAGGATGGCAACCAGCTTGATCGCATCCTTGTCGCCGGCGCGTGCCTTCTTCTGCTCGCGGTGCAGCGCTTTCTCGGCGGTGCCCATGTCGGCCAGCGCGAGTTCCGTCTGGATGACTTCGATGTCGTCGATCGGGCTGACCTTGCCGGCCACGTGGATGACGTTCGGGTCTTCGAAGCAACGCACGACGTTGACGATCGCGTCCGTCTCGCGGATGTGCGACAGGAACTGGTTGCCCAGGCCCTCGCCCTTCGACGCGCCGGCCACGAGGCCCGCGATGTCGACGAACTCGACGATGGCCTTGACGACGCGCTCCGGCTTGACGATGGCGGCCAGCTGGTCGATGCGCGGATCCGGCACCTCGACGACGCCGACGTTCGGCTCGATGGTGCAGAACGGATAGTTTTCAGCCGGGATGCCGGCCTTGGTCAGGGCATTGAACAGGGTGGACTTGCCGACGTTGGGCAGGCCGACGATGCCGCATTTGAGGCTCATGGGGAAACCTTGTGTAATCAGTTGGTTAGCGTACCTTACCCAGCCAAAGACATTAAGCCCAGCCGAGTCAGGAAGTTGCATAAGGGGAGTTGATCCGGAGCAAGAAATTACAACGCAGTTGCAACTTTTGTACTCAACTTGTTCCCAAAAATATGCCCATTATAACTCTCTCAGATGCCCTCATCCAAAGGTTAGCCTCGACCGACCGGAGGATTCTAAGGGATCGTGTTCTATCTGGATTTTGTATTCGTCTTAACAAACGTACCCGGACCTTCTTCATAGCGACAACTGCCGCCGGGAAGCAAGTCAGAGTAATCATTGGGCGCTGGCCGATCATTTCAACGGACGAGGCCCGAGAGCGTGCCGCCAAGCTTCTTCTGGACTGCCGAATGGGGATCGCTCCAACGAAACTTGTAAGCCCTACACTACCCACGCTGCGAATAGTCTTGCCTGTGTATGCAGAAACCAAGGGGCTAAAAGCATCGAGCTTAGCTCGCTACGATTCCATTTTGCGGACGCACTTCGAGGCATGGCTTGATAGTGAGGTCAAGGATTTCGGCCTACCAGCATTCTTCGAACACTGCCATCGCTTCGCCAAGAGTCAAAGTGCAGCTTTGGTTGACGTTGGACGAGGACTCATCACTGCGATCATCAAGTTCGTCAACGCGACGTATGGCCTTGACTTGGAAAGCCCATTCACCAAGCTTGCGGCAGCGGGCCTCATGCCAAGCCGTGCAGAGCCAAGGAAGCGGGTGCTTCAAGAAAGCGACCTGCCAGCTTGGTATGCAGCCATACAGCGTCTTGGTGAGAAGCAAAGGGACCTGTTGATGTTCTTGGCCCTAACCGGCTTGCGACGTAACGAAGGAGGCTTGCTCTCGCGTAGTCAAGTAGACCTTGAACAGAGCTTGATAACTATCGCCGATACCAAAAACGGTGTACAGCACTCCCTTCCCATCACGCCTCTCATGCGTCAGCACCTGCTGAGGTGTCAGCACCTGCTGAGGTGTCAGCACCTGCTGAGGTGTCAGCACCTGCTGAGGTGTCAGCACCTGCTGAGGTGTCAGCATAAACCATTAGGTTTACTTCTACAACCACATGGTTCACACTACGACGGGACAGTCTTAAACACTGTCGAGATGGCATCACTCGACGACAAGAAAGCGTTCTCGGAACGGCTTACACAAGCTCTAAAACGAAGCGGCAGGACGGGACCTCAGCTACCCGGCTTGCTATGCAGTTTAATTTGCGTCACCCCAACGAACCTATCACTGCTCAGGCGGCGCAGAAGTGGCTTACCGGAAAAGCTAAGCCAACTACAGACAAAATTGAGACGCTTGCGACTTGGCTTAACGTTCCTCCTGAATGGCTCAGGCTAGGGCTTATCGATACTGCATCGGATACTTACAATTTCTCTGAAAACGAAGTTGAAGAGCATAATTTCACTACGGAGGATGTAAAATTCTTTAAACAGTTCAAAAGCCTCTCCCAATACCAACAACGCCTAATTATCGATTTAGTTGAACAGTTAGATTTAGAGCGCAAATTCCGAGTCTAGACATAAGAGCTACTACCTTATTAACTTCACCTAGCGATTAGTAAATCCGGATGTTTCTCACAAAATTAAAAAAAGATTCACAGGCTGCTTCGCAAGAAGTTAGCGCCCTCATTCTGACGAAGGATGATGCATCAGCCTTGCGAGAAAAAGTAGAACGTGAATTGGTTGAAATTCACAGAGACCTTACTAAGAAGGGACGATATACTCGTCAAGAGGTAGCGTTGCAAACGTTACGGTCGGAAGAAGGATCTGCGAGTACTAAAGGTATTGAGGTCGATGCAAAAGATTTGGAGTTATTTTTTGCACAACTAGATACCATTGACAAAGAAGTCAAATCTAAAATATGGGGCGGAAATCGAAAGCCTTCGATATTTGCAGATCTTAGCTACTTAACTATTGCAGAACCTGAAAAGTTGGTAACGTTTTACGCCACTGTTAATGTATTTCTGAGCCAGACCATAGTTAATAAAAACATAGTATTTTCGTTCTCCGGGAAAAACCTTAAATTCGATTTAACCAATACATCCATTATTCGGGATAGTCTACGAATTCAAGTTCTAGACGATACTGAACTTTCTATCAAATTTTCTTCTGGCTTGACGTTACCTCCAGTACGTATATATTCCAAAGAAACCAATCCCCGGAAAAAGCCTATCTTAAGAATCGACGCGAGTGGCTTCATTTTTCCGAAGAAAGTACGGGTAGAAGGCCGTTTCGAAATTCAATCTTTTAACTTCACCGGTGCTACGCTCCAAGAAGAAATCTCGGTCGACCATTGCATTTTTCTTAGGTCTGCCGAGTTTATTGGAGCTGAGTTCCATAAAAACATACAGTTCGAACGCTGTACTTTTGTACACCCACCGAACTTGCACAATGCGACATACAAGAGGCATTTGATTTTTGAGTCATGTAAGTTTGAGGCTGCAAACAGTCTCTTTAATTCAAAATGTGAGTTGCAGGATATCGACGCGTATCGAGTCTTAAGATTGCATTATGCGAAGCTGAAAAACGGCAGGATGGAAAGTTTATTTTTTGCTCATGAGCAACGCGGAGAACGTTCGCAAGGCCACGCCGACCCCGTGGATAAGTTCCTTTCTTGGTGCTTCGACCTCATTTCGAACTATGGACAGTCTACTTCTCGGATTGCAGTATCATTCGCACTTTGGAACACTGCGTTTACGCTGATTTATTTCGCTTTTTTCAGTGGCGAACTTGTTGCGAAAACAGAGCCATTTACTTCGTGGCTTGCAATGTCATTCACACTGCAAAATGCGTTCAATCCATTAGCTTTGTTCTCAGAAAAAAATCTAGTTTCTACTAAAAGTTTTTTTTGCTTTGAGTTAGCACTGATTCAGGCTCTAGGTTCCATCGCAGTTTTTACAATTTTTCTGCTCACGATCAGAACACGGTTTCGCCGTGGCGGGAATTCAGAAAGTTAAAAAAAATAGCGGACACTCGCCACTAGAAATTCCTAGTTAAGTGTCCACCATATAAATTTTTAAAATCTAAATTTTAAATCCAAATTGTTTTAAATCTGAATTAAGAGTAGAGCCCTTATAATAATTAACGAAGTTAAATGATCCGTTTGATTTATAAGCTGAGTTCGTTGACAATGTCGTCAACCATTTTTCAAATTTCGGCCATTGATTTAAAACCAGATCAAGAACACTTTTCTCTTGTTGTTTTTTATTGATCCCGAGATTAATACACGTTGCGACAACCGCAAACTGGCCATATCTTAGAGCTTGGCCGAAAGATTTTGTATTATACCGATCGCCCTTAGGGGCATTAATCGGCTTAATCTTATCCTCAATCAAACGCAAGATTTCATACCCGTATGCATACCTAGGTACATTTTGTGCCTTGAGGGTTTTCGATAGTGTATCCCCTAGATATATTTTTTGAATACTCGACCTTGCTTCATTAACTCTATACTCGCTCGCAAGCCCTACCTTTATCAATTTTTCACGATTAACGACAAGGTTTTCGGAAATGTATCCCGCATGCAACCCATCGCTGAATTCGCCTCGTTTCCTCTCATAATACAATCCATATCGCTCAAAAAACTCCTTCTGCAGTTCTAGTTGAATTGGATCATTAGAACGGCGATCAGACTCTTCGATTTTGGTTTGGGAATTACTGGCTTTTGAAATTGAGCCGATGAGTTCATTGCGAGCTTCAAGATTAGCTGCTTTTGTAGGCCCAACAAAGGTTATCACTCTCAGAAGGACTTCTTTGCCTTTAAAAACTGAGAAGTCATTGGCAGCTAAGCAATCTTGATAAATTCTTCCGAGAGTATAAGCAGTTTGTCCGCCATTGACCAATTGAGGGTTTCTGAGTACGACTTGAGCCGTCGCATGTTTTGCCGTATCAGAACTTATTTTTGTCCCGTCTGAAATGATCGTAATGCCGTTATTGAATAGGGCAAATTCGTTTCCTTCGACAATTTCAATTGAAGCCGCAATATCTTTATTTACTGGATTTTTATCAAGCTCCAAAAAGCTTCGGGGATTGAATTTCAGTATTGAATTTTTGTAAGTATGAAGAATACGTCCTATTTCTTTGGTAGGAACGAAAAGAAGTTTGATATTTGCTTTTTGCTTGATAGACTTCACATCGTAATCAAGGTGTGCATCTCCCCTAGTATTTGCTAAACTGATCTCAATCTTTAAGTCAGGATCAGTAAAGTATGTCCCATGTATGACTGGGAAAAGCAGTTCTTTATAAACTCGCTCATGATGATATTGTTCGACTTTATAACCATCAACAAGCTTCTTTAGTTCTACAGATGTGAAAGACTTACTATTACCCAGCAATATCACGTGCGTCTCATAGCTGCCAACATCGGGCAAAGACTTTATTTCTTTTTGAAGAACTTTCCGTATGCATTCGTTATAAATAACGCCATTTGAGTCCTTAATTGCTCCAGTAAGGATAGACTTTACTTCCATCCTTAAAAGATCGTCAGCGCTCATGTTGCTCGAAACGAAGTTGCCAGCATTGGCACGAAACTTTGATTGAAGTAAATAGATTTTTTTGTTGTTTTTATCAATATAAAAAGCATCAACACCACCGTCTTGGGGACCGTCTGTTATGTTTTTTAATCTATCTTCAAATTCAGTGATTCCAAACCTGGCTTTTAGAAACAAATGAAGCAATGCAAGAGATCGAGCCTGTATAAGGTTAGCCGCCGTTTCTGGCTTTGGCAAATACATTTTATCTTGAGAAGGAGCCTCTTTTCTTAAGGAATCAAGGACTCGTACTAGTGTTTCATATTGCCGCTTAGTGCCAATGTTTTGGTTCATAAATTTCATTGCAATGATTCGAAACCAACATATCTTTTACCTCATATCACCAGTTAATGAATAGTTTGGTATAAGTAAATGTTGCACGTTTTGATACACTTACAATAGCAATTAGTTTGAACAAGCTTACTCACGACAAACGGAGGACCACTTTCTAACCGTCTTATTTATCTAAACTCTTATACAGAAATTGTTCCGAATTTGTTCCTAAAATTTTAATGCAACAGCTAACCTCTTGATTCAACGACCTTTATCGCTCGATGGTGCAGAACGGGTAGTTTTCAGCCGGGATACCGGCCTTGGTCAGGGCATTGAACAGGGTGGACTTGCCGACGTTGGGCAGGCCGACGATGCCGCATTTGAGACTCATGGGAAGCTTTCTGGGTCGAATGTACGAAACCCCGTATTGTACCCCCGCTTGCCTGCAACGGCCGCAAACCGGCCGTCATCGCGGCCGTTTTCGTGCATGCGCGCCGCGTTCCCGTCGCTTAAAGCGGACGGATACGCGCGACGTCCGGCTTTTCCACGAAGGCGGCGAACGCGTCGCGCAGCCGTTCGCCCTCGTCCATCGCACGGCGCCAGGCCCGGATGCGGGCATCGTGGTCGAGGCCGTAGAACTTGAAATCGCTGCGGTCGATAATTTTTCCGCGCGGCATTTTGGCCAGGAACTCGCGGCTCGGCGCCACGATCAGCACGTTGTCGAGCCAGCCGCGGTTGGGGCCGCGGGCGGCGCGGCGCCACGGCAGGCCCTTGTCCAGCCAGCCCGGCACGATGTGTTCCGAGAAATGGGGATACAGCACGATGTCGCCCGGCGCCGCCGGTGCCATGCGCGCGTACGGCAGCGCCAGGTTGTAATCGATGATGCCGCCGTCCCAGTAGTGGCCGGGCGGCGCGCCGGCGATGTCGCGCACCGGCTTCATCAGCATCGGCAGCGTGCCCGATGCCAGCAGACCGGACAACAGGTTGGCCGGCGTCAGCGGCACAAAATGGGTGGCGAAGCCGTCGAAACCCGCGCGCAGCCACGGCGCCTGCGCGCGGCGGTCGGCGATCACCACGCGGTCCATCAGGTGCGCCAGCTTGTCGCGCGAAAACAGGTTATGCAGCGCGGCCGCGGCAAAACCGCGCATCTCGGCGTGGCGGTGGCCGGGTGCGGCGAGCGCCCGCTTGCCGCGCACGGCCAGCACGTGCAGGCGGTGATGCGGGTGGTTGACGATGTCGTCCTCGTGGCCGCGCACGAATTCGTCCAGCAGGCCCTGCACGACGGCGTCGATCTGGTCCTGGCTCGGCTTTGTGCTCGTGTAGCGCTGGCCACTGTAGAGCTCGCCGAGGCGCGCGAACGCCTTCACCGGGTCGCGCTGGCACGCCGCCGCCAGGCGCCAGGCGCCGATCGACGAGCCGATCAGAATGCGCTCACGCGGCGCGCGCGGGAACCAGTCGCCGAACACCCACTGGTCGAGGGCGCGGAACACGAGCCCCTTGGGTCCGCCGGCGGCAGCGGGCACGACGGCGACGTCCCCGGCGCGCAGGCCGTGCGTGCGGAGGCGGGCCAGGGCCAGCGGCCCGGCGTGGAAAGTCAGTGCGCTCATGCCGGGATTATCGCAGGAAGAGCGCGCTTGCGTAGGCGCAAACGCCGGCCGGCGGCCCTCCGTAACATGGTCCGGTCGCCCTGCCGGCATCGCGCCTGGAGCTCGCATGATCCGTAGATATTGTGCCCTGTACATTCTGTTGCTCATCGCCCTGCTGGCGCTGCGCGGCCATGCACATGCGGCCGAGGATGCAGACGGCGCCGCGTCGTCCGTCGTGGTCGAGCGCCACGTGCGGCATTACCTCGTCGCGCCGGACGGCACGTACCGGCTGACGGTGGACGATACCCGGACGCTCGCCGGCCCCTCCAGCGCGCGCGACCACGGCCGCGTCGTCATCCCCTACCGCGCGGCGCTGGACGAGGTCGTGGCGGTGCAGGCCTACACGTACAAGCCGGACGGCCGGCGCATTCCGGTCCTCCCCGACGGCATCCGCGACCAGCCCGACCGCACGCCGGCCGCCACCCGCACCGGCATGCGTATGTCCGCGGAGGCGCGTACGCGGATCGTCGAATTTTCCAGGGCGGCCGCCGGCGACCGGCTCGTGACGCACTACGTCGTCCAGCGCCATATCGCAGCGCTGCCGGGCCAATTCGACGACCTCGCCGTCATGCCCCCCTGCCGCCACCGCAATGCGCTGGTCGTCTACGACCTGCCGGCGGCGCTGCCGCTCCATGCGGACGCCGTCGGCTTCGAACCCGTTGCGGACGCCGACACGGGGATCGCAAGCGCGCCGGGCCACCGCCGCTACGCGTGGCGCTACGTGGACGGCCCCGTTCATCCGGTCGAAGCCGATGCCGTCGCCGCTGCCGACGACGGCCGCCGGCTCGCCGTCTCCACGCTCCCCGACTACCCGGCATTGGCCGCCGCCGCGCGTGCCGCCGCGGCGGGCAATGCACCGCCCGCTGCCGCCGTCGCGCCACTGGCGCGCCGGTTGACGGCCGGCCTCGCGGAACCGCGCGCACGTGCACTGGCGCTGACGGACTGGGTCAGGCTGGGCGGCGACGTGCCCGCGCCCGCCACGGCCGGCACGCGCGCCGACGGTTGCCGCGATTGCGGTGGCAGCGGTGGCAGCGGCGGCAATGGTGGCAGCGGCGGTGGCAACGGTGGCAGGGGCGGCAGCGGCAGCGGCAGCGGCAGCGGCAGCGGCAGCGGCAGCGGCAGCGGCAGCAGCAGCGGCAGCGGCAGCAGCAGCGGCAGCAGCAGCGGCAGCGGCAGCAGCAGCGGCAGCGGCAGCGGCGACCGAGCCGCGCTGCTGCGTGCGCTGCTGGCCGCCGCCGGCATCGCTTCCACGCCGGCGCTCGTCAACGGCGCCAATGCCTACCGGCTGCCCGATGCGCCGACGCTGGGCGTGCTCGACCATACGATCGTGTACGTGCCTTCGCTGGACCTGTTCCTCGATCCGTCGGCGCCGTCCGTCAAGGCGGGCTACCTGCCGCCGGCCCTGCTCGGCAAGCCGGTGCTGCTGCTCGCCACGGGCACGTTCGCGATGACGCCGGTCACGCAGCCGCAGCAGGTGCGCACCACGGTCGCGGTCGACGTCGGGCCCGACGGGCACGGCCGCTTCACGGGCGTGCGCACGGTGTCGGGCGCGCTGGCGGAGCCCGTGCGCACGCTGGCCATGACGCTCGCCGCGGCGGACCGTGCCCCCGGCAGTTCCCGAAGTTCGCGCGGTTCGCGCGGTTTTCCTTCGCTGCGCGAGGTCGGACAACGGGACGGCACGCCGGTGGCCTCCACGCTCACCGGCACTGCCGACGGCGCGGCCGTGCCAGTTAACGCGGCAGCCGACAACGCCGGCGACGACTACCGGATGCCGCTGTCCGGCAGCGGCGGCGGCTTCGGGGACCTGGCGCGCGGCGCCCCGGTCGCGACCACGTACCCGGCATGGAGCGCCGTCGAGGCCGCGCTGGCCGGCCTGCTGCGCGAGCGCGCGCGGCGCAGGGACTTCGTCTGCCCCGCCCTCGACGCCGCCGACGAGATCCGCCTGCGCCTGCCGGCCGGCCTGCGCTTCGCGGCGCTGCCCGCACCGGCCAGCGTGATCAGCGGCGGCATCTTTTACCAGGCGGCCTACGTGCGCGACGGTGATGCCGCGCTGGTCAGGCGCCGTCTCACGTTCCGCCACGGCCGCGCGACGTGCACGCCGGACGACGCACGGGCCATGCGGCCGGCGCTGGAGCGCATCCGGCAGGACCTGCGCAGCCGTCTCGCCGTGGCGGCGGGCCGGGCGGGCGGCGTCACACACGGCACGCCGGCCGTGGCGGCACAACGCGTGCCGGCCGGCGCAGCGGGTGCGGCGGGTGCGGCGGGTGCGGCGGGATTGGCGTCAGGCCGGCACGGCACGGGCAAACGCATCGCGCCACCCGCGCGCGCGCAGCGCGGCGACGGCCTCGTCGGTCAGGTCGAAGCGCAGGTCGACGCGGTCGCGGCCCGACCGGTAGCCGGCGGGCCAGCGCACGATCTCGACGAAGCCGCAACGCCGGAAAAAGCCGGCCGTGTGCGGATGCGTATCGACCGTCACGTAGCGGGGCCGCAGCTTGCGCGCGGCCATGTGCAGCAGCCGGTAGGCCAGCAGCGCGCGGCCGATGCCGGTGCCGTGGCGGTCGGCGCGCACGAGCCCGAACACGAGCGTACCGAGGTCGTAGAAGTCGGACAGTTCGTAACCGCCGAAGGCGACGATCTCGCCGGCGTCGACGGCGACGAACAGCGGACCGTCCGGATCGTCCAGCGCGGAGCGCAGCCAGGCTTCTTCTGACGCGGGGAAGTGGTCAGGCACGTTGGTGCGGAAGGCCGCCAGCACGGCCTTGCGGTCGTCGTCGCGATAACGCCTGATGCGGATGGTCATGGTCCCTGCCCTGCCGTTTGCAATAGTGTGCGAAGTTCGCGGAAATTCGCGACAAGAGGACGGCCGGATGCCGCCGGGCGCCAGCCTAACACAGGCGCACAACGGTCCGACCCGGGCACGCACTGTCGCGTCGCTTGTACACCTTGGCAATGGCCGTTACATTAGGGCCATGCAACCCGAAGAAACCATTACCGTCGAAGATGCCGTGCAGGTGCTGGCCATGGTCGGCGACCTGTCCATGGGCCTGCCGCCGGACCACTCGATCCGCACCGCGCGCCTCGCCGCCCGCCTCGCGGAAGAAAACGGCGACGAGGCCGTGGCATGCACGAGCACGCGGCTGGTGGCCTTGCTGCGCTGGTCGGGCAGCACGGCGACGGCGGCCGGGTTCGCACATCTGCTGGGCGACGACGTCGGCGGCCGCCATGCGATGGTCACGCGCACGCTGCCCGGCAACAATGGCCTCACGTTCGCCAACGTGCTGCCGCTGGCGCAGATACAGTGCGAGGTGGCCGGCGACATCGCCATGCTGATGGGGCTGCCGGGCGACGTCGAAGACAGCCTGCGCCACCTGTTCGGCAGCCACCACCGCGGCGACATGCAGGATGCGCTGTTCGTCCCCAACATCCCGCGCGCCGTGTTCTACGTGCGCCTCGCGGGCGACCTGGAAGTGCTGGCGCCCGCGCACGGCACCGCGGGCGCGCTGGGACTGATCGGCGAACGGGCCGGCGTCAAGTATCCGGCCACGCTCGTGCAGCGCCTGTCGCCGCATGCGCAGGACTGGCTCGACATGCTCGAGGAACCGTCCTGCGCCGCCGACTATGCCGGCCACGACCGGCGCGTGCCGCTGTCGATCGTCGCCGACGTCATCGAGTTGAAACTGCCGTGGCTGACCGGCTATTCGCGCCGCGTGGCCGCGCTGGCGCGCAGGAGTGCCGGCCTGGCGGGCATGCTGGCGCTGGAAGAAAGCCCGCTCGTGCGCGCCGCGCTGCTGCATGGCATCGGCAAGGTGGCCGTGCCGAACGCGGTCTGGGACCGTCCGGGCAAGCTGACCGAGGGCGACTGGGACCAGGTGCGCCGGGTGCCGTTCTGGACCGCGCGCGCGGGCACGCAGATCCCCGCCATCCAGGCGGAAGCGACGCTCGCCTCCTACATCTACGAACGCCTCGACGGCAGCGGCTATTTCCGCAAGGCGCGCGGCGAGGCGCTGGGGATGCAGGAACGCGTGCTCGGCGCGGCGGCCGCGTTCGTTTCGCTGTGCTCGCCGAGACCGTGGCGCCCGGGACATGGCGTGGCGGCGGCATCGACCCTGATGACGGCCCAGGCGGCGGCCGGGCGCTTCGACCGGCAAGCCGTCGACGCCGTGCTCACCGCGGCGCGCACGAGCGTGATGGGTCCGCCCGTGCGCGACCGCCTGCTGTCCGAGCGCGAACTCGAAGTGCTGCGCCACATCAGCCAGGGAGAAACGAGCCGCGAAGCCGCCCGCGCCCTGCGCATCAGTCCGGCGAGCGTGCGCATGCACGTCGACAATATCTTTCAGAAACTCGAATCGGGCTCACGCCCGGCGGCCACGCTGAAGGCGCTGGCGCGCGGGCTCATCTGACGCCACGGCCGTTCAGGACAGCCGCATGCTCGCGCCCGCGCAGAGCAGTATCGCGGCCCACAAGCCGGCGGTCAGCCATGGCGCGCGCGGACGGGCCGTCAGCAGCAAATGGTGGCTCAGCACGATGGTCCGATCGGCGCCGCATACGAAACCGGCGGTACCGGCCAGCGCCGCCGTCGCCAGTCCCCAATGCGAAAAACCAGCATAGACGTCGAGCAACCCGACCGCGTGATTCCTCAGGAAGATAACGGCGGCAAGCGGTGCGAGGCCCGCGACGACGGCCGCCGCTCCCGCCGCGAAGCACGCAGTGACAATACGATCCATCGGCGTGATCGCCGGGCGGGCGGCAACGGGCACGCGTGATCTCATGCGTGCGCGACCGTCATGCCGGCAGCGCCGGCCCCGCTGCGCGGCAATGGAGAGGCGGGTCGCACGTCAGTCCGTATGCAACTGCGTCGTGGCCGCATTCATCTTGCCCTCGCACACCATCGGAATGATGCGCAGGCTCTTGTCGATGGCTTCCTCGATCAGGGTCTGCTCTTCGCGGCGCGGGCGGTGCAGCACGAAGTCGGCGACGGCCTGCTGCAGGTTCAGGGTGCGCGGATGGCCGATGCCGAGGCGCAGGCGCCAGTAGTCCTGCGTGCCGAGCGCGGCCGTGATGTCCTTCAGGCCGTTGTGGCCGCCCGAGGAGCCGCCGCGCTTGAGCTTGGCGGCGCCGGGCGGCAGATCGAGTTCGTCGTGCACGACGAGAATCTCTTCCGGCGCGATCTTGAAGAAGCGCGCCAGGGTGCCGACCGACTGGCCGGAGCGGTTCATGAACGTCAGCGGTTCGAGCAGCCAGACGTCCTTGCCGGCGATCGAGGTCTTGGCGACCATCGCATTGAAGCGCGACTCGCGCTGCAGGTGGCAGCCGGGCAAGGAGTTGGCGAGGTTGTCGACCAGCCAGAAGCCGGCGTTGTGACGGGTTTGTTCATATTCCGGGCCGGGGTTGCCGAGGCCGACGATCAGGCGGATGTGCATAAAGCGTAAGAATCGTGCGTAAAGCTCG
>Ga0308161_1001300_pt1 | contig 30865 bp, 20 predicted proteins | sample PhyFR2_FD_201034 | JGI IMG/M metagenome (GOLD analysis project Ga0308161, IMG submission 201034) | Phyllosphere microbial communities from UC Gill Tract Community Farm, Albany, California, United States - DLSLF.R2 | ecosystem: Host-associated > Plants > Phyllosphere > Unclassified | place: USA...
GACATTCTGAAAGAAGGTCAGGAAGTGGAAGTGCTGGTACTGGACGTGGACAACCGCGGCCGTATCAAGCTGTCCATCAAAGACGTGGCAGCTGCCAAGGCTTCGGGCGTTTAATCACCCCAACGCTTTAGCGCAATGAAGATGCCCCCGCCGTGCAAACGGCGGGGGCATTTTTTTATCTGAAATAAAGAAATTGTAGTTCTCAAAAGAAAACCATCAGACAACCCACAAATTTGCCGCAGCTCGAGACCGGTGCTAGGTTTAGCCCACCGCCCGTGTAGCTCAGCCGGTAGAGCAGCGCACTCGTAACGCGAAGGTCGCAGGTTCGATTCCTGTCTCGGGCAAAAATTTTCGCCTTCGGTTTTATGCGTGGTGTTGGAGGTATTCGTTCAATGCTTGACGTGTCAGATCATTCAACGACACATTTTGACGGGTTGCCGCCAGAGCCGCTGCTAAATGCAGATCGTGACCGATGCGAACATTGAACGATCCTTTGCATGGGATTTCAGGCTTCTGCCCGAGCTGCTCACAGGTTTGTAAATAGTCATCTACCGCCTCGCGAAAGGCTGCTTCCAGTTCAGCCACCGTTTGTCCTTCATAATTAACCAGCGCCCTGATGAAAAGGAGTTTTCCGAACAGGCACTTATCTTCCGTGCTCGCCTCGATAGAGCCAACATAGCCTTTGTAGTGCAGCTGGGAACTCATGGAATCAGGCCTCCTGTTTTCAGTTGCTCGATAATCTGGCGTCTTGCGTATGTTTTGATTTCATTTCCGGGATGTGACTTGTGCAGGTTGATTAATGCGCTCGGATTCCCGTTGTCGAATTTGATCCTGCTACCGGATCCTTCCAGCTGAGAGTAACCAAGACGCGCCAACAGAGTGACAAGCTCGGACCATGTGAATGCGCTTCGGCCGTTGACTAGTTTGGCGAGAAGTTTTTCAGTCTTTGACATGCTGGCCTATGATTGCAACTGAATATAGTTGCCTGTTTTTGGGCGGTCAATGTGAAGGTTTCGTTCGCCTTGACCATCAAAGGCGATGGCGAGGATTTATACGCAGTGAATTTCGCGCATGGAAACAGGAAACTGTAACCAAGCGCATACCACCCTTCATTTCATTCCCCCGGTTGCACTGGCTTGCGTCTCTGTTAGGATTCCTTCGTACCAGACAAGCAAGCACCGTTGTTTTCAGATGATCCACGAATGGTCCTGAAGGCCAGGAAAAACCGAGCTTCCAATGGCTTCCTGCGTCAGAGAGATCCTTGATGATCCAGATCCATCCTCCATTCCTAAGATCAGCGAGAACCCCATGACTGAATTGACCCAAGAGCAACGCCATGAACAAGCGCTGGAAAAATACCTTCTGGATGTGCCGGACCTGAAGGAAGAGATCAAGGACCTGAGTCCCGATGATCAGAAAGACCAGATCCAGTGGGCCTTCGAAGACGAAGCCGAAGCGCAGGGCTTGCAGCCGTGGGAGCTGACCCTCAAGTACACGAGCACGCCGGAGGAATTCGAGGCGCAGCGCCTCGTGCTGCACAAGGAAGCGGCGGAAGTCTTGGGTGTCGAGTGGGAAGAGTACTGCGAGATGAATAATCTCGTCGTATAAGAGCAGCTGCGAGCTTCTAGCTACAAGCTGCAAGTCAAAGCAGAGTCGCTTGGCTTGTAGCTTGTAGCTTGTAGCTTGTAGCTTGTAGCTTGTAGCTTGTAGCTTGTAGCTTGCCGCTGCGTTTAGAGGCTTAGTCGCATCGACAGATCCACCGCTTTGACATCCTTGGTCATCGCACCAATCGAAATGTAATCCACGCCCGTTTCGGCGATCGGCAGCAGCGTGCTTTCGTTGATGCCGCCGCTGGCTTCCAGTTTCGCTTTGCCGGCGGTCAGGCGTACCGCTTCGCGCATGTCGTCCAGGCTCAGTTCGTCGAGCATGATGATGTCGGCGCCGGCTTCCAGCGCCTGCTTCAGCTCTTCAAGACTTTCCACTTCGATCTCCACCGGTTTGCCCGGGGCGATCTTGTGTGCGGCGGCCACGGCTTCGGCGATGCCACCGCTGGCGGCGATGTGGTTTTCCTTGATCAGGAAGGCGTCGTAGAGACCGATGCGATGGTTGTGGCAGCCGCCGCAGGTTACGGCGTATTTCTGTGCCAGACGCAGGCCGGGCAGGGTTTTGCGGGTGTCGAGCAACTTGACCTGCGTCTCGCCGACGAAGTCTGCCAGGTACTGCGCGCGCGTCGCCACGCCGGACAGCAACTGGAGGAAGTTCAGCGCGCTGCGTTCACCGGTCAGCAGTGAGCGAGCCGGGCCTTCCAGATGAAACAGTGGCTGATTGGCTTTGACCCGCTGGCCGTCGACCACTTGCCAGTGCACCGCCACGCGCGGATCGAGCTGGCGAAACACCGCATCGACCCACGCGGTGCCGCAGATGACGGCGTCGTCACGGGTGATGATGGTGGCTTTGGCCAGGCGTTCGGCCGGGATCAGTTGCGCGGTGATGTCGCCGCTGCCGACGTCTTCGAGCAACGCACGGCGCACGTTGTTTTCGATTTCGGCGGTCAGATCGGCGAGACGTAGATTCGGCATAACGGACTCCACAAACAAAGTGGTTCGATTATAGGGGCAGGGCGCGAGCCAACCCAAGGCGAGAACGTGCGTGCCTGGCGCATCTGGTCGATTTTCCTGCGCTGAGTGCGAGGTGTATGGCGTATAGGGGAAACCCTGAGGCCTATAGCATCGCCGGCGTCTTTTGCCAGATAATCCGCCTTGTATTTGACGTCATGGCTTTGACGAACGACTCCTCTGGGGCAGTGTCGAAAGCGACGAACCGAATCACTGTTCCAGGAGGCTTGGATGCGCAACGACGGGAAAGTGGTGCCTTTGCACCGGGCGACTGCCGATCTGGCGGACCACTCGCCGCTTGCCCGCTTGCCGGTGATTCTGTTGCAGGTTCGCGACAAGGCTGCGCAGCAGCTGCGCCACGATTTGCAGGAGCTGTTCGATAACGCCGACGACACGCTGTTCGAAATGGCGGACCGGGCGCGCAACGACGTCGATCAGAACATCTTTTTCGAAGCCATGCGCGACCTGCGCCTCAAGCGCAAGAATATCGAGCGCGGCTTTCTTGAACTGTTCTTTGAAGCCTTCGCCGGCCTTACCCAATACGACCCCGCCGCCAACACCCTGCCACGCACGCCGGTGGTCGAAGAGTCGGCGCCGCGCACCGATGCCATGGAGCGCACCGTGGCCGTGCAGACCATGGTCAGTCGCGTGCTCAAGCGCGACGGCTTCGCTCTCGATCAACTGACCGCACGCTTCAGCTCGATGCTCGGCAAGCGTCTGGACGATCAGCACAACCCGCTGAGTCCGGCGATGCTCTGCGAATATTTCCTGCAGGCCGGGCGTAACCTCGGCGTCGAGATCAAGGTCAAGCTGATCCTGCTCAAGCTGTTCGAACGCTATGTACTGGCTGACACCGAGCAGCTGTATGGCGAGGCCAATCAGCTGTTGCTCGCCACCGGCGTGTTGCCACATCTGAAGCCCGCCGTGGCTCGTCGCATGGTCGAGCCTGCGGACAGCGACACATTGATTGAAGATCTCGACGAGCCGCCAGCGGACGAAGGGATCGAGGAAGTGTTCGCAGCGATGCAGCAATTGCTCGCCCAGGTCCGCGGCCGCGTCACACCGACCCTGGAGCCCGGCGCCCCGGCGCATCCGATCAACACCCGCGACCTGCTGCGGTTGTTGTCGCACTTGCAGCAATACGTACCGGCGCTTGAGGCTCAGGAGGATTTCGATCTGCGCCATCAGCTCGAACAACTGCTGACCCGGGTCAGCGTCAGAAGTGGCCGCTCCCGCGTCGTCGCGACTGCTGACGAAGATGTGATCAACCTGATCGCCATGGTCTTCGACTGCATCCTCGACGATCGCAACGTGCCTGACGCGCTCAAGGCGCTGATCGGCCGATTGCAGATTCCGATGCTCAAGGTCGCCGTGCTGGACAAGAGTTTCTTCAGCCGCAGCACGCACCCGGCGCGGCGCCTGCTCAACGAAATCGCCGAGGCCGCAATGGGCTGGAGCGATTGCGACGGCGCTGAGCGCGACAGCCTCTACGTGCGCATCGAGCAAGTGGTGCAGCGCTTGCTGAGCGAGTTTGTCGACGACCCGGCGATCTTCTCCGAACTGCTCGCCGACTTCCTCGCCTTCACTCAGGAAGAACGCCGTCGCACTGAACTGCTGGAACAACGCTTGCGGGATGCCGAGGAAGGCCGGGCGAAGGCCGAGCTGGCTCAGCGGCGTGTCGCGCAGGCGTTGCAACAGGCGCTACTGGGCAATGTGCTGCCGGCGACAGTGGTGAGTTTCGTCCAGCAGGCCTGGAGCAAAGTGCTGTTGCTGACCTGCCTCAAGCACGGTGATCAGTCCGCCGAATGGCACGCCGACGTGCAGACCATGGAACAGTTGGTCTGGAGCGTGCAGCGCCATGACGACGGCGAATCCAGCCTGCGCCTGCTGGCACTGGTCCCGGGTTTGCTCAAGTCATTGCGCGATGGCCTGAGCAGCACCGCGTTCGACCCGTTTGCCACCAGCGAATTTTTCAGTGAGCTGGAGGCTCTGCACGTGCGCGTGCTGGAGCGTTCCGACGATGCCGATCACAGCTCCATGCCGCTGATCGAAGTCACGCCCGAGGTCTTGCAGCACAGTGCCGACCAGGCAGCAGCCACCCCGGCGCCGCGCCTGGCGCAAGACGCTGCCGGTCTGTCTCAGGTCGAGCAGTTGCGTGTGGGCCACTGGGTGGTGTTCGACGCAGACGACGAACAGAGCTTGCGTTGCAAACTCGCCGCGATCATCGAAGAGACCGGCAAATACGTCTTCGTCGACCGCACCGGGACGAAAGTGCTGGAGCACAGCCGCACCGACCTCGCCTTGGCTTTCAGCCGAGGCGCCGCGCGTGCGCTGGATGACACCTTGCTGTTCGACCGCGCACTGGAATCGGTGCTGGGCGACCTGCGGCGACTCAATAGCGGCAAGTGATCGCGCGGTGAGGGCGGATCGCGGCATACTGGGCGCCCACATGGTCGGCGTTGAAGGAATCGGTATGCAGTTGGATCCCGCGAGCGGGTGGTGTCATGGCGTGCAGATCTGCCCGTCGCCCAACTTCAATGAGCGCCCGGCGGGCGAAGTGTCCCTGTTGGTCATCCACAACATCAGCCTGCCGCCGGCGCAATTCGCCACGGGCAAGGTGCAGGAATTTTTCCAGAATCGTCTGGATGTCACCGAACACCCGTACTTTGCAGGCATCGCTGACCTGCGCGTCTCGGCGCATTTTCTGATCGAACGTGACGGCAAGGTCACCCAGTTTGTCTCTTGTCTTGCGCGGGCGTGGCATGCAGGCGTTTCAGTGTTCGAGGGTCGTGAAACCTGTAACGATTTTTCCGTCGGCATCGAGCTGGAAGGCACCGATGATCTGCCGTTCACCGACGAGCAATATCGCGCGTTGACTGCGCTGACCCGGCAGTTGCAGAAACGTTTTCCGGCGATCACCGCTCAGCGTATCTGTGGCCACAGCGATATCGCTCCGGGGCGCAAGACCGATCCGGGACCAGCATTCGACTGGGCACGCTACCGCGCAGCCCTGGCAAAAGAGGAAGGACAATGAGTTTTCTGGTGTTACTGCTGGCGGTGTGGATCGAGAAGTTTTCGGCCCTGCGCCATCGGCTTCAACGCGACGGCGGATGGATCCGCGAACTGCACAAACTCGAAAACAGCAAACGGCTGGCCAGGCAACCGTGGCTGGTGCTGACGATTCTGGTGCTGTGCCCGGTGGCGTTGCTGGCGCTGTTGCTGCTGGTGCTGGAACCGGTGGCGTACGGTCTGCTGGCGCTGCCGGTGCATTTGCTGGTGGTGATTTACAGCCTCGGGCGTGGCGACCTGCTCGGCGGCCTCGGACCGTTCCGCGACGCCTGGCGCCGTGAGGATCTGCAAGCGGCGGCCCACGTGGCCAAGCGCGACCTGGACATCTGCGCCGACAGCGGCGAGCAATTGCTTGAACAAGTGCAGGGGCATCTGCTGTGGCAGGCCTATCAGAGTTTTTTTGCGGTGATCTTCTGGTACTTCCTCCTCGGTCCGGTGGCGGCATTGGCCTATCGCTTGCTGGCGCTGGCCGAAGAGCACGGCAGCAATCCGGCGCTGGTCGAGCGTGCTGCGCAGTTGCGTCATGCCTTCGATTGGGTGCCGGTGCGTTTGCTGGCGGCGAGTCTGGCCTTGGTCGGCAACTTCGTCGCGGTCAGCCGGGTGATGCTGCATGAGCTGCTGAACTGGAACATCAGCGCTGCGCAGTTGATCAACAAGGTCGGCCTGGCAGCCGGGGAAGTTCCACCGCCAGTGGTCGGCCCGGACGGCATCAACACCCTCGATTGCCTGTGGGAACTGCTGCTGCGCGCGGCGGTGCTGTGGTATGCCGGGTTTGCCTTGTGGACGGTTCTGGTTCACTGATAAGCCAGCGTGAAACTCATTGTGGCGAGGGGATTTATCCCCGATGGGCTGCGTCGCAGCCCTGAAAACCCTGTTCCACCATGCATCAGTAACCATAAGTTACAAAACCTCCCGCCGATTTACGCTATACAGAGATAGCGCCCGATAGTGGCTATCTGCTGTCGTCCCGCGCCTGCCAATAAAAACAAGAAAAACCAAGGGAGACTTCCAGTGAAGAGCTTGCTCTATCCCGCCGTCTCGCTGATGAACCGTCTGAGCTTCGGCATGAAGTTCAGCCTGATCAGCGTGCTGTTCCTAGTGCCGATGCTGGTGACCAATTTCTATCTGGTACGCGACTCCTATCGCGAATTTCAGGGCACTCGCGTCGAACTGCGAAGCCTCGACCTGTTGGGCAGCAGCCTGACCCTGCGTCGGGATCTGGAAACCCTGAACAATCTGGTGCAGATTGACGTCACCCTCGGCCAGTCCGGCAAGGCCGGCAATGTCGAAGCGCAGATCCAGACGCTGGAGCAGGCTGTGCTCGCGCGCCTCGAAGGGCTGACGGCGATGACCGAAGATCCCGAGCAGATCAAGCAGTTCGAGGCCAAGCGCGATGAAATGATCGCCGCGTTCAAGGCCCAGCAGGCGGAGAGCTCGCTGCAAAGCAAAAGCGCGTTGATCGGCAAGTTGCTGGCCAGTGCGCAGATTTTCAGCCAGATCATCACCAGTCAGGCCGGGTTGAGCCGCGACAACCAGAGCGACATTCGTCAGCTCAGCGAACTGGTCACGCTGATTACCCCCAGTGTCACGCAAACCCTCGGCGAAGGCCGGGCGATGGGTTCGTATTCGTTGGGCCAGGGCTTTCTCAACAGTTCCTCGAGCACGCGTTTTGACGAGTTGTTGGTGCAGCTCGAAAAACTCCAGGCCGAGTACGCCCTGAAACTGCAAGACGCCCTCGGCTCCAGCAACGCCGCACGCGAATCCCTTAGCGCGCAGGCTGACACCAGCAAGGCTTCGCTCAAGCAGGCCAGCGAGCTGTTCGAAGAACAAGTGGTGATGGCCGACACCCTCGATGCGCCGTGGCAGGCATTCTACGATCAGGTCACCGGGCTGATGGAGCACACCTACCAGCTCAATCAGGCCACGCTGAAATTCCTCGACAACCAGTTGCAGCAGCGACTGGCGCAGAACCGCACGCACATGATTCTGCAAGCCTCGGCGCTTTCGGTGGTGTTCGTGCTGATTTTCTATCTTTATGGCGGTTTCTACGCCTCGACCCGGACCACCCTGAAAAGCCTGGGCGCGATGATGGACAAGGTCGCGGCCGGTGACATGACCGTCAACTTCAAGGCCAGCAGCCGCGATGAGCTGGGCGAGTTGGGCGAGGTGTTCAACGGTACGGTGAAGAAGATTCACGACTTGATCGAACGCGTGGGCCACACCGTTGGCGAAGTCGAGCGACAGGCCGGGCAGGTGGAGAGCGTGTCGGCGCAGAGCAATCAGGCCGTGGCCGGGCAGCGCTCGCAAATCGAACAAGTGGCGACGGCGATGAACCAGATGTCGGCGACCTCAATGGAAGTCGCGCGCAGTGCTGCTGCGGCGGTGAGCAGCGCCCACAGCGTCAATGACGAAACCCTCAGCGGGCGCGGGCTGGTGGAATCGCAACAGGGCAGCATTGCCGCGCTGGCCAGCGAAATCGATCAGTCGGTGCTGGTGATCAATCAACTGGCCAGCGACAGCCAGTCGATCAGCCGTGTGCTTGAGGTGATCAAGAGCATCGCCGAACAGACCAACCTGCTGGCGCTCAACGCCGCTATCGAAGCGGCGCGAGCCGGCGAGCAGGGGCGCGGCTTTGCCGTGGTCGCAGATGAAGTGCGCACGTTGGCCAAGCGCACCCAACAATCGACCGAAGAAATCGAGCAGATGATAGCCAAGCTGCACGGTGGCGTCGGCGCGGCGGTGAAGGCCATGGGCGTCAGCCATCAGATGGCCAACGGCACGGTGGGCCAGTCGGAGAAGGTCCAGCAGGCGCTGGAGAACATTCTTGGCGCGGTGGGCATGATCGTCGACCAGAACCAGCAAATCGCCGCTGCCGTCGAACAGCAGACCGCCGTGGCCCATGACATCGACCAGAACATCGTCGAAATCAACCGCGCCGGCGAACGCACAGCACAAGGCGCACACCAGACCGAAGATGCCAGCCGTGCGCTGTCGGCGCAGGTGGTTGAGCTCAAACAACTGATCAGCGCGTTTCGTGTCTGAAAGGCTGGAACCGGATCAAAAATGTGGGAGCGAGCCTGCTCGCGAAGGCGGTGGGTCAGGCATTGACGATGTCACTGCCAGATTGCTTTCGCGAGCAGGCTCGCTCCCACAGGGGATGGCGGTGTTACCAGCCGAAGACTTCGCAGCAGTTGGCGGTGCTGGCGTTGGCCAGTTGTTCAGGCGTGATATTCATCAGCTCGGCCAGCGCCGCACAAATCGCCGGCAGATGCGCCGGGCTGTTGCGCTGGCCGGGGAACATGGCGGGGGCCATGTCCGGTGAGTCGGTTTCCAGTACCACTGATTGCAGCGGCAGTTCCGGCAGCACCCGATGCATGCGCAGCGCCTGCGGCCAGGTCGGTGCGCCGCCAAGACCCAGTTTGAAACCGAGCTTGAGGTATTCCCGCGCTTCTTCGCGGCTGCCGGCGAAGGCGTGGATGATGCCGGCGCGTTTGAGTTTGAAGCGCTTGAGCGTGGCGATCACCGCTGCGTGGCTGCGGCGTACGTGGATCAGCGCCGGCAACCCGAAGTCCGCCGCCAGTTGCAGCTGCGCTTCGAACAACGCCTGTTGCTGTTCGCGATCGAGGTTTTCGATGAAGTAATCCAGGCCGATCTCGCCCACCGCACACAACTGCCGATGTCCGCGCAAGCGCGTCAGCCAGTCCCCCAGCGCATGCAAATCTTCGGGGCGATGCTGATCGAGAAACACCGGGTGCAATCCGAACGCCGCGTACAGGTCGGCATCGCTCTGCACCAGATCCCACACCCGTTGCCAGTTGCCCTGATGCACGCCCAGCACGACGATGCGCCGCACGCCGAGGGCACGGCTTTCGGCCAGCAGCGCCGCGCGATCGGCATCGAAGTCGGGGAAGTCGAGGTGGGTGTGGCTGTCGATCAGCTCCACGATTCAGTCCCGATGAATACGCTGCTTGAAGGTCCGCGCGATGGCTTGCACGCCCGGTTGGTAGTCGTCCTGCTCGACCGCGGCCAGGGCCAGTTCCAGGGCCTTGTCGGCGATCAACTGGTGTTGCTGGGACATGGCATTGACCGGCAGCGGCAGGAAATCCAGCAACTGCGTGTCGCCGAAGGTGCCGAGGCGCAGCGGCCGCGATTTCAGCGGGAAATCATGCAGCGCATCGAACACGCCTTGCAGCAGCACGTAGGAGGTGGTCACCAGCGCGTCAGGCAAATGCCCCAGCCGCTGCAGGAGTTCTTCCATCAATTGCTTGCCGCACTCGCGGCTGAACGACTCGGCGTGCTCGACCAGCACCTCGCCTTTGAAATCGTTGAGCGCTGCGCGGAAACCGGCGGCACGTTCCTGGCTGATGCTCAGCTCCGGGCGTGCGCCGAGCAGCACGATCTGCTTGGGCTGCGGATCGAGCAGACTTTGGGTCAGATGCAGGCTGGCCTCGCGGTCGTCGCTGATCACCGAGCAGAAATGCTCCGGTTCCATGACCCGGTCGATGGCGATGATCGGCAGACCCTTGGCCTGCAACTGGCGATAGCTGTCATCACCGGCCGGCAGGCAACTGGCGACGATCAGCGCATCGCAACGACGCGCGCGGAACAGTTGCAGCAACTGGCGCTCGCTGTCCGGCGCATCGTCGGAACTGGCGATCAGCAATTGATAACCGCGCGCCCGCGCGCCTTGTTCGAGCAACTTGGCGATCCGCGCGTAACTGGGATTTTCCAGATCCGGCAGGATAAAGCCCAGGGTGCGCGTGTGCCGACTGCGCAGGCCCGCCGCTTGCGGATTGGGCGTGAAGCCGTGCAGATCGACCACCGCGCGCACGCGCTCGACGGTCGCGTTGCTGATGCGTTGCTGTTCGGCCTTGCCGTTGATGACGTAGCTGGCGGTGGTGACGGAGACGCCGGCCAACCGCGCGATATCACTGAGTTTCAACCCGGTATTTCCTTGTTTTTTCGAGCATGCCGCGACATTTTCGCCAATCCTACCCGATAAGGGCAGCCGACTTGTTGCCTCGGCAGATCCGACCAGTTGGACTTCAAGGATGAGACATTATCGAGTAACGTGCCGATCAATCTAGATTAAACGTTTCAGCAAGCGTATTTTCTACGTTTTAGACGCCTTTGGCCGGTTCTGCCGCGAAACCGCCAAAACTGCCGCTGAAAAGCGCGGCAGAGCGCCTAAGCTGTGAACCATTCAAAACAATACCTGGCGTTGAACTGCGCCAAAAAGGAGATCGCATGCTCGAGCTCACTATAGAGCAGATATCCATGGGCCAGTCGGCCGTGGATAAACCCGCTGCCCTGCAATTGCTGGCCAGTCACCTGGTCGCCGACGGTCTGGTTGCCGACGGCTACCTTGCCGGCCTGCAGGCCCGGGAAGCCCAGGGCTCGACCTTTCTCGGTCAAGGCATCGCCATTCCCCACGGTACGCCGGAAACCCGCGATCAGGTATTCGCCACCGGCGTGCGCCTGATGCAGTTTCCCGACGGCGTCGACTGGGGCGATGGCCAGATCGTTTATCTGGCGATCGGCATCGCGGCGAAATCCGACGAACACCTGCGCCTGCTGCAACTGCTGACCCGCGCCCTCGGCGAGACCGATCTGGGCCAGGCCCTGCGTCGCGCCAGCTCGCCCGAAGCGCTGCTGAAACTGTTGCAAGGCGCGCCGCAGGAACTGGCGCTGGATGCGCAGATGATCGGCCTCGGCGTGTCGGCCGATGATTTCGAAGAACTGGTCTGGCGCGGCGCACGTCTGCTGCGTCAGGCCGATTGTGTGAGCAACGGCTTTGCCGGCGTGTTGCAGCAAGTCGAAGCGCTGCCCCTGGGCGACGGCCTGTGGTGGTTGCACAGTGAGCAGACCGTGAAGCGTCCGGGGCTGGCGTTCGTCACCCCGGACAAACCGATGCGCTACCTCGGCCAGCCGCTCAGCGGACTGTTCTGCCTCGCCAGTCTGGGCGAAGCGCATCAGGCGTTGCTTGAGCGTTTGTGCGCGTTGCTGATCGAAGGTCGCGGCCACGAACTGGGCCGCGCCACCAGCAGCCGCAAAGTCCTCGAAGTGCTCGGCGGTGAACTGCCGGCCGACTGGCCGAGTGCACGTATTGCCCTGGCCAATGCCCATGGTTTGCACGCACGACCAGCGAAGATTCTTGCGCAACTGGCGAAGAGTTTTGACGGCGAAATCCGCGTGCGCATCGTCGACAGCCAGGACAGCGCCGTGTCGGTGAAGAGCCTGAGCAAACTGCTCAGTCTCGGTGCCCGCCGCGGTCAGGTGCTGGAGCTGATCGCCGAGCCGAGCATCGCCGCCGATGCCTTGCCGGCCCTGCTCGCGGCGATTGAAGAAGGCCTCGGTGAGGAAGTCGAGCCGCTGCCGGCCGTGAGTCAGCAGCGCGAAGTGATCGCCGACATCGCCGAAGTATTGATCGCGCCGGCCTCCGGCAGCCTGTTGCAGGCGATTCCTGCCGCACCGGGCATCGCCATCGGCCCTGCGCACATTCAGGTGCTGCAAGCCATCGATTACCCGTTGCGCGGCGAATCTGCCGCGATCGAGCGCGAGCGCCTCAAGCAAGCGCTGAGCGACGTGCGCCGCGACATCCAAGGCTTGATCGAACGCAGCAAGGCCAAGGCGATTCGCGAGATTTTCATCACTCACCAGGAAATGCTCGACGACCCGGATCTGACCGACGAAGTCGACACCCGCCTCAAGCAAGGTGAAAGCGCCGAAGCGGCGTGGATGGCGGTGATCGAAGCCGCCGCCAAACAGCAGGAATCGCTGCAGGACGCTTTGCTCGCCGAGCGTGCCGCCGATCTGCGTGACATCGGTCGCCGGGTGCTGGCGCAGCTGTGTGGCGTGCAAACCGCGAACGAACCTGAGCAACCGTACATTCTGGTGATGGACGAAGTCGGCCCGTCCGATGTCGCGCGCCTGGATCCTGCGCGAGTGGCAGGGATTCTCACCGCGCGCGGCGGTGCTACCGCGCACAGCGCCATCGTCGCCCGCGCGCTCGGTATTCCAGCACTGGTCGGCGCGGGTGCAGCGGTGCTGTTGCTCGAGCCGGGCACGCCGCTATTGCTCGACGGTCAGCGTGGCCGTCTGCATGTCGACGCCGATGCCGCGACCCTCAAGCGTGCCGCTGAAGAGCGCGACACCCGCGAGCAACGCCTGAAGATCGCCGCCGAACAACGCCATCAACCGGCACACACCACCGACGGCCACGCCGTCGAAGTGTTCGCCAACATCGGCGAAAGCGCAGGCGTGACCAGCGCGGTGGAGCAGGGCGCCGAAGGCATTGGTCTGCTGCGCACCGAACTGATTTTCATGGCCCACCCGCAGGCACCGGACGAGGCAACCCAGGAAGCCGAATACCGTCGCGTCCTCGATGGTCTGGCTGGACGGCCGCTGGTGGTGCGCACGCTCGATGTCGGCGGCGACAAACCGCTGCCGTATTGGCCGATCGCCAAGGAAGAAAACCCGTTCCTCGGCGTGCGCGGCATCCGCCTGACCCTGCAGCGGCCGCAGATCATGGAAGCGCAACTGCGCGCCTTGCTGCGCTCGGCCGACAACCGTCCGCTGCGGATCATGTTCCCGATGGTCGGCAGCGTCGAAGAATGGCGCCAGGCCCGCGACATGACCGAACGCCTGCGTCTGGAAATTCCAGTCGCCGACCTGCAATTGGGGATCATGATCGAGGTGCCGTCGGCCGCGTTGCTTGCGCCAGTGCTGGCCAAGGAAGTCGACTTCTTCAGCGTCGGCACCAACGACCTGACCCAATACACCCTGGCCATCGACCGTGGTCACCCGACCCTGTCTGCTCAAGCGGACGGCTTGCACCCGGCGGTGCTGCAACTGATCGACATCACCGTGCGCGCCGCCCATGCCCATGGCAAATGGGTGGGCGTCTGCGGCGAACTGGCGGCTGATCCGCTGGCGGTGCCGGTGCTGGTCGGCCTCGGTGTCGACGAGCTCAGCGTGTCCGGGCGCAGCATTGCCGAAGTCAAGGCGCGCATCCGTGAACTCAGCCTGCCCCAGGCGCAAACCCTCGCTCAACAGGCCCTGGCCGTGGGCAGCGCGAATGAAGTGCGCGCATTAGTGGAGGCCCTGTAATGGCCAAGATTCTCACCCTGACCCTCAACCCGGCACTCGACCTCACCGTCGAGCTGTCACGGCTGGATGCCGGTCAGGTCAATCGCAGCGAGGAGATGCACACCCACGCTGCGGGCAAAGGCGTCAACGTCGCCCAGGTGCTGGCGGATCTCGGCCATCAGGTCACCGTCAGCGGTTTTCTCGGCGAAGACAATCAGCAAGCGTTCGAAACCCTGTTCGCCAAGCGTGGTTTTGTCGACGCGTTCATCCGCGTGCCGGGCGAGACGCGCAGCAACATCAAAGTCGCCGAACAGGACGGGCGCATCACCGACATCAACGGGCCTGGCCCGGTGGTTGATGCAACGGCGCAGCAAGCCTTGCTTGATCGCTTGCTGCAGATCGCACCGGGGCACGATGCGGCGGTGGTCGCCGGCAGTCTGCCGCGTGGCGTCACCGCGCAGTGGTTGCGCGAGCTGATTGAACGGTTGAACGCGCTCGGCTTGAAAGTCGCCCTCGATTCCAGCGGCGAAGCCTTGCGCGCGGCGTTGCAGGCCAGCCCCTGGCTGATCAAGCCGAACACCGAAGAATTGGCCCACGCCCTCGGCTGCGAAGTGGTGTCGCCGATCGCCGAAGCACAAGCCGCCGCACGTTTGCACGGCCAAGGCATCGAGCACGTGGTGATTTCCCACGGCGCTGACGGGGTCAACTGGTTCAGTGTCGGCTCGGCCCTGCATGCCTCGCCGCCGAAGGTCAGCGTGGCCAGCACGGTTGGTGCCGGCGATTCATTGCTGGCCGGCATGCTCCACGGTCTGCTCAGCGCCGACACCCCCGAGCAAACCCTGCGCACCGCCACCGCGATTGCGGCAATGGCGGTGACCCAGATCGGTTTTGGCATCAACGACGCTGCGCAACTGGCGCAGCTCGAACAGGGCGTGCGCGTGCGCCCCCTGACAGAACAATAAGAGGGTTTGTCATGAAGTTAGCCATTGTTACGGCTTGCCCGAACGGCATGGTTACCAGTGTGCTGTGCGCGCGTCTGCTCGATGCAGCGGCGCAGCGTCAGGGCTGGAGCACCAGCGTTGAAGTGGTCGATCCGGCACACCCGGAACGCGAATTGTCGGCGGCGACCATCGAAGCCGCCGAGTGGGTCTTGCTGGTCACCACTGGCGCGGTGGACATGAGCCGGTTTGTCGGCAAGCGCGTGTTCCAGATCGCTCCGGCGCAGGCCTTGCAGGATGTCGAAGCGGTGCTGCGTCGCGGTGCCGAAGAGGCCGAAGTCTACGTCGCCAGCGCAGTCGAACCGGCGATTGACGCGCCACGTGCGCCACGCATCGTCGCCATCACGGCCTGCCCGACCGGCGTCGCCCACACCTTCATGGCCGCCGAAGCGTTGCAGCAGACTGCCAAGCGTCTGGGTTATGAGTTGCAGGTCGAAACCCAAGGCTCGGTCGGCGCGAAAACACCACTCAGCGCAACGGCCATCGCCGAGGCTGACGTGGTGTTGCTGGCGGCGGATATCGACGTCGCCACCGAGCGTTTCGCCGGCAAAAAGATCTATCGCTGCGGCACGGGCGTAGCCCTGAAGCAATCCGAAGCGACCCTGAAAAAAGCGCTGGCCGAAGGCGCAGTGGAAAGTGCGGCAAGCGACGGCAAGGCCCCGGCCAAGTCCGAGAAAACCGGCGTCTACAAGCACCTGCTCACGGGGGTGTCGTACATGCTGCCAATGGTGGTGGCGGGTGGTTTGCTGATCGCGTTGTCCTTCGTGTTCGGCATCACCGCTTACAAGGAAGAAGGCACGCTGGCGGCGGCGCTGATGCAGATCGGCGGCGAAACCGCGTTCAAGCTGATGGTGCCGCTGCTCGCCGGGTACATCGCCTACTCGATCGCCGACCGCCCGGGCCTGGCGCCGGGGATGATCGGCGGCTTGCTCGCAGGCACTCTGGGCGCCGGATTCATCGGCGGGATCATTGCCGGTTTCATCGCCGGTTATGCCGCCAAAGCCATCGCCCGCTATGTGAAATTGCCGCAGAGCCTGGAAGCGCTGAAGCCGATTCTGATCATTCCGTTGCTGGCCAGTCTGGTCACCGGCCTGGTGATGATTTACGTGGTCGGCAAACCGGTCGCCGGCATGCTCGCCGCGCTCACCCAATTCCTCGACAGCATGGGCACTACCAACGCGATTCTGCTCGGCGTATTGCTCGGCGGCATGATGTGCGTCGACCTTGGCGGGCCGATCAACAAGGCTGCCTATGCGTTTTCGGTGGGGCTGCTGGCCTCGCAGAGTTACGCACCGATGGCCGCGACCATGGCCGCCGGCATGGTGCCGCCGATTGGCCTGGGTATCGCCACCTTCATTGCCCGGCGCAAGTTCGCCCAGACTGAACGCGAGGCCGGCAAAGCGGCCTTCGTGCTGGGCCTGTGCTTTATCTCCGAAGGGGCGATTCCTTTCGCTGCGAAAGATCCGCTGCGGGTGATCCCGGCGAGCATCGCTGGCGGTGCGCTGACCGGCGCCTTGTCGATGTACTTCGGCTGCAAACTGATGGCGCCGCACGGTGGCTTGTTTGTGCTGGCGATCCCGAATGCGATCAACCATGCGCTGCTGTATCTGCTGGCGATTGTTGCGGGGAGCCTGGTTACGGCGGTGGTGTATGCGCTGCTCAAACGGCCGGAGGCTGTCGAGTTAGCGTTGGAACCGGCCAAGGCCTGACCGACAACACCAAATTCCTGTGGGAGCGAGCCTGCTCGCGAAAGCGGAGTGTCAGCTGAAGATGTGGTAGCTGGCAGGACGCCTTCGCGAGCAGGCTCGCTCCCACAGGAGTCTGCATTGTCATAGCGGATTCATACACCCATGCTTAAGTTTTCCCTTTTGCAGGGAGAACACCATGAGCGCTTTCAATCTCGGTCGGCGTCGCGTCATGCAAGCGGTCGGCGCCGGACTGTTGCTGCCGGGGCTGGCGCCGGCGGTGATTGCCTCGGTCAAGGATCGTCCGCAGCTCACCGACGGCGTGCAGTCCGGCGACCTGCTCGGCGACCGCGCGATGATCTGGAGCCGCAGCGATCGCCCGGCGCGCATGGTGGTCGAGTGGGACACCGGCAGCCTGTTCGGCAACCCGCGCAAATTCGTCTCGCCACTGGCCGATGCGCGCAGCGATTTCACCGCCCGCGTCGAACTCACCGGCCTGCCGGCCAACCAGGCAATCTTCTATCGCGTGCACTTCGAAGATGCGCAGAGCGGCGTCGCCAGCGAACCGTGGTTCGGCCATCTGCGCAGCGTGCCAACGACAAAACGCGACATCCGTTTTGTCTGGAGCGGTGACACCGTCGGCCAGGGCTTCGGGATCAACCCGGACATCGGCGGCATGCGCATCTACGAAGCCATGCGCCTGCGCCTGCCGGACTTCTTTATCCACAGCGGCGACACCATCTACGCCGACGGCCCGGTGCCCGCGCAACTGAACACCGAAAGCGGGCGCATCTGGCGCAATATCACCACCGAAGCCAAGAGCAAAGTCGCGCAGACCCTCGACGATTATCGCGGCAACTATCGCTACAACCTGATGGACGAAAACATCCGCCGCTTCAACGCCGAAGTGCCGCAGATCTGGCAGTGGGACGATCACGAAGTGGTCAACAACTGGTCGCCGGGCAAGCAGCTGGATGAGCGTTATCAGGAGAAAGATATCCACAAGCTGGTCGGCCGCGCGCGGCAGGCGTGGCTGGAATATGCGCCGATGCGTTTGCAAGCGGCGGACGGCGGCGGGCGCATTTATCGCAAGCTCAGTTACGGACCGATGCTCGACGTGTTCGTGCTGGATATGCGCAGCTATCGCGAGGCCAACGACGACAACCTCGGCGCGGCGAAACCGTTTCTCGGCCGCGAGCAGCTGGACTGGCTCAAGCGTGAATTGCAGGCATCGAAGGCGCAGTGGAAAGTCATCGCCGCCGACATGCCCATCGGCCTTGGCGTCCCGGACGGCGAGGTCAGCCCGGGCGTTGCACGCTGGGAAGCCGTGGCCAACGGCGACCCCGGCCCGGCGCAGGGGCGTGAACTGGAAATTGCCGAATTGCTCGGATTTTTACGTGCGCAGCAGGTGCGTAATTTCGTGTTTCTGACGGCGGACGTGCACTACTGCGCGGCGCATCACTATCATCCGGACCGCGCGGCGTTTCAGGATTTCGAACCGTTCTGGGAATTTGTCGCCGGGCCGCTGAACGCTGGCAGTTTCGGGCCGAATCCACTGGACAAGACGTTTGGCCCAGAGGTGGTGTTCGAGAAAGCACCGCCCGCACAGAACACCTCGCCGTTTGCCGGATTTCAGTTTTTTGGCGAGGTGAATATCGAAGGGCAGAGCGGCGAGATGAGCGTGGTGTTGCGGGATCTGGATGGCATCGCTGTTTTCGAACAAACACTCCAACCGGTCTGAGCAACGCGTCCCCTGTGGGAGCGAGCCTGCTTGCGAAAGCGGACTTACAGCCAACACCAATGTTGACTGTTAAATCGCCTTCGCGAGCAGGCTCGCTCCCACAAGGGGATGGTGTTGGGTCAGTAAACGTCCCGGCGATAGCGGCCCTGTTCGATCAGGCGTTCGACTTCGGCGCTGCCGAGGATATCGTTGAGGGCCTGGTCGACGCCTGAGGCCATACCTTGAAGGCTGCCGCAGATATAGATGACAGCACCATCTGCCAACCATTTCTTCAATTCATCCGCAGACTCACGCAAGCGATCCTGCACATAAATCTTCTCGGCCTGATCCCGCGAAAAAGCCAGGTCCAGCCGCGCCAGATCACCATTGACCAGCCATTCCTCCAGCTCGGCGCGGCAGAGGAAGTCGTGCTCGCGGTTACGCTCGCCGAACAGCAGCCACTGCCGTTGCTGGCCGTCGGCAATGCGTGCCTTGAGCAGGCTGCGCAGGCCGGCCAGGCCGGTGCCGTTGCCCAGCAGGATCATCGGCACGGGTTCGTTCGGCAGATGGAAACCGCTGTTGCGCCGCACGCGCAGGCTGATGCTGCCGCCCACTGGCGCGTGTTCGGTGAGCCAGCCGGAGCCGATGCCGAGGCTGCCGTCGTTGTGCTGTTCCTGGCGCACGATCAGTTCCAGCACGCCGTCAGCGGCAATCGAGGCGATCGAGTATTCGCGCATCGCCAGCGGCACCATCGCGTCGACCAGCGACTGCGCATGCAAACCGACCAGATGTGCGCGGTGTTCGGGCAGTTGGCGTGAGGCGAGGGCAACCTCCAGCGGCTCGTCGATGCCGTTGACCTTCACCTGAGTTTCGCCACGGATGCCGAGGCCGTCGAGGAAATGTTCGATGGCCCACGGGCAGTTGCGTGGCAGCACTTCGACCAGGTCACCGGCCAGCCAACTGCGGGTGTCCGGGGCTTTGAGACCGAGCAGGTAGACCGGCGCGCCGCTGCTGTCGGGGTTAATCAGTTCGCGACGGACCAGCGTCCAGTTGTCGTAGCTCGGTGCTTGCCAGGTTTCGCTCGGCGCCTGTCCGGTGAGCTGGCCGAGTTGGGTTTGCCAGTGACGCAGCGCATAAGGATCGCCGCTGTCGACCTCCACCGGGGCGAACAGGGTCTTGCCGCCGTGCTCGCCGAGCCATTGATGCAAGCGCTTGGCGAAGCCGCAGAAGTGCGCGTACTGCCGATCGCCGAGGCCGAGCACGGCGTAGTTGAGGCTGTCGAGTGTCGAGGCCTTGGCCAGCACTTTGCGTTCGAAACCACGGGCGCTGTCCGGCGCTTCGCCGTCGCCGAAGGTGCTGACCACGAACAATGCGTTATTCGAGTCCCGCAGATCCTGTTCGCTGAGATTGGCCAGCGGCTGCACGTTGACCGGCAATCCGGCGGCCTGCAATTGTCCGGCGGTCTGCCACGCCAGTTGCTCGGCGAATCCGCTCTGGCTGGCGAAACCGATCAGCCACGCCGAAGCATCGGCGGACGGTTGTGCGAGACCTTGGCGGGCATCCTTGATCTGCTTTTTCTTGCGTCGACGGTCCAGATACAGCAGCCAGCCAGTGATGAAAAACAGCGGCATGCACACCGCCGCGATCGTCACGATGATGCGCCCGACGAGGCCGAAGTAGCTGCCGACGTGCAGCGCATAAATGCTGGTCAGCAGTTGGGCCTTGAAGCTTTTGTCGGCATAGCGGTCGACGCGTTTGACCACGCCGGTGGCCGGGTCGAGGGTGATCTGGTTCAGCGCGCGGTCATGGGGCGAGCTGTCGAGCAGGTAGAACACCGTCGCCGGCTGGCCGGCCACCGCCGGCATGCGAATGTTGTACGCGGCCAGACCCGGGCCGGCAGCGCTGTAGATGCTGCTCCACATCGCCGCGTAGTCGGCGGTCGGTGCCGGGCCTTCCGGCGCCGGGCCGCGACCGCCGCGTACGCGTTCGTTTTGCGGCGCGTCGGAAAGCAGTCGGGTCAGGCCTTTGTTGTACCACTCGTACGACCATGACAAGCCGGTCAACGCCAGCAGCAGATAGACCAAAAGGCACCAGGTGCCGGCCACCGAGTGCAGATCCCAGTTGAACGCGCGGCCCTTCTTCTTCCAGTCCAGGGTCAACCACACGCGCCAGCTGTTCCACTGACGCGGCCAACGCAAATACAGACCAGAAAGGCAGAAGAACAACAGCATCAAGGTGCAGGCGCCGGTGATGTTGCGCCCGGTGTCGCCCATGGCGAGGAACCGGTGCAGTTGCAGCATCAGGCCGAAGAAATCCTGACCGGTGGCATCGCCCTTGAACTCGGCGGTGTACGGATCGAAGTAGCGCATTTCGCCACGCCGTTCGCCCTTGGGCGGAGTGAAGAATACCCGTGCGGCGTGACCGCTGTCGGTCTCGACCCAGAGCATCGCGACTTTCTTGCCGGAGGCGGCTTCGATGCGCTCCACCAGTTCCACTGGCGGCAGCACGCCGGCGACCTGCTTTTCCACCTGCAGAACGGACGGATTCAGCGCGCGCAGGATCTCGTCCTGAAACGAATAGGCCGCGCCGGTGATGCCCATCAGAGCCAGCACCAGCCCTGCGGTGATGCCAAAAAACCAGTGCAACTGGAACAGGGTTTTCTTCAACACGTCACTCGCCGTCCGTTCGAAAATTGTCATCACGGCGCGCATTATGCCGTGGGTTATCAAGAAGCGTTTTGCGTAACACACAAAAGCCCCGTTCAACTGAATGAACGGGGCCGAGCCTCGCGGCACATTCCCTGTAGGAGCGAGCCTGCTCGCGAAAGCGGTGTGTCAGTCAGCATCAATGTTGCTGAAAGATTGCCTTCGCGAGCAGGCTCGCTCCCACGGATTTTCACATCGATCAGAAGTGAAAATTGGTGCTCAACAGCGCCGTGCGGCCCGCCGCCTGGTTGGCGAAGTGGGTCGAGAAGGCTTTGTCGTAATAGGTTTCGTCGGTCAGGTTCTGCACGTTGAGTTGCAGGTCGACGTTCTTGGTCAGCTTGTAGGCCGCCATCGCGTCGTAACGCACGTACGAATCGACCATCGTCGTGTTGGCGACACTGCCGTAGACGTCGTCGACGTAGAACGCGCCACCACCGATCGTCAGCTTCGGCGTGACCTGATACGTGGTCCACAGGCTGGCGCTGTTTTTCGGTGTGTTCGGCAGATCGTTGCCGTCGTTGGCACGACCCAGCGGGCCACCGTCAACCTGTTCGCTGTCCATGAAGGCGTAACCGGCGAACACCTGCCACTTGTCGGTGATCTTGCCGCTGGCCGACAGTTCAAAGCCTTGTACGCGGGTCTTGCCGGCGTTCTCGTAGGAGCTGGTGTCGACCTGCACGCGAGCGTTTTCCTTCTCGGTGCGGAAGATGTCGGCGGTCAGCGACAGGCGATCATTGAGCAGATCCCACTTGGTGCCGATCTCGTAGTTCTTGGTGGTTTCCGGCTCCATGTCGCTGCTCAGCAGGTTGCCGCTGCGATCCGGGGTGCCGCCCAGCGGGTTGCCTTCCTGACCTTCGCCCAAAGTGTTGCCCGGCGGCGTCGCCGAGGTCGCATAAGAGGCGTAGATGCTGCCGTTTTCCGCCGGCTTGTAGACCACGCCGAACTGGCCGGTGACGAATTCGCTGGTGTCATCACCCTTGGAGGTGGTGGTCCCTGCGGCGTTGTAGGTTTTGTAGTCGGTGTCGAAGTGGTCGTAGCGCAGGCCCATGTTCACCAGCCATTGCTCGGACAACTCCAGCGTGTCGAACACGTACAGTGCGTAGGTGTCGGCCTGGGTGTCGGTGCCGGCGTAGTTGCGCGAGATCGCACCGTTCCACGGATCGTTCGGGTTCGGGTTCGACAGCGAGGTGCAGTTGTACCCGCTGGCGGCACCGATCAGGCCAGGGTTGCAGTTGGTAGTGATGGCGCTGGTGCGCGGCGTGGTGTCGGTGTTGACGTTGTACGAGGATTTCTCGCTCTGCTCGCGGGTGTATTCGACACCGGTGGAGAAGCTGTTCTTGAAACCGGCCACGTAGAAGGTGCCGAACAGGTCGGTCTGGTTGGTGGTGGTTTCAGTATTGCTCACCCGCGTGTTGGCCCGACGCCAGACGCTGCCGTTGTTGACGTTGCCCTTGCTGTCGTCCGGCTGGGTGAGGATGTAATCCTGCATGCTACTGCCGTGGCGCAGGGTGTTCTTGATGGTCAGCGCATCGTTCAGGTCGTGCTCGATGGCGAAGGTCGCGGTGTCGGTGCGGCCCTTGCGGAAGTCGCGATCCAGACCATAGAAGTTGTCGTGATCGCCCCCGGCGTATGGCTTGTCCGGGTTGGACTTGGTGCGTGCGGCCGAACCACCGGTGGGAATGGTGTACGGGATGCCCGAGTCCGGGGTGTCGTTGCTTTCCAGATGGTAGTAGTCGAGGTTGACGCGGGTATCGGTGCCCAGGCCGAAGGCCAGCGACGGCGCGATGCCCCAGCGGTCGTAATCGACCTTGTCGCGACCGGCGACGTTGCTCTCGTGGCTCATCAGGTTGAGACGCCCGGCAGCGCTGTCGCTGAACTGGTAGTTACCGTCGAGGGTGTAGCGCTGGGTCTGGTCGGAGCCATAGGTGAAGCCGCCGTCGAAGGAGTTGCCCAGGTGCGCTTTCTTGCTCACCAGATTGATGCTGCCGCCGGCCGCGCCGCGACCGCCGATCGCCGAGTTCGGGCCTTTGCTGACTTCGATGTTTTCCACGGCGAAGATTTCACGGCTTTGCGAACCGGTATCGCGCACGCCGTCCAGATACGTGTCGCCCTGGGCGTCGAAGCCGCGAATGAACGGACGATCGCCCTGCGGGTTGCCGCCTTCACCGGCGCCGAAGGTGATGCCCGGCACGGTGCGCAGCGCGTCCTGCATGTTCAGCGCGCCGGTGTCCTTGAGCACTTGTTGCGGGATGACGGTGACCGAGCGCGGGGTGTCGACCAGCGGTGCGGTGTACTTGGGCGAGGAGGCTTTTTCGACCTGGTAGGACGTCGAGTCCTGGGCTTCGCCGGTGATGGCGGTGGCGTCCAGGGCGATGGCGTTGCCGGACGCTTTGCTGTCGGTTTTTTCCGCCGCGAAGACCATCTGCCCAGCCGAGCCGGCGGTGATTGCGACACCGATTGCCGAGGCGAGCAGACGTGGTGAACTGACCGGTAATTGTGCGTGTTGACGTGCCATTTTTATTCCCCTCCCCAAGGATTTGAGGCGGCGGAATATAGGGTAAACAGGTATTCGTATCAATTGCGAAACATTGTTATTCGCATTGAATTTACATTCTTTACAATTTGCCCTTACGGTTTCTGCTTGTTCATCCGTCTTGGGGGTTTTACACAGTCAATAAGAATCAATACCATTGCCGCCTTCTTGCCATCAGGTGACATCGCCATGCTGCTGCACATTCCCGGGCTGTTCGCAAAAGACGAAGTGCAGCGCATCCGCCTGGCCCTGGAGCAAGCGGATTGGGCCGACGGCAAGATCACCGCCGGCTTCCAGTCGGCCAAGGCCAAGCACAATCTGCAACTGCCCGAAGGCCACCCGCTGGCCAAGGAAATCGGCGCGGCGATGCTGGAGCGGTTGTGGAAGAATCCGCTGTTCATGTCTGCCGCACTGCCGCATAAAGTCTTCCCGCCGCTAGTGAACTGCTACACGGCCGGCGGCAGTTTCGATTTCCACATCGACAATGCCGTGCGCCAGCCCAAGGGCAGCATCGAGCGGGTGCGCACCGATTTGTCGGCGACGCTGTTTTTCAGCGAGCCGGAAGATTATGACGGCGGCGAACTGGAGATTCAGGACACCTACGGGACCCAGCGCGTGAAGCTGCCGGCCGGCGACATGGTGTTGTATCCGGGAACCAGTTTGCACAAGGTCAATGCGGTCACACGTGGTGCGCGCTATGCGTCGTTTTTCTGGACGCAGAGCCTGGTGCGCGAAGACAGCCAGCGCGCGTTGCTGTTCGAAATGGACGGGGCGATTCAGCAACTGACTCAGGACGTCCCCGATCACCCTTCGCTGATCCGCCTCACCGGCACTTATCACAACTTGCTGCGGCGTTGGGTCGAGGTATGAGTTTCCAGTTGCGCCGCGAGGAAGTCCTTGATGCGGCCGGGTTGGCGGCGATGCTTGAAGAAAGCCCGGCCCGCGCTGCTCAGGCGATTTTGCTCGCGGCGGGCGAGGGTGAGGTTGAAGCGCAGGCGCTGCTTGGGCAGATCCTGCTGGACGGTCAGGGCATCGCGCAGGATCAACCGCTTGCATTGCGCTGGTTCGGCATCGCCGCCGGGCGCGGACATCTGATGGCGCGCAATATGCTCGGGCGTTGTCATGAGCATGGTTGGGGTTGTGCGGCGGATGCCTCGGTGGCGGCGCAGCATTATCGAATCGCTGCCGAGTCGGGGCTGGACTGGTCGATGTACAACCTGGCCAACCTTCTCGCCATGGGGCGCGGCGTCGCGCAAAACCAGGCGCATGCCTTGGACTTGTATCGTCGTGCAGCTGACTTGGGCCACGCCAAATCGATGAATTTGCTGGGTCGTTATCTGGAGGAAGGACAGCATTGTCCGCAAGACTTGCCGGCGGCGCGTGAGTGGTATCGCTGTGCCGCTGAGTCCGGTGATTTTCGCGGACAATTCAGTCACGCCGGGGTGCTCGCCGACGCGGGGCACATCGAGGATGCGCTTGGCTGGCTGGGCAAAGCGCTGGCTACGGGCAACGAAAAATTCCTGCGGGTCGCCGCTGAGTCGCTGTTGAATGCGCCGCACCCGCGCATTCGAGCGATGGGCGAAGCTTATCGTATGCGCTTATCCGGCGGTATGTAAGAGCTTAATTGTGTTGCTTGTCAATAAATTGAATTGTTTTGGTTCTAAGTGATTAGTCGGTTGATTAATTGACTTGTAGTGATTGCTCACATTTATCAGGTTGTTGGTTTTTATCCTGTTGTCCTAAGGTATTTTTGCGATACGGCGATTCAACTAATTGAAAGGTTTTTGGCGTGTGTATCGAAAATAACTTTTAATAAGTATCCGAAGAGACAAGGAGTTTCTTATGGGCATCAGGGTAAATAACAAGATTGTTGAGGCTGCTGCAAAAGCACCTCAGATATTTGTCAGTGCGTCACTCGGTGAGGGTGAGGAATATAATCGGGATACCGGTATACAATTGACAAAAGAGCAAATCATCAGTTTAAGAAAGTATGAAGTTCTTGGTTTGTCTTTGCCGGTTCGATTGCAGGATGTTATTTCCTATTTGAACTATGGGGCAGGAGATGGCGGTGGTGTAGGCCTGACACCTGCTGACTTTCTGCGGACATTCACAACCACCTATGATCACGCCAAACGCTGGTCGCCATTGCGCGAGCAAATCATGCTCACTGGCACTGATTTGAAGATCTTCGCAGGGAGCATCATCCGCACCGGCTTGGCTATTGTCGAGATCTATGAGGATCTGAAAGTTTCCGGATACCTCGAAAAATACGATATCAAAACCCCCGAAGAGTACTTGAAACTCAAGCAACAGTTCCCCAATCTTCCCGGCCTGGACTTGCCGGAAGGCGATGTTCCAGAAATCAAGGACTACCTCAACGACTTGCTCGGCAAGGTCCGGCTCTGCCATTTGAAAGCCGAGCGAGTCCGTGAGGAGCTGGACAAGTTTGGTACCGACATGCGCGAGAAAGTGTTACCGGAAATCAGGCTGCGATTGGAGTTCGTCTCGAAGAACACCTATCAGGCGGATATTCAGGTGCTACAAGCCGTGATCGACCAGCGCTCGAAGGATATTGATGAACTTAATAAGCAGTATGATCAATTAGTCCAAGAAGCGATCAAGGCTGCAGCAACTCTGAATATCGGCGGCTTGATTCTCGGTATTTATCAAGGAGTGAAAGCAGAGAAAATTCGCAAGGAGCGAAACAGACTCAAGGACGAGCAGCAAGCTGACAACCAGAAAATGGCCAGCAAGAACCAGACACTGAGTTCCTTGAACAAAGTGCGCGACGACTTGCAAAACCTCAGCTATGTTGCGATCGAAGCTGAAGTTGCTACACAAAATCTGATGCTGGTTTGGAACGCGCTGAGTACTTACATCAGTGCGTCCGTCAATGACGTAAACCTCCTCGAAGAAGCTACTTCTTTGAGGAAATTCAAAAATCAGCTACTCGGGGTAATTGATCCGTGGGAGCAGATCAAAGTCAGTGCCGATCAACTGCTCGGTGTATTTGCAGCGGCTGACAAAGAGTATGGAAGCAGCCTTCAAACATTCAGGAGCAAGACCGTCATGCTATCGCTAAAAAGTCATTCAGCTTATCCGGAAGTCAATATCGCGGCGTTGCGTAATCACGCTGGCGTGATTCAAGCCGAAAATACCACGGCGCAAATGCTGTTTGAGCAGTTCGATTATTTACCGGGAACAGTCAGCAGCATGAATGAGCTCTGTGTCGCTGTTCAGAGAGCAACATTCGATATTCGTGATCAGGCACAGGCTAACATCATCTATCTGCAACGTGCGCAAGCCAAGCTCAAGGGTTATCAGGTGGAACTTCCCAGTCCAGACGATGAGGAAGAGATTCATGAAGATATGGAGTTCGAACTCAAGGGCATCTTCAACAAGCTTTCGGAGCGATCTGAAGACCTTAAAGTCACCCGCAACGGAATGAGCACTCCTTATGATCGGGCCACCTCGCAGCAATGGGTCGCGACGCTGCAACAGGATCGCGATGTATCGCAAGCGCTGAAAATCAATGCTGAAGAGAAACTGATCGATCTGCAAGCGCAGATGAAAACGGTTTCCGATGGAATCGATTTGATCGCCAAGGCCGGCGTGGAAAAAATCGGTGAGGAAGCACAGCTAACGCTGGATCGTCTTAAAGCACTCGGGCTGGCGCCACCCCAGGTGCAAGTCGCATTGCTGGCCATCGATACCTTGAAAAAAATAATCTCGGGTATCGGCGAGGCGATTTCTTTCCTGAACATGCTGGCGTCCTACGACAGGCTCAAGGAAAAAGCCGGCGATTTGCGCACCCAGGTCAGGAAATACCACAACGACATCGTTCGGATCGACGGAAAAATTCAATTGGTCACTGTGCTGGATCAACTGGACGAGGGACGCTGGCGCTATGTGAACGAGTACTCGAACCTGGCGGCGGGTATGGAATTGTTCTGCCGAGACTTCAAGCAGGACAAGGCACAACACGTTGAGGAGCGAGCGGCTACGGCAATTGCTCGTATTAACGACGTAATCAAATATCTGAAGCTGACTCAATAATAAGGAGTCGGGAGCGGTGGGCTGCGCGCCCATCGCTTTCGAATAATGATGAATTCATTTGCCCATGAGTTTTCTGCAGAGCAGCGGCGCGTTCTGGATCGCTACACAGCATTTCTCGGCTCTATTCACACATTGATCGCCAATATTCCCGTGGTATTCGAATGCCGTAGACACAGCGGCCATGCTCTGGCGGTATTGGCCAGTGACTCGCGCCTGAACAATGTCCCTTTCAATGAGCGCTACTTGCGAGACTTCTGGGGATGCACCAAAGAGGTAAGTCAGCTATGCAGTGCTTACGTATCAGAGCTGGCGACGTTCACAAGCGAGTCATTGGAAATCGGCAAAAATACCTCTCGAAATACTCTTCTCAGCCAAGTGGATTTCAACTTGTATAGTTTGTCCCGGTCGCCGACCTGGATCTTGTTTCCGCCAACCGATGTCTCGGATCTTGTTCACGAGCTGGTGCTGCGCCTGTACCGGCTGAGGGCGATGGTACGCCAGTTGAAATATACAATCGTTGAAGTGCATGACGAGTCGTTCGGGCTTAAATCGGTATTTGCCAAAGCAATGGATCACCGCTCTTGCCAGTGCCATACCGAACCGACAATCGTTCAGGAGTTGTTTCGCGAGAGGCGCACTCAACCGTTTTGGGACGGGGCGTACTCTTCAATGGATCCGCTGGTCCGGGGCGTGGAATACAAGTCGGGTGTTGTTGGATTGTTCCACGGATTGGCATCCGTGAGCATGCAAGTCGGAGTGTTTCTCGAGACAATTGAAATGTACATGGACACGGCTATTCATGAGCTCTTGACGGCGGAGCGTGAGTCGAAACTCCGTGCACTGAATTTCAAACTGGCTGCAACGGAAGAGCAAGCCGAAGAATTCATAGCGATGCTTAACCATCTTGAGACATGGCTGCGCCCATAAAAAAAGGCCCCAGTGAGGGCCTTTTATTCAGAGCATTGATTACACGTAGTAGGACTTCAGCGGCGGGAAGCCATTGAACTCGACCGCGCTGTAGCTAGTGGTGTACGCACCGGTCGACAGCCAGTACAGACGATCACCAATCGCCAGGTTCAGCGGCAAGCCGTACTTGTAGTTCTCGTACATGATGTCGGCGCTGTCGCAGGTCGGGCCGGCGATGACGACTTCTTCCATCTCGCCTTTCTTCTCGGTCCAGATCGGGAACTTGATCGCTTCGTCCATGGTTTCGATCAGGCCGGAGAACTTGCCCACATCGGTATACACCCAGCGCTCGACGGCAGTGCGCGACTTGCGTGCAACCAGCACCACTTCGCTGACCAGAATACCGGCGTTGGCAATCAGCGAACGGCCCGGCTCCAGAATGATTTCCGGCAGGTCGTCACCGAAGTCTTCTTTCAGGAAGCGAATGATCTCTTCGGCGTAGGTTTCCAGGCTGTTGGTGCGGGTGATGTAGTTGGCCGGGAAGCCGCCGCCCATGTTGATCAGCTTCAGGTGAATGCCGTCTTCTTCTTTCAAGCGTTCGAAGATCACTTTGACCTTGGCGATCGCCGCGTCCCAGACACTGATATCGCGCTGTTGCGAACCGACGTGGAACGAGATGCCGTACGGCACCAGACCCAGGTCGCGGGCGAGGATCAGCAGGTCCATGGCCATGTCGGTCTGGCAGCCGAACTTGCGCGACAGCGGCCAGTCAGCGGTGGTCGAGCCTTCAGTGAGAATGCGCACATAGACTTTCGAACCCGGTGCAGCCTTGGCGATGTTGCGCAGGTCGGCTTCGGAGTCGGTGGAGAACAGACGCACGCCCTTCTCATAGAAGTAACGGATGTCCTTGGATTTCTTGATGGTGTTGCCGTAGCTGATACGGTCCGGGCTGACGCCGCGATCCATGACCTTGTCCAGCTCGTAGATGGAGGCAATGTCGAAGCTCGAACCCTTGTCTTTGAGCAGGTCGATGATCTCGACGGCCGGGTTGGCCTTGACCGCGTAGTAGACCTTGGCGAATTCGAAACCGGCGCGCAGGTCATCGTAGGCCTGGGCGATCATGGCGGTGTCGATCACCACGAACGGGGTTTCCTGTTTGTCGGCGAACGCCTTCATTTTGTCGAATGTAGCGCGCGCGAAATAGTCTTCGACCTGGATCGACATGCTGGGTGCTCCTATGGGCAAACTCGTAAAAACAATGGGTGCATGAACGCCCTCCGTATCCCCACTTTGGTTCGCCTACTTCCCAAGGCATGTCGCCGAAAGCAAAAAGGCCCAGAGATGTGCAGTTATCCCTTGGCCTTGCTGTCTCGTCGTCAGTACTTGAGCCGGATGGATCGTTTCCAGCATGGACGTTCGGCGCGAACTTTAGGGCGTGAGGGGCGCGAGATCAACTAAAAATGTCGCGTTTTTGCACGCTTCTGACGTGCGTCGCGTTCATCACTCCTTCTACCCGACCGAGATGACGGGCAGATGTTCCCGGTGAATTTTCGAGTGTTAAACATATCTGCACGTTCGGGGCTTTTGTCGGCTAGATCGCGGGTAAGTGTGATAGCGGCAACATCGGCGACGTTGGCGTCGAGAGAGGGTGTTGAAGGGGGATTTGGACCTTGAAGAGGCTGAATTGACGACGCGCTTGCAGGAGAGGCTGTTGAGATTCTTTGTCACCCTGTGAAGATCAACAAAATCACGCAGATCCTGTGGGAGCGAGCCTGCTCGCGAAGGCATTTTCACAGCCGCCATCAGCGTCGACTGATATTGCGCTTTCGCGAGCAGGCTCGCTCCCACAGGGATCGGGTTTCAACCACGCAGACGGATTATGCGACCACCGTCTCAGCCGGCGAGACGATACTGGTCTTCATCCCCCGCGAACGTCCCGAGCTGAGGTATGCCGCAATCGACTCCTGCGTCACTTCCCCGAGGAATACCCGTTCGGCATCCATCACCGGCAGCCAGGCGCGGTTGAACTCGTACATGCGCGACAACAGGATGCGCAGGTGCTCGTCGTACGCTGCGGTGGCGTTGAACTCACGCAGGAATTGCGCGCAGGTGCCGGTCTGGCGATGCAGGTCGCGACGGCGCACGTAACCCAGCGCCTTGTTCTCGGCGCAGGTGACCACGACGTAGCGACGGTCGTGCTCGTCCATCAATTCCAGCGCATCGGCCACTGGCGTTTCCGGGCTCACCGACGGCGCGTTGTCCGCCGCGTCTTCGGCCTTCACCAACAGCAGGCGTTTGAGCGTGCTGTCCTGGCCGACGAAGTTGCTGACGAAATCATCCGCCGGATGCGCCAGCAGGGTGTCCGGATGGTCGATCTGCAGCAGCTTGCCGGCGCGGAAGATAGCGATCTTGTCGCCCAGCTTGATCGCTTCGTCGATGTCGTGGCTGACCATGATCACGGTCTTGTTCAGCGCGCGCTGCATCTCGAAG
>Ga0308161_1001302_pt1 | contig 30843 bp, 22 predicted proteins | sample PhyFR2_FD_201034 | JGI IMG/M metagenome (GOLD analysis project Ga0308161, IMG submission 201034) | Phyllosphere microbial communities from UC Gill Tract Community Farm, Albany, California, United States - DLSLF.R2 | ecosystem: Host-associated > Plants > Phyllosphere > Unclassified | place: USA...
CTGTAAACGGCGTTCGTGACGGTGAATTCGTAACATCCACATGAAGATCGACCCGACCGATATAGTTAAACGCTTGAATATTTTTATTACCAGGTAATTATAGCACATTAAAAATTGGAGTGAATATTAAATTCAGATATCATTCGAAATATTTAAGGTCAGACGGACACAAAACTATTGAATCTCCAACAAAAGAAAGTTTCAAGATATCTCTTCCACTTCATTCAAAAAAACCGCCTCTAGTAAAAGAGACGGCTCAAGCTTAATTTAGTTTTTTTAACGGTTTCACCGCCGGTCCTTCCAAGACATTTCCCCGGTAATCAAAGCGCGAGCCGTGACACGGACAATCCCATGACCGTTCCCCGTTGTTCCATTTAACGTCACAGCCCATGTGCGTACAGGTTGTCTTGACGAGATGCAGTTCACCGGATTCATCACGGTATCCGCCGACCGTCTTTCCCGCATGACGGACGAGTCCGCCTTCATCGATGCCGAGGTCGTCCGATGATTGACTGGCTCGACTAACTTTCCCCTTCAACAGTTCAATGGCGACATCCGCATTGTTTTTCGCGAACTGCTTCGCATCCTGTTTATTCAGCTTCGACCGGTTCGGATCAAACAGTCCCCGGAAACGGTTCGGCGTGCCGGCCAATAAATCAGATAACAGCAACCCTGCTGCAATCCCGTTCGTCATTCCCCATTTTGCGAAACCGGTCGCGACCAGGATGTTCGGATCATCACTCGTCATTTGACCGATGTACGGCACTTTATCGAGCGAAATCAAATCCTGGGCCGACCAGAATTGCTCGATTTGAGCGACATCAAATTCACTCTCTACAAAATGAGCCAATGCTTGATAGTTGGCTTTCGTATCCGTTTGATGGCCCGATAGATGATTTTCCCCGCCAAACAGTCCAAGTCGTTTCCCATCCGCTGTCTTCACATGACGGAGCGACCGGCTTGGCTTGTCGGCGCTCATGAACATGCCGTCCGGAAAATCCTCTCCGACCAGTCCCGACACGATATACGACCGGTGGACTTCGAGTTTCGAGAAGTAGAGTCCTTTAAAATCATTGAACGGGAAGTGAGTTGCGACAATGACCTTTTTCGCTTTAATCTGATGCCCGGATTCGAGCAGGACCGTCGGTGTTCGGTCGGACTCGACAGACGTCGCCCGCGTCTGTTCATACAACTTCCCACCCTGCTCCGTGAAATGACGGGCGAGACCGAGTAGGTATTTAACCGGATGGAACTGGGCTTGATTACGGATGACAAGTGCCTGTTCGACCGGATACGGTAATTTATCTTTCACTTCATCCGTTGCGTCGCCGCCGTTGATACCAAGCCGGCTGTAGGCATCTGCTTCCTTTGTCAGTTGCTTCTGTTTCGTCCCGGTTGACGCGACGTACAGATACGCATCCTGTTCCTCGAGCTCACACTCAATCGCCAGGCGCGTCGTCTGATCCCGCAGGAAACGAATCGCTTCTTCATTCGCTTCATGATAAAGCCGTGCTTTCTCTTCACCGAACGTGCGGATTAGCTCATCGTAAATCAATCCGTGCTGCGACGAGACTTTTGCTGTCGTATAGCCGGTCGTTCCGCTTGCAATCCGGTCCGCCTCAATTACGGTCACGCTGTATCCTTGTTCTACCAGTTGAACGGCCGTGACGAGCCCGGCAATCCCGGCCCCGATGACGACAACCTCACTTTCACGATTCGTCTCGAGTTTCGGATAAGTCGAAGGTTCAATCGAAGTACGCCAATATGATGTTGGAAATCCGTCCAGTTGCTTCATTGTCCCGCCTCCGTAAATGTCAGTTTGAGTTAACCTGTCTAACAGTTAAAGCTACCCTTGTTTATAAAAAAATATACATAAAATGTATAGTTTAAATAGTAAACAACTCTATATTTTCTTTTGTCTTCCCATCATCCGTGTCTCTGTTTCTTTTGAAACAAGACAAAAAGCATTGAATCGGGTCTAGTGACGGTTCCCGACCAATGCTTTTTGTTCTGTTGTTTAGTTGACAGTCAGTCTCTTCTCCTGACTCTTGTTTCCTGCCTGATCTTGAATGATAATTTTTAAAGCCGTTCCACGCTTTTGCTTCTTAATCTGAATTCGGAATGATCCTTTCGAATCAGCGAAACCCTCACCAATTTTTTTAGAGTTGCTGTAAATGATCACTTGAGCATGACGCTCTGTTTTTCCACTTACCGCTCCACTCGTACTGGTCACCTTGTTGACTGTTGGCATCTTCGGAGCTGTTCGGTCCAAAACCGTAAGTTTTTTATCGTTGCTTCGGTTACCAGATTGATCAATGGCGTAGACGATAATTTGAGTTCCTGCTTTCAATTTAGACACATTAAAGTAAAACAAACCTTGTTCAGCTTTTGATACTCCGCTTAATTTCCCGTTTATTTTCAGGTAAACTCTTGCATCTGTTTCTGCTTTCCCTTTAATAAGGGTCGATTGGTCCGATACAGCCGTTACGCTCGGAACAGCAGGAGGCGTTTTGTCCAACACTTTTATTTTGGCCGAACGACTGATGTTTCCGGCTTTATCAGTGGCATATACAAATAACACTGCATTCGCCTTTTGTTTCTTAATTTTTACGCTGAATGCACCATTTTTCCCCGTTAAGCCTTCACCGATTACTTTTTTACCGGATTTGATGGTAATTCTCGAATTTACTTCTGAAATCCCGCTTACCGTCGCAGAGAGGTCCGTCACTTTATTTACTCGTGGTGCTGAAGGAGCAGTCGTATCTTTCACAACTATTTCAGTCGGTTCACTCATGTTTCCATCGTTGTCCACGACGACAACATTGAGTTTTGTTCCGCCTTTTTGGGGTGAAATATAGATTTCATAACTTCTGTCTGAATTCACGCGTGATCCGCTGATATACTTTGTTCCCTCTCTCACCATCACCTCGCAATATGCTTCAGCTTTTCCGGTAATTACCGTCGACTTATCTGTTACTTCAAACACCCAGGCTGGTCCCGGTGGAATAATATCCTTTACAAATACATCCGTATCTAGACTCCGGTTCCCGGCAGCATCTTGTGCTGCGACTGTCACTCGTGTCCTTGCCACTTGATTGTTGATGCCAACTTCATAAAATCCTTCTCCGTCGGCTTGAGTGAGAGCCACTATACTTGATCGTATCATCACCAAAATCGTTGCATACGGCTCTGTTCTTCCGCTTACTGTTCTCGAGCTCTCGTTCAGCTCATTGACTTGCGGCGGCGGTGGCGGTGTGCCGTCTTCGACGATGATTTCTGACGGTTCACTGCTGTTTCCGGCAAGATCTGTTGCAGTGACGGACAGTTTCATTCCCAGTTTTTGTGAAGGAATAGAGACTGAGAACTCTCCGTTTTCATCCGCTGTCGTTGTTCCAATCGTTTCCGTCCCTACTTTCACCGTAATGATTACGGACGGTTCTGTTACTCCGCTTACTGACGTTTCATTTTCTTTTAAAGAATAGACATAGGGGATTTCAGGGGCGGTAGTATCCTTCACTGTCATTCCTGCGTTTGAACTGTCACTGTCAAGGACGGAACCGGCTTGTACGGTATCATAATTTAACTCGCCCACCGCATACAGCGTACTGACGACTATCATGGAATGGATTAATTTTTTCATAGACTATGTTTCTCCTCTTGTATTTAGTAAACTTCTTCTATTTTTCACTTTCCTATATCTCATTTTATTAAAAATGGATTTTATTTACTATATTTTTCTGACTTCATTTTTTTCTTACAGATTGTTTTGATTTCCCACCGGTAATTTGTACTTTATGTTTCACTGCTGTACATTTTTTGACCGTCCTATCTTTAATATCGGTCGATTCCATACTCAATAAAAAAGCGGCTCGGATTTGTTTATCCAAACCATCTTTCCATTCTTAAAGTATTTCATTGTCTCTCGTACGATCTTTTACGCTGTATGTCAGGTAACATCCCGGTTCTTCCTCATTTTACATAGATATTAATCCGGTAGTTTCGATTATCCTTTCACTTGACGGAGATTGTACTGAAGCAGTATATACATCCTTTTTCCTTCCACATCGAATTAAAATCCTTTAATAATTCGTTTATTAAAGAGTAGTCACCCTATACAAAATATTTAACGTCAGCTGATTTCTAAAAAATCATTTACTATTCCAACAAAAAACTTGCAGAAAGAAGCCGATCACTTTTATAAAATTAACATATATTTCTAAAAAAACTACTTTTACATTATGATGGGGTGTTCCAGTGAATACAATAGAGACATACGGTCTTGTTCAAAATTTAAAGACGACTCAATCAGTCAATACGTCCGAAAAATTTCCTGTACGGGATCTTTTAAATCAATACCAGGAAGTGATTATCAAAAGTTTAATCACTTCCTTCGGACTGGATCTTCTGTTCGTAAAAGATCGTCACGGCGGAGATGTAGATACGATTCATAATGTCAGGGCGATGCAAAATGGGGATTCTCGATTTGATGGATACGCCAACGAAAACAATCAACGTGATTATGACGCGCAACGCGGGTACGATAAATCCACCTCTGCCAAGTATCACAGTCATAAAAACTACATCAACCGCAACAGAGAAGGAGCTGTTCAGAAAGACCAAGGCATCTTAGATGATGCTTACACCGGAAAAAGATTTGAACGCAATGAAAAAATTGATTTGGACCATGTGGTTTCCGCAAAAGAAATCCAAGGAGATGCGGGCCGTATTTTAGCCGGTGCAGACGGTGTTGATCTCGCCAACCAGTCCACCAATCTGAAGCATACGAATCATTCCGTCAATCGTTCAAAAGGAGCCAAAACCGCAAAACAATTCAATGATTCATTGGATCAAACGAGACCTGACAGACAAAAACGCATTCAGGAGCTTTCCAACAAGTCGGCACTTGACGACCGTGAGAAAAAAGAATTGAACAAACTCACTCAACTGGAGTCGGTTGATGCCAAAAAAATGGAGAACGCCGAAAAAACAGCACGTGATCACTATGATAAACAATTGGAACGTAACTATTACACGAGTACCAAATTTTTAAATGACACCATCAAGTCCAGTTGCAAACTCGGTTTCAAAATGGGGTTAAGACAGGCACTCGGCGTGATTTTGACAGAGGTCGTATTAGTAGTAAAAGCAGAACTGCCTGCTCTGGTAAAAAGCATGAAAACATCGTTTGATTTGAAGTTGTTCTTCAATGAAACGGCAGCCATCATGAAGCGCGCATTCAAACGAGCCTGTCAAAAATACAAAGATATCATTCGAGGGTTCAAGGACGGTGTATTAGCCGGAATTTTATCATCATTAGTAACAACCTTAATCAACATATTCGTCACATCTGCAAAAAATATCGTAAAGATCATCAGGGAAAGTTTATCGACTGTCGTAGAAGCTCTAAAAGTCCTGATTCTTAATCCTGAAAACTTACCTCCCGGAGAAGTCATGAAGTCTGTCGCTGTTCTTATTTCTACCGGTGCTTCCGTCATCTTAGGAACCGTTGTGATGGAAGCCATGAGAAAAATCCCGGCGCTTAATATTCCGGTTGTCGGAGAAGTATTGACAACATTCGTGGGCGCAAGTGTCACAGGTTTGATGAGCATCAGTTTGATTTACTATATCGAGAATTCAAAAAACGTAAAAAAAATTATGGATTGGCTGAATCAAGCAAAGTCTTCCCTCGATTCTAAAATCGATGACTTTAAAAAAATAAATGAAGATTTGCTTCTTTATGTCACAACACTTGAAAAAATCGATCTAGATCAATTTTCAAAACAAGTTGAGATGACTCAGGAAATTGCACATCAAATGAATGCTGCGGATTCAGACATAGAAATCAACCGCATTCTTTCAGAAATTGTTGAAAAATATAAGATTCATTTGTCTTATGACGGGACGATCGACGGATTAACGGATTTTATGAACAATCCGACCAGCACGTTACAATTTAAATTATGATTCTTTTCACGGCTTTCGTTTGATTGCCTTGTAAATATGAATGACAGCATCACGCCGTTCCGTCACAATCTGAGCAGATGAACACTAAAAAAGGAGATGCGTTTAACATGCCACTTCCATTTATCGTTGGCGGAATCGCAGTAGCAGCAGGTATTGGTTCAAGAAAAAAAATGAAACAAGCCCGACATATCGTTGAAGAGGCTGAAAAAACGTACAACCGATCTAAACATTCACTTTCATCCACCGAAGAAGAAACATCAGAACAATTGGCTACACTGGAAAAACTCGAGGTTAAAATCTTTAAAAGTTTTCAGCGTTTTTCGCATGCCTTCGAACAAATTAAAGGTCTGCCGGAATTTGAACAGAAAGCAAAAGATCCTTTCACCCTGCCTGAATACTCTTTTAATGACTTTAAAAAATTCGAAACATTTCAAACTGACATGCATAAAAAATTTCTTACCATGACGATGATTCCTTTTATAGGAGGACCTTTAGCATTCGGATCCGTGCTTAAAGAATTAAAAGACAATTCCAATTTAGACAAAGCACTTAGAGTGCAATATGAAGTTGATCAAATTGTTGCTTCCATCGACAAGTCCGTTAAATTTTTAATACGACTTGAAATACTTGCTCATAAAATGGAGTTGCATCTCTATATGATTCATAAAATTTACCGTAAGCAAGTGTACAAACTGGAAACTTTGGTAGCTCACAACACGGATTTTAATTCGTACACTCATGAAGAACGGTTACTCGTTGATACGAATATCAAGCTGGTGGCCGTCCTTCATAGATTAATCAATCAAGATTTAACCCGGCAGGAAAAAGATTCGGAAGATTTGCCGGTTTTACTGGATGATCCGGCAAATGAATTGATGTCACAATCACAAGAGGCTGTAATGGCATTAAACATTGTGAATTAACTTCGTCTAATACCTCCCTTCACCTGTAAAGAGTTGCAAAAAAGCAACTTTTTTACAGGTAAAGGGCTTTTCTGTTTCTTTGTCCATCCTTATTTTTATGAATATTCCATTTTTTAATCAAAAAATGGAATAAAAGTGTTTTTATTTTATTTTTAACCATTTATGATTATTCTTATAAAGTTCTTTTACGTTTCTTATTTTTTCAAGCGAGGTGTTTCTTATTATTCATTCATCTGTTGTATCCCCCACTTCCATTCATATGGAATTAACTACAAAAGCCATTGATGATCTAATGGCTGTTTTAAGCATGTCTTCCATTTACAGATCTCCACGTTCCCTTGCCCTGGACTTCTTCCGTCTGCAACGTCAGTATTCGATGCAGCTCGAAAAAGATTATGATTCTAGAGGCGAGACCACCGTTAACTTTTATTTTGAATTAGAGGCCAACCCTACGTTTCGTCTCGTCTTTCCGAAAAAGACATTGCGGCTGAAAACGGTCATTAAACCGGACTGCTTTTTGCTTATCGCCATTCAAGAAGTCGACCGCTCGTTTGCCCAACCAAACAGTCGTCGTCTGCCAATGGAACTTCAGCTTCTGTTTTATCAAAATCGTACCAAACAGTTGCCTATCAAGGAGGACATCTTCGTCCAGATTCAAAAACTTCCTGTTGCTCGTGAACAATCCAAGATTGTGCAACAACGCCTGAAAAGCTGGGAAATTTATTTAGATTTATTAAATAAGAACGCTCTGGATAATGAACTGACGTTAGATTATATAACGGCTCAGCCTTCGAAAAACTTCCGGGAGCTTCACGTGACTGTGCAGTACTTAAAAGAGTATATCGAGCAACGCCGAATCGTACGGTTTAACGCTACGTTACTGTCTGTAACGGAGACTGGCCAAACAGAAGAAGAAAAAGTCGGGACCATCAAGCGGGCAGTTCCTTCAAAAAATCTGCTCGTCATTGAGCTTGAGGACGATTATGTTGAACTCCTCCGCATGAACAAATGGGCGGTCCCTGTCATAGGACAAATCAAACTAAACAATTTCGGAGACTTGGCGCAAGCCCGTAATCTTCGAAAAGGATTCCATGACCTTCGAAGAGGGAATGTACAAAATCCGAATCTAGAGTATCTGATTTTCGATGAAGAACCGATTACCCCCTCTTCTTTACATACCAAAGAAGTTGTATTTAAGGATACATTGCGTGACAACCTGAACCCTTTTCAACAAGATGCTGTACTCGGTGCGCTCAAAGCACAAGATCTGTTTTTAATTCAAGGTCCGCCCGGTACCGGAAAAACAACGGTCATTGCAGAAATCTGCTATCAAAATGCCGCCCGCGGGCTACGAACGCTCGTGGCTTCGCAATCCAACCTGGCTGTTGATAATGCACTCAGCAAACTCCTTCAACATCCGTCCATCCGGATTCTCCGCAAAGGACGCACGAATAGCATCGAGGAAGAAGGAAAAAAATACATCGAGGAAAATATTGCCCGGACCTGGAAAAATCAAACGTATCAATTAGTCGAAAACGATTTGATTCTGTTTAAAGAAGAAGCTCAACTGCAAACCAATAAGATAGAAGCCTTAGAACGAGACGTCAAACAAAAGGAAGCGTTGCTTGCAAAAATTGATGAATTGGCGTTGATGAAAAAAGAAGAAGCTCCATTAAAAAAGGACTTAGCCGCAACCGTTGAAAGATTGGAGACCGAGCAAGGCACCTTCCATCTTCTTTCGGAGAAAGTACAAGTGACGGAACATCAGTTGCTTCAATTAGTTGAACAGCGAGAAGCGACGCGCGATCAATTGCATCAATTGAATGATGAAAAAAAGCGACAGGTGCAATTGGCGGAGTACGACCGGATCGAACGGTCGTTGGCTGAGGATATGGATCGACTGAAGCGTGTCAGAGACTCAAAAGCACGCATCGAAAAGCTGGCGAAACAATTGGATGATGCCTCACATGAACTTAAGGAAATCCAAAAACAACAGGCAATTCTGCAGTCTCTGGATCCCTCCATGTCTTTAAATCGGTTGACAGAATTCATGGACGAATCCACGATTTCGATTCCAAGTTCATTGTATGAGACCGAACGTAAAATAAGAGAGTTGCGCATCCTGCTGAATGAAGAAAGTTTTCCGACCAATCAAATCGACGAGTGGATTTCAACCATTCGGATGTTCCAAGAACGTCTTCTTCCGGCCCTTCAACCTTTCGAAGTGTATCCGGATCGTTCTTTTGATCTGATTGAGCCGGCTACTGACAAATGGAACCGGCAACAATATGAAGTCTTTTTAAGAAGAATCCGTTTTCACCTGATTGATTGGAAAGCTCCGAATTGGTTGGAACAGGTTCAATATAAACTGACTAAAAAATATCCTGCATCCATCCAGCAGTCCATTACTTATTATCATGAACTCAGCAGTCACCTGAAGGCCTTGAACCGGATGGTAAAATCGCAACAAAAGAAAAGCGAACAACAGCAACACTACCAATTGATGTGCACCGAGCAGGAACAGAATGTTCACGCGATGATTGATACTGTAATCCGGTTCAAAAACCAGGATGCCACTTCTGCTGAAAAAAAGGTTCTTTTCGCACAAGAAGCTTTATCGAACCTTAAAGCCTCTCATGAAAAAGATTCACTTTTAGTTCTGGCCAACTCAAACATCGAGGACTTGCAAAGAAAATCACTTCAAAATGACAAGAATAAGCAACTGTTACTCGATGTTGCCCATACGAAAGAGCGTTGTCAGAAAGAACTGATCACTCTTGAACAAAAAATCATCTCAGCTGAAAACGAAAAATCGGTGCTTTTGGCAAAAATGAACGAAGTGAACAGTAAGATAAAGAATTTAAAAGAACAGCATGCGTCGTCTCTTCAAACGCATAAGACGAAACTCGCCGAAATTAAATCCGCGGCAACAATGATCGGGAGGGTTACGGCTGCAACGCTTCGTCAACGCATTATAGAAATAACTGAGCAAATTGCTGCGTTAAGCGAATCCATTAATGATCGGGAAGAGTTTATCAGAATGAAAGAAGTCTGGAAAGACCTTTTAGAGACAGCGGAAAGTGAGGATTTAGAAGAAATCCGCCAGCTCTACATTCGACATGCCAATGTCATTGGAACAACCTGTCTGCAGTCCGCACGACGTGACTTCATCGACGACTATCCTGATTTCGATGTCGTCATTATTGATGAAGTCTCAAAAGCAACACCGCCGGAACTTTTAATTCCCATGCTCAAAGGGAAAAAAATCATTCTGGTCGGAGATCACCGGCAGTTGCCTCCGCTGATTGGTGAAGAAACTATCGAAGAGGCAGTCGCCGCCCTTCTCCTTCCCCAACAGGAAGAGGCCAAAGAAACGTTGCAAGAATCGTTATTTGAACGGTTGTTTGAAACGCTGCCGCCCGAGAATAAACAAACACTCCGCATCCAGTACCGGATGCACGAGTCCATCATGCAGACGATTACACCTTTTTATAAGAAAGACGACGTCCCGGGGGCATCCGGTCTGACGTGTGGATTGCAGAATTCCGATGAAGAACGCGATCACCTGCTGGACGGCCAGTATGTTCAGCGCGGCCAACATTTAATGTGGTTTGATTTGCCAAATGAAAAAGAGTTTTTCGAACAAAGAGAAGCCGGTAACAACAGTGTTTTCAACCTCGAAGAATTGAAAATCGTCAAAGGATTGATTCTGGATATCGAACAGGCCGTCATAAAAGCAAAAGATGAAGGCCTGATGGACAAGCATGTCAAAAAAGAAGTCGGCATCATCAGCTTTTACGGAGAACAAATCCGTCGCTTAAAAGCACTTGTCGACGACGAAATCGAAACATCGCATTTAAAATTCCGAATCGGGACAGTTGACCGGTTCCAGGGAATGGAGAGCGACATCATTATTGCTAGTTTCGTCCGGAACAATCGCCAGGGGACAATCGGTTTCTTAAAAGACTATCGCCGGCTCAACGTCGCGCTTTCACGGGCCAAAGAATTGTTGCTCATTACAGGGAATTCCGCAACCCTCATGAAACAACCTAAGCATGCGGCGATGTTCAAGGAACTAATGCGCACGGTTCAGCAGCAAAACGGACTGCGCGACCACCTCGGACGATTTTTAGGATAAATGATAGGAGAAGGACGTGAACGGAAATGTTATGGACGTTAGAAACGGAACAAACGGAAGATGAACTGCAACAGACCACCATCCAAAATCTTCTTGAAAAAAAACCGCACTGGCGGTTATTAAAAGTGACAGAATGGCAACTGCCCATCATTACTTATGAAACGAAAGTCACTTCTGCTACAAAAACCCGGCTCGATGTCCTGAAGAAAATGATTATGAAACTCGTGCAACGATTTGACAACATCACTACATTTAAACTTGTTGAATTTTTACATGTCGATGAGGTCTTCATTGAAGACGTCATGCGTCAAATGTTGAACGTTCATGTACTGGAAGAGGCGCGCGGCGGGAGTTTGTCTTTGACTGCGTTAGGGGAAAAGCAACTGGCTGCCGGAACTGTACTCAGTTCGCCTCGGACTGAACGCTTTTTGTTTCATCATAATGCGCTGCAAGGAGAAGTGTTACCGGATGACACCGGCAACCGTTGGATTAAAGATGACTGGTTGCTCCCCGGCTACCGCTATCAACCCACTGAATTGTCTCTTGAGAATCTAGTACTGGACAGCACAGGACTACGAGAATTCTTAAACGAGACGAAACAAGTCTTTGAAGTCGGTGGAAAAGAAAAAATCGTTTCTTCCATCGAGCCGCTGACTCCAAAAGATCGACAGTACGCAAAAGTCTTGGAATGTCATCTGTATGACGTGTTGACGGATCAAGTCTTCTGTCAGGTATGGAACGGGGCCATCAGCAAATGGGATGAAGACCTTCAAACCGAGATTACGGAACACGAAGAAGACAGTTGGCGGGATACCTATGAAATCGAGCTGGCTCCTCATCTAACGAAACGCTATCAACAATTAAAGCAAGACTTCGCACTGCTTGAAAAACAGACAGCGTCAAATAAAAAGCAGACGAAACTGTCCGTGCTGCGCGGAATCGACATCCGTAACAGTTTCCTCAACTCGTTCAAAGAAACCAAGCGGAAGATGTTAATGGTATCGCCATGGATTTCCGAAAACGTCGTCGACGGACAGATGTTTTCCGTTCTCCGCCAATTTGCGGAAGCAGGAAATACGTTATATATTGCCTGGGGAATCGCCAAACGCCGGGAATGGGAAGACCGGGCTCCCGATCAAGAATTGGTTGATCAATTGCAAGCCATCACCCACCCGGACGGTACGCCGGCCGTGTTCGTCCGCTGGTTCGGTAATCAGCACAACAAGGAAATCGTCATCGATCAAACGACGTTGTTACTCGGATCATTCAACTGGTTATCGTATCGCGGAGACTACAATCTGCGTAACGAATCGGTCATCGTGACACCGGATCCGGTCGTCATCAAGGAAACGACCGAGCATATCGAAGAGAAGTTCCTGACGGCTCTTGAACAGGATTTACGAAACCTGTTACTTTCCAATCAATCGCACAATACAACAGTCGGATTCGACCGAACTGCCGTGTTGCGCTGGCTTAAAGAAATCGCCCTTCTCGACAGCTTCTTTGAAAAACGGAAGCACTTGATCAGCGTCCTGCAAGACGCCCTCCGCGAAGAGGAAAACGAACAGTTGCTGTATGATGTGAATCTGTTCTTGATGACGTACGGACTGGAAGAATTCGGAGCCATCGAATACTTGACGACTTTACTGGCAGAAGAAGATAAAACACGGGCTGTCACTTATTACAGAAAAGCCTTGAAATCTCTCCCGCTCAGTCATCTGTGGCATACTCACGAAGCACTCGCTGATCACACGGAATGGCTTGATTCATTTGAAGAAATCCGCAAGCAGGCACAGTCTAAAAAAATGGCTACCACGCCTGTCAAAAAATCATCAAAAAAGCCGGCGAAGACAACAAAAGCCAAACGTGCAAAACAGGTAAAATGATCTTCACCACCGTAAGACGTTCTCTACTGAAACGAAAACAGGCCAATCTGATCCACGTGGATTGGATTGGCCTGTTTGTGTCTTGTGGTCTTATTTCAACTGATTCAACAACCGGTATTTCTTTTTCACTTCGTTTGGTACAGCGGTAAACGTTACATCTTTCACTTTGACCAGTCGACCATCGGATAACGTGAAGAAGGTTTTGCCTTTTTGAATGACTTTATACTCATTGTTTTTGTTTACAGGTGTACCGGATTTGATGATTTTTCCGCCTTTTTCACGGTAAAGCTGCGTTTTTGCAAGTTTTGTCTTCGTTTTCCCGAGCATGTTAGGAGCATAGTAGAATTTTCCCCAATACGGATGGGCAATACTGTTGACGTTGTATGAAATCACTGGATTCAAATAACCAATTTCTTTAGACAGCTGAATCGTATAAACATCTTTCGGTGCAACCACATGAGCTTTTGAAATTTCAGTCCATTTGTTGGAAACTGTTACTTTCCCACTACTACTACCGTTTATCTTTAAACTTACTTTAGTGGACTCCGTACTTTTTAGTTTAACCTTTGTTGTAATATAGAGCTTTTCTTTAGCTGTTAGCGTATAGGTGTCTTCATCAGTATTAGTATTTTCTTCAAGTAATGTTCCTTCATACTCTTTACCGAACGAATAGTGAGCTCCATTAATTTCGGAGTAAGCGACTGGAGAATGCGTTATTTTAAAACGATAAGGTACCTCGTAATCTAGTTCTACATTCTCATGCTGGATACATAAGATGTACGTTCCCTTTTTTAAATATTCAACGAATTGAGCACTCATTTTTCCATCGTTGACTCCTTTTGTTCGAATTCCACTCCAGATGTTTTTCCCAGACGTATTCCACAGACTGAATTCTAGCTGATTGTCCTTCATAGTTGCGCTGTCTAATTGAACCCGTCCGTCTTTATTAATTTCAAAACGATAAAAATCTCTGTCGAAACTCTCATCATCATACTCCACAAACTCACTAGCAAGATCATCTGCCATTAAGCTGGCCTGATAGATGTTATTCAATTCGATTAGATTGGCAGTAGACTTTGAGTTATTGACTTCCCCTTCATATAAGCCGTCATTGTCTAGCGAAAGTGTCAATTCATATTTATCACCAGGGTAAATATCACCAAAGTTTAATCTCATAAAATAAGTGCCTTTTTTCAAATAAGCATGGATGCTGTTCGTATCGGACTCGGGATCTAGTGAAAAAAAGTCAGCGTATACGGTGTCGTCTTTATCGATGATGGAAATATCCACATCCGAAAAGTCATCAACAGGCATCTTGTCTAGTTTGATTGTCACTTTTCCTGCATTAGTCACATCTAACTGGTAAAAATCAGCCGCATCATCCTCGTAATCTATACGCTCCGACTCTACTTTTACTGTTTTTGATCCGTTTAAGGTAATGACTTCTGCCTCTTCCAACTCTTCTTGCCCACTGTTGGCACTGACATTTACACCACCGTACCAAATAAAAATAAAACTGCACAATAAGATAAGTTTCTTCATTTGCTCACTTCTCCCTTTTAGTAGTATCCGCCTTAAAAAGTATATCTTTTCCATATAAACAAAACATTTCATCAAATTACTTTCAGGTCAATACGTTTTTCATTTTTTAACTTATCGATATTACGATTAACTTGTAATCCTCGCTCATTTCCTTTCACTCATCTCTTTCGAACTCCAATACCGATATATTGCATTATAAATTTCTATAAAAAAAACAGTCCCTTATTCGCTTGAAATAAGGGACTGTTGAAGAGGACAAATATTTTTTACTTTAATGAACTGAGTGCAAAAATACGTGCATAATCATTTTTATCAAATGCGATGTACAGATACTGACCATTCACATGATAGACCGATGCATTACTGATGGTATATTTAGCGAAGTTTTTCTTCGATTTATCCAAATAATACGTAAACGGTTTTTGGTAGTTGTATGTTTTTGTCGCTTTTCCAAAGGCAGTTTTGATTTCCGTCTTCGTCAGCGTTCGTTTTTCTAACGCAGGCAACAGGACAACGAGATCGATTTGATCTGCACCGTTTCCATCATACGAAGCAAAACGCGCATACAGCGTGTTTCCACTCCACTTTCCGTTCCAGATCTCACTTGTTTTCGGGATATACATTTTTCCTGCTGCCCCACTGATTTTTTTATACGAGGACTCCGGAGCAACCGTTCCTTCGAACGCTTTGTTCGTTAAAATGCTTTGGCGATGACGTTGTAACCACGGAACATCCTTCAACGAAGACAATTTTGGCGGAGCGACGACCTTTCCTGTCACGCTTGTCGTGAATCCTTCGTAGGTCGCTTTTAATGTGTATGTTCCGACACTTTTCCCGACCAGTTGATTCGATTTTAAATAAGCTTTGGTCGGCGCATTGATGGCCCATTTAACACCGTCTTTTACTTTTACTTTCTTTCCGTCGGCTTGTGTGATCTCGATTGAAAGTGCTTCTGAAGTACCCATTGTTACTTCTTGATGCTCTTTTAGGATATTGATGGCAACCGGACGTTTGACAACATTGCGTCCGTCAAAAACGCCTGTCTCTCCACTATCCATTTTTAATAAGATTTTTTCTGCACCTTTAGTTAATTTGACAGTTGAGTATCTACTCACGGCATAACTTTCGTCTAATGTAGTAAACACTCTTTTTCCTGATCGATCAAACAATAAAAATTTGCTCGGATAACCATAATACATTGTTGTTGCAATAAATTGACCGGATTCATCAATATCAATATCATTAAATTCTTGATCACTATCTGTATTAACTGTTAAAAATGACTTTGGTATATGCAATTGCTTAAAGTTTTGTTTTCCATCATATACTTTCAACTGGCGGCTCCCACTCTCACCAAGTACCAATAAACCATCTCTGCTGAAATCAAATGCTTCTATTTCTCCGCTCTCCGGATGGACCACGGTTTTATAACTTCCATCATAACCATAAAAATAAGCATCATTTGAATTAATGACTGCAATTTTATCTTCTGAAATTAAAATCTCACCAAAATGGCTGGTTCCTCTAGAAAACTTAACTAACTTGTTATCTAAATCGTAGCCAAATAACTTACCGTCACCTTTATTCTTTGCTAATCCAATCAAAGTATGGGATTTCGGGAAAAATTCAAGATCATAAAAATCTGACAAATTCTCTTCTTTGTAATCAATGGAATCAATTTTTTGAACCAGTTCAGCAAATTCATCATAGATTTTAATTTCAGAGTCATCTACAATCGCAACCATTTTTTGGTCGTCTGAAACAGCAAAATCTATATCGGAATTATACGGAGTTGGTGCAATGGTTTCAAGCTTCTCTCCATTTTCTAAATCGATCAGAGCGATTTTATTTGAATCAATTTTAGTCCATGCTAAATTTTCACCGGGTATTAGTTTATGTTTTCCAATGCTTGAAAAGGAGGTAGTGTTCGGAAAATCCACTATCGCGTTTACATTTCCTGCGCCTATACTACCTGACACTAATACCATACTTAATCCGATTACAATCTTTTTCATTTTTTCACACTCCGTCTATAAGATTTTTTCTCTATGTTAGTTTAACGAACGAACACCCTAATTATTTCCTGTTTTTTTGAATATAAGCAAATAGATGTGTTTATCGTTTCACACGATATAATATTTCTGTTGATTGCTTTCCTGTATTTTTGAGAACTTACTAAAAATAATTTTGAACGTGCAGTAATCAAGCAATAAATCCTGCATAATAAAAAATCAGATTTTCAAAAATCTTTTTCCGAACACCCTCTTGGATAAGTAGAGTTATCCTGAAGTGAGTGACGGAAACAGACGGTTTTTCAACGAGAATGATGAGTGAAATGGAGAAATTAAAGGGTTTTGGCATTTTAAAAGCTGAGAAAACCGTTGGCATAATTCAAAAAAGACGATTTGAAAAGAGAGGATAACTCTACTTATACTGAAACTACCGCGGAATACATAGATATGCATATCTCAGATTGGATTCTCTTATAATGAATGAAGCCTTAAAACAGTGGATGCCCTTCGTCAATTCTCTTCTCTCCCGTCTCTCGATTCACCCGAATGAACAGGATGAATGCCGCCAGGCTGCCCTGCTCCGTTTATGGAAATCAATCGAAGAAGGTAAAGTCATGACGGTCACCTTCGCCCGGATTCGTGCGAAAGGCGCGATGCTTGATTACTTGGCAACCCGCAATCGGACACTCGCCGGTGAAGTCGCCGTCGAGACGTTACCGGAACTCCCTCGTCAGCAGCAAGTCTCTTTCACCTACTTACTCGATCAACTGAAACAGGAACTGTCCCGGAAGGAATTCACGATCCTGCAGGCCCTTCTCCATGGCAACGAGGACACCCTCGGTTACTCACCGGCCCGCCTCCGATCTCTTAAGTCGGAACTCAAACAGAAAGTCCAGGACATTCTCCTATGATGACGTTTTACTTGGACCGGTTACTGACGATCATCGAACAGTCACCGAGCTACAGTGCGCTGACGAAAAAGGCCTATCGTACCGACGTCCGTCATTTCTGTACCCACGCCGAAACGATCGATATCCCTTCCATGCATCGTTACATCACGTTGTTAAAACAAACTTACGCCCCAACAACCGTCTCCCGACGAATCAACGCACTCGCGACGCTATTTGACGCCTTAGTCACTGAAAAATCCATTCCATCGAACCCCTTATCCCGAATCAAGAAACCGACCCGTCCGATCCCGAAACATCGCACTGCCTTTAGTTATACCGAAGCGCGACGCGTCATCGAGACCTTGCAAGACGAGACGTTGTATACGTTCTACTTCCTGCTCTTACATACAGGTCTTCGGTTCAACGAAGCCAGACAATTACGTCGGACCGATCTCGACCTGACCGAACGGCAACTGTTTGTCCGTCATGGCAAGGGACAGAAAACACGCTACGTCCCGCTCCACGACGAACTGGTTACTGTCCTGATGCGCTATCTCGATGTTCAACCCAATGACGGTCCTTTATTTCAAAACACTGCTGGTGGCTTGCTTGATCCGAATCAGACGCGAAAACAACTCCGGCTTGCCAGCGAGCAAGTCTTAAAACGTACACTCCGACCACACGATTTACGGGTCACGTTCGCGACGACGATTTACCGGGAACATCGAGCGGATTTACTGACTGTCATGCGCCTGCTTGGTCATAGTGATGCGAAGACAACGCAACAGTATATCTTACCGTCGTCAGAAGTCGCCCGTTCTTCAATTAACCGTCTCATGCCGATAACGCATTGATGATGTGTTGGAGCTTCGTTTCCTCCTTCAGGATATAGCCTTCCGTTGTTCGAGAGCTGCCGTGACCGAGCAATCGTTGAATCTCAAGTAATTTACGGTTGCCTGTCTGATAGAGATAGGTCGCAAACGAGACACGTAAGTCATGCGGATGTAACGGTCGTCCACGGGTAGCGAGAGACTGTTTGCGTAAAATATCACGCGCTTGTTGCTCATTGATTTCTTGACCACGAATGGAACGAAAAACGAGTCCTATCGTCCGTCCTCCTAGAAATGATTGTAGTTTATGAACCAGTCTCTCTCCCAGCGGAACTGTCCGCAAGCGTCGTCCTTTCCCATGTCGCACAAGTAACGTTAACGTAGTAAATTGAATATCTTCGATCGACAACAAACGGGCCTCCATGAAGCGGAGGCCCGTTTGACTGATTAACTCGAAGAAGAGACGGTAGGTCGGATGATTGATTTGACGAATCGTTTGAATCGCCTCTTCAAGTGGATGATGCTCACGTTGTTGGGCGTGTTGGTGAACAATTGGACGGACTTGTTTCATTGGATTTGCTTTGAGACGTTTCGCCCGAACAAGTTCATTTCCAAGTGCCATCAATGCATGATATCGTCGCATCGCCGTTGCTGGTTTATACTGTTGAATCAACTGATCAAAATATGCTTGAAGAGACTTGACCGACCATTCCACACAACACTTCTTCATCTGCCGGAGATCACTACGATACGCTTTAATCGTCTGTTTGCTGTAAGTGATATGCGTGACGAGATACTGTTCCAAATAGTCGAAGTGGGTCATAGGAAATCCTCCTTCAATTGTTTTAGTAGGAGGATTCCCTGTTTATTCCCTTTAAATCAGTTACCCATTTAATTCATTACAATAAAAGATAGATATTTTTTACGAGCCTAAAAATAGAATTTATGATGACTTCTCATTTACGACAGAGGATTTGTCTTCACTAACTTTATTTTTAAAAAGTAAACGACTTAATATTTTAAGTGCGGGCTTCTCAATAAATTCATGGAAAAGGCATCCTACTAACAAAGTAAGAACTATGATCAATGTCACACTAATTGGAAAGCCTATAATACTGAAAAAATTAAGAAAAGAAAAGATTTTTGAGAACAATGATAATAGTAAATAATGTGTCAAATAGATAGAGTAAGATGCGTCACCAAGATAAATCAACATAGTATTTTTAGTGAAATTACCGTAGAGCTCTTTAGATACCGTTCCAAAAATTATCATGGAGGCAGGAACTCCAAATTGAATTACACGATTAATTTCTATTAATTCAAATTTAATATTTAAAATAGCTAATGAAAATAATAGAGCACCACCGAAATAATATAATTTAAAGTTGATTGATTTTTTAGAAACTATCTGAAAAGCAACAAAAATCCCAAGTAAAAATTCGATGTTTATTGGACTAAATAAAAACTTAATAAAAAAAGAGTTCGGTTGTAAAATCGAAAAGAATAAGAAAAAAGTAAGCCATATTCCGATTAATAATGGAGTTATTTTTTTGTTCATGGCAATTGCTATTCCAAAACATAAATAAAAGAATACTTCATAACTTAAAGTCCAAGCAACTCCTAAAAGATGGTTTTCTTGAGCTTGAGGAAATAAAGCAAAAGATTTCAAAATATTCAATCCCACCTTTGAACTTTCGGTTCCAAGAGTAGGTTGTACAAAATATGTACATAAAATAATTATTAAAAAGATCCAATATATAGGATATATACGAATAAATCTCTTTTTTATAAACATTTTCGTATTTGTGAGGTTTCCAAAGTCATTATGATGCAGATAATACATTAAAAAGCCGCTAAGAACAAAAAAGATATCAACTCCAGAATAACCAAAAGAAAAGATTCCGTAAGCATACTCATAATTAAATGAATAACGAAAAAGTAACGTTGTATGATAGAACAAAACTAATATGGCAGCAACAGATCGAGTCATTTGTAATGAGTACATCTTTTTATTAATAAATCCCATAAAAAAACCTCCTATAGGATAATATTAACATATTTTATTTTTATTTTTTTATTAAATTACATTAATCCCTTTAATAGGTTTATTTTTTTGAAAATCAAGTTAATAATTTTCCCTTTTTTATAATTTATATGCAATTATTCAAAAATTAATGTTTAAATATTTATAAGTTACAAAAGGAGTCGATTTTTTTGAAAGCACCAGAATTAATTTCAATTGATACAAATCAAGTAAAACAAATTCAAATTGAAGCATTTCGATTTTTAATAGAGTACTTAGAAAAGAACAAAATAAATTATTTTATTATTGCTGGTACTCTACTAGGAGCAGTCCGACATAAAGGCTTTATACCTTGGGATGATGATGTAGACATTGGAATGACGCGTAAAGATTACAATAAGTTCATGACGCTATTTAAAAATGATTTCGAGCGGAACAATGAGGCACTGTATTTCTTACAAAATTGGGATACCGATCCTCATTTTGCTATGCCTTTTTCTAAGCTTCGAGTAAATAATACGATTTATAAGGAAGAAGTTACACGGCGCGTAAATATCCATCACGGCATCTATATAGACATCTTTCCTTTCGATGATGTACATTCAAATAAATTATTTTCTTGCATCCAAGAAAAAGGTACTATGCTGCTTCAAAAAATGATATTAGCAAAATCAAATTATAAATTAACAAGTAGAAAAATGAGCGTCTTTTATAAAGTATTTCTTTTTCCTTTTCCAAAAAAGTTAATGATTGCTCTAATTCATGCTATTAATGCAGAAAACACTGAGAATAACAGATTGATGGTTTGTTCGGGTGGATCATATGGATTCAAAAAGGAAGTGGTAGAAAAACAGTGGTTCGAGAGAAGTGAAATTCTTAGATTTGAGAATTTAGAAGTGAAAGCGCCTTTAGGATACATAACCTACCTTAAAAATTTATACGGTGATTATACAAAATTACCACCAGTACATCAGAGAAAAAGTAGACATAATATAGTTGAAAGATCCGCAAAGGCAATCTTTTATATTAGGCCGTGATTTATAGGTTTGCTTTAACCTTTGATTTTTTTATTACGGTCTTGATTAAACTAGGCATATATTTAGTTAAAAAAGAGCACAGATTTTCACGTTAGAAAAGTGAGAAAATCTGTACTCTTTTTAATTACTTTTTAATAAATCTTCAATTAATTGTTCATTTTGCTGTTTGATTTTTGCATCTTTATATTTTAAATATCGAACTCTAGAAAGGACTATTCCTGAAATAGACCAGAACATGAAATCAATACCCGCTGTAAATAATGATATTTCAAATAACCCTTGTATCAAAATAATTGTCCAAGAAATCATTAAACATTTTAAGAGCTTATCTTTAATAAATGGCTTTGCATTAGTAAATATATAGATTAAGCATATTACATATAAGAAAAATCCAATTATGCCCCTCTGAACAATTAAATCGATCAACCAATTATGACTCTTTGCTTCTCCTAAACTATAACTAAATCCATTTCCAAAGAGGTAATAATTATTCTGGCTATTAAATTGCTCGATAATGACAGTAACTCTCCCAGAAGACATTCTATCTAATTGATTCAAAAACGGATTCGATAATGATGAAAAATAGTTAAATGAGAAATCATTAATTATAATTTTACTCACATCAATTACAAATACAATGCTTATACAAAATATAATGAATAGAATTATAAATAAAGTAATCTTTTTATTCGTTTTTAAATATTTATCTGTATATATTTTCCTCAAAAATTTATAAAAAGGAATTAATACCGTAATAACTAATAAAATTATTAAAGCATTTTTAGACCTACATAATAACAATGCATATAATCCTATTAAACATATTAAAAGTGTATAGGTATTTTTTTTATAAAAAAATACAAAAGCTAGCATAGGAAGTAAAAAGCAGGCAATTAAATTAGATGAACCAATCGGTATTGCTAAATTTCCCTTTGCTGATACTAGTTGTAAGTTACCGAAAGATAAACCCGAAAAAATATTCCATTCACTATATATCACTTGCGCCGAGATGACTACTATTACAAAAGAAAATAGTTTATATAGCTTATGTCCTATTTTCTCATCAGATTGCAAAAATATAAAATATGTTATTGTAGAAATTATTAAAGGAAAATAATTTCCTAGATAATTATCTGTTGAAGAATAAAGCAAAGGAACCAAGCCAAATACTGAACTAGTTATTAAAATAATCAAAATTAGATCGTAATTAAACTTCCTGAAATTCAACAAAAAAAACATTACACTTAATAAAATCAGTATATAAATTGTATTTACAGAGAAACTAAATACGACATTTTTAAAATTTTCGCCTTCTAATTGATCACTTATAGATGGCTTGTAAGTGAAAAGTAATGTTATAAAAATTAAATAAGCAAAAAAAAGTGGATTCTTCTTAGAGACACTATTCATATGAACTCCTTAAAATATGCATCTTAAATTTATTTTTTAAGCATTTTCCTAATTAAGTTCCCTGTATATTCTGGTGTAGCATCTATAAAATCATTTGATAATTTCTCACTAAAAATTTCTTTTCCATTTTTTAATTCTGTGAAGATTGATTCTATATGTGTATTAATTAACTTGTAGTCTTCTGAAATTATTATTGCTCTAGGATAATGAGAAAGTATTTCAATGTTTCTATCTAAATCGTTTTTGTAAATATAAACTATATATTTTTCTAATGTCATATATTCAAATATTTTACTCGGTGCTTGTGTACTTGTTGAATTTCCTAAAGCAATTAAAACATCGGCATTTATCATTTTCTCGAATGCTATACTGCTAGAAACACTACCGTGATTTATAATATCGGAAAATTCATTTGAATACTTTTCAAGCAATTCATTACAATCTCCAAATGAATAAATATTAAAGATTGCTTTATTCTTCTTCGATAATTCACTAAATAACTCCAACATGAATTCAGGGTTTCTAATTTTTTTATAAAAACTTCCAGAATAAACAAAATTAATTTTTTTATTGAAATTTATTTTTTTATTCGCAAGTAATGGTTGTTTTATGAATAAGGGGTGTTCTACAAAATGAAATTTATTCGTATATTTAGAAAAGTTCTCATTTATATATTTCCCCAAATGATGCATAAGAATTAAATTATTCGATTTGCAAATCATATCTTTTTCAAATTCTTTTATCCATTTCTTTTTAAAAAACTTCATAAAATTGAAATAATGTAAATTTTCATTATTAGCATAAGGATCAAACAAATAAGGTACAATCTTTACGTTTCTATTAAAATTTTCTTTGTACTCAATTGATGCTTTTACTGTCTCATAAGGCATAGCTGCAGAAATTATCATATCAATTGAGTCAGTTATATTATTTAGCTGTTCAATGTACATTTTAACTAAGTTAACATCTAGTGAAAATTTATTCATCCCTCGATTAAATCGTCTTAAAAACTTATTACTATTATTATATCTAAATTTAATAACACTATGATTAAAATGAATTTCATTCAAAATTTCCGTGTTATTTGAATCGGGGCATATAACTGTTATTTTTATATCTTTTTCTAAGTTTAATACCACTTTCTCCACACAATTGCTTACGGCCGAATGATTAGGAAAGTAATTTCCTGTCAAAAATACTATATGCTTCATTTCACGCTCCTCTTTCTTAATAAATCTAAAATAGTATGATAGTTATACGCAAAAAGTATAAATAAAAACGCAATGTAAATTACAGAAGCAGTTAAAAATCTCAGATGAAAAACGGCTAATAAAAAGATTAAGTAATAAAGAATTTCAGTAAAAATCATTGAATTGGAGTGATTTAAATTGTTGAGAATTGTTTTCTCAGTAATTAAATTTCTAATAAGCATTGTAATAAATAATGATATTGCTACCAACGAGATAGAATTAAAAATTGAAACAGATAGCGTAGTTAATACAATATTTAGTAGAAGAAGAGATAAGTTAATTTTAAATAATTTAGATTCAACTTTCTTTAATTTTGCAATTGGAAGTAATAATATATTGTATTTCAGCTGAATCACTACAGCTAAAAAAACATATGGTAAGAAAGATAAAACTTTTTTATATTCGTTCAAGTAATTTTTTATAACGAATTCTATTGGAAAATATGCAACAATCATTATCAAAGATACATAGAATACAATTCGATAAATATTTAATATAGTGTTATTTAACTGATCTTTATTTATTCTGCTTAAGTATGGAAAAGTGACTATAGCCATTGCATTTATAAATAATAGTAGAATATTTGTAGTAGATATACTTAATGAATAATTTGAATACTCACTCAAACTCATGAATCTTTCGATTAAGAACATACCATATCCAAAAAGCAACATTCCAACTAAATTTGTTAATAATATAAAAAATCCACGCTTTATATTATCAATTATTTCTGTAAAAATTGATTTAGTTAAACTTAATTTCCAACTAAATAAAACTTTGAAGTTTAAATACATCAACAATGCTTGAATCAATTTAGATAGTATATCTACAACAATGATGATGTATATATTTTTACTATTAAAAAACAAAATTATAAGAATAGTAAACAACAATACAGATTTATCAATTATCGAATAAAGACTATATTTTTTTATTTGATTGGTACTTTGTAGAAGGAACAAGAAAATTCCATTTAATATTGTAATAGGAATATTAATAACTACAAAATAAAATACAATTTTTTTTTCATCTTCAACATAAAAATAAAGATATGACAAAAATAATGATGTAAGAATCAAATTAAAAAACATAAACACTTTAATTGATTCACCAATTTTTTTAGTTGGTAAATTATCGAAATTTAATTTTCCATAACGCGCTAATAGCCCATCATTAAATCCTAGCGATAACATCCCTAAATATCCAACATACAGTAGATAGATTTGCCAATATCCGAAATCTTCTACAGTTAAATATATTGGTAATAAAATCGATTTTAATATGCCTAATGATAAACCAATAATTTGTGAAACCATTAAATATACTAAGTTCATCTTTTCATCTACTTTAATTTAATTTATTTGTTATCTTTTTTAGTAACACTAATTTATCTGTATATAAAAATACATTTTTATAATTTACCGTTACTTCATCATATAATTCTGTTTTGGAACACACAATTGGTGTATTAAACATCTGAGCCTCAAGAAGTGGTAATCCTAATGTTTCTAATTTCGAACTAAAAAGCAGTTGATGAGTCAGATAATATTGTTGTACTTCTTTAGGGGTTATTTTACCAATCAAGAAGATCGGCAAATGGTTTTGAATTATTTCCTGCTTAATTTTTTTTGCATTCTCACTTTCATTTCCTTTGAAAGTAAACACAATTTCAACTTTTTTCTTTTCTTGCTCAGTTAACTGCTTACAGGCTTCTACAATTTCGAGATGATTTTTATAGACAAAGGGAGCTGCTGGATAGATATATTTGTTTATAAATTCGTCTTCTATATACATATGATCTTTTCCGATTAAATTAGAGATTAATTCACTGGTGTTTTCTACCACAACTTGATGTGAATCAATACTATTAATTTTTTTTAGAACACTAGACTTCATCCAATTCGTTTGAACGATTATTTGATCAGCCTTTTTTAAAGAATGTAAAATTTTCTTGGAAATTATTTTTTTGTACATCCATAACTTCGTCTCTTTTTTCAAAGAAAAATTAATATCCGTAAAGGGTATCGCATTATGCAGATAGACTTTTTGTTTAATATTTTTAGGTGCCCTTACAGTCATATTTTGATAACTAATTACTTCATCCGCTTTATATTTTTTAATTAATTTCATCGAAATGAAGTAATCAAAGAACAGTCTATGAAACCAGCTTTTTTTCACCCAAGGTAAGCTGACAACATCAATGTTGTCAGCCTTTTTTAAATAATCGCCACTGATGATGAAAATATAATCATTATGATCATCTAATGCTGCTTTGTATGCATTATTTAGTATAGTCAATGCACCTAATTCTTGCGCAGGAACATTAAATATCATAATTTTTTTTCTCATATTCATTTTCCCCAAACTACCTTATTCACGATTGGCGTATAGCTTTGAATTACTTTAATCACTTTATTTGATACATTTTGATCCTGATAATCAATTACCGGTGCTGATTTTTCTTTATTGTTATACATAGCTAAGCAAAGCTCAACTGATTGCAACACGTCTTTTTCTTTAATACCACCTAGAATGATTCCAGCCTTATCGAGGGCTTCCGGTCGCTCTGTTGATGTTCGAATTGAAACCGCAGGAAACTCTAAAATAGATGCTTCTTCTGGAATTGTTCCACTGTCTGAGAGAACACACAATGCATTTAATTGTAAATTATTGTAATCAAAGAATCCGAATGGTTCTAAATTTTGTACCAACGGGTGAAATTTAAATTGACGTGCTTCAATTGTTTTCTTTGCTCTTGGATGTGTAGAGTAAATCACAGGAACTTGATATTTCTCCGCAATCTTATTAATTGCTCCCATAAGAGATAAGAAATTTTCTTCGTTATCGATGTTTTCTTCCCGATGTGCTGAAACCAAAATATACTTTTTACTTTCCAAATTCAACTGTTTCAAGACATCACTTTTTAAAATGGACTCTTGATTCAAATGCAAAACTTCTGCCATTGGTGATCCGGTGACGTAGATATGTTCCTTTCGATATCCTTCACTAATTAAATATCTTCTTGCATGTTCTGTATACGGTAAATTAACATCAGCAATATGGTCTACAATTTTCCGGTTGATTTCTTCCGGTAAATTTTGATCAAAACACCGATTCCCCGCTTCCATATGGAAAATCGGAATTTTTAATCGTTTTGCTGAGATTGCTGATAGTGCGGAGTTTGTATCTCCTAAAATCAATAACGCTTCCGGTTTTTCTTGAACGAAGAGCTCATATGATTTACTGATGATGTTTCCCATCGTTTCTCCTAAGTTTGATCCGACAGCTTCTAAGAAATGATCCGGTTGTCTTAAGTTAAAGTCTTCAAAGAAGACTTGATTTAGTGAATAATCATAATTTTGACCAGTGTGGACGAATACATGGTCAAAATACTGGTCAAACTTCTTAATGGTTTCACTGAGGCGAATGATTTCAGGACGTGTCCCGACAATTGTCATCACTTTTAATTTCTTAGTCATTTGATTTTCCCACTTCCATCTCAATTCGGTACGGATACAGTTCTTTATGGTCAATGACCCAATCGTACATTTCTTTTATCATTACTTCATACGTTGGTACCGAAAACATAAAGTCTGATCGTGTATTATATAAACCTTTTAAACTTTTCACATCTTCATTTTTTTGTATCATAAGCTCTTCATTTTTAAAATGGCGATTGAAGAGACGTAAAAGATCATACTTACTAATCAGTTCATTGTTTACCAGGTGATACAGACCTGATAAATCTTCTTTTAATGCTTGATCAATGGCTTTCGCCAAAGTCAATGTCGTCACACCGGTCCATAAAACAGAAGTGTATCCTCCAATTGAACCACTCTGCTTCATAAACCAGTTGAATAATCCAATCCCCTCTTGGCTGATATCTGGACCGATAATTGAATTACGGAACGTTAAGTCTTTTTCGTTAATAATTTCTCCTAATGCTTTCGAACGATCATAAAATGTCGGACCATTAGGTAATTGATTTTCCGTGAATAAAATGTTTTCTGATCCTGAATATACACAATCAGTACTCATATGAATGATTTTAGTATTTGTATTGGCAGTAATATCCGACAGAAAATGTGGTAAATAGCCGTTTAATAACACAGCATTGCTTTTATGATCTTCTGCGTCACTATTCAAGATACCGATGCAATTAATGACAGCATCGTACTGATTGGATAGAATTTCTTTTTTGAGCATTTCGAAATTGGTAACATCTCCGATAACATTTTCATCCAGGAACTCTGTCCCTTTTCTAGAAAATCCTACAACATCATGGCCAGCCTCTTTTAGATAGAGTGAAATCATATGACCAGCCATACCTGTGGCACCTAAAACTAAAATTTTCAATTTACAGATGCCTCACTTTTTACTAGTTCCAATTGTTCACGTACATAACCAACTGTTAAAAGTAACTCTTTGATTTCATTGATACCAAGTTGTTTTGTATTGTGTGAATTATATTCTGTTTCAGTTGATAATTCTTGGCTTCCATCCACAAAATATTTATCGTAATTTAAGTCTCTCGTATCGGCTGGGACTCTGTAAAAACCTTCAAGATCATCCGATACAAGATGTTCCTCACGAGTTAACAACGTTTCGTAGAGTTTTTCACCATGTCGAGTTCCTGTAACTTTGATTTCGTTGTTTGCTCCGAATAACTCAATCAACGCTGCTGCTAAGTTACGAATGGTTGCTGCTGGTGCTTTCTGAACCATAATGTCACCCGCTACTGCGTTATTAAAAGCAAAGATGACAAGTTCTACGGCATCTTCAAGACTCATCAAGAATCTAGTCATGTCCGGATTCGTAATTGTCAATGGTTTTCCGCTCTTGATTTGATCAATGAACAAAGGAATAACTGATCCTCTTGAAGCCATTACGTTACCGTATCGTGTACCACAAATCATCGTATCTTCCTGAGATACCTTTAACGATTTGGCTACAAATACTTTTTCCATCATGGCTTTAGAAATTCCCATTGCATTGATTGGATATGCCGCTTTATCTGTTGAAAGACAGATGACTTTTTTAACCTTCAGCTCTACTGCTGCATCTAATACGTTTTCTGTTCCTAATACATTTGTTTTTACTGCTTCTAACGGGAAGAATTCACAAGAGGGTACTTGTTTTAACGCTGCAGCATGGAACACAAAATCAACGCCGTACATGGCATTTTTGATGCTGGAGATATCACGTACATCACCTAGATAAAACTTCAACTTCTCGTTGTTATACTTTTTACGCATGTCATCTTGTTTCTTCTCATCACGTGAAAAAATGCGGATTTCCTTAATATCCGTATGTAGGAATCGTTCCATTACGGCGTTTCCAAAAGATCCAGTTCCTCCAGTAATCAATAACACTTTGTCTTTAAACATGTTCATTCTCCTTCACTCTTCTATATGTTTTTTGTAGTATTTGATCAAGTTTCTCAAAAAAGTCTTTTTTCGAGAAATTATTTTCGTAATATTTCTTCGCATTTTCTCCAAATTCCTGATGTTTTTCGGTATTTCTTTTAAATTCAACGATTTTTTCTGCAAATGCCTGAAAATCTTCTGCTTCCACACAATATCCGCACTCAGATTCATGAATAATAGAATTCGTTTCCCCATCAATCATACCTAACACCGGTTTACCCGCTGCTAAATAAGATTGAACTTTATTTGGTAACGTATACGACACCACTTCATTTTTCTTCATTGATACTAAGAAAGCATCTGCTTTGTCGTAGAACTCTTTCATCTTCTCAATGGGATGTCTTCCATGAAAGACGACATTATCTAAACGGTATTTTTCAGCTAATTCGACACAATTGGAATGAGCTGTCCCATCACCTACAATATGAAAAATAATATCTTTCTCATTTTTTAAGAGATTTGCCGTTTCTATAATATCTTCTACACCTTGAATCTCACCGATATTTCCTGCAAAAACTAAATCTAATTTCTCTTTTGGATTTATATTTTTTTGAATATCACCAAACAAATCTTCTGCATATACAGGAAGATAAGTTACCGTATTTTTCAAATGAAGTTCGTCTCTTAAATACATTTCAAATGATTTAGAGCTAATGACTAGTTCATCTGCTTGTGAATAAATAAATCGACTGATATGCTTTACGATTTTGTAGAAAAACCCTTTATCATTTATGCCAACAGTCGTTAGACTTGCAGGCCATAAATCGTGACAATAGATTACCAATGGTTTTTTGTACAAGTATTTTAGGACGATTCCCGGAATGATCATAGAAACCGGGGAAACCTGATATACAAGAATAATCTTGTAATCTTTCTTGGGAATTTTAGTCAAAGCAGGAATAATGGATGCTAGCGCAAAAGAAACGTAGTTTAAAGCCAGACCACTTAATCGTTTGCCTCTCTCAATTAGAAAAGAACGCACTACTTTTACATCATTGTAGATTTGAATACGGTTTTTCTTTTTTTTATATTCTTGAGGAATTACTCCAGTAGGATAATTAGGCAAACCTGTTAAAACCGTAACTTTATTACCCCGTTTTTGATATTCAGTTGCAATATCATTCACTCGAAATCCTTCTGGCCAAAAATACTGCGTGATGAGCAATACGTTCATTTAAAACACCTGATCCATTTCTTTAAAAATTTTATCTGCCGGATAAATTTTATCTTCTAACAGTTTCAATGTATTCTCTTGGATAAACTGATTTTTGATTGTTCTTTTGTTTAGCTGATTAATAAGAACAACTGCTATTCTTGGAATGAAAACCGTTATCTTTTTTGATCCATACTTTTTCTTTAAGTATTTATATGTAAGCGGATTTTTATCAGCAACATTAAATACTTCACTACTACTTTTTTCTTTTCGTAATTCGTGTTTAACCACTCTCAAAATCGTTTCCATCGAACATAAAGATAACTTGGTATCACCGTTCCCTACCAAGTAATTAAAAT
>Ga0308161_1001311_pt1 | contig 30732 bp, 33 predicted proteins | sample PhyFR2_FD_201034 | JGI IMG/M metagenome (GOLD analysis project Ga0308161, IMG submission 201034) | Phyllosphere microbial communities from UC Gill Tract Community Farm, Albany, California, United States - DLSLF.R2 | ecosystem: Host-associated > Plants > Phyllosphere > Unclassified | place: USA...
ACGATGCGATGTGGGTCGACCTGGTGAAGGCCGGCTGGGACCGCGACAACGTGATCTGGTACTACAAGCTCGACACCGACCCCGCCGTGCAGGCCGACTCGCCGAACGGCTGGCGCGACGCCGACTACGTGGTCACCACCGACTCGATGCGCACCTTCCCCGGTGCTTTCCCGCAGGTGCAGGAGGCGATCGACAACTCCGTGGTCGTCGCCACGTTCGGCGAAGGCACGCAGGCGGTCGAAGTACGTCGGGTGACGATCGACGGCGCGGAGCAGGCCGCCGCATCCCAGGAAGCCGCCGTGCAGGATCGCACGATTCTGGGCTCGGCCCTCGCGACGAACCCGGAGGTGCAGCTGAGTGCAGACGATCGCGACCGCCTCACCGCAGGGCAGGTCGACGAACGGATCGTCGCCGTTCTGGCCACTCTCGCCGGCTCCGGTTCGGTGAGCGTGTCCGGCTTCCCGATCGTGGACGGAGAGGAAGGTCTCGCTTTCCGTCAGGTGTCCCTCTCGACGATCGCGGCGGCGCCCACCGTCGTCGACGGCGAGCTCAGCCCCGAGGCGCGAGAGCTCGTCGACACCCTCCAGGGCACGTACGCGCCGTCATCCGTCGAGATCGACGGCGACAGCGTCGTCCTCCGCTACTCCGTCTCGGTGCAGCCCACGCTGCCCTGACAACCGATACCCGCACGAACCCCATCGAAGGAGCACATCATGAAGAACTCACGATCCTCGCGCCTGAACATCGCCATGGCAACCGGCGCGACGGCGCTGCTGATGCTGGTCGCCGCCCCGCTGTCGTCGACCGCAGCCACGACGGCCGAGAGCGCCGCGGTGCCCGCCGCCACATCGGGTCAGGCCGGCTGGCTGCGACTCGGCCATCTCTCGCCCGACACGAAGTCCGTGGACGTGCGCGTCTCGGCGGTCAGCGGCGGCTCGACCCTGTTCGAGCTCGATGGCGTGGGCTACGGAGACGTGTCCGACTATCGGGAACTCCCCGCGGGCAGCTACACCGTGAGCATGGTGCCGGCCGGGGCCTCGGGATCGAGCGTCCCCGTCATCTCCGAGACCGTGACGATCGAGAGCGGCACGGCGACGACTGTGGCGGCCTACGGGCAGACCGACGATCTGCAGGTACGCGCCTTCGATGACGATCTGACCGAGCCCGCCACGGGAGCCGCACGCATCCGGCTCATCCAGGCATCGACCCTCACGCCCGAGGTCGATGTCACGACCACGCAGGGAGATGCCATCGCCCGCGACGCCAAGGCCGGCTCGGCCACCGGTTACGCCGAGATCCCCGCCGGCGACTGGACGCTGGACCTGAAGGGGAAGGGTGTCGCCGACACCGCCGAGGTCTCCGTCTCGCCGGGGAGCGTGACGACGCTGTTCGTCCTCGACACCTCCGACGGCGGACTCACCATCCTCCCGGTCCTGGACAGCTCTTCTGTCGGTGACGTGCCGGATGGCGGCGTCGACACCGGCGGCGGATACCTCGCTTCCGACGCCGCGACCTCTGTCGCGCCGGCGAAGCGCCTCGGCGAGGCTCTCTGATGCGTCGGTCCACCTTGATCGCCGTCGCGGCCGGGGCGGTGCTGGTGACCGCCGGCACCGCCGTGGTGGCCGTCGGCGTGAGCTCTTCCGACCACGGGCCTCCGGATGCGGGGCCTGAAGCCACTTCGACGGCGCTTCCCCCGTCAGGAGACGGAGCCCCTGAGCTCGACGCGTCATCGCTCGCCACGTCGTTCCTCGACGACTGGGTCGAGGATGGACGCGTGGTGCGCCACGACGAGGGCGGAGACACGGTGAGCGAGGGCCAGGCCTATGGCCTGTTCGCCGCCATCGTCGCGGAGGATGAGCAGCGGTTCGACGAGATCTGGTCGTGGACGCAGCACGAGCTCGTACGCCCGGACGGACTTCTCGCGTGGCGCTGGGACGAGGGCGCGGTCGTCGACGACGAGCCGGCCTCCGATGCCGACCTCGACGCCGCACGGGCGCTCGTGCTCGCCGGCGACCGCTTCGGGCGGTCCGACCTCCATGACGATGGTGTGGCACTCGCCACCACGATCGCCGATCGGATGACCGTCGAGACGGCGCAGGGCCGGATCCTCCTCCCCGGTCTGTGGGCAGCGGATCGCGAGCCCTACGCCTACAACCCGAGCTACGCCTCGCCCGTGACGTTCGAGGTGCTGAGCGCCGCCACCGGCGATCCCCGTTGGGACGAGCTGCAGGCGGGCAGCGCCGCGGTGACCACCGACATCCTCGAAGCGACCGACCTGCCCCCCGATTGGGCACAGGTGCACACGGATGGACTCGTCGAACCGATGCCGGGTCCACGAGGCGGCGGTGATCCGGTGCAGTACGGCTTCGATGCGCCGCGCCTGATGCTGCGCTACGCGGAGTCATGCGCACCGGCCGACGTCGCGCTCGCCGGCCGGCCGCTCGCGACACTCGACCGCGAGGACGCCGTCAAGTCGCGCCTCGACCTCGGGGGCGGCGCGCTGGTGGAGGAGCAGTCCCCGCTCGGCTTCGCCGCACGCGCCGCCTCGGCGAAGGCCTCGGGCGACGAGTCCGCGGCCACCTCCGACCTCGAACGCGCGGCAGAGCTCGCCGCCGAGTACCCGACCTACTACGGCGCCGCCTGGGTGATGCTGTCCACCGCGATGCTCACGGATGACGCCCTCGGTGGCTGCGCGACAGGAGAGCTCTGATGTCCAGGAGCAGCGCGACCCGAATCGTCGTCACCGCGGGGGCTCTCGTGATCGCGCTGCTTCTGAGCGCGTGCGGTGCGATCGGTGCGCAGTCCGTGCCGGCCGCGTCACCGACTCCGGCCGGCCCTTTCTCCGCGGGTGGTCTGCAAGACCCGTCGACCCCGGAGCCACAGGCCCAGACCGCACCTCCCACTCGCGTGCAGATCCCCGCGATCGGCGTCGACACGGCGCTCGAGGATCTGGCGATCGATGGGAGCGGACGCCTCGCCGCCCCTGTCGACTTCGACCTCGCCGGGTGGTATTCCGGCGGAGTGGTGCCTGGTCAGGTCGGTCCGGCGATCATCGCCGGCCATGTGGACTCCCCCACCGCGCCGGCCGTCTTCGCCGACATCGGTGCTCTGTCCCCCGGCGACGACATCGTCGTCACCCGTGCCGACGGCACGATCCTCACGTTCACGGTCAGCGGCTCGACCCAGTCGGCGAAGGCCGAGTTCCCCACCGATGCCGTCTACAGCAACGTGCCGGCCCCCGAGCTCCGCCTGATCACCTGCGGGGGCATCTTCGATTCCTCGACCGGCCACTACCTCGACAACCTCATCGTCTTCGCGGAACTCCGCGTCTGACCTCTCGAAAGGACCACCCATGAACGAGACGCTCGTCATCATCCCGACGTTCAACGAGATCGAGAACCTCGAGGGCATCGTCACTCGCGTGCTCGCTGCGGCGGACGCAGACATCCTCATCGTCGACGACGCCTCCCCCGATGGGACGGGCGAGCTGGCAGATGCGCTGGCCGCGCGGCATCCTCAGGTCGACGTCCTGCATCGCACCGAGAAGAACGGCCTCGGAGGTGCGTACCTCGCCGGATTCGCGTGGGGACTGGAACGCGACTACTGGGCGCTCGTCGAGATGGACGCTGATGGCTCGCACCGTCCGGAGGAGCTCCCGAAGCTCGTGGAGCAGCTGATCGACCACGATCTCGTTCTCGGCTCGCGCTGGGTGCCCGGCGGACGCGTGCTGAACTGGTCCCGCCACCGCGAGGTGCTGAGTCGCGGCGGAAACCTCTATGCTCGCCTCGCACTCGGCATCGACGTGCGCGATTCCACCGGCGGCTACCGCGTGTTCAGCGCCGCCGCCCTGCGCCGCATCGACCTCGCGCACGTGGCCTCCCAGGGGTACTGCTTCCAGGTGGACCTGCTCTGGCGCGCGCTCGAGCGCGGCCTGCGGGTCGTCGAAGTGCCCATCACCTTCGTCGAGCGCGTGCACGGAGAGTCCAAGATGAGCGGCTCGATCGTCTCCGAGTCGCTGGCCCTGGTGAGCTGGTGGGGTCTGCGTCGTCGCCTCACGGCGATCGGACTGTTCCTCCGCGGCGGGCAACGGCTGGGCTCGGTGCGCGCGCTCTCGCACCGGATGCTCCCTCCCGTGCGCCCGTGACGCGACCCGCCGACCTTTTCGAGTGATCGGCGGCTGCGCCCCGCCAATTAAGTTGTACACAACCTAATGGCGTGCAATAATAATGTCATGGCCGTGACCGATGAGATGGTGTGCTTCTCGCTCTACTCCGCCGCCCGCGCGACGACGCAGGCGTACCGCACCCTGCTCGCCCCCTGGGGCCTGACGTACCCGCAGTACCTCGTGCTCGCGATCCTCTGGATGGAGGGCGAGCAGACGATCGGTTCGCTCGGCGACGCCATGCAGCTCGACTCGGGCACGCTCTCCCCGCTCGTGCGTCGCCTGGAGCAGGCGGGCTACGTCACCAAGTCACGCAGCGTCGCCGATGAGCGCGTCGTCACGGTCGGCCTCACCGAGGCGGGCACTGCGCTGCGATCCAAGGTCGCGCCCGTGCACTCGGCCGTCGCCGCGCTCGCCGGCATGGAAGACGACGACCAGCGCCACCGCCTGATCGCCGAACTGCAGGAGCTCACGGCCCGGCTGCAGAAGACCCCATAGACCCTCGCTCCCCCGCGCACCACGCGCTGACAGACCACAACCGGAAGGAAATCCACACGATGGACGCTCTCTACACCGCCGAGGCACTCGCCACCGGAGCAGGCCGCGACGGCCGTGTCGCCACGGGCGACGGCCGCCTCGAGCTCGACCTCGCCATTCCCAAGGAGATGGGCGGCAGCGGCGACGGCGCGAACCCCGAGCAGCTGTTCGCCGCCGGCTACGCCGCATGCTTCCACTCCGCACTGCAGAGCGTGGCCCGCACGCAGAAGGTCAAGATCACCGACTCGTCCGTCGGAGCGCGTGTGCAGATCGGCTCGAACGGCGAGGGCGGATTCGGCCTCGCCGTGCAGCTCGAGGTCGTCATCCCCGACCTCCCGCACGACCAGGCCCAGGCCCTCGCCGACGCCGCGCATCAGGTGTGCCCGTACTCCAACGCGACCCGCGGCAACATCGACGTGACGATCACCGTCTCCGACGACTGATCACCCGCCGACCACCTCACGCCAGATCCCACAAGGAGAACATCATGCGCACACTCACGCACCGCACATTCGGCGAGCCCGAAGACGTCCTCGAGGTCACCGAGCGCTCGACGCCGGAGCCCGGCCCCGGCCAGGTCCGCCTTCGCGTCGTCCTGTCGCCGATCCACAACCACGACCTGTGGACGATCCGCGGCACCTATGGATTCAAGCCCGAGCTCCCCGCCGCATCCGGCACCGAGGCCCTCGGCGTCGTGGATGCCCTCGGCGAGGGCGTCGACACCCTGACGGTCGGACAGCGCGTCGCGACCGGCGGCACGTTCGGCGCCTGGTCGGAGTTCGTCGTCGCCGACGCGGCGGGCCTCATCCCGGTTCCCGAGTCGCTCGACGACGAGAGCGCCGCGCAGCTGGTCTCGATGCCGTTCAGCACGATCAGCCTGCTGCAGTTCCTCGGTGCCGAGAAGGGCGACTGGATCGTCCAGAACGCGGCGAACGGCGCCGTCGGACGCATGCTCGCCCAGCTCGGAGCCGCACGCGGCATCAACGTCATCGGTCTGGTGCGACGCGCCGCCGGCGTCGACGAGCTCCGCGAGCAGGGCATCGAGAACGTCGTCGCCACCGACCAGGATGACTGGCGCGAGCAGGTCGCCCGTCTCACCGACGGCGCGCACGTCGCCTTCGGCATCGACTCCGTCGGCGGATCCTCCGCAGGCGATGTGCTCTCCCTGCTCGGAGAGGGCGGCACCCTGGTGGCGTTCGGCGCCATGAACTCGCCCGTCATGGAGATCCGCTCCGGCGACGTGATCTTCAAGCAGGCCACGGTCAAGGGCTTCTGGGGCAGCAAGGTCATCCAGACCATGGATGCCGCCACCCGCGGTGCCCTGTTCGGCGAGCTGATCCAGCGCGTCACCGAGGGCACGCTCACGCTGCCCGTGGCCGGCGTCTTCGACGCTGCGGATGCGGCGGACGCCGTGCGGGCGAGCAACACCGCAGGACGCGTCGGCAAGGTGCTGCTGAAGTTCTGACTTCGCGTGTCGGGGTGGGCCACCGGCCCGCCCCGACAGGTCCACCCAGCTCCGCGCCGCTCAGATCCTGCCGCGCACCGGCGTGCGCTCGGTCGACCCTTCGCCCTCGGGCATCGTCATCTCGGCGCGCACGCCGAGAAGTCTCACCTCTCGCTGCGGATCCATCGTGGCTGCGAGGGCGAGCGCTGCGGCGATCACGTCGTCTCGCCGTGTCGTCGGCGCGACGAGCTTGTGGCCGAGCGTCCTGGTCTCGAACGGCGCGTAGCGCACCTTGAGGTGCACCCGGACGACCGCGCGGCCCTCTGCGGCGCAGTCGTCGAAGGCGTGGGCGGCGAGCTCGGTCACCGCGTCGCGCACCTGCTCGACGGCCGTGAGGTTCTGCTGATACGTCGTCTCGCGGCTGTGGCTCCGAGCCACCCACGGCGTCGGGTCGACCGCGCTCGGCCCGAGTCCCGAGCCGAGTCCGTGATACCAGACTCCCATCCGGGGCCCGAACTCGTCGACGAGAACGGCCTCGTCGGCATCCGCGAGCTCTCGCACCGTATGGATGCCGTGGGCGGCCAGACGCTTCTGCACCTTCGGACCGACACCCCAGAGATCCCTGGTGGGCCGTGCCCCCATGGTCTCGAACCAGTTGTGTGCGGTGAGACGGAAGATCCCTCGCGGCTTACCGAACTCGGTCGCGATCTTCGCGCGCACCCTGTTGTCGCCGATGCCGACCGAGCAGTGGAGCCCGGTGGCCTCGAGCACGGCCGTCTGCGCCGCGCGCGCCACCTCCTCCGGATCGTCGGTGGTCACCCCGAGGAAGCACTCGTCCCATCCGATGACCTCCACTACCACGCCGGGCACGGCCCGCAACGCCGCCATCACCTCGGCCGATGCGGACTCGTAGGCCGGATGGTCGACGGGGAGGAACACGGCATCGTCCGGGGCCTTCCGCGCCGCGATCCGGAGCGGCATTCCCGAACCGATCCCGAACGCTCTGGCCTCGTACGACGCCGTCGACACGACGGCTCTCTCGGTGGGGTCCCCGCGTCCGCCGACGATCAGCGGCCGCCTCGCGAGCTCGGGTCTGCGCAGCACCTCGACCGCGGCGATGAACTGGTCCATGCCCACGTGCAGCACCCAATCGGCCATGCACCGAGTGTGGCCCGCTACGACCGGGTTGTCACCCCTCGCGAGCGCTCAGCAGCGGATCAGCCGATGGCCACGGCGATCGCGGTCGTGATCACGGCGAGCAGCGGGAGCGTGCCCTGCATGGTCGCCGCGCGCGCCTTCGTGCGATCCGACAGGATGAGCACGAGAGCCGCGGCCAGCATCATTCCCGTGCCGGCGAACACGAGCGTCAGTCCGACCGTGGTGAGGCCGAGGATCACGAAGCCGACGCCGAGCAGAGCGGTGAGTGCCAAGAAGAGGTTGTAGAACCCCTGGTTGAAGGCCAACGACTTCGTCGTCTGGGCGTCCGCCTCGCTGGCGACGCCGAAGATCTTCCTCGTCTCGGGCTCCGTCCATCTCACGGACTCGAGCGCGAAGATGAAGACGTGGAATGCGGCAGCGGCCGCGGCGAAGACGAGTCCGACGATGAGCATGAGTAGATCGTATCCGCCCGGAAGCTCCTAGAGCAGGAAGATCGGCAGCAGACCGGGGTTGTGGGCGTGCACCAGCACGGCGAAGACGACTGCGTCGAAGAGCAGATGAACCGTCACCACGTAGGCGAGCGAGTGCGTGCGCACGAAGATGAATCCCTGCAGCAGGGCGAACGGGATCGTCAGCAGCGGCCCCCACTCGCGGTAGCCGAGCTCCCACAGGAACGAGACGAACACGATCATCTGCAGCACGTTGGCGAGAGCGTCGGGGAAGTGTCGGCGCAGCAGCGCGAACACCGTGCAGATGAAGAACAGCTCGTCCCAGATCCCCACGGCACCGACACCGACGAACAGGCGCGCGATGAGATCGGGAGTGTCGACGACCGGCCAGTTCTGGTAGACACCGCTGGTGATGAAGTAGAACGGCAGGATCAACCACCCCAGCACCAGCACGGCGACCAGCCATCCCCACTGCAGCCGTCCCCACCGACGACGTGCGCGCCACGGGAAACTGATCGCTCTGTCCCTGTAGACGAAGCGCGACACCGCATAGGGAACCGCCACCGCACCGCCGAGCGCGAGCGTGAAACGCAGCATGGCCAGGTTGTCGAGCTCGGCGGCGAGCGGGATCACGCTCACGATCAGCATGCCCAGCGCGATCAGGGAGAGGTCACGGGTGAGGGAGGGAGTGCGCGCCACGCCGAGCGCGCGCGCCGTCTCCCGCCGCGCGCCGACGCTCACGATCCGGTCCGGGCGCTCGGCCCTGCGGCGCTCGACGACCCAGGCGCCGAAGACGCCGAGCGCGAGCAGGATCCAGCCGAGCCAGACGATCTGCACCACGAAGAAGGCGGGCGCCGCCGCGCAGACGATCAGCGCGGGGACCGCGCCGATCCAGTCCGGCTGCGTGCGCTGCGCCGAGGTCACGGGCGAGACCGGCGGCGGTACACGAGATCGCGGATGTCCCGCCCCTTAGCGATGCCCTTGCGCTCGAACGCGGTCATCACACGGCCGTCGAAGCGGTCGGCCCACTCGCCGTCGAACGCCCGCTCGAACAGCGGGTCCGCGTCGAGCACCTCGCGCATCTGCAGCGCATAGTCCTCCCAGTCCGTGGCGAGGCGCAGCAGGCCTCCGTCCCGGAGCGCGCGTGCGGCGGTGTCGCCGAATCCCTGACGCACGAGGCGGCGCTTGGTGTGCTTCTTCTTGTGCCACGGATCGGGGAAGAAGATCCACACCTCGGCCGCCGCAGACTCGGGCAGGTACGACGAGAGCACCTCGGGCGCGTTGGCCTCGACGACCCTGATGTTGCGGGCGCCCTCCCGGTCGGCGTCGAGCATCGTGCGGGCGAGGCCGGCACGGAAGACCTCGACCGCGAGGAAGTCGTCGTCGGGCCGCGCCGACGCGGCCGCGACGATCGCGTGCCCCTGACCCGAACCGATCTCCACGTACAGGTCGGCGTCACGCCCGTATTCGTCCGCGAGATCCAGCCGGGCCTCGGGGTGCACCGATGTCCACGCGACGTCACGCGGCACGTCGAGGAGGTAGTGGGGGCCGAGCTCCTCGAACGCGCGTTCCTGAGCGTCGGACATCCGGCCGCTGCGGCGCACGAAGGACACCGGTTCGTCACGGAACGTACGGGGTTCGACCATGTTCCCAGGGTAGTCGGCGGCATCCGACCCCGCCGACCGCCGCTCAGTGCGCGGGAGCGGTCACGAAGTCGATGAGCTCCTCGACACGACCCAGCAGTGCCGGCTCCAGGTCACGGTAGGTGTGCACCTTCGACAGGATGTGCTGCCAGGCCCGCCCGGTGTCACCCTGCGTCTCGTGCGGCCAGCCGAAGGCGCGGCAGATCCCGGTCTTCCAGTCGGTGCCGCGCGGGATCTCCGGCCACTTCGCGATGCCCAGGGCCCGAGGGGTCACGCACTGCCACACGTCGACGAACGGGTGTCCGACGATGCGGACGTGCCTGCCGTGCGGGCCACGGGCCACGGCATCCGCGATGCGCGACTCCTTGGATCCGGGGACGAGGTGGTCGACGAGCACGCCGTACCGCCGGGACGCGGTGGGCGGTTCGGCGGCGAGCAGCTCGTCGAGCAGGTCGACGCCCTGCAGGAACTCCACGACGACGCCCTCGACCCGCAGATCCGCGCCCCACACCTTCTCGACGAGCTCGGCATCGTGCTTGCCCTCGACGAGGATCCTGCTGGGCAGCGCGATCCGCGCTCGCTGGTCGGAGACCACGAAGGAGCCGGATGCCGTTCGCCGCGCCCCCTGCTCCTTCGGCGCGGGCGGCCCCAGACGCACCGGCGACCCGTCGATCAGGAACCCGCCGCCGAGGGGGAACAGCCGTCTGCGCCCGAGTCTGTCCTCGAGCTCGACGTTGCCGCCCTGCACCCGCGTGACCGCGCCGCAGTAGCCGTCATCGGCGACCTCCACGACGAGATCGAGCTCCGCGGGCACCTGCGGCACCGGCTTCGCCGCGCGCTCCCGCCATCCCGACGCGAGCACATCCGATCCGTACCTGTCGTCCATGCCCTCCAGCGTATGTGTCTCCGCTGAGGGCGAACGGTCATCCCCCTCCGGAAGGTGTCGCGTGTCGAGCTCTGTGCATAGACTCTTTCGCATGGGGCTCGGCTGCCGGTCGGAGGGAACACGATGAAGACACGGTGGCTGACGCTGGCCGCACTGACTGTGGCGGCAGCGGCCGGGGTGCTCTCCGCATCCGCCGCATCGGCGACCGACCCGCTCTCGCTCGACACCGGCTACGTCACCGACGAGGCGGGCGTGCTCACCCCCGGTCAGGAGGCGTCCGTCGAGGCTCGGCTGCAGACCCTCAGCGAGAACTCCTCGGCAGATCTCTTCGTCGTCCTCGTCGACGACTTCACCTCCCCCTCCGACGACGCCCAGTGGGCGGATGCGGTGGCCGAGAGCAACAACCTCGGCTCGGAGCAGTACTTGCTCGCGATCGCCGTCGAAGGCCGCAGCTACTACATCTCATCCGCGTCCGACGGCCCGCTCAGCGACAGCAAGCTCGACGACGTCGAGGACAAGATCCTGCCGCTCGCCTCCCAGAACGACTGGGAGGGCGCGATCACCCTCGCCGCCGACGAGATCCAGGGCGACGGGGGCGCCGGTGCCCTGCGCGCGACGCTCATCGTGGTCGGCGTGATCGCCGTGGCCCTGGTCATCTGGCTCATCGTGGCGCTCGTGCGGCGCTCACGTCGCACGGCCGCCGTGCGCAGGCGGGGAGCCATGCCCGAGCACCCCGACCCCGACGATCCGTTCTCCACTCTCACCGACGAGCAGGTGCAGACACAGGCGGGAGCGGCACTGGTTCAGGCCGACGATGCGATCACCTCGAGCCGTGAGGAGCTCGGTTTCGCGGTGGCGCAGTTCGGCGAGGCCGCGACCGCCACGTTCAGCGGAGCCATCGAGACCGCCAAGGCCAAGATGTCCGAGGCGTTCGACCTGAAGCAGAAGCTCGACGACGAGATCGAGGACACCGTTCAGGACCGGCGCGCGTGGCACATCCGCATCATCCAGATCTGCGACGAGATCGACGAGATGCTCGACGCCAACACCGAGGCCTTCGACGCTCTGCGCAAGCTCGAGCAGAACGCCCCCCAGGAACTCGAGCGCGTCCGCGCCCAGAGGGCGACCGTGCAGTCCCTGCTCGCGAGCGCCGCTCCTGCGCTGGCGACGCTGACGGCGACCTATGACGCGGCTGCCATCGCGACGGTCGCCGACAACCCCGCGCAGGCACAGGAGCGCATCGAGCTCGCCGATCGATCGATCGCAGCCGCCGCGGAGGCCATCAGCGCGGGAGAGACCGGCACCGCGGCCTTCGCGATCCGCACCGCCGAGCAGTCGACGGCGCAAGCCGGCCAGTTGGCGCAGGCGATCACCACGCTCGGCACCGAGCTGGGCGAGATCGAGGCGAACGCGCAGGCTCTGGTCACCGAGCTGCAGGGCGACATCGCCACGGCGCAGCAGCTCCCCGATCCGTCCGGCGCGATCGCCGCCGCGGCCTCCGCGACGCAGACCGAGCTGCAGCGCGCGCAGACCCATCTCACCGGCTCAGCGCGGAGTCCCCAGGCGGCGCTCGCCGCGTTGACGGCGGCGAACACGCAGATCGACGCGGCGATCGCTCAGGGGCGCGAGAGCGTCGCCCGCGCCCAGCGGGCGGCGCAGATGCTCGAGCAGACCCTCGCGCAGGCCGGCTCCGAGATCCGCTCGACGCGCGAGTTCATCGAGACCCGCCGCGGCACCGTCGGATCGACCGCGCGCACGCGACTTTCGCAGGCCGAGCTCGGACTGACGCGCGCGCTCGACCTGCGCGCCACGAACACCGAGGCCGCCCTCACCGAGGCGACGCAGGCTCTCGATCTCGCCCGGCAGGCCGCGGCCTCGGCGCAGTCCGATCTGCAGGCCTACTCCCCCGCTCGCTACGACAGCGGGTGGGGTGGGGGCGGCATCTTCGGAGGAGGCGGCAGCTCGAACGGCAGCGGCCTCGGCGGCGACATCCTCGGCGGCATCATCGGCGGCCTCCTCTCGGGCGGCGGGAGCAGCGGCGGATCCTCGCGCCGCAGCAGCTGGCGCTCCGGCGGAGGAGGCGGCGGCTTCCGCAGCTCCGGATTCGGAGGAGGCGGAGGTCGATCCTCCGGCCGCAGCGGCCGCTCGGGAGGACGACGCTTCTGACCATCCCCCACCACCACTTCGGACATCGAGCACGACCCTCTGAAAGGAAACACGCATGACCAAGCAGTCCATCTTCGGACGTATCTCCACCCTCGTCCGCGCGAACATCAACTCGCTCCTGGACTCTGCGGAAGACCCGCAGAAGATGATCGACCAGCTCGTCCGCGACTACACCAACAGCATCGCCGACGCCGAGTCCGCGATCGCCGAGACCATCGGCAACCTGCGCCTCCTCGAGCGCGACCACGAGGAAGACGTGCAGGCGGCGACCGAGTGGGGCAACAAGGCCCTTGCCGCGAGCCGCAAGGCCGACGAGATGCGCACCAAGGGCGACGCCGCGGATGCCGACAAGTTCGACAACCTCGCCAAGATCGCGCTCCAGCGTCAGATCAGCGCCGAGCGCGAGGCCACCAGCGCCGAGCCGACGATCGCCACGCAGACCGAGATCGTCGACAAGCTCAAGTCCGGCCTCAACGGCATGAAGGACAAGCTCGGCGAGCTGAAGAACAAGCGCAGCGAGCTGCTCGCCCGAGCCAAGGTCGCCGAGGCGCAGACCAAGGTGCAGGATGCGGTCGGCTCCATCAGCGTGCTCGACCCGACCAGCGAGCTCGGCCGCTTCGAAGACAAGGTCCGCCGCCAGGAGGCGCTCGCGCAGGGCAAGATCGAGCTCGCCGCGTCGAGCCTCGACGCCCAGTTCGAGAGCCTCGACGACATCGGCGAGCTCACCGAGGTCGAAGCCCGTCTCGCCGAGCTGAAGGCCGGCGGCAGCGCACCTCGTCAGGCGATCGAAGGCTCCTGACACCCCGCGGATGCCCCGGACCGTCGTGTCCGGGGCATCCGCTCTCTCCACGGAGGCATTCATGGTGCGATTCCTCGTCGTCCCGCAGTGGCAGGGTTCTCCCGCCCCGCGGGCGATGCTTCTCGTCGACGGCGCGTCGGCGATCGCGGGGGATCTGCCCCGCGCGGCGACCACGATGCTCGACGTCCCCGTCGAAGCCGGCGAGTCTCTCGGCACCGGCGTGCGACGACTCAGCGCTCTGCTGCGCACGCGCGAGCTTGTGGACGAGGCGATGACCGCCGACACGGTGATCATCGGCGGCGATTGCAGCGTCACCGTCGCGGCCCTCGCCGCCCTCCCCGGCGGTACCGACGATCTCGCCGTCGTCTGGTGCGACGCGCACGCCGACCTGCACACCCCGGAGTCCTCGCCCTCGGGCGCCTTCTCCGGCATGGCCCTGAGAGCGGTGCTCGGTGAGGGCGAGACGCAGCTCGTGCTCGATCCGGCCGTCCGGCGCGATCGGGTCGTCACGGTGGGGATGCGCAATCTCGACGACGCGGAGGTCGTGCCCCTCGCCGGCCTGCGTCAGCTCTCCGTCTCCGACCTCGACGACGTCGACGCACTCGCGGATGCCGTCGCGGCCACCGGTGCCCAGCGGGTGTGGGTGCACATCGACGTCGACGTGCTCGATCCGGCCGAGATCGCGGGAGTCTCCTCCCCCGCGCCGTTCGGTCTCGCCCCTGCCGCCTTGAGCGCCGCCATCCGTGCGCTGAGGTCCCGCGTGCCGCTCGCCGGAGCGACGATCGCCGGATTCGCTCCCCGCTCTCCCGCCGACGCCGTCGAGGATCTCGGAGCGCTGCTGCGGCTGGTGGGTGCTGTCGCATGACCGAGGATTGGCGCCCCGCCGCAGAGCGAGCTCTCGCCCGAGGTCGACGCCTCGACCGACGGATCCCCTCGTTCCTCCTGCGCTCCCCCGTCAGCCGGATCGGCTACTGGTGGGGCACCGCCGTCGGCTGGATCTGGGGATCGCTCTGGAGCACGGGGCCGGTCGAGCGCCGGTCGGGGCTCTGGGTGTTCCGCGGCATGCCGCAGTGGACCTTCAATCGCGGTGGCGTCTGCGTCGGCGGCTGCTTCCTCACCGGAGATACGCGCCCAAGCGACGCGGTACTGCGTCACGAGGCCGTGCACAAGGCGCAGTGGCTGCGGTACGGCATGCTGCTGCCCGTGCTCTACCTGTTCGCGGGGCGCGACCCGCTGCTCAATCGGTTCGAGATCGAGGCGGGCCTCGAAGACGGCAACTACGTACGCCGGAGCGCGCCTCAGCGGTCGGCGGGGAGAAGCCCGAACCGCTCCGGCGCGTAGATCTGACCGGGCTGGATCTGGAGCGATCCGGTCAGATGCTCGACGATGTCCGCCGAGCCGAGGTAGCCGCCGAGCAGAGTCACACGCGTCTCGAACTCGTCGTCGCAGAGCATCTCGTCGGCCCATGCGCAGGTTGCACGCGCGAGCGCCTGACCGGGCGCGCACGCCCGACCTGTGCCCGGAGCGCCGGAGCGCTGGGCTCGAGCGAGCCACGTGACCGTCATGCGTCCGGGTGCATCGATCACGCCGATGTCGGCGGCATCGGCCACCTCGATGAAGATCCGTCCGGAGGCGCACAGCGGCAGCGTCGCCAGGAAGACCTCGAGCTCGCCGAGCGAGTGCTCGTCGGCCGTCACGAGGTGGTGCGCGCGACGACGCGCTTCACGACGTGCGGCGCGCGTGCTGCGGGTCTCGAGGAAGGTCTCCATGATGCATCAATCGTACACCAGGTGAAGGGTTGCCTAACCTTGCTCGGCGTCCGATTCCACGAGGGCGGCGTGGAGGCGCTCGAGTTCGACCTCGGTCATGCCGTTGGCGTGCAGGTATCCGGACGCCGAACCCCACCTCTCATCGACCTTCTGCAGCAGCGCGCGCATGACCGGTGCGGGCGACTGCGTGGCCAGAGCTGCGGCATGCACCGCGTCAGGATGCTGCGACCGCAGATAGGCGACGATGCGGCGCGACCGCTCCGCGGGCAGCTGCGACTCGGTGAGCGCATAGTCCGCGATGATCGCCTCGCGGTCGGCACCCACCGCGGCCAGAGCGAGCGCCACGGTCACGCCCGTACGGTCTTTGCCCACCGTGCAGTGAACCAGCGTGGGCTCGCCCGCCGCGATGATGCGGATCGCGTCCACCAGCCTCGACCCGCTCTCCTCGAGGAGATGCAGGTAGAGGTCGTCGAGGCTCGTGTCGGTCTCGAAGAAGGACCGCACGGAGCCGAGGAACAGGGGAAGGTGCGTGGTGTCCGGTCCGTCGATCTCGGTCGGCTCTGCCGCCACCTCCTCGCCGTCGCGCAGGTCGACGATGTGGGCGACGCGTCGACGCACCTCGTGCGCGCCGGCCGTGGTCACCCCCGAGAGCTGTCCCGAACGCAGCAGGACGCCCGAGCGGATCCGGCCACCGCGAGCAGGCATCCCCCCGACGTCTCTGACGTTGGTGACGCCGCCGACGTCGAGGACCGTCATGCCTGGGCCTGGGCCTGTGGCTGCGCCTGGGCCTGTGGCTGCGCCTGGGTCTGTGGCTGGGCCTGGGTCTGTGGCTGGGCATGGGTCTGTGGCTGTCGAGGCGGCACGGGGTAGCGTCCGGCGATCACGACACGGTTGAAAGCGTTGATCGAGACGCATGCCCAGCTGAGCGCCGCGTACTCCTTCTCGGTGAAGACACCGCCGACCCGGTCATACACCTCGTCGGAGATGCCTTCCTCGGCGATGAAGGTGAACGCCTCGGCGAGTTCGAGCGCCGCCTCTTCGCGCTCACTGAAGACGTCGCTCTCGCGCCAGGTGGCGATCTGCATGAGCGTGTCGGTGTCGAGGCCCGCCTTGAGCGCCCTGTCGACGTGCAGACGGGTGCAGAAGCTGCACCCGTTCAGCTGCGAGCAGTGGATCATCACGATCTCCTTGAGACGATCGTCGATGCCGTTCGCCGCGCAGATCTCGCCGACCGTCCGGGCGAACGCGTCCAGCGCCTGGTAGGCGGCCGGTTCGGTCTTGGAGAGGTGCACACGCTTCTCGCTCATGAGTCCATGATATTCCGGCGGAGCCGCCTCATGCGGCGTCACGTGTTGCGTGCTCGAAAACAAACTGACAAGCCTAGATACGAATCAAGTGCCGTAATGATAGGTAAGAGACAGTAATCACCTGTCATATCGCTCTGCCATTTCTCACGACCCCGGAGGACAGAGCAGAATATGCAGGTGGCGATCGACATCAGCGAGTTCAGCTATCTTCCCGCGCAGGCGCAGGCTCTCGGCGTCGCCGCTCCCCCCGTGGAGCGACTGACGCTGCCCCTCCCCGGCGGCCGGCAGGTCAGCGCCCTCCGATACGGAGCAGGCTCGCCCGAGATCACGCTGCTGCACGGGGCCGGCCTCAACGCGCACACCTGGGACACGACGGTGCTCTCGCTGCAGCGACCGGTGCTGGTGCTCGACCTCGCAGGTCACGGCGACTCCTCCTGGCGAGACGACCTCGACTACACGCCGCGCACCCTCGCCGTCGACGTCGCCGCAGCGCTCGATACGTGGACCGACCGCCCGCAGCTGGTCGTCGGGCAGTCGCTCGGCGGACTCACCGGTGCCGCCCTCGCGTCCGCACGCCCCGACCTCGTCTCCGCGCTGATCGTCGTCGACATCACACCCGGCATCGACACCTCGGCGGGCCCTGCCGCCCTGCGGGAGTTCTACGCCGGCCCCACCGACTTCGCCAGCCGGGACGAACTCGTCGACCGGGCCATCGCGTTCGGATTCGGCGGCTCCCGGCCCGACACGGAACGCGGCGTCCTGTTCAACACCCGCGTCCGCGACGACGGCAGAGTCGAATGGAAGCACCATTTCGCCCATCTGGCCGCTCAGGCGCTCGCAGCTCACGCCCCGGGAGACGAGTCCGCCCCCTCGGTGCTCAGCGACGCCGGCTGGGACGACCTCACGCGGACGAGCGCCCCGCTCACACTCGTGCGGGCCTCCGACGGCTTCGTGAGCGCGTCCGATGCCGACGACTTCTCTCGTCGGCTTCCGCACGCACGAGTCATCACCATCGCGGCGACGCACAACGCGCAGGAGACCGCCCCGTCGGAGCTCGCGGCGCTGATCACCGCCACCCTCCCCTCCGCCGATTTGTGACCTCCCGTTCCACATCGGCCCACACCCGCCCGACACATCCCTAGGCTCGATCCATCGGCACACAGCACATGCCGCACCGAGAGGAAACACCCCATGTTCCGACGAACGCGACGACTCGCGCTGATCTCCGCGATCGCGGCGAGCGCCATCGTCCTCACCGCCTGCGCGGGCGGGGGCACCGAACCCGAGCCCACCGCCCCCATCGGCGAGCCCGACCCTGACGCGACCCTGCAGGTGGGCCTCGTGCTGGAGCCGACGAACCTCGACATCCGCCACACCAGCGGGGCGGCGCTCGAGCAGATCCTGATCGACAACATCTACGAGGGCCTCGTCAGCCGGTCGCAGGACAACGAGATCGAACCGCGCCTCGCGTCGGACTACGAGGTGTCGGAGGACGGCCTGACCTATACGTTCACGCTCAACGACGGCATCGCCTTCCACAGCGGCGCCGCCCTCACCTCGGCCGACGTGGTGGCCTCGTACGAGGCCGTGCGCACCGACGCCACCCTGCAGGGCAACGCCGAGTTCGCCTCGGTCGCCTCGATCACCGCGCCCGACCCGACCACGGTGCAGATCGTGCTCAGCGCGCCGAACCAGAACTTCCTCTTCTCCCTCACCGGGCCCGCCGGGCTCGTCTTCCAGACCGGTGACACCACCGATCTCAAGACCGCCGAGAACGGCACCGGACCTTTCACGCTGACCCGGTGGAGCAAGGGCAGCGCCATCACGTTCGCCCGCAACGAGGCGTACTGGGGTGAGCCGGCCGGTGTCGCCGAGGTCGAGTTCCAGTACATCCCCGACTTCACCGCCGGCGTGAACACCGCCCTCGACGGTGGCGTGCAGGTGCTCACCGCGGTGGATCCGAACCTCGCCCCGCAGCTGGAGGACTCCGGCGACTTCACCCTGACCACCGGCCGCACCACCGACAAGGCGACGCTGGCGTTCAACAACGCGAAGGCCCCCCTCGACGACGTCAGGGTGCGCGAGGCGCTCCGTCTCGCGATCGACCACGACGCTCTCGTCGCGGCCGTCGGCGCGGGATCCACGCTCTATGGTCCGATCCCCGAGCTCGACCCCGGCTACGAAGACCTCTCCGACGTCGTGTCCTATGACCCGGAGAAGGCAAAGGAGCTGCTGGCGGAGGCAGGACAGGAAGACCTGGAACTCACCCTCACGATCCCGAGCTTCTACGGCACCACCGTGCCGAAGGTCCTGATCTCCGACTTCCAGAAGGTCGGCGTGACCCTCGACGTCGACTCCGTGGAGTTCCCGACGTGGCTCGAGGACGTGTACACCAACCGCGACTTCGACCTCAGCTTCGTGCTGCACGTCGAGCCGCGCGACTTCGGGAACTTCGCGAACCCCGACTACTACTTCGGCTATGACAACGCCGAGGTGCAGAGTCTCTATGCCGAGGCGCTCGCCGAGGTCGATCCCGACGCATCCGCTGACCTCCTGGCGAAGGCGGCCCGCATCGTCTCGGAAGACCATGCAGCCGACTGGCTGTACAACGGCGCGACCATCACGGCCGTGAGCCCGCAGGTCACCGGCTTCCCGAAGGACTCGATCAACTCCCGCATCAACCTGGCCGGCGTGACCGTGGCCGCCGAGAAGTGACGACGCACACCCCGTGATCCGCTACGCGCTCGTCCGAGGAGCCCTGCTCATCGCAGGGCTCCTCGTGTCGAGTGCCGTGATCTTCCTGACGCTGCGTGTGCTGCCCGGTGACGTCGCACAGCTCATCGCCGGCACCCAGGCCTCGCCCGCGGAGGTCCAGGCGCTCCGTGAATCGCTCGGCCTCGACCGCCCGCTCCCCGTGCAGTACGCCGAGTGGATCGGCGGACTGTTCCGCGGCGATCTGGGCACGTCGCTGCTCTCGGGGGCGTCGGTCGGCGAGGAGCTGCTGCTGAAGTCGCAGGTCACGGTGCCGCTCGGCATCATGGCCCTCCTCATCGCCGTGCTCATCGCCGTGCCGTTCGGCATCCTCGCGGCGCTGCGGCGCAACGCGCGCGGCGGCACCGCGCTCAGCGTGGGCGCACAGGCCCTCGCCGCCGTCCCGGTCGTGTGGGCGGGGATGATGCTGATCGTGGTCTTCTCGGTGTGGCTGGGCTGGCTCCCCCCGCAGGGGTTCCCGCGCACCGGCTGGAGCACGCCGGGCAAGGCGATCGAGTCACTGCTGCTCCCCGCCCTCACCATCGGCATCGTGGAGGGGGCCATGCTGATGCGCTTCGTCCGCAGCGCCACGCTGCAGGCCGCGGGGCAGGACTTCGTCCGCACCGCCGCCGCCAAAGGACTCACGCGCACCCGCGCCCTGATCTCGCACGGCATCCCCGCGGTCGGCCTGTCGATCATCACGGTCCTCGGGCTGCAGATCGCCGGGATCATCGTCGGCTCGGTGGTGATCGAGCAGCTGTTCACCCTGCCGGGGATCGGGCGGATGCTCGTGGCCGATGTCGGCACCCGCGACCTCGTCAAGGTGCAGAGCGAGCTTCTCGTGCTCACCGGATTCGTGCTGGTCGTCGGGTTCGTCGTCGATCTGGTGCATCGGGCGATCGACCCGCGACAGAGGGAGGCCTGATGCCCGGCTGGCTGCCACGGCTGCTGCGCACCGCCACAGGGCGGTTCGGACTGATCGTCATCGCGCTCGTCGCTCTCACCGCGCTCGTCTCACTGCTGTGGACGCCGTTCGACCCGCAGACGTCCGACATCGGCGCGCGCTGGTCGGTGCCGAGCTGGCCGCATCTGCTGGGCACCGACGACACCGGCCGTGACATCCTGAGCCTGCTCATGGCGGGAGCCCGCACGACGGTCTTCGTGAGCGTCGGCGCCGGGATCATCGCGACCCTCGTCGGCATCGCACTCGCCGCTCTCGGCGCGCTGACCGCCCGGTGGCTCCGCGAGACGGTCGCGGTGCTCGTCGACATCCTCATCGCGTTCCCCGTCCTGCTGATCGCGATGATGATCTCGTCGGTGTGGGGCGGGTCGCTGTGGGTCGTGATCTGGGCGGTCGGCATCGGATTCGGCGTGAACATCGCCCGCGTGACCCGCCCCGAGCTCCGCCGTGTGCAGCAGAGCGACTTCGTCCTCGCCGCCCGGGCCTCCGGTCTGACGCCGGCACAGAGCCTGCTCCGGCACCTGCTGCCCAACGTCGCCCCGGTGTTCATCGTGCAGCTCTCATGGTCGATGGCGGTCGCCGTGCTCGCCGAGGCCGGGTTGTCGTACCTGGGATTCGGCGCTGCGGTCACCGACCCGAGCTGGGGTCTTCTTCTGTCCGATCTGCAGCGCTACATCGGCGTGCACCCGCTCTCGGTCATCTGGCCGGGCCTCGCCATCACCATCACCGTGCTCGCCCTCAACCTGCTCGGAGACGCCCTGCGCGAGGCGACCGACCCGACGCTGCGTCACCGCGCGGCCGAGATCCACACCCCGGCGGTGGTCGCATGAGTCTCATAGTGGAGGACCTGGTCATCCGCATCGACGGTCGCCCCGTCGTCGACGGCATCTCGTTCGAGGTGCCGGACGGCGCCCGTCTCGGTCTCATCGGAGAGTCCGGGTCGGGCAAGTCGCTCACCGCGCTCGCCGTGCTCGGCCTGCTCCCCGACGGCGCGGCGGCGAGCGGCAGCATCCGCTGGAACGGCACCGAGCTGATCGGCATGCCCGATCGGGACCTCGCGCGACTGCGCGGCGACGAGATCGGCATCGTGTTCCAGGAGCCCCGCACGGCGCTGAACCCGATCCGCACGGTGGGCAGGCAGATCGCCGAGTCGATACGCATCCACGAGGGCATCGGCCGCCGCGATGCCCGTGATCGTGCGATCCAGGAGGCGGCGCGGGTGCGTCTGCCCGATCCCGAGGGGATCGTCGACCGCTACCCGCATCAGCTCTCGGGCGGCCAACGACAGCGCGTGGCGATCGCGATGGCACTCGCCTGCCGCCCGCACCTGCTCATCGCCGACGAGCCGACCACGGCTCTCGACGTCACCATCCAGGCAGAGATCCTCGCCCTGCTGCTGGGTCTCACCCAGGAGCAGGGCATGTCGCTGGTGTTCATCACCCACGACCTCGCGGTGCTCGCGCAGGTCGCCACGCACGGAGTCGTGCTCGAAGACGGACACGTCGTCGAGACGGCCCCGGTGCGCACCCTCCTGAGCGCGCCCGCGTCGAGCGTGACGAAGGGGCTGCTGCGCGATGCCACGGCGACCCTCTGGCGGCCCGACGGAGGCACGCGATGAGCCTGATCGAGGCGCGAGGACTGCAGCGCGAGTATGCGGACCCCCGGCGCTCGACCTTCGCGCGGGCTCGCACGCAGACCGCCCTCGCCGCCACCGATCTCGACATCGTCGAGGGGTCCTCCGTCGGCATCATCGGAGAGTCCGGATCGGGCAAGTCCACCCTCGTGCGTCTGCTGCTCGGACTCGACCGTCCGACGGCGGGCACCGTGCGGGTCGACGGCAGGACGGTGGATGCCACGGCATCCGCCCGTTCTCTGCACTGGCTGCGCCGCCAGACCGGACTCGTGTTCCAGGATCCGTACGCCTCGCTCGATCCTCGGATGACGGCCGCGCAGATCATCCGCGAACCGCTGTGGGCTCTCGGGATCGACGGCGACCACCGTGCCCGTGTCGGCGAGGTGCTCGAGCAGGTCGGTCTCGAGCCGGAGATGGGCGACCGCTACCCGCACGAGTTCTCGGGCGGACAGCGGCAGCGCATCGCCCTGGCCAGGGCGATCGTGCATCGACCCCGAGTCCTCGTCGGCGACGAACCCCTCTCGGCTCTCGACGTCACCGTGCGGGCGCAGATCCTCGAACTGCTGATCGAGCTGCGGCGCACCACAGATCTGACCCTCGTACTCGTCTCGCACGACATCGGAGTGGTGCAGAACCTCTGCGACACCGTCGTGGTGATGAAGGACGGGAGCATCGTCGAACGCGGTACCACGGGCGATGTCCTCCTGCGCCCGCAGCAGGACTATACGAGGACTCTGCTCGCGGCCATCCCGGTCATCCCCGTCGCCGGGGACTGATCGCGGGCGTCACCGCGCCGAGATCGCTCCGAAGAGTCGACGACGGCGACTCGGACGCAGCGCGCGGCGCATGTAGACCGTGCCGAGGTCTCGGCCGAACTTGTGACCGACACGGCCCATCCGGCCCGCCTCGACGAAGCCGAGCTTCGCATGGAGCCTGATCGACGCCTCGGCCTTCGTGTCGCTGATCACGGCGACCATCTCGCGGATGCCGAGATGCTCGCAGGCATCGATGAGAGCCTGCAGCAGAGCGGCGCCGAGACCCTTGCCCCCGGCACCGGGCCCCAGGTAGATCGAGTCCTCGACCGTGTAGCGGTAGGCGTTCTTGCCCGCCCACGGCTGGGCGAGCGCGTAGCCGATCACGACGCCGGCCGGCGACACCGCCACCAGGAACGGCAGTCCGAGCTTGCTCAGCAGGGCGAACTTCTCGCGCCAGTAGGGGATGCTGCTGCGTCGCTCGTCGAGGGTGACCACCGAGTTGCTCACGAAATGGTTGTAGATCTCGCGCACATACGGGAGGTCGCCGGCCCTGGCGGGACGGATCGAGAAGGAGAACACGTCGGGAGCCGGCTGGGGGCGCAGATGGCGCGGCAGCACGCGGCGACGGTCCCCGGGCTCGAACTGCATGGGATCAGCTTAGGCGCGGCGCCCGGTCGATGCGCCAGTCCACGGGGGCCGCTCCGAAGGACTCGAGCAGGTCGTTGGCCCGCGAGAACGGACGCGAGCCGAAGAACCCGCGGCGGGCGGAGAGCGGTGACGGGTGGGCGGAGGCGATGACCGGGGTGTCGCCCAGGATCGGCTGCAGCTGAGCGGCGTCCTTTCCCCACAGGATCGCGACGAGAGGGCGGTCTCGAGCGACGAGCGCGCGGATCGCGAGCTCGGTCACCTGTTCCCATCCCCACCGACGATGCGACCCCGCCTCCCCCGGTCGCACGGTGAGCACCCTGTTCAGCAGCAGCACGCCCTGGTCGCTCCACGCCGCGAGGTCGCCGTGCGGCGCGGGCGGGATGCCCAGATCGCTCTCGAGTTCGCGGTAGATGTTGCCGAGGCTGCGCGGCAGCGGGCGCACGTCGCGATCGACGGCGAAGGACAGGCCGATCGGATGCCCGGGGGTCGGGTAGGGATCCTGGCCGGTGATGAGCACCCGCACGTCGGCGAGGGGCCGTTGGAACGCCCGCAGCACCTGGTCACCCGCCGGGAGATAGCCACGACCCGCGGCCTGTTCCTCGCGCAGCCGATGCCCGATGGCCGTGATCGTCTCCTGAGCGGGTGCGAGCGCATCGGCCCACCCCGGATCGATCAGACCGTCGGCGGCCAGTTCAGCGAGAGTGCGGCTCGGCATCGCTCAGTCCAGTCGCTCAGCCGACGGGACGCACGCGCAGCGGTCCGCGCGCGAGCAGATGGTTCGCGGACTGCGCCACGGGCCGCATGGTGATGAGATCGAGGTTCACGTGCCCCGGCGCGTCGAGCGCGTAGGCGATGACGTCGGCGACGTCCTCGGCGCGCAGCGGCGCCTCGACGTCGGCGTACACGGATTCGGCGGCGACGGCGTCTCCGCCGAGACGATTGAGGGTGAACTCCTCGGTGTGCACCATGCCGGGCGCGACCTCGGCCACCCGGATCGGCTCGCCGTTGAGCTCGAGTCGCAGCGCGTGCACGAGCATCGCCTGGGCGGCCTTCGCCGCGTTGTACCCGCCGCCTCCGGCGTACGCCACCTGCGCGGCGGTGGAGGTGACGAAGAGCGTGTCCGCGTGACCGTCCGCCGCGGCGGCCCGACGCAGCAGCGGCAGCAGGCCAGCCACCAGACGCTGACTCGAGAGCACGTTCGCGTCGTACATCCACTGCCAGTCGTCCGTCGACGCGTTCTCCACGCGATCCGTGCCTCTGGCTCCTCCGGCCACCTGCACGAGCGCGTGCACGGGCCCCGAGGCCTCGAGCTCGTCGACGAGAGCCGCGACGGCATCGGGGTTCGTCAGATCACATGCGATCGCCGATGCCCCGGTCTCCGCGGCGAGCGCCGCCAGGCGGTCCTCACGGCGCGCGACGCCGACCACTCCCCACCCACGGGCGCGCAGCGCGCGCACCGTCGCCTGTCCGATACCCGAGCTCGCACCGGTCACCACTGCACGCCTGTTCGCCATGCTCTCCACCGTACGATGTTCCGCCCGGATTCCCGGGTGCGTCCCAGCACGCCGTGTCACTCCGCTCGCGCATCCTCTCGTCTCGAGCGGGCATCCCCGACCAGGACGAGCGCGACTCCGGCCGCGCACAGTGCGAAACCGCCCACGGTGACCGGGGTCATCGGCTCACCCAGGAGCACGCTCCCCGCGAGCGAGGTCGTCGGGGCGATCAGGAAGAGCAGCGCCTGCAGCGCGGTGATCCCGATTCGTCGCAGCAGCCACCAGTAGAGGCCGTAGGCGGCGAGCGTCGGGAACACGGCGGTCAGGGCGACGGCGATCCAGAAGGGCCAGGATGCCGGCGGGACGAGCGATCCCGTCACCGCCGCGAGCACGAGCAGCAGCACCGCGGTCACCGACACGTGCACCGTGAGGGTGACGAGCACTCCGGTGCGCACGGTCGTCCTGCGCTGCAGCAGCGTGCCGATGATCAGGGCGACCATCGCCAGCGCGGGGAACGCGTACGCCCAGGGCGGTGCTCCCGTGTCGCCGAGCTGCGAGCGCACGACCAGAAGCACCCCGACAGCACCGATCCCCAGGCCGATCCATTGGGCTCCCCGCACTCGCAGGCCCAGCACCGGACCGACGAGCACCGCCACGACGAGGGGCTGGATCGCGTCGATCAGCGCGACGGTGCCGGTGGCGACCCCGGCTGCGACCGCCGCGTAGACGGCGAGACAGTATCCGAACTGCGCGAACACGCCGATCGCGGACTGCACGCGCACCTCGCGGGCGGGAATGCCCTCGCCCGCCCCCGTCAGATGCACGAGCACGAGGAGCGTCGCCGCCAGAGGGACGAAACGCCAGACCAGGAGTGTCAACGGCGAGACATCGACCGTGGCGAACGCCGGGATGATGAACCCCGAGCTCCAGGTCACCACGAAGACCGCGGATGCCGTGACGGTCACCATCGGACCAAGTATACCGATCTGTCTACTCATGCTCTCGACTATACAGACTGGTATATTCGAGGCATGACACAGCCGGTCCCGGATCTCGCCCCGCTGACCCCCGGTGGACGCCGGGTGCTCGACGCCGCATCGCGGCTCTTCTACGAGCGGGGCATCCACGCCGTCGGCGTCGACACGATCGCGGAGGCGGCCGGCGTCACCAAGAAGACCCTCTACGACCGGTTCGGGTCCAAGGAGGCCCTCGTGGTCTCGTACCTGCAGCACCGCGACGCCCGATGGCGCGCGCATGTCGCCGCACAGCTCGAGCGGGTTCCCGAGCCCGGACCCGCGCGGATCCTCTCGATCTTCGATGCGGCGATCTCGTGGTCCGACGAGAACAGCCCGAAGGGGTGCAGTGCGATCAACGCCCGTGCCGAGCTCGGCGACGGCGCCGACGGCCACCCCGTTTTCCCCGAGGTGTCGCGCCAGAAGGTGTGGCTGCTCGATCTGTTCGAGGAGCTGTGCACGTCCGGCGGGGTCCGCGATCCTCACGCGATGGCGCAGGCGATGATGCTGCTCTACGAGGGGGCGATCGTCACGGTGGGGATGGCGACCTTCGCCGAGCCGTTCCGCATCGCCCGCACCTGGGCGGGCGCGCTGCTCGCGCAGGACCGGACGAGTTGATTACGCCGCATGTCCCGACGACTGTCGGCGACTGACGATCTTCCGTACGCTCGCAGCAACGGCATCAGCCGAACCGATTTCCAACAGTTCCAGGGGGAACACATGTCCGCACCCGAGACCTGGCGTTTCGAGACCAAGCAGATCCATTCCGGCGCTGCTCCCGACCCCGTGACCAAGGCCAGGGCCACGCCGATCTACCAGACCACGTCGTACGTGTTCGACAGCGCCGACCACGCGGCGAACCTGTTCGCCCTGGCCGAGTTCGGGAACATCTACACCCGCATCCAGAACCCCACGCAGGACGTGCTCGAGCAGCGCCTCGCCGCACTGGAGGGGGGCACCGGCGCCCTCGTCCTCGCCAGCGGCCAGGCGGCGTCGACGTTCGCGGTGCTCAACATCGCTCAGGCGGGCGATCACATCGTGTCGTCCAGCTCGATCTACGGCGGCACCTACAACCTCTTCAAGTACACGCTCGCGAAGCTGGGCATCGAGGTCACGTTCGTCGAGAACCAGGACGACCCCGAGGAATGGCGCCGCGCCGTCCGCCCGAACACCAAGCTGTTCTTCGCGGAGACCATCGGCAACCCGCAGATCAACATCCTCGACATCCGCACCGTCGCCGACGTCGCGCACGAGGGCGGCGTGCCGCTGATCGTCGACAACACGATCGCCACCCCGTACCTCATCCGCCCGTTCGAGCACGGCGCCGACATCGTGGTGCACTCCGTGACCAAGTTCCTCGGTGGCCACGGCACGACCATCGGCGGCGCCATCATCGACGGCGGCACGTTCGAGTGGTCCCAGAACGTCGAACGATTCCCCGGTCTCACCGAGCCCGATCCCTCGTACCACGGCGCCAGCTACACCGCCGCGGTCGGCGACCCGCTCGCGTACATCATCAAGGCCCGCGTGCAGCTTCTCCGCGACCTCGGCTCGGCGATCGCCCCGCAGAGCGCCTGGAACCTCATCCAGGGCATCGAGACGCTCTCGCTGCGCATCGAGCGTCACGTGCAGAACGCCCAGGAGATCGCCGAGTGGCTCGACGGCCGCGATGACGTCGCCTCGGTGAACTACTCGGGTCTGCCGTCCTCGCCCTGGTACGCCAAGGCCAACCAGTACGCCCCCAAGGGTGTCGGAGCGGTGCTGTCGTTCGAGCTCAAGGGCGGCGTGGAGGCCGGTCGCGAGTTCGTGAACAGCCTGTCGCTCTTCAGCCACCTCGCCAACATCGGCGACGTGCGCTCACTGGTGATCCACCCGGCATCGACCACGCACGCCCAGCTCACCCCCGAGCAGCAGCTCACGGCGGGCGTCACGCCCGGGCTCGTGCGTCTGTCCGTCGGCATCGAGAACATCGACGACCTCAAGGCAGACCTCGACGAGGCCCTCGCCGCCGCGCGCCGCGTGTCGGAGGCTGCACGCGCCTGATCCGACGAGCGCGCGACGGATGCCCCGGGCCTCGGTCCGGGGCATCCGTCGTCTCCACACCCCGCCGCGTGACCGTCGCGACCGTGACCGCGCCCGCGCCCGCGCCCGCGCCCGCGACGACGCTCCCGACACCGTAACGTTCGTCGCCTCGTCCGCGCGCCGGGCGAGAATGGACACATGGACTGGCAGACGACCTCTGAAGACACGGTGCCCTCGGCGCCCGTGAGCGAGGCCGACGTGCGCCTGCTGCGTGCGCGCCCCCCGGCGACCGGCGCCTGGCGCGACGGCGACCCCGTCGGCGGTCGTCGTTTCGCCTCGTTCGGCTCCTTCCCGACCGAGAGCGGAGCCGAGCTCCCCGCCATCCGACTCGCTTTCGAGAGTTGGGGGGAACTCAACGCGGCGCGCGACAACGCGATCCTCGTGCTGCACGCCCTCACCGGAGACAGCCACGTGCGCGGCGACGCGGGTGCGGGTCACCCGACCGCGGGCTGGTGGGAGAGCGTCACCGGTCCCGGTGCCCCTCTCGACACCGACCGCTGGTTCGTGATCGCCCCGAACATGCTCGGAGGATGCCAGGGATCGACCGGTCCCGCGAGCATCGCGCCGTCGGGGTACGAGTGGGCGTCACGCTTCCCGTATCTGACCATCCGCGATCAGGTCGCCGCACAGGTGCGACTCGCCGATGCCCTGGGGATCGACTCGTGGGCGGCGGTGGTCGGCGGATCGATGGGAGGCATGCACGCTCTGGAATGGGCGGTCACGCACCCCGAGCGGGTCGAGCGGCTCGCGGTGCTCTCCTCCCCGCCGGCGACCACCGCCGATCAGATCGCACTCAACACCGTGCAGCTCGAGACGATCCGGATGGATCCGCGGTTCCAGGCAGGCGAGTACTACGACCTGGCCGACGGCGACGGCCCGCATCGCGGCCTTGCGCTGGCACGTCGCATGGCGCTTCTGAACTACCGCAGCCCGATCGAGCTCAACCAGCGCTTCCAGCGCTCCTGGCAGTCGGGGGTGTCGCCGCTCGGCCACGGCGGGCGCTTCGCCGTGGAGTCGTACCTCGACTTCCACGGCAACAAGTTCACCCGCCGTTTCGACGCGAACAGCTACATCACGCTCGTCGAGGCGATGAACTCCCACGATGTCGGACGCGACCGCGGGGGCGTCGAGGAGGCGCTGCGAGGCGTGACCGCCACCACGCTCGTGCTCGGGATCGACAGCGACCGCCTCTTTCCGGTCGAGGGACAGCATCGCATCGCGCGCAGCATCCGCCGCACCCTCGACGGGGACGAGGCGGTCGTGCTGACCAGCGACTTCGGACACGACGGCTTCCTCATCGAGACGAATGCCGTCGGCGCGCAACTGCGCCGTCTGCTCGCGACCTAGCCGACCACGAGGTTCCAGGGCAGCGATCCGGTCTCCAGCCGCAGCCCGTCCCACTCGAACACGGTGCCCGCCGGTGTCTCCTGGACGCTCGTGGTGAAGCTCCGCGCGGTGCCGGCCGCGGCGAGCGCCGCGTCGACGCTGCGCACCCCGCAGAGACCGTGCAGTGTCATCCAGGTGGGCGGGACGAGCGTCCACTCCCCCGCCGCATGCCGCGACAGGGCGTCCTCAGGACTGATCCACAGCGCGTCGACGACCTCGTCGGCCGAGAGGTCGAGCGCAGCCTCAGGCGCCCTGGCCAGGAAGAACCAGGTGCGGATGCGCACGGGGGCCTGCACCGGCGGCTGCCACAGCGACAGGACGACCGGATCTGCGATGACGAGGCCGACCTCCTCCCGCGTCTCGCGCACGGCCGCTCGTCGCGCACCGTCCTGCTCGTCCTCGGCGTCGCGGCGATCGTCTCTCTCCACCTTGCCTCCGGGAAAGACCCATGCACCGGCGAACGATCCGCGATCGGGTCGCCGCATCAGCAGAACTTCGATGCCGCCGGTCGCCGGGCGCAGCAGCACGGCCGTGCCGGCGACGGGGATGTCATCGGGCTCGTTCACGCGCTCACTCTACGGGGCCGACCACCGAACGGCGGATGCGCGCCATCGCAGACTCAGACGGTGGCGGGAACCCGGGTGCGGGCCTCGACGCGATACGACAGGAGCGCGATCACCAGGCCGGCGAGAGCGAGCGCCGCCCCGGTCCACGACGGGGCGGTGAAGCCCCACCCTGCGGCGATCACCGCGCCGCCGAGGAACGCGCCGAGGCTGTTGCCGATGTTGAGCGCGGAGTGGTTCATGGCGGCGGCGATCGACTGGTTGTCGCCCGCGACATCCATCAACCGCGTCTGGATCGTCGGGCTGAGCACCGACGACACGAAGCCCACGACGAGCACGAGCAGCGCGAGCGTGACGATCCAGAACGCGAGCACCGCCAGCAGCGCGAACACCACGGCCATCGCCACGAGCCCGAACAGCAGAGTGCGCCGCAGGTCGATGTCGGCGAGATGACCGCCGACGAGGTTTCCCGCGGTCATCCCGAGGCCCATCAGCACGAGCACGATCGGCACGACCCACTCCGGGGACCCGGCGACGTCGGTCACCAGTGGGGCGATGTAGCTGTAGACCGCGAAGAAGCCGCCGAAGCCGATGGCTCCCACCCCGAGCGTGAACCAGACCTGCGGGATGCGGAAGACGCCGAGCTCCTCGCGCATCGTGCGTCCGGGCGACCCGGGGTGCTTCGGCACGAACAGGATGATGCAGGCCGTCGCGAGCGCGAACACCAGGGCGACCACCGCGAACGCGACCCGCCACCCCCACAGCTGACCCAGGAAGGTGCCCAGCGGCACGCCGACCACGTTCGCGACGGTGAGTCCGGTGAGGATGAACGCGACGCCCTTCGCGCGATTGCCCGGACCCATGACGTCGGCGGCCACGAGCGCGCCGATGCCGAAGTACGCCCCGTGCGGAAGCCCTGCGAGGAAGCGGGAGGCGCCGACGAGCTCGAACGTCGGCAGGAACACCGTCAGGGCGTTGAACACGGTGAGTGCGAGTGCGAGGCCGATCATCACGCGGTGCCGCGGGAAGCGTGCGACGAAGCCCGCGATGGTCGGTGCTCCCACGACGACGCCCAATGCGTACAGCGAGATCAGCCAGCCGGCCTGGCTCAGCGCGTCCTCCGGGCT
>Ga0308161_1001317_pt1 | contig 30630 bp, 27 predicted proteins | sample PhyFR2_FD_201034 | JGI IMG/M metagenome (GOLD analysis project Ga0308161, IMG submission 201034) | Phyllosphere microbial communities from UC Gill Tract Community Farm, Albany, California, United States - DLSLF.R2 | ecosystem: Host-associated > Plants > Phyllosphere > Unclassified | place: USA...
GATCGACATCCCGGCCACGATCGCGAGCACGTCACGGCTGACGGCGGCGCCGCCCGCGCGACCGGCCTCGATCAGCATGCGGGCGAAACGCGGGTCGATGGGGATGCGCGAGATGTCGCGGCCGATGCGGGTGAGGCGGGGGGAGTCCCCGCCGCCGTCGACGGCGCCGAGCTCGGTGAGCAGGTCGACGGCCGCCTTCACGCCCCGGGAATCGGGAGGGGTGAGGAAGGGGAAGGCGGTGATGTCGCCGAAGCCGAGCGACAGCATCTGCAGGATGACCGAGGCGAGGGAGGTGCGCAGGATCTCGGGCTCGGTGAACTCCGCCCTCCTGTCGAAGTCCTCTTCGCTGTAGAGACGGATCGCGATGCCGTCGCTCGTGCGGCCCGCACGGCCAGAGCGCTGGTTCGCCGAGGCCTGGGAGATCGCCTCGATCGGCAGGCGCTGCACCTTCGATCGGCTGCTGTAGCGCGAGATGCGCGCGGTGCCGGTGTCGATCACGTAGCGGATGCCCGGCACGGTCAGGCTGGTCTCGGCGACGTTCGTGGCGAGCACGACGCGTCTGCGCACGCCGGCCACCCGGCTCTTCTCGAACACCCGGTGCTGCTCGGCGGCCGACAGGCGCCCGTACAGCGGCAGGACCTCGGTGGGGGAGCGGTCCTTCGCGTAGGCGCCGCGCACGGCATCCGCGGCGTCGCGGATCTCCGCCTCGCCGGGCAGGAACACGAGCACGTCGCCCGGCTCCTCGCGATCGAGCTCGCGCAGCGCCGCGACGATCGCGGTCACCTCGTCGGCCTCCTCCGCGGAGCCGGTCTCGCCGGTCTCCTCGTTCTCGTCGGTCTGGGCGCGGTAGCGGATCTCCACCGGGAAGGTGCGACCGGACACCTCGATGATCGGGGCGGGCTCGCCGGCGGCGGTGGCGAAGTGCCGGGCGAAGCTCTCGGGATCGATCGTCGCCGAGGTGATGATCACCTTGAGGTCGGGGCGCTCGGGCAGGATGCGCACCAGGTAGCCCAGCAGGAAGTCGACGTTGAGCGAGCGCTCGTGCGCCTCGTCGATGATGATCGTGTCGTAGCGGCGCAGCAGTCGGTCGCGGTGGATCTCGTTGAGCAGGATGCCGTCGGTCATCAGGGCGATGCGCGTCTCGTCGGACACCTTGTCGGTGAAGCGCACCTTGTACCCGACGACGCCGCCCAGCTCCACCTGCAGCTCTTCGGCGACGCGCTCGGCGATCGTGCGGGCGGCGAGGCGGCGGGGCTGCGTGTGGGCGATGCGCTCACGGCCGAGGTCGAGGCAGATCTTCGGCAGCTGCGTGGTCTTGCCGGATCCCGTCGCGCCCGCCACGATCACGACCTGATTGTCGCGGATGGCGTCGGCGATCTCGTCCCGCGCGGCGCTGACGGGCAGCTCGGGAGGATAGAAGATGACGGGGGAGGACATAGAACTCCCATCGTACGATTCATCCGTGAGCACTGCGTCGTCGTCCCTCCCCGCCACCCGGTGGTTCCGCGAGTTCGGTCGGTCGCCCCGCATCCTGGGTCTCGACATCGCGCGGGGTCTGGCGATCCTCGGGATGGCCGGCGCGCACATCGGCGAGACCCCGTCCTTCGATCCGATGGATCCGTCCACCTGGACCGATCTCGTGCACGGCCGCTCCTCGATCCTGTTCGCCGTGCTGGCGGGCATCTCGATCGCCCTGATGACCGGGCGCCGCACGCCTCCCGCACCGGCGCAGCTGCCCACGATCCGCCTGCAGCTGGTGGGGCGCGGCGCCGTGATCTTCCTGATCGGTCTGGCGCTGGAGATGCTGAACACCCCGATCGCCGTCATCCTCACCCTCTACGGCCTGCTCTACGTCGCCGTCATCCCGTTCCTGCGGTGGCCGCCGTGGAAGCTGCTGACGGCGGCCGGCGTCCTCGCGCTCGCGGCGCCGTCGCTGCTGGCGCTGCTGGCGGCCCTCACCCTGCACCCGTATGGGGCGGGGGTGAGCCTGGTGCTGTACGGCTCGTATCCGATCACCGCCTGGCTCGCCTTCGTGCTGGCCGGCATGGCGCTCGGCCGCCTGCAGGTCGACAGGCTCGAGACCGCGGCGATCGCCCTCGCCGTCGGGCTCGGTCTCATGGCGGTCGGATACGGGCTGGGTCTCGTCGGCGCGGTCGCGGGGCTGGGTGCCTCGTCGTACGACGGCGGCGGCGCGTCGGCGTCGGGCTGGAGCACCTACCCGGAGGCTCTCGCCGCCGCAGATCCGCTGCGTGCGGTGCTCTCGGCGATCTTCGCCGTCGACCCGCATTCGGGAGGGACCGCCGAGATCGTGGGATCCGGAGGCTTCGCGCTGTGCGTCGTCGCCGCGTGCCTCCTGCTGAGCGGCCCGCTGCGCGGGGTGCTGCTCCCGCTGGGCGCCCTCGGATCCATGCCGCTGTCGGCATACACTCTGCACGTCGTCTCGGTCGCTCTCATCGGCGGACCGGGGGGCTTCTTCGCGAGCAACGCGTTCTGGGGTGCCACGGCCATCTGCCTGCTGCTGATCTCGACCGTGTGGTCGATCCTCTGGGGTCGCGGTCCCCTGGAGAGGCTGGTCGGACGTGCCGCGATGAAGATGGCCGCGATCCCGAGCGGACCCGCCGCGACAGGCCCTGCACAGGCCACGGGTCGTAGGCTGGAATCATGACGATTCCTGCACTCGAACTCAACGACGGACACTCCATCCCCCAGCTCGGGTACGGGGTGTTCAAGGTCCCGGCCGACGAGACCGAGCGTGCCGTGAGCCAGGCGCTCGAGATCGGCTATCGGCACATCGACACCGCCGCCATCTACGGCAACGAGGAGGGCGTCGGCGCCGCGATCGCCGCCTCCGGTCTCGCGCGTGACGAGCTGTTCATCACCACCAAGCTCTGGAACGACCGTCACCACGGCGAGGAGCCGCGCGCGGCGATCGGCGAGAGCCTCGACAAGCTCGGTCTCGACGCCGTCGACCTCTACCTCGTGCACTGGCCCACGCCTGAGAAGGACGACTACGTGCACGCCTTCGCGAAGCTGGTCGAGCTGCGCGAGGCCGGCCTGACGCGCAGCATCGGCGTCTCGAACTTCCTGGTCCCGCACCTCGAGCGCGTCGTGGCCGAGACCGGTGTGACCCCGGCGGTCAACCAGATCGAACTGCACCCGGCCCACCAGCAGCGCGACATCGTGGACTGGGCGACCGCGCACGGCATCCGCATCGAGTCCTGGGGTCCGCTCGGACAGGGCAAGTACGACCTGTTCGGCACTCCGGCCATCGCCGATGCCGCCTCGGCGCACGGCGTGACGCCCGCCCAGGCGGTGCTGCGCTGGCACCTGCAGAAGGGGTTCATCGTGTTCCCCAAGTCGGTGCGCGAGGAGCGGCTGCGCGAGAACCTCGATGTCTTCGGATTCGAGCTCACCGAGGCCGAGATCGCGGCCATCGACGCGCTCGACCCGCTCGACGGATCGGGTCGCGTCGGCTCGCACCCGAACGACGTCAACTGAGGCCAGGTGCCCTGACCCGGTTCGGACGGAGACGTCCCGTATCGACAGATGACGCCCCGTGTCGCCGCTCGCGACACGGGGCGTCGTCGTGAGTAGCGTCGTCGGCATGACTGCTCCCTACCGCGTCGTCGCCGTCTCCGGCTCCCTGCACGAGCCCAGCAAGACCACGGCGCTCATCCGTGCCATCGCCGATGCCGTCGCCGAGCGCGCGGAGGTCGAGATCGAGATCGTCGAACTCACCGACATCGGACCCTCGCTCGCGGGTGCACTGCGCCGCGATCAGCTGCCCGCCGAGGTCGAGGAGAAGCTCGTCGCGATCGAGACGAGCGACCTTCTGATCGTCGGGAGCCCCGTCTACCGGGCCTCGTTCACCGGTCTCTTCAAGCACCTGTTCGACTTCGTCGGCCAGTACGAGCTCGTCGGCAAGCCGGTGCTGCTCGCCGCGACCGGCGGCGGCGAGCGTCACGCGCTCATCATCGAGCACCAGCTGCGACCGCTGTTCGCGTTCTTCCAGGCGCTCACGCTGCCGGTGGGCGTGTACGCCAGCAACACCGACTTCGACGGCTACGTGATCGCGTCGGAGGTGCTGCGGGCGAGGATCGCGCTCGCGGCCGAGCGCGCCCTGCCGCTCGTCGGCTACGCGGCATCGCGTCCCGCGGAGCAGCTCCTCGTCTCCTGAGCAGTTCGTCTCCGCCTCGTCGTCGGCGCGGCGGCGTAGCGTGAGAGCATGACCAACCGGCTCGCCGACACGCTCAGCCCCTATCTCCGCGCTCATGCCGACAATCCGGTCGACTGGTATCCGTGGGGGCCCGAGGCGTTCGCCGAGGCGCAGAGCCGCGACGTGCCCCTGATGATCTCGATCGGGTATTCGACGTGCCACTGGTGCCATGTCATGGCGCGGGAGTCGTTCGCGGATCCCGAGACGGCCGCGCTCATCGACCGCGATTTCGTCGCGGTGAAGGTCGATCGCGAGGAGCATCCCGAGGTCGACAGCGCCTACATGGCCGCCGCGTCGGCGTTCACGCAGAATCTCGGCTGGCCGCTCACGGTCTTCACCACACCCCGGGGGCGCGCGTTCTACGCCGGCACCTACTGGCCGCCCGAGGCGCGGCAGCGGATGCCCGCGTTCCGAGACGTCCTCGCGGCCGTGCACGAGGCCTGGACCGTCCGCCGCGGGCAGGCGGAGGAGTCCGCGGATGCCGTGGCCGACGCGCTGGCGAGGGCGGCGACCTCGACGCCCTCCGATCTGCCGGATGCCGCGGCGATCGCCGCCGCGGCCGGGGCGATCGCCGCGCGCGAGGATCCGCAGTTCGCCGGGTTCGGCGGCGCACCCAAGTTCCCGGTGGCGACGACGCTGGGGCTGCTGCAGGCCCCGCTGGTGCGCCGGGAGGCCGCGGATGCCGCGGCGGCGGCCGAACGGGCGCTCGCGGCGATGGCGGCATCCGACCTGCGAGACGCCGACGGCGGGTTCTTCCGCTACGCCACACAGCGCGACTGGACGGTGCCGCACTACGAGCGGATGCTGACCGACAACGCGCAGCTGCTCCTCGTGGCTCTCGACGCGGACGATGAGCCGACGGTCCGCGGCCTGGCGGGGTTCCTGCTCGACACGCTGCGCCTCGACGGGGGAGGGTTCGGCGCCGCGCAGGACTCGGAGTCGTGGATCGACGGCGCGCGCAGTGAGGGCGGCTACTACCTGCGGCCGGTGTCGGCGCGGGCGGGGCTGGAGCCGCCGTCGGTCGACGGCAAGGTGATCACGGGCTGGAACGGCCTGGCGATCGCCGCGCTCGCCGCGGCGGGGGCGGTGCATGCCGAGCCGTCGTGGGTGCGCGCGGCGCAGGAGGCCGCCGAGTACGTGCTGCGGGTCAACACGGACTCCGCCGGGAGGCTCGTGCGCGCCTCGCTCGGCGGGGTCGCGTCCGATGCGGTGGCGACGACCGCCGATGTCGCGCTGCTCGCCGAGGGGCTGTTCGCCCTCGCGCTCGCGACGGGTCAGGCGGCGTGGGCCGTCTTCGCACGCGACCTGCTCGACACCGCCATCGAGGGCCTGGACGGCGATCCGCTGCTCGCCGCGCACGGCATCGCCGCCGCGCCGGATCAGACCGACGGCGATCTGCCGTCGGGTACGGCCGCCGTTGCCCAGGCCGCGCTCACCGCCTGGCGTCTGGGAGCGGGGGAGCGGTATCGGGAGGCAGCCGCCGAGCGGGCGCGCGAGCACGCGGCATCCGCTCTCGCCCAGCCTTTCGCGCACGGCAGCCTGCTGCGGGTCGCGGCCGGGCTCGTCGATGCTCCCCGCCAGCTGGTCGTGGTGACGCCGTCACCCTCCGGGGCGCTCGCCGCCGCTGCGCGCCGCAGCGATGCCGACGTGATCTCGATCGTCACGCCCAGCCAGGCCGAGGCGTTCGCGGATGCCGGGTTCACGCTGTTCGAGGGCAAGGGCGCACCCGCCGAGGCGAATGCCGCCGAGCGGGCGTTCGACTGCCGAGGGTTCGTCTGCCGGCTGCCGGTGAGCGATCCCGGCGAGATCTCCCGTGCGAGATGATCGGCGGCGGGTCCTGCCCGCTCAGCCGGCGTTGCGCGGATGCCGGCGCGCGGTGCGCTCGTTGCCGCGGCGGTAGTCGCCGGTGATCCGCGCCATCAGCAACTGCGCATCAGGGCCTGCAGGCTGCGCATCGGTGCCTGCGACCTGAGCGAGGAAGTCGCGCGCCCGCGCGCCGCGAAGCACTGTCGCGGTCGTCCCGTGGTGTTGGATGACGACGTCGTCGCCGCGCACGGTGAACTCGAAACCGGAGGGGCTGCCCATGCTGCGATCGTAGACCTCGGGTCAGATCCAGCCCGGCATCCAGTTGTGCAGCAGCCAGAACTCGTACGGCACGCTCATGCCGGTCCAGACGGGGTAGAAGAACGCGGAGACCAGCACCACGACGACGAGGAAGATCAGCACCGTCCGTTCGCCCGCCTGACGTCGGTGCAGCGGGTCCTCGCGGCGTCCGGCGAGGTGACGCAGCACGACGGCGAGCGCGATCGCGAGGAAGGGTGCCATCGCCACCGTGTAGAACTGGAAGATCGTGCGCTCGGGGAACAGCAGCCACGGGATGTACGTGGCGGCGAGGCCGACGAGCGCGAAGGTGAAGGCCGGTCCGACGGGGCGACGGGAGATCCAGCCGCGGACCATCCGGTAGATGAGGTAGACGGCGGCGGCGACACCGGCGTACCAGATGAGCGGATTCGGGATCGTCGAGATCACGGCGATGCAGTGGTCGACGCCGCACGGGCCGGGGTCGCTGCCCACCCAGACCGCCGTCGGGCGCAGCAGGAACGGCCACTCCCACGCAGGACTGGCGTACGGATGCCCCTTCACGAGTCCGACATGGAAGTTCAGGATCGCCTCGTGGTAGTTCCACAGGGCGATCAGCGGGTTCGGGTCGCTCTGGCGGGCGTAGCCGCCGGAGGTCACCAGCCACCCGGTCCAGCTGGCGAGGTAGACCGCGAAGGCCGGGACGACCAGCAGCACGAACGACACGGGCCCCTGGCGGAAGGCGGCGGAGGTGGGCCACAGCACCACGCCGGCGCGTCGGCGGGCGAGGGCATCGGTCACCACGACGTAGAGTCCGAATGCGGCGAGGGCGTACAGGCCCGACCACTTCACGGCGCACGCGGCGCCGAGCGCGACGCCGGCGGCGAGCAGCCACGGCCGCCGCCACAGCACCCGGCCCCACATCGGGTCGGGGGCGTCGGGGTCGGCGCGTTCGAGCACCGGGATGACCCGGTCGCGGTCGATGAGGATGAAGAGCGCCCCGAGCATCAGGAAGAACGTGAGCGGACCGTCGAGCAGCGCGGTGCGGCTCATCACGATGCTGAGGCCGTCGATCGCGAGCAGCGTCCCGGCGACGGTCGCCACGACGATCGAGCCGGTCAGACGGCGCGCGACCAGGTACACGAGCAGCACCGTGGCGGTGCCGAGCAGGGCGGTCGCGATGCGCCAGCCGACGGTGTTGTCCGGTCCGCCGACGGCCATCCCCAGGGCGATCAGCCATTTTCCCAGCGGCGGATGCACGATGAACGACCCCGCCTCCGACAGCGGAAGCTGCTGCAGGGTGATGAAGGCCTCGTTCGCGTCCTTGCCCCACGTGCCCTCGTAGCCCAGGGTCCACAGCGACCAGGCGTCCTTGACGTAGTACGTCTCGTCGAACGCGAGCTGGTGCGGATGCCCGAGGTTCACCAGACGCAGCACGGCGGCGAGCGCCGTCACGACCAGCGGTGCGAACCAGCGCAGCATCCGCCCCCAGTCCGGGTCGTCCAGGAGGCGGTCGCGCAGCCGTCCGTAGCGCGTCAGCCGTTCCTCGGGCGGAGGCATCAGCGGTACGGGCGTGGTCACCGCTCCAGCCTAGACAACCCGGCCACGGCGTCCGCCTAAGCTGGGCGGGTGATCATCCTCGCCGCGACCCCGATCGGAAACCTCGGGGATGCGTCACGTCGCCTCGTCGAGGTGCTGGAGAACGCCGAGGTCGTCGTCGCCGAAGACACCCGCACCACCGGGCGACTGCTGCAGGCCCTGCAGATCGCGAACCGGCCGCGGCTGATCGCCCTGCACGATCACAATGAGAAGCAGAAGGCGGCCGAGCTCGCGACGCTCGCGATCGAGACCGACGTCGTCGTCGTCAGCGACGCCGGGATGCCGGCGATCAGCGATCCCGGCTACGGACTGGTCGCCGCGGCCGTGGCGCTGGGCGTGACCGTGACCGCCATCCCCGGTCCCAGCGCGGTGCTGATGGCGCTGTCGATCTCGGGGCTGCCGACCGACCGGTTCGCGTTCGAGGGGTTCCTGCCGCGCAAGCCGCGGGAGCGGCGCTCGGCGCTGCGCGCGCTCGCCGCCGAGCCCCGCACCATGGTCTTCTTCGAGTCGCCGGCGCGGCTGGCGTCGTCGCTCGCCGACATGGGTGCGGCCTTCGGCGACGACCGGCGCATCGCGGTGTGCCGCGAGCTCACGAAGTTCTACGAGGAGGTGCGCCGCGGCACCTCCGCCGAACTGGTGGAGTGGGCGACGGCGGGGGTCAAGGGCGAGATCGTGGTCGTCGTCGAGGGGGCGCCCCGCCGGGAGGCCTCGGCGGATGACGCGCTCGCGCAGGTGCAACGGCTCGTGTCCTCCGGCATCCGTCTGAAGGATGCCTGTGCCGAGGTCGCCGCGGCCACCGGTCTCTCGTCGCGCGACCTGTACCAGGCCGCGCTCGCCGCCCGCAGCTGATGAGCGCGGGGGCCGATGCCGAGATCGCGGCGGCGTACGACGCGCGCGCGGCCGAATACGTCGCGCTCGCGGGGTCGATCGCGCAGCTGGATGCGCGGGATGCGGCGGTCATCGCGGCCTGGCGCGACAGCACCGCGGGCGTGCTGCTGGATGCAGGATGCGGGCCCGGTCAGTGGACGGAACTGCTGGGCCGAGGGGAGCGCGAGGCATGGGGGATCGATCTGTCGCCCGCGTTCGTCGCGAGCGCGCGGCGCCGGCGCCCCGGCATCCGCTTCGATGTCGGCTCCTTCCGCGACCTGCCTCCGGACGACCGGTCGGTCGGCGGCATCCTCGCCTGGTACTCGCTGATCCACGTTCCCCCTGCAGAGCTGCCCGAGGTCCTCGCGGAGTTCGCGCGGGTGCTGGTTCCCGGGGGCAGCCTGCTGATCGGCTTCTTCGACGGCGAGCCGCGAGAGAGCTTCGCGCATGCGATCGCTCCGGCGTACTTCTGGTCGGCCGACGCGCTCGCCGCGGTGCTGGCCGAGACGGGGTTCGAGGTCGTGTCGTCGGAGAGCCGCGGGCGCGAGCCCGGCGAGGTCAGCACTCGGCCGCACGGGTCGCTCATCGCGCGCTCGACACCCGGGTAGCCTTGCTGCACACCCACCCGGAGGAGGAGCGAGCGTGAGCAGGAAGGCGACCGTCTACGACGTCGCGGAGCGCGCCGGCGTGTCGATCGCGACGGTGTCGCGCGTGCTCCGGCAGCCGGACGCCGTGCGTCCCGCGACGCGTGAGCGCGTGCTCGACACGGTCTCCGAGCTCGGGTACGTGCCCAGCGGCAGCGCGCGCGGGCTCGCGGAGCGCCGCACCGGTGTGCTGGGACTGTACTTCCCGGGGTTCGACGCCTCGGAGGACGCCCCGGCGCTCGACGTGCTCGCCGAGGGGCAGCCGACCCGGCCGTCGTTCACGGTCGAACAGCGCACCGCTGATGCCGGCGTCCCGCAGCCGACCATGCTGTTCCTCGACGAGGTGCTGCGCGGTGCCGAGCTGGAGGCCTGGAAGCAGGGCTTCGTGCTCATGATCGGCGTCGGTCGCGACGATCCCGGCCGGGAGACGGTGCGCGACATCGCCGGTCGGGTCGACGGGCTGATGGTGCTGGCCCGGAGCGTGCCCGACGATGTGCTCGCCCGACTCGCCCGGCGGAGCCCGCGCGCGGCGACAGCTACGACCACGTCACGGTGGACAACGCCAAGGCCATGGCCGAGCTGACCCGCCTGGTTCTCGCGCAGGCCGACCCCGGGGGGATCGCCTACCTCGGGGGACCCGCGGATTCTCCTGACGGTGCACAGCGGTGGGACGGCTTCGCCGCCGCCGTCGCCGAGGCGGGGCTCGCGCTCGATGACGTCACCGTGCTGCGCGGTGACTTCACGCGCGCGTCGGGTCATGCGGCGGCGCAGACGCTGATCGTCGGCGGAGCGCCCGCGGTGCTCGTGGCCGCCAACGACCAGATGGCGCTCGGCGCCATCGACGCGTTCCGCTCGGCGGGCATCCGGGTTCCCGAGGATGTGCGGGTCACCGGTTTCGACGGCATCGAGGCCGCGGCGCTGTCGCGTCCGGCGCTGACCACCGTGCGGCAGCCGATGATCGACCTCGGTCGTGCCGCCGTGCAGCTGCTCTCCCGCCGCCTCGAACAGCCGGACGCCGAACCGATGACCGTGCGCCTGCCGTTGCAGATCATCGTCCGCGAGAGCTCGCAGCGCCCGTGACCGACTGACGGCAGCGACGGCGATCCCGGCCGCGGCCGCTCAGGCGCGGTCGTGCAGCGTGATGCGGTAGCCGTCGGGGTCGGCGAACGTGAACGTGCGCCCGAACGGGCCGTCGATCGGTGCGGCGACGATCGTGTGGCCGTCGGCGACCAGCGCGTCGTGGATCTCCTGCACGTCGGTGGCATGGAGCCAGATCGCGGCGCCGATGCCCGGCTGGTCGACGGCGTCGAGGTCGGTGCCGGGGGCGATGTCGCGCAGGGCGAAGGCGATGGGGGTCGTCGTGAAGACCACGGCGTGCGGGGGGCCTGCCGGTGAGCGGACGAGACCGAGGTACTTCTCGTAGAAGGCCTGGGAGGCGGTGAGGTCGCGGGTCTGAAGGGAGACGAAGTCGGGGCCGGTGACGGGCATGGGGTGCTCTTCTCTTGTTCGTGTCAGTTATCTGACATGAGTCAGCATATGTCAGAATACTGACATGAGTCAAGACGGCAGCGGCATCGACCTCGACACTTCGCTCGGGTATCTGCTCAAGGAGGCGTCGAGCGCCCTCCGCGCGGCCATGGAGGAGGTGCTGCGTCCGCTCGGGATGACGATCACGCACTACTCCTGCCTCGAGCTGCTCGCCCAGCGCCCCGGCCTCTCGAACTCCGAGCTCGCCCGTGGGGCCTTCGTCACACGGCAGTCCATGAACGTCCTGCTCCAGGCGCTCGAGCGCGACGGCCTCGTCTCGCGCCCTGCCGCTCCTCCGGTCGGCAAGGCGCTTCCGGCCCGCCTCACCCCGCGCGGGCGGGAGGGTCTCGCCGCCGCCACGGCGGCGGTCCGCTCCGTCGAGATCCGCATGCTCGCGGGCATGACGGAGGCGGATCAGTCCGCGGCGTTCCGTGCGCTGCAGAGTATGACCAGGTCTCTGCGCAGCCCCACTCATTGAGCCTGCGCAGCCCCACTCGCTGAGTCTGCGCAGCCCCACCCGCTGAATCGCTCCCTCGTCGAGAGGGGTTGCGCGGCGTAAATGTATGCGCTTACAATTGCCGGAACGGCTTCGGCCGTGGGGTGCCCCGACCCGTGGGATCCCTTCATGACACAGACGACATGAGGTGGCAGTGTGGCGAAGACGCACATGCTCCGGCGCTGGCGGAGAGCGGCGATCGTGGGACTGGCGGCAGCGGCCGTGGTCCTCAGCGGTTGCAGCATCCAGATCAGTTCGCAGCCCGATCCATCGATCGGCGACGACACGATGCTCATCAATGCGGACAAGGGGAACCCGTTCTTCACGCGGAACTTCAATCCCTACCTGACGAACACCCGTACTGCGTCGAGGTGGATCTATGAACCGCTGATCCTGGTGAACCCGCTCGACAACACGCTCAACCCGTGGCTGGCCGAGTCCTGGTCGCAGCCCGATGCGCGCACGGTCGTCATGACGATCCGCGACGGCGTGGAATGGAGCGACGGCGAAGAGCTGACCCCCGATGATGTCGCCTTCACGTTCCAGCTGCTTAAGGACAACCCCGCCCTCGACATCAAGGGCGCGTGGCAGCACCTCGAGAGCGTCGAGGTCGACGGCGACGACGTCATCATGCACCTGCAGACCGACGATGCCCCGTCACTGTCGATCCTCGGTCTGACGATGATCGTCCCCGAGCACATCTGGAGCGATGTCAAGGACCCCGGCACGTTCCGCAACGAGAACCCGGTCGGCACCGGCCCCTTCGTGCTGGGCAACTACAACGACCAGCAGTACTCGATGGACAAGAACCCCGACTACTGGCAGGCCGACAAGATCGAGATCGAGCACATCATCCTGCCCGGCACCAACACCCAGCTCGACACGGTGACGCGCGGCTACGACTGGTCGTACTCGTTCATCTCCGACGTCGAGGGCACCTGGGGCGCGGCGAGCGAGCACAACACCTGGTGGTTCCCGCCGGGCGGCGTGATCGCCCTGATGCCGAACCTCGAGGTCGCGCCGTTCGACGACGTGAACGTGCGTCGCGGCATCGCGCTCTCGCTCGATCGTGAGGAGATCGCCGAGACCGCCTCCGAGGGGTACATGCAGCCCGCCGGCCAGACCGGACTCATCCTGCCCAACCAGGAGGAGTACCTGGATCCCTCGATCCCCGATCAGGGAATGATCACGCAGGACAGGGATGCCGCGCTCGCGGCCTTCGCGGAGTCCGGATACACGCTCGACGGAGACCGCCTCGTCGGCCCCGACGGCGCGCAGCTCGAGTTCGCGCTCACGACCGCCAACGGCTATTCGGACTGGACGCGTGCCGCGCAGACCGTGCAGCGCCAGCTCGCCGACGTCGGCGTGAAGGTCACTCTCAAGCTGCCGCAGCCCGCGGGATATCAGAGTGCGATCAGCAACGGCGACTTCGAGATGGCGATCGGAGGCATGGGCAACGGCGACATCTACCAGGCGTACAACAACCTGCTCTCGAGTCAGTTCTATGTCCCCTCCGGCGAGGCCACCGCGAACAACTTCGAGCGGTACCGGTCCGACGAGGTCGACGCGCTGCTCGCGGAGTACCGCGAGACGGTCGACCCCGCACGGCAGACCGAGATCACGCATGAGCTGCAGAAGATCGTCTACGACGAGATGCCGGTGATCGGGCTCTACTACGGCGGTATCTGGGGTCTCTTCAACGACGCCAAGTTCACCGGGTGGCCCTCGGCGGACGACCCGTACATGATCCCGCAGAACTACGACTCGGCGCCGCTGCTGATCTTCACCAGGCTCGAGCGCGTGAAGGGAGACGACCAGTGAAGTACGTCCTGCAGAAGGTCGGCCTCTTCGCTCTCACGCTGTGGGCCGCGATCACGCTGAACTTCTTCCTCCCGCGGATGATGCCGGGTTCCCCGGCGGATGCCGCGATCGCCAAGCTGGCGCAGAACGGACCGGTGTCCGATGCGACCCGCGCCGCCATCGAGGCGCAGCTGGGCGTGCCGACCGGTTCGCTGTGGGATCAGTACGTCTCCTACCTCGGACAGGTCGCCCGCCTCGACTTCGGCGTCTCGTACACGTTCTATCCGCAGACCGTGTCGAGCATGGTGTCGACCGCGCTGCCGTACACGATCGGCCTGGTCGGCATCGTCACGGTCCTCGCCTTCGTGATCGGCACGTTGATCGGCGTCGCCGCCGCGTGGCGCCGCGGCACCTGGCTCGACTCGCTGCCGACGCTGACGGGCTCGTTCCTCAGCACCTTCCCGTACTTCTGGACCGCGCTGCTGCTGCTGTTCTTCCTCGGGTATGTGCTGCACTGGTTCCCGACGACCGGCGCGTACGCCGCGACCACGGCACCGGGCTTCACCGGCGACTTCATCGCCGACCTGGCCCGCCATGCGGTGCTGCCGGCGCTGACGATCCTGCTGACCTCCCTCGGCGGCTGGATCATCGGCATGCGCAACGCCATGATCAACACGCTGGGTGAGGACTACGTCACCTTCGCCGAGGCGAACGGTCTGCACGGCCGCACGATCGCCATCCGCTACGCCGCCCGCAACGCGATCCTGCCGAACCTCACCGGCTTCGGTCTCACCCTCGGCGGTGTGGTCGGCGGATCGATCCTCGTCGAGCAGGTCTTCCAGTACCCCGGTATCGGATATCTGCTCTTCAACGCCGTGATCGGGCAGGACTACCCGCTCATGCAGGCGCTCTTCCTGATGATCACCGTCAGCGTGCTCGTCGCCAACTTCCTCGTGGACATCCTCTACGGGGTACTCGACCCGAGGACTCGCCGATGACCTCCACCATGAACGTCAAGGTTCCCGCCGAGCGGATCGCGGCTCCCAGCCCGTGGCGCTCGTTCGCCCGCATGGTCGGCACGCTCTGGTCGAACGGCAAGGCCAGGCTCGGACTCATCATCCTCGGACTCTTCGTCGTGGTGGCGGTGTTCGCACCGCTGATCGCGCCGTACGGGGCCAAGGACAACTCGTTCGAGCGCAACGCCGACGCCTCGTGGGCCCACTGGCTCGGGACGACGGCCGCCGGGGAGGATGTGCTGAGCCAGCTGATCTTCGGATCGCAGATCAGCCTGCTCGTCGGCCTCGCCGCCGGCATCCTCTCGACGATCGTCGCCGTGCTGATCGGCCTCAGCTGGGGGTACATGCGCGGATTCCTGGGCGAGGTGATCGGCTTCATCGTCAACCTCTTCCTCGTGATCCCCGGTCTTCCCCTCATGATCGTGATCGCCGCCTACCTGCAGAACGGCGGCATCCTGATGATCATCGCGGTCATCGTCGTCACCGGATGGGCCTGGGGAGCGCGCGTGCTGCGCAGCCAGACCCAGTCGCTCCGCGGCAACGACTTCGTCACCTCGGCGCAGTTCTCGGGTGACAGCCGTGCACGCATCGTGTTCCGCGAGATCCTGCCGAACATGACCTCGATCATCGCCGGGACGCTCTTCGGAGCGGCGACGGCCGCGATCCTCGCGGAGGCCGGACTCGAGTTCCTCGGTCTCGGAGACTCCAGCATCGTCAGCTGGGGCACCATGCTCTACTGGGCGCAGAACTCCAACTCCCTGCTCACGGGGCAGTGGCTGCTGCTGTTCGCCCCCGGTCTGTGCATCGCCCTGCTCGCCCTGAGCCTGACACTGATCAACTTCGGCGTGGACGGCATCTCCAATCCGCGCCTGCGTGAAGGGAAGGGCCGATGAGCGCCATGGAAGACAGCGGCATCCTGCTCGACGTGCAGGATCTGTCGGTCGAGTACGCCTCGCCGGGCACGAAGCCGGTGACCGCGGTCGAGAGCGTCTCGTTCTCGCTGCGTCGCGGCGAGTTCGTCGGACTCGTCGGAGAGTCCGGGTCGGGAAAGTCGACCCTGGGCTTCGCGCTGACCCGTCTGCAGAAGCCTCCGGCGCGCATCAGCGGCGGCCGCATCCTGTTCGACGGTCGCGACATCCGCGAGCTGAACGCAGAGGAGCTGAGGCGTCAGCGTCAGGGCGGGTTCGCGATGGTGCTGCAGTCGGGCATGAACGCGCTGAACCCGGTGCGCACGGTCGGCAACCACTTCCGCGACATCTTCGCCGCCCACGGACACGTCGCCCAGAAGGATCGGGAGGCCAGGGCCGAGGAGCTGATCGGCAAGGTGGGTCTCGACCGCTCGGTGCTCGCGCGGTATCCGAGCGAGCTGTCCGGCGGAATGCGCCAGCGCACCTCGATCGCGCTCGCCCTCTCGCTGGAACCCCAGCTGATGGTGTTCGACGAACCCACCACGGCCCTCGACGTGTTGGTGCAGCACGCCGTCATGGACACGATCAAGGATCTGCAGCGGTCCGAGCACTTCACCGCGATCCTGATCAGCCACGACCTGGGCATCGTGCTCGAGGCCACCGATCGGGTCATGGTCATGCACGAGGGGCGGATCGTCGAGGACGCACCGAGCATCGACATCCTCACCCGGCCGCAGGACGAGTACACGCAGATGCTGCTCAGCCATTACGCCGACCCGAGGGCCGAGTCGATCTCGATCCCCGGTTTCGTCGACCTGGGCACGCGTCGTCGCGAGGGCCGCTCGCGCACCGACGTCACCGAGACGGTGCCGACGGTGTCGCAGCGGGACACGCGCCGTGCGGACGCCGCGATCGTCGTCGAGGGCGTGTCGAAGCGGTACCCCGCACCCCGCCGCGGCGAGAAGCCGGTGATAGCGGTCGACGACGTGTCGTTCCGGCTCGAGCCGGGTGAGGCGCTGGCCCTCGTCGGTGCGTCGGGCTCGGGCAAGTCGACGATCGCGAAGCTCATCACGGGCGTCGAGAAGCCCACCGACGGCACCGTGCGATTCGGTGACGTCGATGTCGCGACCCTCGGCAGGAAGGGACTCCGCGATCTCCGCAAGGACGTCCAGATGGTCTTCCAGGATCCGTATGCGGCACTCAACCCGCTGCACACCGTGGAATACGCGCTCAGTCGACCGATCCGCAACTACACGAGACTCCGCGGGCAGGAGGCACGGGATCGCGTGCTCGAGCTCCTCGAGACGGTGGGTCTGACGCCGGTCGAGCAGTTCGCGGCGAAGCTCCCGCACCAGCTCTCGGGCGGCCAGCGTCAGCGCGTGGTCATCGCGCGGGCGCTCGCCAGCGACCCGCAGGTGCTGATCGCCGACGAGCCCGTCTCGATGCTCGACGTGTCGCTGCGCGCGGGCGTGCTCGCCCTGCTCGAGGACCTGCGTGAGCGCTGGGGCATCAGCATGCTCTACATCACGCACGACCTCCTGAGCGCGCGCCTGGTCACCGAGAACATCCTGGTGCTCAACAGCGGTCGGGTCGTGGAACGCGGAGAGACCGCCCACGTGCTCCAGCATCCCGAAGACCCGTACACGGTCCAGCTGCTGGATGCCGTACCCAACCCGTCACGCATCCGATGACCCGTCACTGACCCATCACTGACCCGTCACACACCTCATCCCATACACACGAGAGGGGCGCACCTGTGCTCACATTCCCTGACGGCTTTCTCTGGGGTGCCGCGACCGCGGCCCATCAGGTGGAGGGGAACAACACGACCAGCAACTGGTGGGCGATGGAGCATGCTCCGGGGTCCTCGATGGTGGAGCCCTCGGGCGATGCCGCGGACCACTTCCACCGGTACCCGGAGGACATGCGGCTGCTCGCCGACGCCGGACTGAACTCCTACCGCTTCTCGGTGGAGTGGGCGCGCATCGAGCCCGAGCGCGGCTTCGTGTCGCGGGCGATGCTCGACCACTACCGGCGGATGATCGACACGGCGCGCGAGAACGGACTCGACCCGACGGTGACACTGATGCACTTCACGGTGCCGCAGTGGTTCCAGAAGGACGGATTCTGGCGCGCGGACGACGCGGTCGACCTCTTTTCGCGCTATGTCGAGACGGTGCTGCCGATCCTCGACGGCGTGACCTACGTGTGCACGATCAACGAGCCGAACATCGCGGCGATGCTCGCCGGGGGAGAGGATGCGGCCAACCTCGTCGCGTTCGGGCTGCCGAACCCCGACCTCGCGGTGGCCGACACCCTTCTCGACGCACACCACCGGGCATCCGAGATCCTGCACTCGGTGCCGGGCGTGCAGGCCGGCTGGACGATCGCGACGCAGGCCTTCCACTCCACCGGCGAGCCGGGGGCCGATGAGATGCTCGCCGAATACGGGGATCCGCGCGACCACTGGTATCTCGACCAGTCCGCGGGCGACGACTTCGTCGGCGTGCAGGCGTACACCCGCACGTTCATCGGACCCGAGGGCCCTCGCCCGGTCGCGGACGACGTCGAGACGACGCTCACCGGATGGGAGTTCTTCCCCGAGGCGCTCGAGCTGGGAGTGCGCAGCGCGTGGGAGCGCAGCGGAGGCGTGCCGGTGCTCGTGACCGAGAACGGCATCGCGACCGCCGACGACACACGCCGCATCGCATACACCCAGGGCGCGCTCGAGGGTCTGCACCGGGCGATCTCGGACGGCATCGAGGTCAAGGCGTATCAGCACTGGAGCGCGCTCGACAACTACGAGTGGGCGAGCGGATTCCGCCCGACCTTCGGGCTGATCGGCTTCGACCACGAGACGTTCGCACGCACGCCGAAGCCGTCGCTGGCATGGCTGGGAGAGGTCGCACGCCGCAACGGCCTCTGACGGGGTTACCCTCGGATCATGACCCCGCAGACCGTGACCGACGAGACGCGCACGCTGCGAGGGGACCGGCTGCGGTCGGCGGCCGCCGGGCTGAGCTCGGCGGTCGTCGCGGTCGGCCTGGCAGAGCTCGTCGCCGCGGTCGTGGAACCCAGTGCGAGTCCGTTCGCGGTGATCGGCGGCGGTCTGATCGATCTCGCGCCGAGCTGGGCGAAGGACGCCGCCATCGCCCTCTTCGGCACCGGTGACAAGCTCGCCCTGATCACCGGGATCGCGATCGTCCTCGCCGGGGTCGCCGCCCTCGCCGGCATCCTCGAGCGGCGTCGCGCGGGAGTGGGCGCCGCGGTCCTCGCCGCCCTCGGCGTGGTGGCGCTGGTCGCCGCGATGATCCGTCCTGGCGCCGGGCCGTTCGCCTGGCTTCCCGGGCTCGTCGCCGGAGCGGTCGCCGTGGTCGCCCTGCGGCTGCTCGTGCGACGGCTGAGTCCCGTGCCGTACCTCCGCCCCGATGCCGAGGAGCGCCGCCGGTTCCTGCTGTGGACGGTCGGGGTCGCCGCGACCGGCGTCGTGGCGCTGGTCGTCGGCAACGCCGCGCGGGGTGCGACCCGATCGATCGAGGCCGTGCGCACCGCTCTGCGCCTGCCTGCGCCGACCGCGCCGGCGCCCGCGGTCGCCGCGAGCGCCGAGCTCGGCGTGCCCGGTCTCGCGTCGGTGGTCACCTCGAACGCCGACTTCTACCGCATCGACACCGCGCTGATCGTTCCGCGTCTCGACCCCGCGGACTGGACGCTGCGCATCCACGGCATGGTCGAGCGCGAGGTGCGGATCACGTGGGACGAGCTCCTCGCACTCCCGATGCAGGAGTCCTACGTGACGCTCGCCTGCGTCTCGAACGAGGTCGGTGGAGACCTGATCGGCAACGCCCGGTGGCTCGGGCACCCCGTGCGCGAACTTCTCGCCAGGGCGGGGGTCGACGCCGACGCCGACATGGTGCTGTCGAGGTCGTCCGACGGATTCACCGCGTCGACCCCGATCGAGGCGCTGACCGATGACCGCGACGCGCTGCTGGCCGTCGCCATGAACGGCGAGCCGCTGCCGATCGAGCACGGATTCCCGGTGCGCATGGTGGTGCCGGGGCTCTACGGCTACGTGTCCGCGACGAAGTGGGTGACCGAGCTCGAGGTCACCCGGTTCGATCGAGCGACCGCGTACTGGACCGATCGCGGCTGGTCCGAGCGCGGGCCCGTCAAACTGCAGTCCCGCATCGACGTGCCCCGACCGGGGCAGCGGATCGACGCCGGCGACGCGGTCATCGCCGGCATGGCCTGGCAGCAGCACATCGGCATCGAGGGCGTCGAGGTGCGCATCGACGAAGGGCCCTGGCGACGTGCCGAGCTCTCGACCCCGATCTCGCCCGACACCTGGGTGCAGTGGCGCCTGCCGTGGGCGGCCGAGAGCGGCATGCACACCGTCGAGTGCCGGGCGCTGAGCGCCGACGGCGAGACCCAGACCTCGGAACCGGCGGGTGTCGTGCCCGACGGCGCGCAGGGGTGGCATCGCGTCCAGGTCTCGGTGGCGTGAGCGCCGTTCCCGACGGCGTAACGACCCCCGGCATCCCGCCTAGAATTGTCCCCATGCCCGCAGGCGACTCGTTCTACATCACCACGCCCATCTACTACCCCTCCGATGTCCCGCACATCGGCCACGGGTACACGTCGGTGGCGGTCGACGCGCTCGCGCGCTGGCACCGCCAGGGCGGCGACGACACGTGGATGCTCACGGGCACCGACGAGCACGGCCAGAAGATGCTGCGGGCGGCGGCGGCGAACAACGTCACCCCGCAGGAGTGGGTCGACAAGCTCGTCACCGAGTCGTGGTTCCCGCTGTTGGAGACCCTCGACGTCGCCAACGACGACTTCATCCGCACCACCCAGGAGCGCCACGAGACGAACGTGCAGACGTTCTTCCAGCGTCTCTACGACAACGGGTACATCTATGCGGGCGAGTACGAGGCGCTCTACTGCGTGGGCTGCGAGGAGTTCAAGCCCGAGTCCGAGATCGTCGACGGCACCGGTCCCTTCGAGGGGCTCAAGGTCTGCGCGATCCACTCCAAGCCCCTCGAGCTGCTGCAGGAGAAGAACTACTTCTTCAAGCTCAGCGAGTTCCAGGACCGTCTGCTGGAGCTGTACCGCACGCAGCCCGATTTCGTGCGCCCCGATTCGGCCCGCAACGAGGTCGTCTCCTTCGTGAGCCAGGGGCTCAAGGACCTCTCGATCTCGCGCTCGACGTTCGACTGGGGCATCCCGCTCCCGTGGGACGAGTCGCACGTCATCTACGTGTGGGTCGATGCGCTGCTCAACTACGCCACCGCCGTCGGGTACGGCGCCGACCAGGCGACGTTCGACCGTCGCTGGCCCGCCTACCACGTGGTCGGCAAGGACATCCTGCGATTCCACGCGGTGATCTGGCCCGCGCTGCTGATGGCGGCAGGGCTCGAGGTGCCCCGCGGCGTCTTCGCCCACGGCTGGCTGCTCGTGGGCGGCGAGAAGATGTCGAAGTCGAAGCTCACCGGCATCGCGCCGACCGAGATCACCGACGTCTTCGGCTCCGACGCGTACCGCTACTACTTCCTGTCGGCGATCGCCTTCGGTCAGGACGGCTCGTTCTCGTGGGAGGACCTGTCGGCGCGCTACCAGTCCGAGCTCGCCAACGGCTTCGGCAACCTCGCCTCGCGCACCGTCGCGATGATCGAGAAGTACTTCGGCGGTGTCGTCCCCGAGGCCGCCGAGTACACGGCGCGTGACCTCGAGATCCAGAAGATCGTCGCGGATGCCGCCACGAGCGCGGATGCCGCGGTCGAGCAGTTCCGCATCAACGAGGCCATCTCGTCGATCTGGACGATCGTCGATGCCCTGAACGGCTACATCACCGAGAACGAGCCGTGGGCGCTGGCCAAGCAGTCGAACAGCGGAGACGACGAGAAGCGCGGTCGCCTCGGCACCGTGCTGTACACCTGCGCCGAGGGGCTGCGCGCGCTCGCCGTGCTGCTCTCGCCGGTGATGCCGCAGTCGACGGAGAAGCTCTGGAGCGCCCTCGGGGCCGCCGAGAGCCTCGGGCGTCTGCAGGATCAGCCGATCCGCGAGGCGGGGGCGTGGGGCGTACTGCGCCCCGGCACGAGCGTCAGCGCGCTCGCGCCGCTGTTCCCGCGCGTGGAGACCGCCGACTGAGCCGCATCCGATGACCTACGTGCAGCAGCGAGACGGCGACGGGCGCAAGGACCTCCGGTATCCGGCGGCGCCCGAGCCCCTCGCCGTGCCCGTGTACGACAACCACGCGCACCTCGAGATCCTCGACGGCGACCAGCCGCTGTCGCTGACCGAGCAGCTCGATCGGGCCGAGGCGGTCGGCATCGCCGGAGTGGTGCAGGCGTCGGGCGACATCGAGGCGTCGCGGTGGGCGGTCGAGGCCGCGGCATCCGACCCTCGCGTGCTCGCGGCGGTGGCGATCCATCCGAACGACGCGCCCGCCTATGCCGAGGCCGGGCGGCTCGGCGGGGTCGGTCTCGACGAGGCGATCGCGGTGATCGACGAGCTCGCAGCCCACCCGCGGACGCGGGCGATCGGCGAGACCGGGCTCGACTTCTTCCGCACGGAACCCGAGCGCAGGGGAGCGCAGTTCGAGTCGTTCGAGGCTCACATCTCTCTCGCGAAGACGCACGGCATCGCGATGCAGATCCACGATCGCGACGCCCATGATGCGGTTCTCGAGACCTTGCACCGGGTCGGGGCGCCGGAGCGCACGGTGTTCCACTGCTTCTCGGGCGATGACACGATGGCCAGGATCTGCGCGGATGCCGGCTACCACCTGTCGTTCGCGGGCAACGTCACGTTCAAGAACGCGCAGAACCTGCGGGATGCCCTGAAGGTGACCCCGCTCGATCGCATCCTCGTCGAGACCGACGCGCCGTTCCTCACGCCGACCCCGCTGCGCGGTCGACCGAATGCGCCCTATCTGGTGCCGATCACCGTGCGCTTCATGGCGGCGGAACTCGGCATCGAGGTCGACGAGCTGTCCGCACAGCTCGCCGAGAACACGCTGAGGGTCTACGGCTCGTTCGTCTGAGTCTCGTTCAGCGACTGATCGACCGGTGCTGCGCTGACGATCTGCGAGATCGGCTTCCAGACCAGCGCCAGCGTGAGCGCGGCGCCGACGAACGCGAACCACCAGGGCGCGGTGAGTCCCCACACCTGCGCGATCACGCCACCCAGCGCCTGTCCGATCACCATGCCGCCGAACACTCCGACCATGTTGACCGAGGCGACTCGGCCCTGCAGCTCGGCCGGCACGAGGCGTTGTCGCACCGTGGTCGAGATCGTGCCCCAGACGAAGGCGTACGCCCCGAAGACGAACATGATCACCAGCGCGACCCACCCTGTGGAGGTGAGGGCGAACGCGAGGTGCATCAGCACCTCCAGCGACAGCACGACCCGCATGAGCGTCGCGAAGGACACATGCCGCTCCAGCCATCCGAAGCACAGCGTGGCGAGGATCCCGCCCACCGCGGACGCTGTGGTGAGGGCGCCGTACCCGACCGCGCCCATGTGCAGGTGCTCGGTGGCGTAGAGCACGAGCACGCCCCACGGTGCTGCCCATGTGACGTTGAACACGAGGATGATCAGCACCAGCATCCGCACCGGCGGGTTGCGCCACAGCCAGCGCAGGCCCTCGCCGATGTCGGTGTGCACGGGAGATCTCTCGCCTTCGCCCGCGGAGCGCGGAGGTACCGGCGTCGTCGCCATGCGTGAGATCAGGACGACCGCGAGGAGCACGCAGACGATCTCGAGCAGGAAGGGCCAGGCCGTGCCCGCGGCGAACAGGAACGCGCCCAGAGGGGGCCCCGCGAACTGATTGGCGACGAGGTACCCGGCCTGCAGCCGGGCGTTGCCGATGCCGAGATCCGACGATGCCACGAGCATCGGCAGCAGCGTGCTCCCGGCCGTGTCGACGAACACCTCGGCGGTCCCGTAGAGGAAGGCGACCGCGAGCACGATCCAGATGTTCGCCGTGCCGGTCAGCAGGAAGACGCAGAGCCCTGCGAGCACCACGGCTCGCGCCGCGTTGGCGAACATCACCAGCCGGCGACGGTCGAACCGGTCGGCGATCGCCCCGGCGTGCAGGCCGAACAGCAGCCACGGCAGGAACTGCATGATGGCGCCCGCGGCGACGAGGATCGGCGACGACGTCATCGACGCGATGAGCAGGGGAGCGGCCGCGAGGGCGACACCGTCTCCGACGTTGCTCGTCCATGATGACGCGAGCAGCCAGCGGAAGTCCCTGCCCATGCGCCGGGGTGCGATCAGTTCACCGAGGGAGGGCATCACAGAAGACTACTGGGGGGCTCGGACACGGAAGACGGTGGGGGAGAGAAGACGGTGGGGGAGAATGGAGCAATGACAGTCACCCTGCTCGGCGCCACCGAGATCCGCCGACTCGCCGCCGAGCTCGATGTCACCCCGACCAAGAAGCTCGGACAGAACTTCGTCGTCGACGCCAACACGGTCCGCAAGATCGTGCATGCGGCGCGGGTGCAGCCGGGGGAGCGGGTCGTCGAGGTCGGGCCGGGGCTCGGATCCCTGACCCTCGCGATCCTCGAGGCCGGGGCGTCGGTCACCGCCGTCGAGATCGATCACCGGCTCGCCGCCAGACTGTCGCAGACCGTCGTCGAGCACGGCGTCCCTGCCGAGATGCTCACGGTGGTTGACGCCGACGCGCTGCGCATCACCGAGCTGCCGGGCGAGCCCACCGTGCTCGTCGCGAACCTGCCGTACAACGTCTCTGTCCCCGTGCTGCTGCACTTCCTCGAGAACTTCTCGTATCTGAAGCGCGGGGTCGTGATGGTGCAGGCCGAGGTCGCCGAGCGACTCGCGGCGAAGCCGGGCTCGAAGATCTACGGCTCGCCGAGTGTCAAGGCGGCCTGGTACGGCGAGTGGAAGCTCTCGGGCACCGTGTCGCGCCAGGTCTTCTGGCCCGTGCCCAACGTCGACAGCCTCCTCGTCGGATTCGACCGGTCGGTGGGTGAGCGCGGCACGGAGGACGAGCGTCGTCGCACGTTCCAGATCGTGGATGCCGCGTTCAACCAGCGCCGCAAGATGCTGCGGCAGGCGCTGTCCGGCCTGTTCGGCAGCTCCGCTGCGGCCTCCGAGCTGCTGATCGCGGCGGGCGTGGCCCCGACCGCACGTGGCGAGGACCTCACGGTCGAGGACTACCACCGTGTTGCGCAGCAGGTCGCTCGGATCGAAGACGCCGTCGTCACCGACTAATCTGGCACCGTGACCGACTCTCCCCGCTTCCGTCCGAACATCCCCGAGCTGCACCGGCCGTATGCGGCCGACGAGAGCCGTTACCAGCAGTTCGAGTACCGCCAGGTGGGCACGTCGGGTCTGTTCCTGCCTCCCATCTCGCTCGGCCTGTGGTGGAACTTCGGCGACAACATCCCGCTCGACAACCAGCGTGCGCTGCTGCGCCACGCGTTCGACCGTGGCATCACGCACTTCGACCTCGCGAACAACTACGGCCCGCCCTACGGTTCCGCCGAGAAGAACTTCGGCAGGATCTTCGCCGAGGACTTCCGCCCCTACCGCGACGAGCTGATCATCTCGTCGAAGGCGGGCTGGGACATGTGGCCGGGGCCGTACGGCGACTTCGCGAGCCGCAAGTACATCCTGGCCAGCGCCGAGCAGTCGCTGACCCGCATGGGGCTCGACCACGTCGACATCTTCTACTCGCACCGCGCCGACCCGGTGACCCCGATCGCCGAGACGGTCGGCGCCCTCGACACGCTCGTGCGTCAGGGCAAGGCCCTCTACGTCGGGATCTCGTCGTACAGCGCCGAGCGCACGGCCGAGGCGGTCGCCGTCGCGACCGAGCTCGGCACTCCGCTCGTGATCCACCAGCCGGCGTACTCGATCCTCAACCGCTGGATCGAAGACGGCCTGACCGACACCCTCGAGCAGTCGGGGGTCGGCGCGATCGCCTTCACCCCGCTCGCGCAGGGCCTGCTCACCGACAAGTACCTCGGCGACGGCACGGCCTCCCGCGCGCAGAAGCGCGGGTCGCTTCCCGAGGCGCCGCTGTCGGATGCCGCGGTGCAGACGCTGCGCTCGCTGAACGACGTCGCGAAGGAGCGCGGGCAGTCGCTCGCCCAGCTCGCACTGCAGTGGACGCTGCGCAACCCGGTGGTCGCCTCGGCCCTCGTCGGCGCCTCGCGTCCCGAGCAGCTCGACGAGAACATCGCCGCGGTGAACGGTCCCGACTTCACCGACGCGCAGCTCGCGCGCATCGACGAGGCCGCGGGCTCGATCGACGTCGACCTGTGGGCGACGTCCACGGAGCTGTGACGGAACGCCCCTGATGAGCACCGCCGCCCCCGTCGACTCGGTCCGCGTCCGCGCACCGGGCAAGATCAACGTCTACCTCGGCGTGGGCGGCCGGCACGACGACGGCTACCACGCGCTGGCGACGGTGTTCCAGGCGGTGTCGCTGTACGAGGACGTGATCGCCCGTCACGCCGACGACTTCTCGATCACGGTGTCGGGGCTCGAAGATCCGAGCACGGTGCCGCTCGACGACCGCAATCTCGCCATGCGCGCGGCCAAGCTGCTCGCGACCGCGGCCGAGTACGACGGCGGGGTGGCGCTGGAGATCCGCAAGAGCGTGCCGGTGGCCGGTGGCATGGGCGGGGGGTCCGCCGACGCGGCGGCGGCGCTGGTCGCCTGCGACGCGCTCTGGGGAACCGGCTTCTCGACCGCGAGGTTGCACGAGCTCGCCGCGCGTCTGGGGGCGGACGTGCCGTTCGCTCTGCACGGCGGCACGGCCGTCGGCACCGGTCGAGGCGACCAGCTGAGCCCGGCATTGGCCCGTGGCCGCTTCGACTGGGTGCTGGTGCAGAGCGACGGGGGACTCTCGACGCCGGTCGTGTACGCCAGGCTCGACGCCCTGCGTGACGACGAGGGAGCGCTCGCCGACGACCCGCCGCTGTCGCTGGAGGTGCCGGCCCCGGTGCTGCAGGCGCTGCGGTCGGGGGATCCCGAGCTGCTCTCCGAGAGCATCTACAACGACCTGCAGGAGGCCGCTCTGTACGAACGGCCCGATCTCGAGAACGTCATCCTGCAGGGCATCCACGCCGGCGCCCTGCAGGGGATCGTGTCCGGTTCGGGGCCGACGGTCGCGCTGCTCTGCGCGGGCCCCGAGGATGCGCATGACGTGCAGTCCGCGATGCGGGCGCACGGCCTCGAGACCCTGCACGTGCACGGCCCCGTCGCCGGCGCCCGCATCATCTCCTGAGTCGGGTCGTGATCCCCGGGGTCGCAAAGGTGCGCTCGACGTGCCTTCCCGACATAATGAGTGAAGATGTGACCGTGCACATACGAGGAGGTCTGTGATGTCGACCCCCTCTGAACGCGCCCGGATGCCCAGCATCCGCGATGTCGCCCGCCTGGCCGGCGTCTCGCATCAGACCGTCTCGCGGGTGCTGAACGATCACCCCAGCATCCGGCCGGAGACGAAGGCCAAGGTGCTCGACGCGATCTCGGTCCTCGACTATCGCCCCAACCTCGCGGCGCGCGCGCTCGTGACCAGCAAGTCCAACATGCTGGGGATCCTGTCGGCGACGGTGGGGGAGTTCGGACCCACCTCGTCGATCGTCGGCATCGAGGATGCCGCGCGCGAGGAGGGGTACTCGGTCTCGACGCTGAACCTGTCGGCGACGACACCCGAGGCCATCGGCAGCGCACTGCGCCAGCTGGCCCGCGAGCAGGTCGACGGCATCGTCGTGCTCGCGCCTCAGGTGCGGGCCTTCCATGTCCTGCGCGGCATGTCGGCGGACATCCCGTTCGTCTCGCTGCAGACCGCGTCGGGCTCCGACGGGGTGAGCCTGTCGGCCGACCAGGTCGCCGGTGCGCGCACCGCCACGGAGCATCTCATCGGGCTCGGCCACAGTGACATCATCCACATCGCCGGACCGCAGGACTGGATCGAGGCGGAGTCGCGCATGCGCGGGTACCTCGATGCGCTCCGCGAGGCCGATCTGCCGACCTTCCCGCCGATCCGCGGCGATTGGACCGCGGACTTCGGGTATTTCGCCGGACAGGAGCTGTCGAGGCGGCGGGACTTCACCGCCGTCTTCGTGGCCAACGACCAGATGGCGATCGGGCTGATGCACGGATTCCGGGACTCGGGCATCCGCGTTCCGGAGGATGTGAGCGTGGTCGGCTTCGACGACATCCCGGTGGCGGCGCACGTGGCTCCCACCCTCAGCACGGTGCATCAGGACTTCCCGGAGCTCGGGCGCCGGGCGGTGCGGATCCTGCTCGCGCAGATCCGCGGCGAGGCCGTGCCGGAGTTCGGGCCGCTGCAGACGACGCTGCGCACGAGGGAATCCTCCGCGCCTCGGTAGAGCCACATTTTCGTCGGTGGTCTTGACACCGCTTCGGCGAGCGTAGACTATGTAAACCAATGTGAACGGTCACATCGAAGGTGACCGCCCGTCGCGAGGAAGATCTTGTGAGCACCACAGCAACGTTGCCGGTCGTGTCAGGCCCCATCCTGGAGATGCGCAGCATCACCAAGGAGTTCCCGGGAGTCAAGGCACTGTCCGACGTGTCCATCACCGTTCGAGCCGGAGAGATCCATGCGATCTGCGGCGAGAACGGCGCCGGCAAGTCGACCCTGATGAAGGTCCTCTCCGGCGTGTACCCCTACGGGTCGTACGACGGGGACATCCTGTTGTACGGCGAGGAGCAGCGCTACCGCGACATCGCGGCCAGCGAGCAGGCCGGCATCGCGATCATCCACCAGGAACTGGCGCTGATCCCCGAGCTCTCGATCACGGAGAACATCTTCCTCGGCAACGAGATCCGCAGCTTCGGCCGCATCGACTGGCAGGCGCAGCGTCAGCGCACGATCGAGCTGCTGGCGCGCGTGGGTCTGAAGGAAGACCCCGACGTGCCGATCAAGACGCTCGGCGTCGGCAAGCAGCAGCTGATCGAGATCGCGAAGGCGCTCAACAAGGACGTCAAGCTGCTGATCCTCGACGAGCCGACCGCGGCGCTCAACGAGAACGACTCGCAGCATCTGCTCGACCTGATCCTGGGCCTGAAGTCCAAGGGGATCGCGTCGATCATGATCAGCCACAAGCTCAACGAGATCGAGCAGATCGCCGACGAGATCACGATCATCCGCGACGGACGCACGGTCGAGACCCTCGACATCTCCCGCGGTGAGATCAACGAGGACCGCATCATCCGCGGCATGGTGGGGCGTTCGCTCGAGAGCCGCTATCCCGACCGCACCCCCGAGATCGGCGAGGTGTTCTTCGAGGTCAAGGACTGGTGGGTCCAGCATCCGACCGTCTCCGAGCGCATGGTCGTGAAGGGCTCGAACATCAACGTTCGTCGTGGCGAGGTGGTCGGCATCGCCGGTCTCATGGGTGCCGGTCGCACCGAGTTCATGATGAGCCTCTTCGGTCGCTCCTACGGCACGTTCCTCGGCGGTCAGGTGTTCAAGGACGGGCAGGAGATCTCCATGCCCGACGTCGCGTCGGCCATCAAGCAGGGCCTCGCGTACGTCAGTGAGGACCGCAAGGTGCTCGGCCTGAACCTGCTCGACACGATCAAGCGCTCGGTCGTCGCCGCGAAGCTGTCGAAGATCTCCCGTCGCGGTGTCGTCGACGAGCGCGAGGAGTTCGCGGTCGCCGAGCGGTACCGCAAGGCGCTGCGCATCAAGGCGCCGAGCGTCGAAGAGGGCGTCGGCAAGCTGTCGGGTGGAAACCAGCAGAAGGTCGTGCTGGCGAAGTGGATGTTCACCGACCCCGACCTGCTGATCCTCGACGAGCCGACGCGCGGCATCGACGTGGGCGCCAAGTACGAGATCTACGCGATCATCAACGAGCTCGCGTCCCAGGGCAAGGGCGTCATCGTCATCTCGAGCGAGCTGCCCGAGCTTCTCGGCATCTCCGACCGCATCTACACCGTCTTCGAAGGTCGGGTCACCGACTGCATCCCGGCCGACCAGGCGACACCCGAGGCACTCATGCGCAGCATGACCTCCGCGAACCAGAAAGCATCCGCATGACCACCGACCTCACGACAACGAAGCGCGGCTTCCACTTCGGCGACATCCGCAAGATGTTCGGGGGCAACGGCACCTCGTCGCTGCGCCAGTTCGGCATCCTCGGCAGCCTGATCGTCATCATCGCGCTCTTCGAGATCCTCACGCTGCTGCGCAACGGACCGAACGGCGCGACCCTGACGCCGGGCAACCTGATCAACGTCATCAACCAGTACTCGTTCATCCTGATCCTCGCGATCGGCATGGTGATGGTGATCATCATGGGTCACATCGACCTGTCGGTCGGATCCGTGGCGGCGTTCACGGGCATCATCGTCGCGAAGGCGATGGCGGACTGGAACCTCCCTTGGCCGCTCGCCATCCTCCTCGGCCTCGGTGTCGGTGCCCTCGTGGGCGCCTGGCAAGGATTCTGGGTGGCGTACGTCGGGGTCCCGGCGTTCATCGTGACGCTCGCCGGCATGCTCTTCTTCCGCGGAGCGCAGCAGTTCATCGGCGACGCGCAGACGATCCCGGTGCCCAAGGGGTTCCAGGTCATCGGCACGGGGTACCTTCCCGAGGTCGGCCTGCCGCTCAACTTCAACGTCCTGACGATGCTGCTCGCCCTGCTCGCCGTGGCGTGGCTGGTGTTCTGGGAGATCCGCACCCGTCGCATCCAGCACAAGATGGGCTCTGACAGCGCCCCCGTCTGGGTGAGCGTCGTCAAGGTCGTCCTGCTCTCGGTGGTCGTGCTCGCCGCTGCCTGGATGTTCGCGACCGGCCGCCCCGGCACCAGCTTCCCCGTACCGGGCCTCATCCTGCTCGCGCTCGTCATCATCTACTCGTTCGTCACGCGCAACACCGTGTTCGGTCGTCACATCTACGCCGTCGGCGGCAACCGCCAGGCCGCGCGCCTGTCGGGTGTGAAGGACCGCTGGGTCGACTTCTTCGTCATGATGAACATGTCGATGATGGCCGCACTCGCCGGCATGATCTTCGTCGCCCGTTCGCAGGCTTCCGGCCCGAACGACGGCACCGGCTGGGAGCTCGACGCGATCGCGTCGGTCTTCATCGGTGGCGCGGCGGTGGCCGGCGGCATCGGCACCGTGGTCGGCTCGATCATCGGTGGTCTGGTGATGGCCTTCCTCAACAACGGTCTCGCCCTGCTCGGTCAGGGTTCCGATGTCGTGTCCATGATCAAGGGCCTCGTGCTGCTGCTCGCGGTGGGCATCGACGTCTGGAACAAGCAGCAGGGTCGCCCGTCGCTCATCGGCTTCATGATGCGTCGCTCCGCCCGCCAGCAGGATCCGGCGACCGCGACCTTCGAACCCAACAAGACCTACCAAGCCCCACCCGTCGACAAGACGAGCGGAAAGTAAGCGGACGCACACGCGCAGTGCTCGCGCGCCGAGTCCGTCACACCACAGAGAAAGAGATCACATGAAGAAGATCATC
>Ga0308161_1001318_pt1 | contig 30610 bp, 32 predicted proteins | sample PhyFR2_FD_201034 | JGI IMG/M metagenome (GOLD analysis project Ga0308161, IMG submission 201034) | Phyllosphere microbial communities from UC Gill Tract Community Farm, Albany, California, United States - DLSLF.R2 | ecosystem: Host-associated > Plants > Phyllosphere > Unclassified | place: USA...
AAATCTATGGGTGGTGGGGTATTGCTTCCCCGAATTGCGAAAGGGAGAGCTTAGAGGCCCAGCATCCGCTTGATGGTCTTTACATCGGCCTTAGCGACGATCTGGTCAGAAGCCAGGCGACGGGTAACGCGCGAGGACTTGTGCTCCAGGTAGTGGCGACGGTTGGCCTGCTGGCGAGCGAGCTTACCGCTACCGGTGAGCTTGAAGCGCTTCTTGGCGCCACTGTGAGTCTTGAACTTCGGCATAGCTGCCGTTCTCCTTACGTGCTCCACGCGGCGAAATTACCGCGTGGGGATCATCCGAAGCGGGCCCCATTTAAGGTGACCGCTGTTGTTCTCTTGTAGTTGGATCTTCCTTGCGAGAAGATCCTTCACCGTAAACGGTGACGGGCTCGAAAGCCCAACAGGCTTGGCTAGGCGTCGCCTTCAGCTGCTTGGCGAGCCTGCTCCAACTTGGCGCGGGCTTCGTCATCCATAGCTGCTGCGACGTTCTGACCCTCGGTCTCAGCTGGAGCGTCGGTGCGGATCTTGCGCTTGGCCGAGTTACGGCCACCGGACTTCTGCTGCTGTTCGCGGCGAGCCTCTGCCTTGTTCTTCAGCGGACCAACAACCATGACCATATTTCGGCCATCAATGCGCGGGCTGGACTCGATGATTCCAACCTCAGCTACGTCTGCTGCAAACTTTTCCAGCAAGCGGATACCCATCTCTGGACGCTGCTGTTCACGACCGCGGAACTGGATCATGGCTTTCACCTTGTCGCCAGCGCCCAGGAAGCGCAACGCGTGCCCAACCTTGGTCTCGTAGTCGTGAGTATCAATCTTCAGGCGGAAGCGAACTTCCTTCAAGACCGTGTTGGTCTGGTTCTTACGAGCTTCGCGAGCCTTAACAGCGGCTTCGTACTTGTACTTGCCGAAGTCCATCAGTTTGCACACTGGAGGCTTGGCGTTGGGTGCCACCTCGACCAAGTCCAGATCGGACTCGTGAGCCAAACGAAGCGCGTCCTCGATGCGGACGATGCCTACCTGCTCACCATTGGGGCCGACGAGACGTACCTCTGGCACGCGAATGCGCTCATTAATGCGTGGATCGCTGATGTGTCACTCCTGAAATTCGTAATCCATAACCGCAAACGAAGAAGGCCCCCGTCTGCGATTGCAGGCGAAGGCCAAAGAGAAACGACACGACGAAAGGCGCAAAACATTGCGCCTGCATCTTGGGATCACCCGAAGGTGTTCCTGCCGAATTACCCGGAAGCCTGGAAACGGCGACAGCGGGTGGGAGATGGCCTCCACTTGCATGGCTCAATACTAGTACGAATCCCCTGCCCAGAGCTAACTGGACGTCATGAGAAGTACCGGCATCGAGTCGGTCTGTGACAAGCTTAGCAGTATGAGTACCGAAGACACCAACTCGCATCAGCACCTCGTCGACCAGCAGGTGCGCGACATCGCCGAAGTTCCGGCAGTAGAAATCATCACCACCGCAGCTGTTCACCTGATGAGCGCGGCCGCCGTTAAATGTGGTCTGGCTGAGGGCGAAGACGCAGCTGAGCTGAAAGATCTGGACGAAGCACGCAAGCTCATCACTGCCCTTGCAGGCCTAGTCACCGCGGGCGCACCTGAGATCGGTTCGCAGCACGCCGCACCGTTGCGCGATGGCCTGCGCAGCCTGCAGCTGGCATTCCGCGAAGCCTCGTTGATCCCTGACGCACCAGGCAAGGGCCCAGGCGAAAAGTTCACCGGCGCTGTCAACTAAGCAATCAAACTAGTTTTTTAAGAGATTAACATCATGGGCTCGACTCCTTCGGGAGCGGGCCCATGGTTCTTTAAATCACACAGTTCCCAGCTGTCCAGCAAACTGAGTTCTTCGGGCTAATGTTGTGCCCATGGAACTGATCGAGCAGCCAGTCTTGAAGGCAACGCCCTATTATTTGCGCCCGTTTTCCCTTCAGGACATCCCGCTCATCAAGCAGGCTTCCACGGATTCCTACATCACGCAGATCACCACCGTGCCCCCGCAGGGCGAGCATCAACAATGCGTTGACTTCATCCACCGCCAATGGAGCAGGACCACGGACGGAACCGGATACTCCTTCGCCATAGCGGATTCGGCCACCGAACAGGCTGTCGGGCAGATCGGGCTGTGGTTCCACGATGCCCGCCACGGACGGGCAAGCATCGGCTACTGGGTGGGACCGGAGCATCGCCGGCAAGGCATTGCCAGCTGCGCGCTGCGCACCCTCGCGGATTGGGCTCTGGACTATCCGGGCATCCACCGTATCGAGCTGTACGTCGAACCGTGGAACGAAGGCTCCTGGCGCACTGCCGAGCGCTGCGGGTTCCAACGCGAAGGGTTGTTGCGCGGCTGGGAGCTGGTCGGCAACGAGCCCAAGGACATGTACATGTACTCGCGCGTCGCCGGGAGGGTGCAGAACTAGGCCGTGGTTTCCCAGCGCTGGCGACGCGACCGGCGCACGCGACGGCGAATTTGCTGCGCTACCAAGGCTGCCAACACCACGATGGCCGCCATGATGCCAATACCGACAAAGGCATAAGCCGGGCCCACCTTGTCTACGAACAACCCGGTGACCGGTGAACCCAAGGCGGTGCCGGCGGTCATCGCCGATCCGTACCAGCCCATGGCCTCGCCGCGGCGCTTCTCAGCCACCAGATCGGTGAGCCATTCCGAGGCGGCCGAGAGCGTTGGCGCGCAGAGGAAACCTGGCAACGCGGAGAACAGGGCCAGCGACAAGGTATCCCAGGCGAAGTACATCGGGATCGTCAGAATCGCCATGAACAACAGCAGGAGCAGCGGCGAAATGACACGCTTCATGGAGCCATAGATCAGACCGCCGATCAGCGATGCCCCGCACCAGAAGAAGAACACCAATCCCAGCCGGTGGCTTTGCATGGCCGCATCAAGCTCGGCGACAATCGCCACCTCGGTCCCGGTGAGCAACATGCCTGCCCCGGCAGAAGCGATGAATACCGCCAAGACGGAGGCGCTGATCCAGCTGAACCGGCTCTTGAAAGCCCGGCCGCGTTTCTTGATCCTGGCGCGGGCCGATTTCCAGCCGGCGACAATCAGTTCGCCTTCGACTTCTTGCACACCCATCGGCGCGGCAGCGATGAAGCTGGCCTCCGCGCCCAGGCGTTCTTCGTGGGCGTTGGCCTGCAGGGCGATGGCTTTAGGGTCATCGCTTCGCGTGGGCGGGTTCAAAAGCATCAAGGCCAAGCCGGCCATTGAGGCGGTGACGCCGATGACGCTCAGTCCGATAACGCTGCTGATCTGCGTGGCGACGATGCCAGCTGTGGCCGGTCCGACAATGAACACCAGCTCCGTGGCCGTGGCATCCAGGGCGAAGGCGGTCCGACGTTGCTCGCCGGTGGTCATGATGCCAAGCGCTGTGCGCACCACGGAGAATACGGGAAGTGCGAAGAGACCGCCGACAAAGGCCAGCGGATAGACCCAGACGAGGGGTACGTGCGGAACGGTGCACCATACGAAGGTTTCAACGATGACCGAGGGCAGCATAGCCCTGCGCAATCCCCAGGCGTCTACGCGCGCTCCACGCCACGGGGCGCCGATGGCGATGCCGAGGGTCATCAGCGCGGTCACCAAGCCGGCCGAGACCCAGCTCTGGCCGAGGTGGTTGACCAGATGAAGCAGCAGGAGCATGCTCAGCGCGGAGTGCGGAAGCCGGGCAATCATGCCGATAAGCAGCAGCATCGCGATCTGCGGCTGACGCAAAATCTGCCAATAGCTTTTCATGCCCGAACTGTTCCTTACTGTTTCAAGGAGCCCGCCGAGATTAACCTGGCGCGCTGTGCAAACTGAGTTCTAGAGAATCCACTGCTTCAGTGAATTCAGTGTTCTGGGACAAGCGTCCCTGAATTGCGCTGGTAATTTCCTGCGCTTGGTTCTGGCTTGTTCCCGGTGCGAAAACAAACTGCAAATTAAGTTCCGGTCCGGAGCCACCGCCTGGAACCATCTGGCCGTCCCGTGATCTTGAGCCTACTCCCCTGCCGGGGGCCAGCTGCACGGCCTGCAGTTGGCTAAAGCCTGCGGTGGCATCTTGTACGAGATTGGCGATCTGCTGGTTCTGATAGCTCGGAATCCAGTCGACCTGTTTGGCGAGGTTCCAGACCCCCGGTCGTCGCAGGACAAAGGTGAAGTCGCTGCCCGGGTCGAGTACCAGCAGCTGGCATTCTTCGCTGACTGCCGACAGCGCGGCTCGCGGAGCGAAGACCGCCACTGGACGAGCTTCCTTGTGCCAGGCTTGCAGGCGTTCGACGGTGGTAAAGACCGGAAGCGCCATGCGTCCGTCCGGTGCTTTGATTTTCACCAGCGCCATGTCGGCTTCCTTGTCCGAGGCGAATCCGAGATCGGTCATGGCTTCTTCACCCAGTTGCGCCACGACGGCTACGAATACTCGCGCGGTGGCCAGGGCCTTGTGGACTTCGGTTTCAGACCCTTTGCCTTCGCGCAGTCGCGCGAGGGCGGTCATGGTTGGAGCGTCAGCGCTGCCGTCGTCCTTGTCGAAGTTGTGCAGCGGGTTGCCTTCGCCGCTGAGGTCGCGGCCATCCCAGCTCTGTCCAGCAGAGTCGGCGGGTGAACCGGCCTGAGCCAGTGCCGCGACAATATGTCCTGGCAGGTGGCGTTTTGGCGCTGATTCAGAATGCTCCGTACTCATACATCCATGCTATCGGTGGTTTTGGGTCTGGTGGAGGGAAGAGTTGGTTCTTCTCTCATGAGCTTGAACACCACCGTCAAGGTGTTTCAGATCTTTTTTGCGTCATTCTGCAGGGAACAGAGGAATCGGTAACGCTTGGACGTTGTTCCTGCTTCAGAAAACAATTGACGGTTTGAAAGCCGTTGGGCTTTCAAACCGTCAATTGTGTGGCTTGGCGAATCTAGCGGCGCCCAGCGACGTCCAATGCTTCTTGCAAGGTGAATTGACCGGAGTACAGAGCCTTGCCCATGATGGCTCCTTCGATTCCTTCAGGCACAAGTTCACGCAGGACACGGAGATCCTCGAGCGATGAGATGCCGCCGGAGGCGACAACAGGCTTGTTGGTCTTGGCGGCGATTTCGCGCAGCAGATCCACGTTCGGCCCGCGAAGGGTGCCATCTTTGGTCACGTCGGTGACGACATAGCGGGCGCAACCGGCATCTTCCAGACGGGCGAGAACATCCCACAGGTCTCCGCCGTCTTTGGTCCAGCCATGACCTGACAACGTGGTGCCGCGAACGTCCATGCCCACTGCGATCTTGTCGCCGTGGCGGGCAATGGCCTGCTTGGTCCATTCCGGATTCTCCAGCGCAGCGGTGCCCAAGTTGACCCGGGTGGCGCCGAATTCCAAGGCGCGGTCCAGGGAGGCATCGTCGCGGATGCCACCGGAGAGTTCCACCTTGATATTCAGTTCCTTGGCGATACGCTGCACGATCTCGACGTTGCTGCCGCGGTCGAACGCCGCGTCCAAGTCAACGAGGTGCAGCCATTCGGCACCGGCGTTCTGCCAGGAAAGCGCCGCTTCCAGCGGGTCGCCGTAGCCGGTTTCGGATCCGGCCTCGCCCTGTACCAGTCGAACGGCCTGTCCCCCGGCGATGTCTACTGCAGGCAATAGTTCGAGAATTGGTTGCTCGCTCATGATGTCCTTAGTGAAGTAATGATTTTTAGAGGGTCAAGACCCATGCGGCAATAATGCTCATAGCCGCGAGTACCCATAGCGCGATAACCCATGAAATATGGGCCTTTTGGCTTTTGAGCGAGATCGCTCCACCTGCCAGAAATGCGCCGACGAACCCAAGCACGATGGTCCACATGCTTACAGGGTGCCCAACCAGTTGCGCAGAAGCTGCGCGCCGGCTTCCCCGGATTTTTCCGGGTGGAACTGCACCGCCGAGAGCGGGCCGTTTTCCACTGCCGCGACAAAAGGCGTCCCATGGGTGCTCCACGTAACCTGCGGTGGAGTCATCGCTGGCTGAGTCACATCGAATTCCCACTTCTGCACGGCGTAGGAGTGCACAAAGTAAAAACGCTCGTTCTCAACGCCGGCGAATAGCTTGCTGCTTTCTGGCGGCTGAACGGTATTCCACCCCATATGCGGGATGACATCGGACTTCAGACGCTCGACGGTGCCGGGCCATTCGCCGATACCGGCGGTCTTGACTCCGTGCTCAACGCCTTCCTCGAAGAAGACCTGGTGGCCAACGCAGATTCCCAATACAGGTTGCCCACCAGCAATGCGGCGGCCGATCCAGCGCAGTGCGCCGATCCTGGTCAGCTGTTCCATCACCGAGGCGTAGGCGCCAACGCCGGGGACAACGAGCCCATCAGCGTTCATGACCTTCTCTGGGTCCGCGGTCAGTTCAACCGAAGCACCTGCGGCTTCCAGCGCTCGTACCGCAGAACGGACGTTGCCCGAACCGTAGTCGAGAACAACTACATTCTTCTTTTCCACTTACAGTGCACCCTTCGTGGATGGAATCTTGTCGCCCATGCGTTCGTCGAACTCGACAGCTTCGCGCAGTGCTCGTGCAAAGGACTTGAATTGGGCCTCGACAATATGATGAGGATCGCGGCCCGATAGCACCTCGATATGCGCACAAATTTGTGCGTGGAAGGTGATGGCTTCGAAGACGTGGCGAGTCATCGAGCCAGTGAAGTGGCCGCCGATCAAATGGTATTCCTGCCCTGCCGGTTCACCGGTGTGAACCAGGTATGGGCGGCCCGAAACGTCCACAACCGAGCGCGAGAGCGCTTCATCCAAAGGAGCGTATGCGGTGCCGAAGCGTCGGATTCCCGCCTTGTTGCCCAGGGCTACGCGCAGCACTTCGCCAATAGTGATCGCGGTGTCTTCGACGGTGTGGTGCACGTCGATGTGGGTATCGCCCGTGGCTCGGACTGTCAGGTCGATCAGGGAGTGCTTCGACAGCGCGGTGAGCATGTGGTCGTAGAACGGCACCGAAGTGCTGATCTCTGACACGCCGGTGCCATCGAGATCCAGTTCCACGAATACAGACGATTCGCTGGTGACGCGTTCCATGCGGGCGCGACGTGCGCCAATCAATTCGGCAGACATGTCTTCCTTCGCTTGTTCTTGCTTACTTTTCCGCACCGAGCAGCTCGGCTAGGTGATCCAAGAACGCAGTAGTTTCTGATTCGGTTCCGGCAGTTACACGCAGAGTTCCCGGGATCCCATTGTCGCGGACAATAATGCCAGCTTCCAATAGGCCTTCCCATACCGCGTGAGGGTTCTCCAGTCCGCCGAAGAAGACGAAGTTGGAGTCTGAGACTGAAGGATTGAGCCCCAGCTCTTTGAGACGGGCAACTATTCGGTCTCGCTGGGACTTGATGTCTTCTACCTGGGCCAGCAAAAGATCAATGTTTTTCAGCGCCGCAATTGCTGTTGCCTGGGTGACAGCCGACAGGTGGTAAGGCAATCGCACGAGGCGGATCGCATCGGTGACTTCGGGCGCTGCTGCGAGGTAGCCAACGCGGGCGCCCGCCAGGCCGAAGGCCTTGGACATGGTGCGCGAGACGATCAAGCGCTGCCGTCCTTCAAGCAGGGTCAGCGCTGATTTTGTGCTCGACAGGGAAAATTCGGCGTAGGCCTCATCCACAATGACCATGCCGTTGTGCTCGCTCGCGGCATCGTAGACAGCAGTGATCACGTCGAGGCCGAGCGCAGTACCTGTGGGGTTGTTGGGGGAGCACAGGAAGACGATGTTCGGCTTGTGTTCGCGGACTTGTTGCGCGGCTGATTCTGCGGAGAGGGTGAAGTCCTCTGAACGTTCTCCGGCGATGTAAGCCGTATCAGTCCCGCTAGCGAGCAACGGATACATGGAATAGGTAGGGCCGAAGCTCATGAGGCTCCGCCCAGGTCCGCCAAAGGCTTGTAGGATCTGCTGCAGGATTTCGTTGGATCCGTTCGCCGCCCAGATATTCTCGGCGGTCAGGGAGTGACCAAGATAATCGGCAAGAAGTTCTCGCAGTTCGGTGAATTCACGATCTGGATATCTGTTCAGGCTAGTCGCCGCTTTAGCGACTTCCTGCGCAATGGCTTCCACGACAGTTTGAGGAAGCGGATGGGTGTTCTCGTTGACATTCAGCTGGATGGGCACGTCGATTTGCGGTGCGCCATATGGGGATAGCCCGCGGAGATTCTCACGCAAGGGCAGCTGACTCAAAAGTTCACTGCGGTCATTCACGCATTTAGTCTACGTGGGGACCAGCTTCGCGGGTGAATCCGCTACGAGTCAAGGTAACAATCCCCCCGACTCACTTCGAGTCCTTAGCCAGCGAGGACTGGAATCGACAGCGAGTCGCCCACGTGGATTTCGCTCCCCTGCAGGGAATTGAGTTCCGAGATGTGGTTGACTGCCGAAGTGACGTCATAGCCCTGCGCGTACTCCTTGGCAAGGCTCCAGACGGTGTCACCAGGAATAACAGTCACGTCAATTGTTTCGACACCCGTTGGCAGTTCAGAGGATGCGTGAGCATTGGAGGCAAACATCGAGAAGAAGAATGCGGCTGCAACAGTAAGTGCAAATACGGGAATGCCTACCAATACCGCCCAACCACGGCGGTTGATGCGGATCTTCATTGGAGTCCGGGTTTGATTTGAGTCAAGTGCGACAGTTGCCATGACCTTATCTCCTCAAGTTTATCGAGTGGTGCGAAGTTGTGTTCGATGCCTATGTTTCGAAGAAGTGTTCGAAACTAGTACATCTGTTCTAACAGAGCTTCGTCCGACTTGTCCAGAAGTTTTCGAACAAATCTTTGAAAGAAACTCGCTTATCCACTAAGATTTCGAAGTAGACGAGCAATGAAAACATCACACCATCTGGCTCCGACAGTTTGGACCACTGAACTTTCGTCAGATAGCTAGGGAAGGCAAAATCTCATGTCAGCTTCACAACGCACTCCCCGATCGAATGCACGCTCGCTGACGATTCGCCAAAAGAAGATCCTGGAAACCATCCAGCGAGCAATCGGCAAGAACGGCTATCCACCATCCATGCGTGAGATTGGCGACTCGGTAGGACTCAAGAGCCTCTCAAGCGTCACTCACCAGTTGAGCCAGCTCGAAAAGCTTGGATACATTCGCCGAGATCCACGCCGTCCGCGCGCCATGGAAATTCTGTTGCCGCTGCAGCTCGCGGATGATGCAGAGAATCCGGCGACCCCCGAGGATGCCGACACCAAGGCCGCCGAGGATGCGATGGTGATCGAGCTCAGCACGTCCGCTGACACCACGATGGTCCCACTGGTAGGACGAATCGCCGCCGGTGGTCCGATCCTTGCCGATCAGTCCGTTGAAGATGTTTTCTCGTTGCCTCGCCAGTTGGTCGGGCACGGCGAACTATTCATGCTCAAGGTTTCTGGCGATTCCATGGTTGATGCAGCCATCTGTGATGGGGACTGGGTGGTCGTCCGCCGTCAGCAAAATGCAGAGAACGGTGATATCGTCGCTGCGCTGCTCGATGAGGAAGCTACCGTCAAGACCTTCCGGCAGCGCGATGGGCACACCTGGCTGCTTCCGCAGAACTCGCGCTACGAGCCGATTCTTGGCGACGCTGCAAAGATCATGGGTCGTGTTGTTTCGGTGATGCGCTCGCTCTAACCACATCTCAAAACGGCGCCGATGCATGAGTATCGGCGCCGTTTCCGTGTTTGCTATCTAGAGGTTTTCATTTCGAATCGCATCGATCTGCAGCGCTGAAGACCATCCATCGCTGAACTGCTGCTGAGAGTCGCCGGGGCTCGTCATCGACAAGACTGCCGGCGGTCGACGATATCTCGAACTTCATGATCCAATCGCTCGTCATTGACGCACAGGGCTAAATAGCGGCAGAGGATTCCGGCAAACAGATTACCGTCTCCTCCTCCGTTTACGGGCAGAATCCCGGCTTCATCAGCCAGGTGCCGACGAGTAGCCCGGACCAGCGTTGCGGCGTGGTCCAAATCGACGGCAGTGCCCAGCTCAAGCAACGCTCCAAGTATGGGTCCCTGGTTGTAGGTGTACAGCGCTTCTTCCATCTTGTGCCCTGAGGAAGTAATTCGCAGTCCATCCAAATACAGTCCCTGATGGCCGCTAAAAAGCTTAGTCCGCATCCAGTCGAGGAGCTTTCTGGACTGATCGCGGTCACCGCTGCGCGCGAAAAATAGCGCGGCCGGAGCATTGGCCGGAACATTCTTGAAGTCTCGCTTACGCGACCAGTACAGGCCACCGTCCAAGACGTCATCAATGCCGCCTTCGAGTTGCTTGCGCAAGGTTGTCACGGCCTGTTTGGCACCACGATGGCTGCGTCCTTCAACCTGTCGCGAAAAACCAACCAGCCTTTGGCAAGCCAAAGCCAGCCATGCCATATCGTCAAAGAAATAGTTGGGGAATACCCCGAAGTTCCGCACTCGGATGCCAGCCAGCAAGTCTTTGGCCCGGCGTAATTCGTTCTGGGCAGCACCGCGATCGCCATCGGCCAAATAAGCCAACCCGTCATCGATTATGGCATCCAAGTAGTGGGCCTGCCACCAGTAGTTCCACTCAGCAAACGGATGCGAAAAACCGTTGATATCGCTGAGCATGCTTCCGTCGTGCAACTGGTGCCGAAGACTATACGGACGGCCGATCCACGTACCTGGCAGGCCGAATAGCCTATGGCCAAAACGGGCGTGCGTATCTTCAGCCGCGGCACGCGCCAGCTCCTTCATGGACTTCATCTTGCCTTCCGATTCTCGGACTTCCCCGTGGCACAGACATTAGTACACTCAGCTAGCCATGGACACCAGGTTCGGGTGCCCACAAGCTGGAGCCTACTTTTCAGCGGGCTTCAACCGCTCCAGAACCCCAGAAATAACCTTCTTGTCCACGGTTGGCCACATCGGAGGCAGAGTAGCCTTCAGGAAGCTGCCGTAACGAGCCGTAGCCATTCGCGAATCAAGGATGGCAACCACGCCACGGTCGTTGACCGAACGGATCAATCGACCGGCTCCCTGAGCTAACCGAATCGCGGCATGCGTGGCAGAGACCTGCATGAAACCATTGCCACCATGTTTGGCGACGTCCTCGGTACGAGCCTTCGAAATTGGATCGTCAGGTCTCGGGAATGGAATCTTGTCGATGATGACCAAACGGCAGGAATCCCCAGGAACATCGACTCCCTGCCACAGCGTCATCGTGCCGAAAAGACAGGTATCACGCTCGGCCGCAAACTGCTCAACCAAGGACTTCATGCTCGCTTCGCCCTGGCACAAGATGTCTACATCCAGGCGCTCCCGCAAAATGCTTGCAGCTTCTTCAGCCGAACGCTTCGATGTGAAGAGCGCCAAAGCTCCACCACCAGACGCTTTGATCAGATCTTCAATTTCGTCCAGCGTCTCGGCTGCGAGTTGGCGGCCCGGTTTTGGCAGGTGCTTGGCTACGTACAAGATGCCCTGCTTCGGATAATCAAATGGGCTGCCCACATCAACGCCGGTCCATGACGGAGCACCGGCTCCCATCAGCCCCAGCGAACCGGCCACCGCATCAAACTGGGATCCGATGGCCAAGGTCGCGCTGGTGAGCACCACGGTACGGCCATCAAAAAGGCCTTCGCGGAGTTTTCCTGCCACCGATAGCGGTGCCACATTCAACGTTGCAGGTTGGGACTCTTCCGCCTCAACATAGCCACGGCCTTCGACAAATTCCCGAGGGCGCGTCGTATAGAGAACTTCTCTTCGTTCTTCGGATTCAAGCATTCGAATGGCGTCATCCATGACGGCCTGCAGCTGGGAGCGTGCCGTCTGACGTCCGCCGTCAGCAGGTGCATTGGCTTCTGGCTTGGACAAGGCCAAGGCCAGCCGCGCCTGTTCAACGATGTCGTTAAGCGCGATTCCCATATCTTCACGCAGGCCATGTTCCAACAACCCAGTAGGAATCCCAGTCAGGGACTTCTCCAGTCGGTTCGCTGCCTTGACCATTTCATCAACGTTCACACCGCAGTGGCGTTTGGCGCCACCAGCAGCAGTCATCACCATTCGCGCGGACAGAGCACCAGATACGGAACTGGTCACACGATCCTGAAGCTCATGGGCCTCGTCAATAATCGCGACATCAAAATCAGGCAGTACCGACAACCCCTCAAAGGCGGAAACCGCCAGCAATGCGTGATTCGTGATTACCACGTCGGATTCTGCCGCACGAGCGCGTGCCATCTCCGAAAAGCATTCGTCGGCCATGGGGCACTTTTGAGAACCCAAGCACTCCATCGCGGATACCGAGACTTGCTTCCACGCTTTGTCGCTGACGCCGGGCACCAGCTCGTCCCGGTCTCCGGTATCCGTGCGCTCAGCCCAGTCTCGAAGCTTCATCACTTCGCTTGCCAGTGGCGAATAAGTCGTGCCTGCGGGGACCGCTGGCTCGTCCATCGAGAACAATGTGCCTTCATCGTCGGGGTATCCCCCGCCTAGCTTGTATTGGCACAGGTAGTTAGATCGGCCCTTAAGCAGGGCTACATCCATGGGGCGGGAGAGCTTGCCCTTGAGCGATTCAAGTAACCGCGGCACATCGCGACCGACAATCTGGGACTGCAATGCGAGAGTTGCGGTAGAAACAATTATCGGTTTGGCGCTAGTTTGCGCATGCGCGAGCGCCGGAATGAGATAGCCCATGGACTTTCCCGTTCCGGTACCGGCTTGAACCAGCAAATGCTCTTCGTCTTCCAGGGCAGTCACCACTTGCTTGACCATTTCCTGCTGGCCGGTGCGCATGGCACCGCCCATGGAAGTTACCGCGGCCTCAAGAAGCTCAAGGGCCTGCTCTTGCTTATCCATGAATGTTGAAAGTCTCCAACTCTGCAGCGAGTGAATCGCGAACCTTCACGATCAGTCGAGTGCCGTTTTCCAGGTGTTCGCTCTCCAAGATCTCAGATTCGCTCTGGTGCAACTTGGCGATCAAATCCCCGCGGTTATACGGGATGAGGACCTCCAGCTGAATACCAGGGCGCGGAATCGAAGTGCTGATCTTCTCCAGCAGCTCTTCAATACCCTCACCCGTGTGCGCGGACACCACTGAGGTATTCGATTCGCGATTACGGATGCGCTCAATGACGAATGGATCCGCAACATCTGCCTTGTTCAGGACGATGATTTCAGGGATATTCAATGCATCGACTTCGCCAAGTACTGTTCGAACAGCCTGGATCTGTCCCTCTGGGTCGGGGTGCGAGGCATCCACGACGTGCAAGATGAGATCCGAATCGGCGATTTCTTCCAAAGTTGAACGGAAGGCTTCAACCAACTGAGTGGGAAGGTTCGAAACGAACCCGACGGTATCGGCCAGCGTGTAGGTCAGCCCGTCTTCAGTCGAGGACTGGCGCACGGTCGGATCCAGCGTTGCGAACAATGCGTTTTCCACCAGCACGCCGGCGTTGGTCAGACGGTTGAGCAAAGAGGACTTGCCAGCGTTCGTATACCCGGCGATAGCCACGGCTGGTACTTCATTGCGCTTGCGATTGGCTCGTTTTGCTTCACGCGCAGGCTTCATGGCCTTGATTTCACGACGCAGCTTCGCCATGCGGTCACGAATGCGACGACGGTCCATTTCGATCTTGGTTGCACCGACGCGTCCACCAGCCTGACGGGACATCGATTCACCCCAACCACGAAGACGTGGCAGGAGGTATTCAAGCTGGGCTAGCTCGACCTGTGCTTTACCTTCACGGGACTTCGCGTGCTGGGCGAATATATCCAGGATTAAGCTGGTGCGGTCAATGACCTTGACCTTGACGATATCTTCGAGGGCACGACGCTGTGAGGGTGCCAATTCGGCATCAACCACCACAGTATCGGCACCGGTGGAGGCAACGATTCCTCGCAGCTCCTCGGCTTTGCCTGATCCCAGGAATGTGGATGGATCCGGCTTGCTGCGTCGCTGAACGACGCCGTCGAGAACCTCGGAACCTGCGGTTTCTGCCAAAGCGGCAAGTTCACGCAGGGAATTTTCCGCGTCCGTGACGGTACCTTCGCTCCAGATGCCAGCCAAGACAACGCGTTCAAGGCGAAGCTGGCGGTACTCGACTTCGGTAACGTCTTCCAGCTCGGTGGATAGACCGGCAACACGACGAAGAGCGCGGCGTTCCGCGAGGTCGTCTTGGTCCCCATCGTATTGGGTGAAACCTGAGGAGAAGCGGTTCAGTGCGGTGGCTTGTCCGGAGAAGATCGAGGAATCTTCTTCTCCAAAATGTTGCACTTGCGGGCTTTGGGCTTCATCAGCTTCGAGGATCCGGTCGATTGCGGCCTGGATCTGGGCATCATCCATTGATGCCGAATCGTGCTCGTGTGACTCGGAGTTAGTCATGGTCTCCTTAGAAGTACTTCGCATTCCAGAATAGTGCGGGCGACCCCCAGTTCGCGACGTGACGCGATGGGATTCAGTCGGTTCATCAAACATTCGTGGTCCTTTTGACGGCGCTCAAAACTACAGGCAGGCAGGTGAATGCGGGGTTACCGAGGAGCAAAGGCGAATGGCAAGTGTGTGATGCACGACTTGCAGAAACTAAAAATGACTTCGCTGCCTATGGATCTTTCAAGGCGGGCACGGCAAAATGGCGCGCCGGCGCAGAAGATCTCGTGGTAACCACGGCGGTTACGGATTAGACGAAAACGAAAGTCATAGGGAAAATTCTATCAGTCATGGCCTTAGCTTCCTATATCGCTTTGCTCACGTTGATTGCACTGGTCTTTGGCCTCGGGATGCACAAGGATAAACTTTGGCTATGACCTCGGATCACTACTTCACCGCCAGCCCGGCTTCGGCAGACGAACGACGCACTATCGACGTAGAACTCAACGGCACGGTACGCAAGGTTGAAACTGCCGCAGGGATTTTCTCGCCGGCCGGTTTGGATAAGGGCACCGCGGTGTTGCTGCAGCATGTACCGACGCCCCGCGGACGGGTATTGGATATCGGGTGCGGTTGGGGTCCCATCACCTTGACTGCCGCTGAGCAGTCGCCGGCGTCTACGGTCCATGGAGTCGATGTCAATGAACGTTCCATCGAGTTGACTCGGCTCAATGCTCGGCGTCTGGGCCTGGACAACGTCGTTGTCGGGACCCCCGATTCCGTGGATGCAGAACTCGAATTCGATACGATCTGGTCCAATCCGCCCATCCGCATCGGCAAGGAAGCCTTGCACGAGCTGCTGATGCTTTGGCTGCCTCGACTTGCAGCCGGCGGAGAAGCATGGCTGGTCGTGCAAAAGAATCTGGGAAGTGATTCGCTGCAGAAATGGCTGATCGACCAGCTTCCCTCCGATTGGTCCGTAACGCGTGAGGCCACGGCCAAGGCCTTCCGCGTGTTGAAGGTTTCGCGCCCCGCTTAGTTCACCTTTTAGACGACTGCAGGCATCCGTCCAGAGGACAGATGCCTGCAGTTTTTGGTTCTGCCTGCTATTTGGAGCCAATAACGCCACGAGCCACTAACTCCGCGGGACCCGAAAGGATCGTGTCTTCGCCACCGCGTTCGTTGGCGCGGAATTCAACGCCGACCACACCGCCTGGAACCGACACGGCCCACTGGTTGATCAGCGCAGTGCCGCGGGCCCAATAGCGAACGGCCGCAGCTGCCGCACAGGCACCAGTACCGCAGGACAGCGTCTCCCCTACGCCACGTTCGTGAACGCGCATCGTCACCTGTGCCACGCCGTCTTCTTCGATCAGGGGCTCATTGGGAACCACGAACTCGACGTTGGTGCCGTTCGCCGGCTTGGGCGCGACTTCTGGTTCGACAAACAGGTCAAGGCTTTCGAGCATGTCGAGATCGGGCAGGGCTACTACCGTGTGCGGGTTGCCCATGGTGATGCTCAAGGCTGGAACGGCTTGCTCCCAGCCACGAGGCTTGACCATGGAATCGATGGAGTCTGCTTCTGCCTTGTCCTCGAAGATCAGTCCCCACGGCCCCAGATTCACCGCGTAGCCTTCGACAAGCCGGGTGATGGTCTTGATACCAGCGCGGCTCCCGATGAAGATGCTCTGGCCAATCTGAAGATCCACGAGGCCTTCAGCAATCAGGAAATGGGCGAAGGCGCGCACCCCATTGCCGCACATTTCGGCGATGGACCCATCGCTGTTGCGGTAGTCCATGAACCAGTAGGCCTCAGGATTCTCGGTCACCTGCTGTTCGTATCCGGGCACTTTGGCGGTCGGAACTGCGCGGATGAGCCCGTCGCCGCCAATGCCGAAGCGTCGATGGCACAGCGCTGCGACCTGCTCAGCGGTTAGCTCCACCGCGGCTTCCGGGTCCGCTATCAAAACGAAGTCGTTTCCGGTGGCGTGTCCCTTGGCGAAGGTCTGTCCCGCCAATTGGCCCAGTTCGGTGCTGTACATCGATGCTCCTTGCATGGTGGTTCCTCTTACGACTTGCCGATCAAGGCAAGTGCCTTGCCAATGAGGTCCGGCTCGGTGGGGTTCAACCAGCTGACCCGTGGGTCTGCGTTGAACCATGTGATCTGGCGTCGGGCAAATTTCCTGGTAGCTATCACCGTCTGGCTGATGGCTTCAGCCCTGGTAACGGTCCCGTCTAGATAATCTGTGTACTGCTGGTATCCAATGGCACGCGAGGCTGTCTTGCCGTCGCGCAAGCCGCGTTCGAGCAATCCGGCTACTTCTTCAGCCAAGCCCATCGCATCCATTTTGTACACACGTGCTTCCAATGCTTCATGCAACGCGGGGCGATCATAATTTAGTCCGATCTGCAGTGCCGGGGCGATGTACTCGCGCTGTGGCATGTAGGAGCTGAACGGACGCGCGGAGATTTCATAGACCTCCAGCGCCCTGATGGCTCGGCGCAAATCCAGGTTGCGTGCCGCCGACTCCGGGTCCACAGCGGCGAGGCGGCGGCGAAGCTCCCCATCGCCCTGCTGCTCCACTTCTGCTTCCAGCCTCTTCCTGACGGCCGGATCAGTAGGCGGAAAATCGATGACGTCCAGCGCTGCGCGGACATAGAGCCCTGACCCGCCAACCATAACCGGCACTTTGCCTCGGGCACGAATGCGGCTGAATTGTGCTCGCGCTTGCTCCTGGAAGGCAGCGACTGAAGCCTCTTCCGTAATGTCCAGGATGTCCATCAAATGATGCTCTACGCCCCCGCGTTCGGAAACCGGCAGTTTCGCCGTACCGATATCCATTCCGCGATAGAACTGCAGTGCATCGGAATTGACGATTTCCCCGCCCAGTTCCTGGGCCAGTGCAATTGCCAGGTCCGATTTACCGGTTCCGGTGGGTCCGACGATGGCGATGACCGGCAAATTAGTAGCGGTCATCGGGTTAGCTGCGCACCTTGAGGGTCGGCATGCCAAGGTTCGTTCGTCCCGCCGCGTTGCTGGCGCCTGGAGTTGGAACGCCACAGCTTTCTGCCTGGGATCGGTCCCACGCATCGCCGGCGCGGGAACGGCGCAACGAGTATTGGTCAATGCTTGGATCCGAGATGAGGTGGAAGGCCGCAACTTCAGTCACCGGCAAAGTCACCAGATCGCCTGGTCGCGGCGTTTCAGCGCCCTCAGGCACAGAGAAGTGCACGAGCCGCTGATCCTGCGCACGGCCAGCGAGGCGATGGGTTTCCTCAGCCTTGCGCCCGGACTGTTCTGTCACCATGACCTCCACGGTGCGTCCCAGTTGCTTCGCGTTTTCTTCCTTGGCGATACGATCCTGCAATGCGGTAAGACGCTCATAGCGTTTTTGGACGACAGCTTTTGGCAGTTGGTCTTCAAGGCTGGCCGCGGGAGTCCCCGGGCGTTTGGAGTACTGGAAGGTGAATGCCGAGGAGAAGCGCGACGCCTCAACGACGTCCAAGGTCGCTTGGAAGTCTTCTTCGGTTTCTCCGGGGAAACCGACAATGATGTCGGTGGTGATCGCGGCGTGGGGAATGCGTTCTCGCACCTTGTCCAGGATTCCGAGGAACTTCTTGGAACGGTAGGAGCGGCGCATGTCCTTGAGTACCTTGTCGGAGCCGGACTGCAATGGCATGTGCAGCTGTGGCATCACGTTGGGCGTTTCGGCCATGGCCTCGATGACGTCGTCGGTGAATGCAGCCGGGTGCGGGCTGGTGAAGCGAACGCGTTCGAGCCCTTCGATTTCGCCGCACGCGCGCAGGAGCTTGCCGAAGGCCAGGCGGTCGCCGAATTCAACGCCGTATGAGTTCACGTTCTGACCCAGCAGGGTTACTTCGATGGCGCCGTCATCTACCAGCGCTTGGATCTCAGCCAGGATCTCGCCGGGACGGCGGTCTCGTTCCTTGCCTCGCAAGGACGGGACGATGCAGAAAGTGCAGGTGTTGTTGCAGCCCACCGAGATGGATACCCAACCCGCGTATACCGACTCGCGTCGTGTTGGCAACGTCGATGGGAAGACATCCAGGGACTCGAGGATCTCGAGTTCTGCCTTCTTGTTGTGCTCGGAACGTGCCAGCAAGGTAGGCAATGAACCGATGTTGTGGGTACCGAAGACCACATCGACCCAAGGGGCCTTTTTCAAGATGGTGTCGCGGTCTTTCTGCGCCAGGCAGCCTCCGACTGCGATCTGCATCCCGGGGCGTTCGGCTTTGATGTTCTTGAGTATGCCGAGGTTTCCGTAGAGCTTGTTATCCGCGTTTTCCCGAACGGCGCAGGTGTTGAAGACGACGACGTCAGCGACGTCATCATTGAGCTCTTCGGGCTTGCGGCTTAGTCCAGCGTCTTCCAAAAGGCCCGAAAGGCGTTCGGAATCATGGACGTTCATCTGGCAGCCGAAGGTGCGTACTTCATAGGTACGCGACGATTCTTCAGTTGCCGGGTTGCTCACGGTTTGTTGCTCAGTCACCCTCCAAGATTACCGAAATTTCCAAGGAGCTGAAATGTAGGCAACCCTAGGGAGAATGCTTTCCTATCGGAGCCTGATGCTCGTGGATAAACCCATGCTTGTCGTCGACAATTTCCGATAGAGTCGAGTTGTTCCACCTGTTGACGATTCAAAGGATTGCACCGCCCCATGGGAGAAAACTCTGGAGGACAAGCCAGCAAGCCTTCAAAGCGGGCTTCGCTTCCCCTGTCGCACTCAATGAAGGTATTCCACTGGTGGATGGCTTCGCTCACTGCCCTATTCCTTTTTGCCATTCCGATCATCATCGGCGTCATCCCGCCAATTGATTACAAAACAGATGATCTGCTTTTCAACGTTGGCGTGGGTTCTGCATTAGTTGGAATTGCCGCGATCTGCCTATGGGTATACCAAAGTCTCGACGACTGGCTGTTCCGTTTAGGCAAGGGGCCAACACGAGGCCGGAAGAACCGCTAGTCAACAGACCTGAATCGCTCTTCCCATTCCTCACGGGCTACCTTGAACGCCATGGAACCGTTATAGCCTTTGCGCCCAAGCATTCCGACCAAGCGGCGCAGGGCCTTATCCCGGTCCGCTCCCATTGATTCCGGGCGAAGCTTGGCGCGCACCAGCTCCCGGGCTCGCTGCTCCTCGGCTTCATCATCAATTTGCTCCAGGGCCTCGGCCGCGAGCTCATCGTCTACGCCTTTGGAACGCAGTTCGTGTTTGATGGCCCCGCGAGCGAGTCCTCGAGAGCGGGCCCGGGTGACGACCCAGGACTTGGCAAAACGCTGGTCATCAACGAGGTTGATTTCTGCATATCGCTCGATGACTTCGTCGGCGATATCCTCCGGGCAGTCTTTTTCCAGCAGCTTGTCTTTGAGCTGCTTTGCGGTCTTATCGCTTGCGGTGAGCTGGCGCAGCAGGATGCCTCGTGCCTTCTCACGCCATTGCTCGTCGGTCAGCTCTTCAGTCTCCCCAGATTCCCGGGCAACCTTGCGAGCTTCGCGCGCCTCGCGTCGTTCCTTTTTCGAGGGCTTCTCTGGGGCCTGAGCGGCAACGATGCGTTCCATCGCCGCGCGCAGTTCATCAACGCTCTCCGGCTTTTTCCTCTCTGCCGGCGCAGGAATGATGATGCGGCGATTACCGCGTTCAGGAAGTCTCGATTCGGTTGATCCACCGCTTCTCGGCTTTTCACCGCGGTCCTGCATTTCTTGTGGATCAGGCTTCGCCCAATCCGGCATGTCGTCAAAGCTTCCTTGAAACTCTTTCGAAACGGACGTAGCGTCCGACCCGGATTTGTTTCCGGGGCGGACGCTACGTCGTTGGAAGTTTGAGGACACTACTTGTCGCCCTCGACAACTCGCAGTTCTGTCTCGTCTTCTTCAACTTCGTCCTTTGGCAGGACGCCAAGCTTCTGCAAGATCTGACGCTCGAGTTCGTCAGACAGGTCTGGGTTATCGCGCAGGAAGCGACGGGCATTTTCCTTGCCCTGGCCCAGCTGGTCTCCATCGTAGGTGAACCATGCACCGGACTTCTTGACCAGGTTATGCTCAACACCCATGTCGATCAGCGAGCCTTCGCGCGAGATTCCGTGACCGTAGAGGATATCGAATTCAGCCTGCTTGAAAGGAGGAGCCATCTTGTTCTTGACGACCTTGCAGCGGGTACGGTTACCCACTGGGTTGGTGCCCTCTTTCAGGGTTTCAATGCGGCGAATATCGATACGAACCGAAGCGTAGAACTTCAGGGCCTTACCACCGGTGGTGGTCTCAGGGCTGCCGAAGAAGACGCCGATCTTTTCACGCAGCTGGTTGATGAAGATCGCAGTGGTCTTGGATGCCGACAGGCGACCGGTGATCTTGCGCAGAGCCTGCGACATCAGTCGAGCCTGAAGACCGACGTGGCTATCGCCCATTTCGCCTTCGATTTCGGCACGTGGTACCAGTGCTGCCACGGAGTCGATAACGATGATGTCCAACGCGCCGGAGCCTACGAGCATATCCATGATTTCCAGTGCCTGTTCACCGGTATCCGGCTGGGAAACCAGAAGCGCATCGGTATCTACGCCGAGCTTCTTGGCGTATTCCGGATCCAAGGCGTGCTCAGCATCGATGAAAGCGGCGACGCCGCCAGCCTTCTGCGCGCTGGCAACAGCATGCAGTGCCACGGTGGTCTTACCCGAAGATTCCGGGCCGTAGATTTCTACGACACGTCCGCGTGGCAGGCCGCCAATTCCCAGAGCGACATCCAATGCGACCGAACCGGTTGGGATCACTTCAATAGGCGCACGGGTTTCATCGCCCAGGCGCATGACCGAGCCCTTGCCATAGGCCTTGTCAATTTGGCCGAGGACAGCCTCTAGTGCCTTTTCTCGATCATTATTTGCTGCCATGGTTCACCTTTGCTCGTGCAAGCCGATAGCGGCCTGCTCATGATTTATGTCCTGCTGTAGACAGTATGCTCGTCCACCGACACTTTGGACCCCGATAGCCCGCCAGTGTGGACAATCTCAGTGCTTAAGTTTTTGGTGCAGTTTCCTGCGTTGTTTCTAGGATAACCATATCCGAACAGATGTTCGAAATCCAACACGGCATTTTCGAAGTTTCGAAAACACAATTTTCGAGTTGTATGGCTAGGAATCCTTTGGTTCGATATCCACACCCAGCCAGCGCTCTGCGGGAACATCCTGGGCGCGGCATAGCGCTTCCCAGATTTGCTTGGGCTTGATGCCCTTGTTCAATGCCTCGGAAGGCGTAAGGCTCTCAAGTTCGGTCAGCGCCATGGAGTCGGCTAGGACGTGCGAGTACCGCGGCCCGAACTCGGCCTCCATGTTGCGCCAGAAATCGCTGATTTTCACCTAGTTATTCTCCCATGACATAGGCAAGGAGCCCACGCGGTGAGCGTGGGCTCCTTGTTCGGATCCGGAAAACTCGATTACTGAGTAGCGGACACCATAAGATTTTTTTGGACTTAGACCGAAGCCAATGGCTTTCCGGCGCTCTTGTCAGCGAACTCGTTGGCCATGTCGGTAGGCACGGTATCAGGGATGGCGATACCTTCAGCCAGTGCTACACGCTCGGATACCTCACGGAGCATCAGGGACAGGGGAATTTCTAGCGCCACGCAGATCGAGGAAAGCAGCTCCGAGGATGCTTCTTTCTGACCGCGTTCAACTTCGGAAAGATATCCGAGGGAAACTCGGGCGCTATGTGAAACCTCGCGAAGGGTTCGTCCTTGGCGCTGACGGACGTCGCGCAGAACATCGCCGATTTCATGACGGAGTACTACCATTTTGTGCTCCTCCTTCTCGGGCTGGACCGTATGGGCTTCTCCCATATCGCGCCAACGGACAACACCATTGACAGTAACGGGTTGCTTGACCATAAATTTAGCCTTTGCTCCTGGGTCCATCTCGAAGATCTGTTTAATACGGGGGCCATCCTTGCGGCCCTGTAATTCGTACAACGGCGGGTCATACGATTTTGTTCCCCGATCCTCAGCCTAATCTGAAAAATGCGACACATGCCACATAAAGCACGATTTTTGCGAAATATCTCGGGAGAAATAGTCTTACGCGTCTTACTGTGAAGAAGCTTTATTCAAGATGGTAGCCAACTGTTGAAGTGCCGCAGTGGCGCTTTGCTCGCGAATCTGCGCTCGGTTACCAACAAAGTGATGAACTTTGGATCCCGATTCTTCGCCCTTGGCCCAGCCGATGTAGACCGTCCCGACAGCCTTGCCGTCATGTGCGTCTGGTCCGGCAACTCCCGTGGCCGAGACGGCCAGATCCGCACCGCAAGCCTGCAGCGCGCCGATCGCCATCTGCCGAGCAACCTCGGGATCAACCGACCCCTGGGCTTCGAGCAGCTGCGCGTCAACGCCGAGCAGCTCCCGCTTCACATCGGATGAATAGCTGACAACTCCCCCACGCAGCACGGCCGATGCGCCAGGCACCTCGGCCAAGCGGGCGGCGATCATCCCAGCAGTGAGGGACTCTGCCGTAGCCAGCTGAACATCCTGTTCAATGGCTGCGGCAATGACGATGGGGGCCTGCGGCTTCATCATGGCCCGGGTCCTACTTCTGCTTCTTGGAAGCGGCGACCAGCTGGCCGGCCTTGATCAGGTACTCCACGCCGGTCACCACCGTCACCGCCACGGTCAGCAGCATCAGATACCAGGCAACGGTGTGCAGCCATTCGATGGTCTGCGTGTACGGAAGCAGGTAGAGGCCGATCACGACCGACTGCAAAACGGTCTTGACCTTGCCGCCCATATTCGCGGCAATGACCCCATAGCGGATGACCACAACGCGCAGCAGGGTGATGCCCCACTCGCGAACCAGGATCACGATGGTGACCCACCATGGAAGCTCGGCCAGGATCGAGAAGCAGACGAGCGCGGATCCGGTGAGCAGCTTATCGGCGATCGGGTCGGCGATCTTACCGAAGTTGGTGATCAGCCCGCGGCTGCGCGCCAGGTCCCCATCCAGCTTGTCCGTGTACATGGCCAGGACGAACAGCACCAGGGCAACCCAGCGCCAGAGGCCCTGCTGCGAATCATCGGCCAGCAGCGCCCAGACGAAGAAGGGCACCATGATGATGCGGATGGTCGTGAGCACATTGGCGATGTTCAGCGTCGGTACCGGTGGCTGGGCGCCGTGGCCAGCTTGCTCGCTCATGGGTTCTAGTTTCTTCCTGTCAGGTCCCAGGCGTCTTCGCCGGGTTCGTCGGAGCCGTCGAAGTAGTCAACGGCTTGCGGGCGATCATCCAGATCCTTGGCCACCAGGTCTTCGGCGTACTCGGCCACCGGATCTGCGTGGTTCACATTGGCTTCCTGCACCAGCGCGGCTTCGGTGGCCGACGGCGCGGTGGTGGCAGGATCATCGCCGCGCATGGCGGCCAGGACCATCGGCAGGTCATCGGGCTGGATGAGCACGTCGCGGGCCTTGGAACCCTCGGAAGGGCCCACCACTCCGCGCGATTCCATCAAGTCCATCAGGCGTCCTGCCTTGGCGAAGCCGACACGCAGCTTGCGCTGCAGCATCGAGGTGGAACCGAACTGGCTGGTGACCACGAGCTCGGTGGCCTGCAGCAGCAGGTCCAGATCGTCTCCGATGTCCTCGTCGATTTGCTTCTTCTTCTCGGCGGCCGGAATGACATCTTCCCGGTATTCCGGGGCCAGCTGTGTCTTGACGTGTTCGACCACGCGCTGGATCTCGGACTCGGTCACCCAGGCGCCCTGCACACGCATCGGCTTGGAGGTGCCCATCGGCAGGAACAGCGCGTCACCCTGGCCCAGCAGCTTTTCGGCGCCCGGCTGGTCCAGGACCACGCGGGAGTCGGTGACCGAAGAGGTCGCGAAGGCCATGCGTGAAGGCACGTTGGCCTTGATCAAACCGGTGACCACATCCACCGATGGACGCTGGGTCGCAAGCACCAGGTGGATACCGGCGGCACGAGCCAGCTGGGTGATGCGAACGATCGACTCTTCCACATCGCGCGGAGCGACCATCATCAGGTCGGCGAGCTCGTCCACGATCACCAAGAGGTACGGGTACGGCTTGAGCACGCGCTGCGAGCCCTCAGGCGGATGGACCTTGCCAGCTTTGACGGCCTTGTTGAAGTCGTCGATGTGCTTGTATCCGAAGTTCGCCAGATCGTCGTAGCGGGTGTCCATTTCGCGGACCACCCACTGCAAGGCTTCGGCGGCCTTCTTGGGGTTGGTGATGATCGGAGTGATCAGGTGCGGCACGCCCTCATAGGCGGTGAGTTCCACGCGCTTGGGGTCGACCATGACCATTCGCACTTCATCCGGGGTGGCGCGCATCAGGATCGAGGTGATCATCGAGTTCACGAACGAGGACTTACCTGCACCGGTGGCACCTGCCACCAACAGGTGCGGCATCTTGGCCAGGTTGGCTACGACAAAGCCGCCTTCCACGTCCTTGCCCACGCCCATCACCATCGGATGTTCGGTCTTGCGGGCATTGTTGCTGCGCAGCACGTCGCCGAGGGCGACAACTTCCTTGTCGGTGTTCGGGATCTCGATGCCGATGGCGGACTTGCCGGGGATCGGCGAAAGGATGCGAACGTCCGAGGAAGCCACCGCGTAGGAGATGTTCTTGGCCAGGGCCGTGACCTTCTCCACCTTGGTGCCCGGAGACAGCTCGATTTCGTAGCGGGTCACCGTCGGGCCACGGGAGAATCCGGTGACCTGGGCGTCGACCTTGAACTGCTGCAGGGTGTTGGTCAGGGCGTCGACTACCACCTGGTTGGCTTCCGATGCTTCCTTGGCCGGCGGACCGGCGGGCAGGTAGCTGTCTTCTGGAAGGGTGTAGGTGACGTCGCCCGAGAGCTGCAGCTGCTCGCTGCGCGCCGGGATCGGTGCCTGCGGGCTGGCCGAGAGGCCGGCGGCCCGCGAGGATACCTGGTCCATGGCGGAGGTGGTGGCCTCTGGCTCTGCATTCAGTCCGATGTTGGCCATGATCTCGGCCATTTCGCTTTCGGCCTTGGTCGGGCGCTTCACCCCTGGAGGCGGGCCGGCAGGCTTGGGCGTCGACGCGGCCGGGATGGCCTGGGTGGCGGCTTCGGTGGCGTCGGGGCCATCGAAGTCCGGACGGGCGATGGCCTGGGTGGCCGCTTCATCGGCGTCGAAGATCTTGCCGGAATTGCGGTTGCTGACCGGCAGCGAGGTCGTCGAAGCTTCAGAGAAGTCTTCTGGTTCAATGACGGCCTTGTCGTAGGCGACATCACCCGGGCGTTCGGAGCTTTCGTGGCCGTCCACGTCGTAGACCTCGGTGACCTGGCGGGCCGCGGCAGCGCGGCGTTCGAAGAATCCTGGCTTCTTCTTTTTCGGCGCGGGCGCTACTGGCTCGTCTTCAGGGTAGAGATAGGACTGGTCGTGCTCTTCGCGCGTCGGATCCAATTCGGCCGGAGCGCTCTGGCGTGCAGGCTTGGGCGTATTCGGGTCCTGGCCCAGCAGGCGGTTGTAGCCGGCGCGGATTCGCTGTGGAATCTGGGTGAATGGTGTTGCAGTGACAATCAACAGGGACATGAATGCCAGGAAGATGAACACGGCCATGGCACCGGGAACCGTGATCAGCAAGCCCAATGGTGTTCCGAGAATGGAGCCAGCCATGCCGCCGGCATTCCACAAGACCTCGAAGTCATCGGTGACCGCTGGCGACCCTTGAGCCAGCGACGCGATGGATGAGCCGGAGAGCGTCATGATCAGCAGGCCGATGCCGATGCGGTTATTAGCCGTCACTGCTTCCGGGTAGCGGAAGAGCCGGAAGGCCCCGATAAACAAGATCACCGGCAGCAGCACGGCCATGAAGCCCAGGGTGCCGCCGACGACGGCGTGCACTCCTTGGCCGAACCAGCCTGATTCGCGCAGTCCCCACCATTCGATGATGGCCACGGTGATGGCGCTCAGGGCGAGGAAAAGTCCTGTGCCGTCGCGGCGCAGTTCGTAGTCAGGGCTGGCCGTTCCGCCGATGCGGCGGAAGGCGCCACCAAAAATCCGGGCGATGCCCATCCATACGCTGCGCAGGGCGCGTAAGGGCATGGCGAGTTCCTGTTCCGGATTCTCGGGCGTTTTCTTGGAGGACGAAGAGCTGGACGCCTTGGGTTTACGCGTCGCCGGCTTCTTCGTCCCCTGAGACTGAGTACGTGGGGCCATAGTTCTAGGGTATCGCCAACAGCTGTATGCGCCCCGAATTTACACGTCTGCACGGGGTTTGGCGAGAGCTAGAGAATGATCACGTAATTGGCGGCTGGCCTATTTCGAATAGCCGATCACCAAAGTGTAGCCGCCAGCGCTTTTGAGGCAAGCATGTTTTCTGACTTTGTAGCCCGATGACTTGAAAGCCGCGACGGTGGCGGTTTCCATTGTGGCGCAGGTACCGGCGCTGGCCACCGGTTGGGTGTAGGTCTTGTTGCTTGCCTGGGCCGCTGGCACGGCGGCCAATCCCATCACACAGGCCAGGAGGCCGGCCATCGCACATGTGGCAAGACGACTGTTCAACTTCATTTTTCCTCCTCGGTCTTATCCCCGGTGCCTCTCAGGCAACCTTCGCTCGCCGAGCCGCGGCGGTTATGTCGCGTCGATCCCGGCAGGCTCCAGTCCCACACCTCAAACATATGTTGGCTAGGCGCGATCTACAACTGATCACATCCAATTGGGGCTACGAGAAGTCCAATCCCAAGAGAGCATTTTCCGTGACTTCCGGTAGCGCAGGGTGGATCCAGTATTGCTCGGTGGCGACTTCGCGCACATCCAAATCGAACGCCATCACCGTGATCATCTGCTGGATCAACGTCGAGGCCTGCGGCCCCATGTAGTGGGCACCAAGCAGTTTGCCAGTGTTCCTATCAGCGATCAGCTTGGCCAGCCCGCTTTGATCTTCCATGGCCCAGCCGTAGGCCACATCACCGAACTTTTGCACTTTGACCGTGACCTCATGCCCTGCTTTGCGGGCTTCGTCCTCCGTCATGCCTACATAGGCGATTTGCGGATGGGTGAACACGGCGGCCGGGACATGGTCATGTGGCATCTTTTTCATGTTCTGCGGGTTGAGCAGGTTGTGCCGCACTGCGCGCATCTCCGCGTTAGCCACGTGCTTGAGCATGTACGGAGATGAGACATCACCTAATGCCCAGATGCCCTGGGCAGAGGTGGACCGGCCAAATTCGTCAACGCTGATGCGACCGTCCTCGGCTTTGATGCCGGCGCGTTCCACGTCGAGTTCGTCGCCGTTGGGAATGCGCCCTGTGGCCACCAACAGCACCTCGGCGCTAACGGTTGATTCATCATCCAGTGTCACGGTAATCCCGTGGCTGTCTTGGCTGACCCCCGTGATGTTCTTGCCGCGGTGCACATCGTAGCGTTGCGCGGCCAGCTCATTAAAGGGTTCACGCAGGTCGGTATCCAGATGGCGCAGCAGTTCTGAGCGGGCAATGATGCTCACCTTGGTGCCCAGGGCTTCGAAGACATGAGCGAATTCCATGGCGATATATCCGCCACCGACGATCACTATCGATTCCGGCTGCCGGGCCAGGCGCATGATGTCTTCATTGGTATGGAAATGGACACCGCTTTCGGCAATCACTTCGGGGATGAAAGGACGGGATCCGGCGGCCAGAACGATCTGATCCGCGCTGATAGTCAGCTCTTCCGCTCCCCGTCCGGTCTTGAGCGTCCGCTCGGCGACGAACCGGGCATGCTGGTCATAAACGTCGATGTTCGGGGTCTTATCCCCTCGGCGATATTCTTCTCCGCCTCTGGCGATGAGATCGATCCGCTGATCAAAAACTCGATTGACGATGCCTGGCCAATCCACCGAATTCACTTGGGCATCGATTCCCAAGCGCGAGGCCTCGCGGGTTTCCAATGCGGTATCGGCGGCATAGACGTACATCTTGGTTGGGATGCAGCCAACGTTGAGGCAAGTGCCTCCGAAGGTTCCCTTTTCGATGATGGCAATGGATTTGTCGTCGAATTCGGGGCCGGGAATCGAATTGCCCGAACCTGTGCCGAGAATGATCAAATCGTAGTGCTTGTCTACCGAAACAGCAGTGGAAGTCATCTTACTAAGTCCCTTTCAGGGTGACGGATTGCTCTTCCCGGAGGTTATCACCCTGGCAATGATTCGCCGGGTTTAGATCGTGTTAAAGCAATCCAGCGGCCAACCACTGGTTTCTGATCCGGTGGCTGGCCGCTGGATAAAAGCGCTTGTCAAAGCGGTGCTGTGCCTAGAGCCCTTGCTCCGAGAGCCACGATTTGGCGATATCAGCAGCCGACTTCTTATCGACAGTGCTTTGGACGTTCAGGTCAATCAGCTCCTGGGCGGTGAGCTTTTCGCTGACCGGGTTCAAGACCTCCCCGAGCTTCGACGACTGGTCCGCGGTGACTACCGGAACCACATTCGAGGCCAGGAAGAGGGACTTGGGATCTTCAAGGACGACAAGATCTTCGGTCTTGATGCGTGGATCAGCCGTGAACACATTGGCCACGTTGACCGTACCGGCCACAAGATCTTCCACCGTGGTGTCACCGGTCGCCGAGAACTCGGCCTTCACGCCATAGGTGCTCTCCAGGCCCTTCGGTCCGTAGGGGCGCTCTGCCAGTTCAGGTGGGCCGCCAAGGGTCAGCTGGTCCTTGGCCTTCGCTAGATCCTCGATGCTCTTCAGGTTGTTGTCCTGCGCAAATTTGCGGGTCACCGTGTAGGAGTCCTGGTCAGAAGCTTCAGCCTCATCGAGGACTGCCAGGGACTCAGGAAGCTCCTTCTCCAGTTCCTTGTAGACATCTTCGGATGAACGCGCCTTGGTATCTTCCTTGAAGAACTGGAGCAGGTTGCCGGTGTACTCAGGGAAGACATTGATGCTGCCGTTTTCCAACTGAGGCATGTAGGCATCGCGCTGCCCGATGTTGAACTGGCGTTCAACTTCCAAGCCTGAATTCTCAAGAGCCTGCGCGTAGATTTCAGCGACGATCTCGTTGGAATAGTAGGCCTGCGAACCCACAACGACTTTTTCGGATCCCGACTTCTCGGAACTGCTCTGCGTCGCTAGCGGATCCGAGCTGGAGCATCCGGCCAAAGCCAAAGACCCCGCGGCTACCACTGCTGCCGCGCGCGCCACCTGTTTGATTTTCATGTCAGTTCCTTATCTTCCGCTTTTGAGTGATCCGCTTTGTGCTTTTTAGTTGTCGTCTTCGAGAAGCCTAGTCCACGTGGGACGGAGGCCTTCTGGGCTAGTGCAAGTAGCAAATCAAGCAGCAGCGCCAGCACCGCAACCATCAATGCGCCACCGAGCACCATGTCGAATCGGCGCAGGTTCAACCCGGTAATGATTGGAAGTCCCAGTCCCCCGAGGTTCACATAGGCTGCGATCGTTACCGTCGCTACCACCTGCAAGGTCGCCGCCCGGATTCCTCCGAGCAGCAGGGAAAGCCCCAAAGGGATCTCAACCTTCAACAAGATCTGCCATTCAGTCATTCCCATAGCCCGGGCCGCATCGACGGTTTTTCGATCGATGGCCTCGAATCCGGTATAGGCTCCGGCGAGCAACGAGGGTATGGCGAGGACAACAAATGCCACGAGCGCCGCTGCCGGCTTATGGGTGACGCCGAAAAGCAGAACCAACAAGATCAGCAGGCCGAAAGAAGGCACTGCGCGGGCAACGCCCGCGGCTGCCACCGCGATCTCACGCCCCTTGCCGGTATGGCCAATGGCCCATCCGACAGGGATGGCGATGATTCCGGCGATGACAATCGAGAGCAGGGTGAAGAGCAGATGCTGTCCCAGCAGCGCATGCACCCCGTCTTTGCCTTCCCATTGTTCGGGGGCGAATAGCCATTTGAATGCTTCAACGAGTAGGTTCATGAGGCAACCACCTGCTCACTGTTCGACGAGCTTCTGGCCTTCTGTTGCGGATTTTGCCGGCTCCAGGGCATGAGCCAGCGGCCCAACAGAACCAGGAGCAGGTCAACGATCAAGGCAATGAGAGTCACCGCCACCAGGCCCGAAAACACCTCGATGATGATGCGCCGCTGCAGGCCGTTGGTGAACAAGTAGCCAAGGTTCGTGACACCGACCAGGATTCCAACTGTGGCTAGCGAAATCGTGCTCACCGCAGTCACTCGAAGCCCCGCCAGGATGACCGGTCCGGCCAAGGGCAGATCCACGGCGAAGAAGCGGCGAGCGTTGCCATAGCCCATGGCAGTGGCTGCCGAACGCGCTGCCGAATCCACCGAGTTCAGTCCGTCCACG
>Ga0308161_1001320_pt1 | contig 30591 bp, 26 predicted proteins | sample PhyFR2_FD_201034 | JGI IMG/M metagenome (GOLD analysis project Ga0308161, IMG submission 201034) | Phyllosphere microbial communities from UC Gill Tract Community Farm, Albany, California, United States - DLSLF.R2 | ecosystem: Host-associated > Plants > Phyllosphere > Unclassified | place: USA...
CTGCCTGCAAGCCGGCGCCACCACTGGGGTCGTGGCCGGAGAGACAGAGGACAACGGGGCGGGAGCTGTAGATATTCATGGTGCGCGAGCTTACCACCAAAGCTGATTTTGGGGTTCAGTACTCACGGTGTTTGCGAGCAGATTGTCGGACAACCCCGCAGTCTTTATTTGGAGCACATTTGTGGCGAGGGGATTTATCCCCGTTGGGCTGCGAAGCGGCCCCAAACCCTGCAATCCGGTTCTTTCTGACACATCTCGCTGGATGGACTTGCGACTGCTTCGCAGCCGAACGGGGATAAATCCCCTCGCCACAATTGGTCATCTATCAAGGAGGCTGTCGTCGCGAGTTGACCAACCCAACAGCTCTATCTCGGTGCTTTGCCCTGGAACGCCCGTTCTAGAGCTGTTGTAGGAAAAATTTCCATGGTGCTCAATGGCCATCAACGGCTATGCTAGGCTGGATCCAAACAATCACAGGTAATACCGGTTTTACGTCTACTCAAAGGGAATGGGGGGCTTCCTGACACAACCGGACGAGCCACGCTGGGGCTTCAATGCGCTATTTGCTGATGTTGCTGTTCTGCTTGCCCCTTATGGCGAGCGCCGTCGAATTCGACGAATTCACCCAGAGCCTGCCACTGGGCCGATCGCTGCAAGTGTTCGAAGACCCGAGCGGTCAGGCGACGATTGCCGACGTCCGTGCGCAAGACGCCGCCGGCCAGTTCAAAGCCCACGACAAAGCCACGCTCAATGCCGGTTACTCGCGTTCGGCGTTCTGGCTGAAGATCGACCTGCATTACCGCCCGAGCAACCCGGCCGCCCAGCGCACCTGGCTGCTGGAGCTGGCGTATCCGCCGCTTGATCACCTCGATCTTTACTTGCCTGGCGCCAATGGCGAATACCGACTGGTGCGCCAGACCGGCGATGCCTTGCCCTTCGCCAGTCGCGAGATCCGCCAGAACAACTACCTGTTCGACCTGCCCTTCAAACCGGATCAACAGCAGACGCTGTACCTGCGACTGGCCAGCGAAGGCTCGATCCAGGCGCCGGTGACGTTGTGGTCGAGCACCGCGTACCTCGAAGACCAACCGGTGCGCCTGTATGTGCTCGGCATCATTTATGGCGTACTGCTGGGGATGCTGGTCTACAACCTGTTCATCTACCTGAGCGTGCGCGACACCAGTTACCTCTATTACATCTTCTATATCGGCTCGTTCGGCCTCTATCAATTGTCGGTGAATGGCGCGGCGGTCGAGTATTTCTGGCCGGACAACCCATGGTGGGCCAACGCCGCGACGCCGTTCTTCATCGGTTGCGCCGGGCTGTTCGGCAGCCAGTTCGCCCGCAGTTTCCTGCAGACCAAGACCCACAGCCCCTGGCTGGATCGCTTGCTGATCGGCCTGATTGCCTTCAGTGCACTGGTGATCGGTCTGTCGCTGATGACCAGTTACGCCCTGGCCCTGCGCCTGGCGACCACACTGGCGCTGACCTTCACCGTGGTGATCTTTGCCGCCGGGATCCTTGCCTGGTGGCGCGGCCTGCGCGTGGCGCGTTACTTCATCATCGCCTGGTCGGCATTCCTGCTCGGCGGCATCGTCAATACGCTGATGGTGCTGGGCCTGCTGCCCAACGTGTTTTTGACCATGTACGCCAGCCAGATCGGCTCGGCGATCGAGGTTGCGCTGCTGTCGCTGGCGCTGGCCGATCGCATCAACGCCATGCGCGAACAACAGGCGCAGACCTTGTTCGACGCCGGGCAGAAACTCGAAGTGCTCAACCAGCAACTGGCCCACAGCAACAAGCTCAAGGATGAATTCCTCGCCACGCTGACCCACGAACTGCGCACGCCGATGAACGGCGTGATCGGTTCGCTGGAGCTGATGCAGACCGTCGACCTCGATCCCGAGCTGGAGCAATATCAACAGACCGCCGCCGGTTCTGCTCGCGACATGATGCGCATGGTCAATGGCATCCTCACGCTCACTGAATTGCAGGCCGGCAAGCTCAAGGCGACGCCGGGCAGTTTCAGCCTGCGCGCAGTGGTCGAGGCGTTGCGCGTGCAGTTCGAAGGCAATGCAGCGAGCAAGTCGCTGGACTTCAAGGTCGAGGTGCTGCCGACCCTGCCGGATCGCTTGCTCGGGGACAGCGCGAAACTGGCGCAGTGCCTGGAATGCCTGCTGGACAATGCGATCAAGTTCACCCGCGTCGGCGGGTTGGCGCTGCGCGTCACCGGGCGGCCGTCGGCGGATGAGCGCATGGCGCTGTCGTTTGCGGTGATCGACACCGGTATCGGTTTCACTGATCTGGGCGAGGCGACCCTGTATCAGCGTTTCTTCCAGCTCGACGGTTCGATGACTCGCGAATACGGCGGCCTGGGGGTGGGTCTGGCGATCTGCCGGCAACTGGTCGAGTTGCTCGGCGGCAAACTCACCCATCGCTCCGAGCCCGGACGCGGCAGCCGCTTCCAGCTTGATGTCGAATTCGAACTGCCGGTGGTCGAAGCGCCTGCGGATCAGCCGCCCCGCGATTGCATTCGTGCGCCGCAGGACTGCACGGTGCTGCTGGTGGATGACAACAGCGTCAACCAACTGGTGATGCGTGGCATGTTGCTCAAGCTCGGTTTCCGCGTGCGCAGCGCTGATAACGGCGCCGCGGCGCTGGACTGCCTGCAACGGGAAAGCTTCGATGCGGTGCTGATCGATTGCCAGTTGCCCAGCCACGAAGGCGCATCGCTGTGCTGCCAGATCCATGCATTGCCAGGCTGCGCGCATTTGCCAGTGTTCATGCTGGCGCTGGGTGCGGATCGCGAACAATGCGCCCCGGGCGCGCCTATCGACTATCTGCACAAACCGGTGAAATTCGAGGATCTGCAGGCTGCCTTGCAGCGCCGCGTGCTCAGTTGCTGATGGGGTAAAAGCGCCGCAAAAACGGCGTCTATGACACTTTGTTCAAAAAAGCACCAGTGCTTAACTGGTGCCATTGCTGAACACGGAGCGCCGTCATGAACCTGCATCAGTTCGCCGAAACCCACGAAGTCACCAATCAGCCGCCGTCGCTGGACGGCGCCAACCTGTACCGCATCGACCTGCCGCTGCAGGAGTGGTCGCGGCGTTTTGGCGCCGGTTGGGCCGAGTCGCGCATCCATGCCTATGGCGCACTCGCGGGTGGGCCGCTGATGGAGGCGGGGTTTCTCGCCAACCAGAACAAACCGGTATTTGCCAGCCATGATCGCTACGGCCATCGCATCGATCTGGTCGAGTTTCACCCGGCTTACCACGAGCTCATGCGCACGGCGATCGAACATGGCCTGACCTCGCTGCCTTGGGCACACCCGCAGGACGGCGCGCATGTCGCCCGCGCGTCGATGACCTATCTGCACAGCCAGGCCGAGGCCGGCAGTGGTTGCCCGCTGACCATGACTTTCGCCAGCGTGCCGGCCCTGCGCTTGCAGCCTGACCTGGCCGAACAGTGGCTGCCGAAAGTCCTCGCCACCGAATACGATCCACGCAACGTCGGCATGGCGCACAAGGCCGGCGTGACCATCGGCATGGCGATGACCGAGAAGCAGGGCGGCACCGACGTTCGCGCCAACACCACCAAAGCCTATCCGGTCGGCGCCAGCGGCCCGGGTCAGGCCTATGAGCTGGTCGGGCACAAGTGGTTCTGCTCGGCGCCGATGTGCGACGCCTTCCTGACATTGGCGCAAACCGACAAGGGCTTGAGTTGCTTCCTGCTGCCGCGCCATCGCCCGGACGACACGCGCAATCAGTTCTACATCCAGCGTCTGAAAAACAAACTCGGCAACCAGTCCAACGCCTCCAGCGAAGTGGAGTTTCGTGGGGCGCTGGCATGGATGATCGGCGAAGAAGGGCGCGGCGTGCCGACCATTATCGAAATGGTGGCGATGACCCGCTTCGATTGCATGGTCGGCTCCAGCTCGCTGATGCGCCAGGCACTGACCCAGGCCAGCCATCACTGCGCGCACCGCAAGGTCGGCGGCAAATTGCTCAGCGAGCAGCCGCTGATGCAAAACGTACTCGCCGATCTGGCCCTGGAGAGCGAGGCCGCGTTGGCGCTGAGTCTGCGCATGGGCAAGGCGCTCGATCATCTGGATGATCGCCACGAAGCGCAGTTCGCGCGGCTGGTGACGGCAGTGGGCAAATACTGGATCTGCAAGCGCGCGCCAGGAATGATCAACGAAGCCGCCGAATGCATGGGCGGTGCTGGATACGTCGAGGACAGCATCCTGCCGCGCCTGTACCGCGAAGCGCCGGTGAACTCGACGTGGGAAGGTTCGGGGAATGTGCAATGTCTGGATGTGTTGCGCGCATTGTCGAAGGAGCCGGGTGTGTTGGATGTGCTGTTCAGCGAATTGGGCGATGGCCATGGCGACAAGCGTCTCGCCGCACATATCCAGCAGTTGCAGGCGCAGTTCAAGGACACCAGTGATATTCAGTACCGGGCGCGGCAGTTGACCGAAGACATTGCCCTTGGATTGCAGGCCAAACTGTTGCTGGAGGCTGGGAACTCCGTGGTCAGCGATGCCTTCATTGCCAGCCGTCTGAGCGGTGGCGGCCGCGTCTACGGCGCGTTGCCGCGTGGGCTGGACGTCGAAGCGATCGTCGCCCGCTCGACTCCACCGCTTTTCTGACCCACCTCAAATCTCCCCCTGTGGGAGCGAGCCTGCTCGCGAAAGCGGTGTGTCAGTCGACATCTTTATTGGATGATCCACCGCATTCGCGAGCAGGCTCGCTCCCACAGGGGACATCATTGGTCTGCAGATTTAAGTATCGCCACAACGCCACTGTTCCCGTGCGTCCACGATGCAGGCAAGATGAAGCTCTGCAAGTCAGAACACAGGAAGCTGATCGTGACCGAAGCGTTTATTGTCGTTCAAACCGCCGAACAAGCCGTGGATCGTCTGGCCGAGCTGCATGAGCGGGCCACCACTGCGCTGAATTCTGCCCTCAAGCGTTACCTCAAGGACCGCGTCGAACCCGACGCCGAACAGCGTGCCCTGTTTCGTTATCCCGAACTGCGTCTGACCTACCACTGCCAGGGCGAAGTGCCGCAGACCACCCGCGCTTACGCCAAGGTACAGTTGCCGGGCACTTACAGCGTCACCGTCACCCACCCGGCGGCGTTTCGCAAATACCTGCTCGAACAACTGACGCCGTTGATGCACGACTTCACCGTGACCGTCGAAGTCGGCGTCAGCCAGCAGAACATTCCGTATCCGTATGTGGTCGAGCAGGGCGATGAACTGGCCGGTTCCGGCGTCACTGCAGCGGTGCTGGCGCGGGTGTTCCCCAGTACTGACCTGTCCGCCGCTACCGATGGCATTGCCGACGGCCTCTACGACTGGGAAAACACCGATCCGCTGCCACTGGCGCTGTTCGACGCCGCGCGCGTGGATTTCTCGCTGCGCCGTCTGGTGCATTACACCGGCAGTGACTGGCGCCATGTGCAGCCGTGGATTCTGCTGACCAACTATCACCGCTACGTCGACCAGTTCATCGTTCATGGTCTTGAGCAGTTGCGCCGCGACCCGCGTTTCGTGCGCATGGTCCTGCCGGGCAACGTGATCATCGAGAAGAGCATGGACCACGGCGAAGCCTCGGCGATTGCCGCCGGTGTGGTCTGGCACCGTTACCAGATGCCGGCCTATCACCTGATCGCCAGCGATGGCCACGGCGTGACGCTGGTCAACATCGGTGTCGGCCCGTCCAACGCCAAGAACATCACCGATCACCTGGCCGTGCTGCGCCCGCATTGCTGGCTGATGATCGGCCACTGCGGCGGCCTGCGTCAGTCGCAGACCATCGGCGACTACGTGCTGGCTCACGCCTACATGCGCCGCGACGGCATTCTTGATCGTGTGGTGCCGCCGAATATTCCGATCCCGGCACTGGCCGAAGTGCAGCTTGCGCTTCAACAGGCAGCGGCGAATGTCACCGGAGAGAAAGGCGACGACTTGAAGAAACGCCTGCGCACCGGCACGGTTCTGACCTACGACGACCGTAACTGGGAACTGCGCTGGGCTCAGGAGCGGCCGCTGATCAACCTGTCCCGCGCGGTTGCGGTGGACATGGAAAGCGGCACGATTGCAGCGCAAGGTTATCGCCTGCGTGTGCCTTACGGCACGTTGCTCTGCGTTTCGGACAAGCCGTTGCACAGCGAAATCAAACTGCCGGGCTCGGCCAACGCCTTCTATGAGCGTGCGGTCAGCCAGCATTTGAAAATCGGCATCGAAGCGGTGGATCTGCTGCGTACCGAACTCAACTCGCTGCACTCGCGCAAACTGCGCAGCTTCGACGAGCCGCCGTTCCGTTAACGGTTAGTCGTGGTCATTTGGCGGTCGGGGCACTAGCATTGTCAGCCCTGATCGCTAAATGTTCTGTCTCTTATGTCCCGTCCCCCGCGTCCACCTTCCCGCCGTCCCGGCGTGAAGCCTCAGTCTTCTGCCCCGCGCCGTGTTGCCAAGGCACCACCGGCCGAGCCGAAACTGATCCTGTTCAACAAACCCTTCGATGTGCTGACGCAATTCAGCGACGGTGAAGGGCGGGCGACGCTCAAGGATTACATCGATGTGCCGGGGATTTATCCGGCCGGACGTCTGGATCGTGACAGCGAAGGTTTGTTGCTGCTGACCAACGACGGCCAGTTGCAGGCGCGCATCGCCGATCCGAAACACAAACTGGCGAAGACTTATTGGGTGCAGGTGGAGGGCGAGCCGACGGCCGAGCAGTTGCAGCGCCTGCGTGATGGCGTCGAGCTGAATGACGGCATGACCCTGCCCGCCGAAGCGCGGCAACTGGCTGAGCCGCAATTGTGGCCGCGCAATCCGCCGGTACGCTTTCGCGCGACCATACCGACTTCGTGGCTGGAACTGGTGATTCGCGAAGGGCGCAACCGTCAGGTGCGGCGCATGACGGCAGCGGTCGGATTGCCGACGTTGCGTCTGGTGCGAGTCAGGATTGGCGACTGGACGATTGAAGGGCTGGATCAGGGCCAGTGGCGGGAAGTGCCGGCGCGCTTATAAGGCGCCGGATTCGATCAGGCCGATCACCACACTCTTGATGATGAACGCGGCCACGCCCAGGCCCAGCACGAAAAACAGAATGAACGAGCCGAACCGCCCGGCCTTGGACTTCTTCGCCAGATCCCAGACGATGAAACCCATGAAAATGATCAGGATGCTGACCAGACCGGTCATCATCCACTCTTCGAACAGTGCTGGATCCATTGGCGATCTCCGGCGCGGACAGGGCTGAAAGGGCGGCGGCGAGTATACGCCATGGTCGGTGGAGTGGCATTGATCTGCGTCGCCTGTGCCGGCCCCTTCGCGAGCAGGCTCGCTCCCACAGGTTGAAATGCATTCCCCTGTGGGAGCGAGCCTGCTCGCGAAAGCGATATCAGCTACGCAAATGAGTCAGCGGCAGTTCGGTGCTGTTGAGCACCTGATTCAGCACAAAACTCGACCGCACGCTGGTGACCCCCTCGATCCGGGTCAGATGCCCCAGCAGCAACTTTTGATAGTGATCCATATCCGGTACGACCACTTTCAATTGGTAGTCGGCATCCACTCCTGTCACCAGGCTGCACTCCAGCACTTGCGGCAATGTGCGGATCGCCGCTTCGAAATTCTCGAAGCGTTCCGGCGTGTGCCGGTCCATGCCGATCAGCACATACGCGGTCAGGCTCAAGCCGAGCATCTTGCGATCGAGCAGCGCCACCTGGCGCGAGATATAGCCATCGTCTTCCAGCTGCTTGACCCGGCGCGAGCAAGGCGAGGGCGACAGACCGATGCGTTCGGCCAGTTCCTGGTTGGAGATACGGGCGTCGCGCTGCAATTCCGCCAAAATACTCAGGTCATACCGGTCGAGTTTGCTCATCAATCTGTCCTTGGTCGTAACTATTGCGGCGGATTATCTATCCAGGGTTAAAAATTGCGCAAGCAGTGTTTAATTGAGCAATTTTCGCAATCCTCTGTCGCGGCTTCAGGCCTATTCTTATCACCAGAATCACTGCTCGGTAACACAGTCCACGCGGCCCGCCCAATCAGGCCCGCCGCGGCCGCCACCCCCACCGGGGATGTGCCGGCCCCCGAGCTGCACACTGTCCAGAAGACGGCGTGAGGTGAGCCGACGTCAAAAGCGTCGAGCCAGGACGAAGTTCTCAGAAGGGAGGCCGACGGGTCTCCCTTTTTTCTTGCCTGCGATTTCATGTTGGCGCCTCAATAAATAAGTCGCGCGACTGATAACCTGTTGCAGAACCCGGTGGGGCTGTTTCGAGTCTCAGCAACAAGCCCTGCAAACGACAGGCTCCCGCAGTGAGGAAAAGCATGAATTCGCGCATCTGGCGTCTGGCCGGTGTTGGTTTGCTGTGTGTGGGTGTCAGTGCGCAAGCGCTGGCCGATGAGCCGCAGAATCGTGGGCCGGGCAACGGGCCGCAGAACGACGGGATCATCCGTGGCGACAACAGCCGTCAGTTCGAGCACAACGGCCAGCCGCATAACAATGACGGTCAATGGCAGAACCGCAACCGTGTCGATGATCGTCCAGAACCGCCTCGCCAGCCGGGCAACAACCTGCCGATCCAGCCGCGACCCGACGCCGTGCACCAGACTCAGGAGCCGCGTCAGGGTTACTACCGCGACGAGCGCCCGCAGAACGGTTATCACAATCAGCAATGGCAGACGCGGCCGCGTCCCGATGACAACCGCTGGCCGGGACGGCCGAACGGTCATGGCAATGGCTGGGGTCCTGGCCCGCAGTATCGTCCGGGCCATGTGATCGATCGTTTCCCGGATCGTGATTACCGCGTGCCGTATCGCGGTCAGGATTACTTCTATTCCGGCGGCTACTGGTATCGCCCGCAAGGCCCGCGCTACATCGTCGTGCAACCACCGCGCGGGATCCGCATTCAGTATTTGCCGGATTACGCCCGTGAAGTGTGGATCGGCGGCTCGCTGCTGTTCCTCGCCGCCGGCTCGTATTACGCCTATCAAGAGGCGACGCAGGATTACGTGGTGGTCGAGCCGCCGCTGCAGCAACCGCCGCAACCACAATCTCAAGGCTATGACGTCGAAGCCTACCCGGCCAACGGCCAGTCGCCGCAGCAAGTGCAGCAGGACGGTTACCAGTGCTCTCAGTACGCGGTGCAGCAAAGCGGTTTCGACCCGCGCGCAGCGACCTATCAACCGGCACCCGAAGTGGTTCAGGCCTATCGCCAGGCGCAGGGCAACTGCCTGAGCAGTCGCGGTTATCAGGTCAGATAGGGGCAGCTACGAGCTGCAAGCTGCAAGCTACAAGCTACAAGCTTGAAGCTAGAGGCTTGTCGCTTGTGGCTGCTTTTACAGGGTCAGCGTGCACCAGCACTTCGGCCTTCGGATAGGCCTTGTGAATCGCCGCCGCCGCTTGGTCGCTGATGCCATGGGCGACTGACAGGGTCAGTTCGCCCGGCAGTTCCAAGTGCAATTGCACAAACCAGCGGTTGCCGGAGATCCGCGTGCGCAGGTCGTGCGCACCCAGTACGCCGGGGACGCTGCATGCCAGTTCGAGCATGTGCTGGCTGACATCGGTCGGCAGTTCCTCGTCCATCAACACCGAAAAACTTTCCCGGGCGATCTGAATCGCACTCCAGAAAATGTACACGGCGATTCCCAGCCCGAACCACGCGTCCAGTTGCGCATAACCCATCGCGGCCAACACCAGCGCGATCAGGATGCTGCCGTTGAGCAGCAGGTCCGAACGGTAATGCAGTGAGTCGGCACGCACGGCGTTGGAGCCGGTCTGCTTGATCACCCGGTGCTGCAACATCAGCAGCGCGGCCGTCAGCAGCAGGGAAAACACGATCACACCGATGCTCAGCCACGGTGCGCCAAGTGGTTCCGGCGTCTGCAAGCGTTGGTAGGCTTGAAACGCGATCAGCACCGCGCTGCCACCAATGAACAACGCCTGCGCCATGCCCGCCAGCGATTCGGCTTTGCCGTGGCCATAACGGTGATCGTCATCCGCCGGGCGCAAGGCGTAATGCACCGCCAGCAGGTTGAGCATCGAGGTGACGCCATCCAGCGCCGAGTCGGTGAGGCCGGCGAGCATGCTCACCGATCCGCTGAGCCACCAGGCAATCGCCTTGGCGACGATCAGCGTGCAGGCGACCGCCACCGAGGCGCGGGTCGCCAGCCGCAGCAGGCGGGCGTGTTCGGGGCTGGAGGTCATTGAACGTCCTTATTCAAGCGGCGGGTTGCAGGCCGAACATCGCCAGTTGCTGAGTGCTGCCCTTGTGCTGGATCAGGCGCGGGTCGTCGAGAGGAAAGTCTTTACCCAGTTCGCTCTCAAGAATCGCCTGCAACTTGTGATTGTCGACCTGCCCGTCAGGGCCGATGGCTTGCTTGAGCTTGGCCGGATCGATCTGCGCGGTGTGGCCCGGTTCGAAATAGATCGCCCCGGTGGCGAAGTCGACGGCAAACGCGATCAGCCCGGGAATGATGTAGAACAGCAGGCCGACGGCATCGAGCACGGCAATCGCCGGGTCGATCTTGCCGTCGATCTGGCCACGGCGGTCCGGGTAGAAAATCGAACCGCACGCCGACAATTGCGTGAGCAGAGTGGCAACCAGAACACCGCCGATCAGGCGAGAGGGTAAGCGCATGGAAATGTCTCCTGAGTCATCAAATAACGAAGCTTCGTCTTGTGAAGTTAAGACCCTGACGAACGCCCGGCAGTTCGCCGTTATACTCGGCCCTCTGTTTGGGAGCCAGCATGATTTCTTTGCCGATCGACGATGTTTTACCCGCCCTGCGTGAAGCCCTCGCGTCACGCCACGAAGCCGTGCTCGAAGCACCGCCCGGCGCCGGTAAAACCACCCGCGTGCCTTTGGCCTTGCTCAACGAGGCCTGGCTGGCCGGGCAGACCATCGTCATGCTCGAACCACGGCGCTTGGCTGCGCGGGCGGCGGCGGAGCGTTTGGCCAGCGAGCTCGGCGAGCAGGTCGGTGAAACCGTCGGCTATCGCATCCGCCTCGACAGCAAGGTTGGCCCGAAGACGCGTATCGAAGTGGTCACCGAAGGCATTCTCACCCGGCGCTTGCAGGACGACCCGGCGCTGGAGGGTGTGGGCCTGCTGATCTTCGACGAATTTCATGAACGCAGTCTCGACGCCGATCTGGCGCTGGCCCTCAGTCTGAACGGTCGCGAGCTGTTTCGCGCTGAACAGCCGCTGAAGATTCTGCTGATGTCGGCCACCCTCGAAGGCGAGCGCCTGGCCGGCTTGCTCGATGACGCGCCGATCCTGCGCAGTGAAGGGCGCATGTACCCGGTGACGATGCGCTGGGGCCGGCCGTTCCAACCGGGTGAATACATCGACCAGCGCGTTACCCAGACCGTGCTCGAAGCGCTGCACGACGAGACCGGCAGCCTGTTGGTGTTCCTGCCGGGACAGGCGGAGATCCGTCGCGTACATCAGCAACTGGTCGACGCAATCGGCGAGCGCAAAGACGTTCTGCTGTGCCCGTTGCACGGCGAACTCGACCTCAATGCGCAACGCGCGGCAATCGACCCGGCGCCGCCCGGTCAGCGCAAAGTAGTGCTGGCAACCAACATTGCCGAGACCAGCCTGACCATCAACGGCGTACGCGTGGTCATCGATGCCGGGCTGGCGCGGGTGCCGCGTTTCGATCCGGGCAGCGGCATGACCCGCCTCGACACCCAACGCATCTCCAAGGCCAGCGCCACCCAGCGTGCCGGCCGCGCCGGGCGACTGGAGCCGGGCGTGTGTTATCGCCTGTGGTCGCAGGATCAGCACGAACAACTGGCGGCTTATGGCAGCGCGGAAATTCTCTCGGCGGATCTGGCCAGCCTCGCTTTGCAACTCGGGCGCTGGGGCGTGACCCCGGGCGAACTGGTCTGGCTCGACATACCGCCCGCCGCCGCGTATGCCCAAGCGCAGGATCTGCTGCAACGCCTCAGCGCCTTGCACGGCGACACGCTGACGGCCCACGGCCAGGCCATGGCCGAACTGCCGGCGCATCCGCGCATCGCGCATTTGCTGTTGCGCGGTCAGGCATTGGGGCTGGCGGCGATGGCCTGCGATGTGGCGGCGCTGCTCGGCGAGCGCGATATCCTGCGCGGCGCTGGCGCGGATCTGCACAGCCGGTTGGTCCTGCTTTCCGGCGAAGAACGTGCTGGCCGTGGCGCGCAGGGCGGGGTGCAACGTGCCCGGCAATTGGCTCGGCAGTATCGCGGCTACTTGCGCGGCAAGCCGAGCGAACCGGTAAACGATCCCGAGCATCCGCGCTGGCTCGGCGCGTTGCTGGCGCTGGCCTACCCGGATCGCGTCGCCCAGCAACGGCGTGCCGGCGGGGCCGAATACCGTTTGGCCAACGGTCGCGCGGCGCTGTTCGCTGAGGCCGATAGCCTGATGAAGCACGAGTGGATCGTCATCGCCGACCTCGGCAGCCGTCAGGGCCAGCGCGAAGAACGCATCTATCTGGCGGCGGATTTCGATCCGGTGCTGTTCGATTCGGTGCTCGCCGAGCAAGTGCGCAGCGTCGATCAACTCGATTGGGATGAACGCGAAGGCGTGCTGCGTGCCGAGCGCCAGCGTAAGGTCGGCGAGCTGATTCTGAGCCGCGAACCGTTGCCCGGTCTGGATGAAAACGCGCGCAGTCAGGCGCTGGTCAGTCTGGTGCGGCGCAAGGGTCTTGAGCTGTTGCCGTGGACGCCGGAACTGCGCCAGTGGCAGGCGCGGGTGGCGCTGTTGCGTCAGCTCGATCTGAACACTCAGGACGACAGCCAATGGCCGGATGTCAGCGATGCGGCATTGTTGAATACCCTGGAAGACTGGCTGATGCCGTATCTGGGCAAGGTCTCGCGGCTCAGCCATTTCGCCAGCCTCGACCTGTCGAGCATCGTGCGTAATCTGCTGCCGTGGCCGCTGCCGCAGAAGCTCGACGAACTGGCGCCGCATCATTTGAGCGTGCCGTCGGGTTCATCGATTCGTCTGGATTACAGCGAACATCCGCCGATTCTCGCGGTGCGTTTGCAAGAGCTGTTTGGTCTGGCCGATACGCCACGGATCGCCGGCGGTCGGCAAGTGGTCAAGCTGCACCTGCTGTCGCCGGCGCGGCGGCCGGTGCAGGTCACGCAGGACCTGGCCAACTTCTGGCGCAGCACCTATGCCGAGGTGAAGAAGGATCTCAAGGGGCGCTATCCGAAGCACTATTGGCCGGACGATCCCTTGGTCGCCGAAGCCACGGCTCGGGCGAAACCACGCGGCACCTGACCCGCAATGGCTGCGCGCCATTAGCCCATCCGTGCTAATTGCCCTTGGTTGTTCCGGCTCGCAAAATCGCCGCCTGAACAATAACAGCCTTGTTGCCTGGCAACTTGCGCCCAAGGAACGGAACTGCCCATGACCTCTTTCTTCAAGCTCAAGAAGTTGATCTTCTTGTCGGCTGCGCTATTGGCCGCCTCCAGTTCGGCCATGGCCGAAGAGCCCAATCCGATTGGCGACTGGTGGATTATCTACGGCAACGGCGTGCCCCAGAAAAACATCATGTACGTCGCCGATGCGACGTCGGTGGTGCCTTCGCAGAAAACCAAAGGCGCGACCATGGTCGCGGTGACGCTGGTGTATGAAGAACCCGGCAAACCGATGATCGACGTCTACAACCTCGAAGCCCAATGCTCTACGGGCAAGGTGCGTTTTATCAATGGCCAGTCCATCGAGCGTCTCGCCTACACCATGCGTCATCTGAAAGTTGCCAATCAGTGGCAAGCCCCGAAAGAGTTCTGGGTCCAGCAAGCACTGAAGTTTGCCTGCGCGCCGGGCAGTCGCGCGAAAAACGACATGGCCGCCGTGGGCAAGATGGAATACCTGCAAATGATCGAGATGCTGCAGCAGATGTTCTTCAAGCTCGCGCCGATTCAGCAAAAGAGCCAGATGATGGACAACATCGACAGCCTGCTCGAACTGAAGAAATAAGCCGAGGCATCCAATGACTTACACACGTTTATGGCTGGCAACCCTGCTGGCAGGATTGCTCTTGAGCGGCTGTTCCACTATCGCACAAAGCCGCTGGGAAGGCCGTGATATGCAGGAAGCACTGGACCTGTTCGGCACGCCCGACGCGATGGCAAAGGAAACCGGCCCGAACGGCGAACCCTTGGCCGTACTGACCTGGCACAAGTCCGCGAGCTGGACCTCCACCGAAGCGGCCGGCACTTCGATGACCCATACCGGCAATGGCATGGTGTACACCGAGCACTACCAACAGGTCGGCCACAGTTCTACCTGCAAGTTGCAGGCGAAGATCAATCAGCAGAAGAAGATCGCCCAGTTCCTGATCGAAGACGGGCGAATACTGCACGGCAAGTGCGCCAATGTCCGCTATGTTCCGGGCTACGTTCCGCCCGGTTTATAAGGGCCAAACGCTTATGGCGCAGCGGGTAGCAAGAATCGCGCAATCACCGGCAAGTGGTCGGAGATGCGCAAGGTATCGTCCTGCCGCACCTGCGCTTGCAGGCGTTTGAGCTTCGGGCTGTAGAACAGATAATCCACTGTGCGATCCGGGCCGTTGAGGCCGGGGTCGTTGGGGTAATGGGTCAGCCATTTGGCTCGATCGATACCGCCGGCCTCGTTGTTGGTCGGGATCATCGGGTACTTGTCCCACAGCAGATGCAGTTCGCTGTCGGCAGAGTAGGGCGTGCGCCGCTCGACCGGCAGGCGTCGATACTGGCCCAGCGGCAGCAGATTGAAATCGCCACCGATCAGCCACGGCAGGCCTTGGCTTTCATACTTGTCGAGGACTTTGGCCACGGCAGCCACTTGCGCCTGCACGTTGCCTTCCGCCTGGCTGGCGCGCTGCAAGTGGGTGTTGAACACGGTCAGTTGTCCGCCATCGCTGAGCGGCAGTTTGACTGCGAGCAAAGCGTCTTTGGGCTGGAACTGGCGGCTGATGAAGTTGCTCGGGGCGACGGGCAGTTGCAGGCGTTCGGCGTGTTCGATGCGATAGCGGCTCAGCGTGGCCAACTGGCGGCCGACGCTGCCGTAGATATGTGGCTCGGGGACGAAATCGGCTTTCCAGTCGAAGGCGCTGGCACTGCACGGATACAGGTCGGCGACGCGTTCCTGCAACAGCTTGAGCTGATTCTGGTAGTCACTGGCCTTGGCGCCGTCGTCGAGCTCCTGCAACAGCACCACATCCGGTTGTTCGTCACGGATCACCCGCGTTACTTCGTCGAGGCTGAACGCCATGTCTTCGGCGGTCGGCGCCTCATCGTCGCCTTCGGCCAGGTCATTCCAGAATACGTAGCGCTTGCCGGCGAGGAACTGCACGTTCCAGGTCATGACTTTCAGCGCTTGCCCCGGCACCAGCGTCGGCGCGGTAGTGCCGCAACTGACCGGCAGGGTTTCGCGGGCATCGGGGCGCCAGGTCAGGCTGAACAGCAGCACGCCGAACAGGACGGCGGCGAGGATGACGAGGAGCAGGGTGTAGCGCAGCAGACGGGTCATGGCTCGGCTTATAGCGTTACAGAAAGTGGCCCCGAGCATACCTGACGGCAGCGGCGAAGCCCAAGCACGGCGCGGTCAGACTGCGCCGTTACGTTTGTCAGGCAATTCGCTGATCAGCATGAACAGACGGAACAGCACCACACTGGTGAACAGTTGCAGAAAGCTGTGAGCGCTGTCGATCAGCCCGGCAATCAGCGGATTCTGCGGCTCGGGGTACACCGCCAGCGTCGCGCCCTTGAGCAGCCACAACGGTGTCATCACGCAGAGAATGCACAGCAGGATGCGCCAGAAGTGCCCACGGGTCAGGCGCAGACTTTCCTTCATCGCCTGCAACGGTCCGAGGCCGCGCAGCACCAGCAGGTATTCGGCGAAGGCGAGCATGACCATCAGCATCAGGCCCGGCAGGAAGTACAACGACAGGCCGAGCAGAATCAGCAAGGTATTGAGCGCGGTCAGCACCGCGAAGCGCGGCCACAGGGTTGCGGCCGTCGCCAGCAGGTCACGGTTGCGCGGCAACTCGCCACGGCTGCGTGCATCGAGAAACAGGATCAGCGCGGCGGTGTACAGCGGATACACCAGCAGGCCGACGATGATGCTGACGCCGGCGAAGGTGTCCGGCCCGGTGGCGTGATCGACCGCCTGCTGCAAGAAGGCTTCGACAATCACCAGCGGCAGGCACAACTGCACGATGCTGCCCAGATGGCGTTTGAAAAAATACAAAGAGTCGCGCAGTACTTCGAGGGCATTCATCAGTCGGTATCGCAGGTCGAAAACAGTGGCTCACTTTAACCGATGCAACGCGGGCCGACACAAACGTAAACATTCGGTAAAGGTCATTGAAACGTTTTGTCACTGTCTCCATTACAGGAGAGCACCGCGCCCAGAGTGGGCGCGGGCACGTTATTACCGGCAATCTACGAGGTCGCCATGAACAGCGAAGAGCAAACCCTGATCGATGGACTGTTTTCCCGGCTGCAACAGGCCGAAACGGAGGCAGCCCCGCGCGACGCCCAGGCCGAGGCGCGGATCAAGGAACACCTGACGCGCCAACCGGCGGCAGGTTATTTCATGACCCAGGCGATTCTGGTGCAAGAGGCCGCGCTGAAAAGCCTCGACGAGCAGAACAAGCAGCTGACTCAGCAAGTCCAGCGTCTGCAGGCCGAACTGCAATCGGCCAAGGCCCAGAGCGGCGCACCGGCATCCAGCGGTGGCGGTGGCTTCCTGTCGAGTATCTTTGGCGGCGGCAATTCACGTCCGGCGCCGAGCCAGAGCGCCGCACCGTCGTCCTCCGGCGGCTGGCGTGAACCGGCACCGCAGCAGAGCTACCAGACTCCGGCACCGCAACAGAGCTTCGCCGCCGCGCCGCCCAACTATGCGCAGCAGGCAGCCCCGGCGGCGGGCAACAGCTTCCTCGGCGGCGCGCTGAAAACCGCCGCAGGCGTGGCCGGCGGTGTGATGCTGGCGCAGGGCATCAGCAGCCTGTTCCACCACAATCAGCAACCGGAAGAAATCGTCGAGGTCATCAAGGAAGAACCGGCGCAGGTCGCCGACCAGAGCAACAACGGCTGGGGCGATGATCAGCGCGTGGCGGATAACGGTTTTTCTGGCAATGACCAGGGCGGTTTCAGCGACGCCGATTACAGCAGCGACAACTCGTCGTTCTTCGATGACGACGATTCCTTTGTCTGACATCGCCTTTGAAGGCAGACATAGCCTCTGAAGGCTGACATGTACACTGTGGCGAGGGGATTTATCCCCGCTGGGCTGCGCAGCAGCCCCGCTTTTCCTGATTGGAGCGAGGACTGCTGCGCAGCCCAACGGGGATGAATCCCCTCGCCACACTCACCACTCGTCAGCAGCACCTTTGCGCCTGTGGCCGATTATTCGCGGAACCCTCCTTCGGGCTGGCATACTGAGCGCCTTTTTCGGGCCTGATCGCCTGACCCCGCTTCGTGCGCTTGCACGCTCACAGGAACTCCGGTGAAAAAAATCGCAGTGTTCGCCGATGTGCAGAACCTCTACTACACCGTGCGTCAGGCCTATGGTTGCCACTTCAACTACGCCGCATTGTGGGCCGACATCAGCAAGAACGGGCAGATCGTCGAGGCTTACGCCTACGCGATCGACCGTGGCGACAGCAAGCAGCAGCAGTTTCAGCAGATCCTGCGCAACCTCGGTTTTACCGTGAAGCTCAAGCCCTACATCCAGCGCAGCGACGGCTCGGCCAAGGGCGACTGGGACGTGGGCATTACCCTGGACATCATGGACGCCGCCGACCATGTCGACGAAGTGGTGCTGGCCTCCGGTGACGGCGATTTCGACATGCTGCTCGAACGCATCATCAACAAGCACGGCGTGCAAGCAGTCGCCTACGGCGTGCCCGGCCTGACCGCCAACTCGCTGATCCGCGCCGCCAGCCGCTACGTGCCGATCGAAGGCGCGCTGTTGCTCAAGAGCTGAGCTGAACAACAGATTTGAACGGAGTACACCCCGGTTTGGAACGCATTGCAGTCATCGACTTTGAAACCACCGGCCTGTCGCCGAACAGCAGCTGCCGCGCCACGGAAATCGCCGTGGTCATGCTGGAAAACGGCCGCATCGTCGAGCGTTACCAGAGCCTGATGAACGCCGGCGTGCGCGTCCCCGCGTTCATCGAGCAACTGACCGGCATCAGCAACGCCATGCTGCGCACCGCGCCGCCGGCCGAGCGGGTGATGGAAGAGGTCAACGAATTCGTCGGTTGTACGCCGCTGTTGGCGCACAACGCCTCGTTCGACCAGAAGTTCTGGGATTTCGAACTGGGGCAGATCAAACGCACACGCCTGCAGAATTTTGCCTGTTCACTGCTGCTGGCGCGGCGCCTGATGCCGGCGGCGCCGAATCACAAGCTCGGCACGCTCACCACGTTCGCGCAGTTGCCGCATACCGGCCAGGCTCACCGGGCCATGGCCGACGCCGAGATGGCGGCCAATCTGATGGCGCATCTGGCGCAAGAGTTGCGGGGCAAGCACGGGGTGCGCGAGTTGAATCACGACCTGTTGTGCAAGTTGCAGAAAGTCCCTGCGGCGAAAGTCGGCGAGCATTTGCAGCGTTATCGCTGATTCCAGGCACTCCGACTGATCGTTCCCACGCTCTGCGTGGGAATGAAGTCCAGGACGCTCGGCGTCCCTTTCAAAGCCGAACGCAGAGCGTCCGTTGAGGCATTCCCACGCGGAGCGTGGGAACGATCCAAGATGGATGTCTGCTGATACACCGCCTTCGCGAGCAAGCTCGCTCCCACAAGGACCTTGTCGGTCTCAGCTGCTTTCATGCAAAAGTGTACCGGCGCGAAAAACAGGTTTTGTAACTTATTTTTGCGCGGCGGTCTTTCTAGAATGACCGGTCCACAGAAATCTGACTGTCGAGCTGCCCATGCCTGCCTTGCGCCGTTTTTCCCTGCCGTTGATCGCTGCGTTTTTTGCGTTGTACGTGATCTGGGGGTCGACCTATCTGGTGATTCGCATTGGCGTCGAATACTGGCCGCCGCTGTTGCTGGCCGGGGTGCGCTTCGTCATTGCCGGCAGCTTGATGTACGCCTGGCTGCGCTGGCGTGGGGCGCCGGCGCCGACCTGGGCGCAGTGGAAAGCGGCGGGGCTGGTCGGCATTCTGCTGCTCAGTTTTGGTAATGGCGCGGTCAGCGTGGCCGAGCACACTGGTGTGGCTTCCGGCGTTGCCGCGCTGGCGGTGGCGACGGTGCCACTGTTCACCTTGTTGTTCGGCTACTTCTGGGGCGCGCGCAATACGCGGCTGGAGTGGGCCGGTGTGGCGTTGGGGATTATTGGCATCGCCATGCTCAACATGGGTTCCAACCTGCAATCGAGCCCGCTCGGTGCGATGTTGCTGATCTTCGCAGCGGCGAGTTGGGCGTTCGGTTCGGTGTGGAGCAAATACCTGCCGTTGCCGGCGGGGGCGATGGCCAGCGCGGTGGAAATGCTGGTTGGCGGCGTGGTCTTGCTGATCGGCAGTGCGCTGAGTGGCGAGCACCTGCAAGCCATGCCGCCGCTCGAAGGGTGGCTGGCGCTGGCCTATCTGATTTTCTTTGGCTCGATCATCGCCTTCAATTCCTACATGTACCTGCTCAAACACGTGCGCCCGGCAGCGGCCACCAGTTATGCCTACGTCAACCCGGCAGTGGCGGTGTTGCTCGGCGTGGTGTTTGTTGGCGAGACTATCGGCATCGAAGAGGCACTGGCGATGCTGGTGATCATCAGCGCCGTGCTGCTGATCAGCCTGCCGCAGTGGCGTCGACCTGCGCAGTCACCCGTGGAAGAGGCGAAAGCCGTTCCGACGGAAGCGCGTACGAATTAGGGTAAACTGCGCGGCATTGCATCCCCGCGTCATTTTTTCCTACGGTACTCCCATGACTTTCGCCTCCCTTGGCCTGATCGAACCCTTGCTGCGCTCCCTCGAGACGCTTGGCTACCAGACCCCGACGCCGGTGCAGGCGCAAGCCATTCCGGCGGTGCTGGCCGGCCGCGACCTGATGGCAGCGGCCCAGACCGGCACCGGTAAAACTGCCGGTTTCGCCTTGCCGCTGTTGCAGTTGCTGGCCATGGAAGGGCCGAAAGTCACCGCCAACTCGGCGCGTGCGCTGATTCTGGTGCCGACCCGCGAACTGGCCGAGCAGGTCCACGAAGCCGTGCGCCAGTACGCGGAAAACCTGCCGCTGCGTACTTACGCGGTGTATGGCGGCGTCAGCATCAACCCGCAGATGATGAAGCTGCGCGGCGGCGTCGATGTGCTGGTCGCCACGCCCGGTCGCTTGATCGACCTGTTCCGCCAGAACGCGCTGAAACTCAATCAGCTGCAAACGCTGGTGCTGGATGAAGCCGACCGTATGCTCGACCTGGGCTTCTCGGAAGAACTGGCGAACATTTACCGCATGCTGCCGAAAAAGCGCCAGACCCTGCTGTTCTCCGCGACCTTCTCCGATGACATCCGCCTGCTCGCCGGGCAGATGCTCAACGATCCTTTGAGCGTCGAAGTCAGCCCGCGCAACGTCGCTGCCAACACGGTCAAGCAGTGGATCGTCACCGTGGACAAGAAGCGCAAGGCTGAACTGTTCGTGCACCTGATGCGCAAGAACAAGTGGAAGCAGGTGCTGGTGTTCGCCAAGACGCGTAACGGCGTCGATGCGCTGGTGGAAAAACTTCAGGGCCTCGGTGTGAATGCTGACGGCATCCATGGCGACAAACCGCAGGCCACGCGCCAGCGCGCGCTGGACCGTTTCAAGCTCAGCGAAGTGCAGATTCTGGTGGCGACCGACGTCGCCGCCCGTGGTCTGGACATCGAAGACCTGCCGCTGGTGGTCAACTTCGATCTGCCGATCGTTGCCGAGGATTACATTCACCGCATCGGCCGCACTGGCCGCGCGGGTGCCACCGGTGAGGCGATTTCGCTGGTGTGTGCCGATGAAGTGAACATGCTCTCGGCGATCGAAATGCTGACGCGGCAGAACCTGAAGCGCCAGAACGAACCGGATTTCGAACCCGAGCACCGCGTGCCGGACACCGACGCCAGCGGTCAGGTGATCAAGAAGCCGAAAAAACCGAAGAAGCCGAAAGCGTCGGGCGGTGGCGGTGGTAAGCGTAATCTGGGCAAGTGGGTCGACAGCGGCGAGACCTCGGCACCGGAGCCATCGATCAAGCCAGTGCGCAAAGTGCCGGTGTTCAATACTGGACCGCGCAAGCGTAAACCCTGAAAGCAGCTTCGAGCGTTCAGCTGCAAGCTGCAAGTTAAAAGCGCTTTGCTTCGGCTTGCAGCTTGCAGCTCAGAACTTGCTGCTGCTTGACCCACTGCACAATACCCAACCCAGCCGCCCGCCCACTGGCGAAACACCCGGTCAGCAAGTAGCCGCCCGTCGGCGCTTCCCAGTCGAGCATCTCGCCCGCACAAAACACCCCCGGCAGGGCCTTGAGCATCAAGCGCTCATCCATCGCTTCGAATCTCACGCCACCAGCACTGCTGATCGCTTCATCCAGCGGACGGGTTTTCACCAGAGTCAGCGGCAACGCTTTGATCGCTCGCGCCAACAGCGCCGGATCGGCGAACGTTTCGGCGTCGGTCAGCTCGCGCAACAACGCGGCTTTAACCCCATCAATCCCCACCTGACTGTGCAGATGCTTGGCCATCGAGCGCGAGCCACGTGGTTTGCTCAGCGCTGCCTGTAATTTATCCACAGGCCGGCCGGGCAGCAGGTCGATGTGGATAACCGCTGCGCCATAGCGATTGATTTCTTCGCGTATCGGCGCCGACAGCGCATAGATCAGGCTGCCTTCAATGCCGGTCGCGGTGATCACGCATTCGCCCAAGCGCGGGATGTCGTCGTTCAAACCGATGGCGATGTTTTTCAGCGGCGCGCCGGCGAATTTGCTCACCATCAGCTCGCTCCAGGCTTGCACCTCGAAGCCGCAGTTGCTTGGCTGCAACGGCGCCAGATCCACGCCGCGCTGCTCCAGCGGCAACATCCACGCGCCATCCGAGCCTAGGCGCGACCAACTGCCGCCGCCGAGGGCGAGCAGGGTGGCGTCGGGGTTTACGCTGATTTCGCCTTGCGGGCTGGCGATGCGCAGTGCACCGCTTGCGTCCCAGCCGAGCCAGCGATGGCGGGTGTGGATAACTACGCCGCTGTCGCGCAGGCGCTTGAGCCAGGCGCGCAACAGTGGGGCGGCTTTCATGTCGGTGGGGAACACGCGGCCGGAGCTGCCGATGAAGGTTTCGATGCCCAGTTCATGAATCCACTGGCACAGCGCATCGGCATCGAATGCGCGCAGCAGCGGGGCGATTTGCGGTGCACGCTCAGCGTAGCGGGAGAGGAATGCCGGGTACGCTTCGGAGTGGGTAATGTTCATGCCGCCGACCCCGGCCAGCAGAAACTTGCGCCCGACCGAGGGCATGCCGTCGTACACGTCGACGCGGATTCCGGCCTGACTCAGCACTTCGGCGGCCATCAGGCCGGCGGGGCCACCGCCAATGATGGCGACGTGGGTGTTGGCGGGGGCGGAATTCTGGGTCATGGGCGTGCGCTGCGGTATGGCGGGACAAGGCGCGCATTCTAACAGCGCTGAACCCTGTGGGAGACACCATGTGGGAGCGAGCCTGCTCGCGAACGCGGTCTGTCAGTCAATTAGATGTTGTGGGTGCTAAAGCTTTCGCGAGCAGGCTCGCTCCCACCGGGGCTGCGGTGTATTTCGAGGCTGGTTAAAAAATAAACAGTGCGCTGGGCGCCTTGGGCAGCATGGCCTGCAGTCCCTTTCGCTCAGGTTATCCACAGGCAGTTCCACAGCGATTGTGGGTAACGCAGCACGTTTCAATGACAGCCGTGTGAATCCCACACTCGTTGCGCGCTGTGATGGAGGATGCCGTGGCGGCGGGCGAGGGCGTGGCGGTCCTTGCTGTAGCCGCCGCCGATCACCCCGACCACCGGAATGTCGCGGCCCAGGCAATGGCGCATCACCCGTTCATCGCGCTCGGCTACGCCCTCGTCGGTCAGTTGCAGATAACCAAGGGCATCGTCCTTGTGCACATCGACGCCGGCGTCGTAGAGCACCAGATCCGGTTGATACAGCGGCAGCAGGTAATTGAGCGTGTCATCGACCACCTGCAGATAGTCGGCATCGCCCATGCCTTTGGGCAGCGGAATATCCCAGTCACTTTCGGCTTTGCGTGCGGGAAAATTCTTTTCGCAGTGCAGGGAAACGGTAATCGCCTCCGGCGTGTCATGCAGAATCCGCGCGGTGCCGTCGCCCTGATGCACGTCACAATCGAAGATCAGCACGCGATTGACCCGGCCGCTCTGTAACAGGTACTGGCTGATGATCGCCAGGTCATTGAAGATGCAGAAGCCGGCGGGGTAATCGTAGTGAGCGTGATGGGTGCCGCCGGCCAGATGACAGGCCAGGCCATGCTCCAGCGCTTGCTCTGCGGCGAGAATCGAACCGCCCACCGCGCGCACCGTGCGCCGCGCCAGCGCTTCATTCCACGGCAGGCCGAGGCGCCGTTGGTCTTCGCGGGACAACTCGCCGCTCATGTAGCGTTCGATATAGCTGCGGTCATGGGCGAGGGCGAGGATGTCGTTGGGACAGATCTGCGGGCGCAGCAGGTCGGCGTCGCGGGTCAGGCCGCTGTCGACCAGGTGATCGCGCAGCAGACGAAATTTGTCCATGGGAAAGCGGTGATCCGCGGGAAACTCGGGGCTGTAGTCTTCGTGGTAGATCAACGGCAAGGGCATGGCTTGTTTCGCGCAGAACCAGGGAAAGAATGAACGATCCTACCAGCGATGTAGACTCAACGGCATGGAAATGGAGGGGACGATGGAGCCGATACTGGAGCTGCAAAGCGCGCGTCTGTTGATGCGTCAGTGGCAGGACGAGGATTTGCCGGCATTCGCCGCGATGTGCGCCGATCCGCAGGTGATGCGCTACTTTCCGGCGCCGTTGACCCGGCTCGAAAGTGCCGCGCTGATCGGCCGCGTGCGCGGGCATTTTGCCGAGCATGGCTTTGGCCTGTGGGCGCTGGAGCGCAAGGACACGGGCGAGTTCATCGGTTTCACCGGGTTGGGCGTGGTCGGCTTCGATGCGCCGTTTACCCCGGCGGTGGAGATCGGCTGGCGGCTGGCCAAGGAACACTGGGGCCTGGGTTACGCCAGCGAAGCGGCGTGGACCGCACTGCGCGCGGGTTTCGACCAGTTGAAACTGGAGGAAATCGTCTCGTTTACCGCCGGGCAGAATGCGCAGTCGGAGAAGGTCATGCAGGCGATCGGCATGCATCACGATCCGCAGGATGATTTCGATCACCCCAGGCTTGCGCTCGATCACCCGTTGCGCCGCCATGTCCTGTATCGCATCAGCCGCGAACAATGGCTGCAAACCTTGCATGAATAAGCCGACACGGACGTTTACAATGGCCGCCATCGTATTTGGCCCGTGCCAGAACCTGAATCGTCCGCCGCAGCCAAGACTGCGCGGCCATTGCTTTGTGTGAGGAGAGTCTGAATGAGCCAAGTGCTGGAAGATCTGGTCGATCTGCTGACCCTGGAACCGATCGAAGAAAACCTGTTCCGTGGTCGCAGCCAGGATCTGGGGTTCCGCCAGTTGTTCGGCGGTCAGGTGCTCGGCCAGTCGCTGTCGGCGGCCAGTCAGACGGTGGAAGAGGCGCGTCATGTGCACTCGCTGCACGGTTATTTCCTGCGCCCGGGCGATGCCAAGTTGCCGGTGGTCTATTCGGTTGATCGCGTCCGTGATGGCGGCAGCTTCAGCACTCGCCGCGTGACGGCGATCCAGAAGGGCCACCCGATCTTCACGTGCAGCGCTTCGTTCCAGTACGACGAAAAAGGCTTCGAGCATCAGGGCCAGATGCCGGCGGTGGTCGGCCCGGAAAACCTGCCCTCGGAGCTGGAGCTGATCCAGCAGCGTGCGCACCTGATTCCCGAGCACATGCGTGAAAAACTGCTGTGCCCGAAACCGATCGAAGTACGCCCGGTCACCGAAAAGGATCCGTACAACCCGCAACCGGCCGATCCGATCAAATATGTGTGGTTCCGCGCCGACGGCGCCCTGGCCGACATCCCGGCGCTGCACAAATACCTGCTGGCGTACGCCTCGGATTTCGGCCTGCTGACCACGTCGATGCTGCCCCACGGCAAGTCGGTCTGGCAGAAGGACATGCAGGTCGCCAGCCTCGATCACGCGCTGTGGTTCCACAACGACCTGCGCGCCGATGACTGGTTGCTCTACGCGATGGACAGCCCGTGGGCCGGCAACTCCCGTGGTTTTTCCCGTGGCAGTGTGTTCAACCGCGCCGGGCAACTGGTCGCTTCGGTGACTCAGGAAGGCCTGATCCGCCATCGCAAGGACTGGGCATGAGCCTGACCGAGGTTCGTCATTGGGTGTTCGACATGGACGGCACGCTGACCGTCGCCGTGCATGATTTCGCGGCGATTCGTGTGGCGCTGGCGATTCCGCCCGAGGACGACATCCTCACCCATCTCGCTGCATTGCCAGCGGATGAAGCAGCGGCCAAGCATGCCTGGTTGCTCGAGCATGAGCGCGATCTGGCGTTGGGCTCGACCCCGGCCATCGGCGCGGTGGAGCTGGTGCGCGACCTGCATGCGCGCGGTTATCGCCTCGGCATTCTCACGCGCAATGCGCGGGAGCTGGCACATGTCACGCTGGAGGCGATCGGCCTGGCCGACTGCTTTGCGGTCGAGGATGTGCTGGGTCGCGACGAAGCACCGCCGAAGCCGCATCCCGGCGGTTTGCTGAAACTGGCCGAAGCCTGGCAAGTGCCGGCCAGTAACATGGTGATGGTCGGCGATTACCGCTTTGATCTGGATTGCGGCCGAGCAGCGGGGGCGCGGACGGTGCTGGTGAACCTGCCGGATAACCCGTGGCCGGAGTTGACGGATTGGCATGCAAGGGATTGTGTTGAGTTGCGGCGGATGCTGCAGGCCTGAGATCGTTGTTGTCTGATCGGACGCCTTCGCGAGCAGGCTCGCTCCCACAGGGAAATGCATTCCAACTGTGGCATTTATTCCAAATGTGCGAGCGAGCCTGCTCGCGAAGGGGCCGGTGGATTCATTAGAAAACTCACTGATCAAACAACGCCTTCTGCCCCTCCGCCGACGTCAGCATGCCATCCCCGTCATGCCCGACCCCAGGCACCTCCACCAGCCGCTGATTGACCCCCTCAGGATGGCGACGCAGCAAATAACCGAAATACAGCTTCCCGCGCATCAAGCGGTAAGCCCCTTGCGCCTCGGCCGCGCAGCTCTTGTCCAGCGCCGGATGTTCCGGATCGACGTCCTGCTGCCCGAGCAGATAAATCACCTCGCGTTTGACGTAAGCGCTCTCGACCTGCAACGGCGTTTGCCCGCCGGCATACACCGGCATGTCCGCCAGGCCGTATTTCCAGCGATTGAAACCAGGGCATTGCGCGTGATCGAACGCCACTGGCCGCTGCTCATTGAAGTACGCATAAGAAGAAGGATTGGCCACCACATAGCGCAAGCGAATGCCGTTGGCCTTGAGCGCCGGCTGATCCTTGCCGAGCAGGGCGTAACGCTGCACCACCTGACCCCCGCCGGAGTGGCCGAAGATCACGATTTGCTTCACGTCCGGAAACTGTTTGCGATCGCTGACCCGTGCGACGATCTCGTCCAGCGCCGCGTAGGAGCTCAGCGGATTTGGCCCGGTGGACAAGCCGCCGCCCATCCACTCGTTGCCCTGCCAGCGCAGCACCGTCGGCGGCAAGGAATACAGGGTGACGTCACTTTCATTGAGAAACTGCGGAGCGATCACCAGCGTGTGCGCGGTCTGCCCGGCGAGTTCGGCGGCGCTTTCCGCGCTTTTGCGATAGGTCTCGGCGTTGCGCAGGCGACCGTGAATGACGATCAGCACCCGCTCGATCTTCTCCGGTGCCGGGCCGATGCCCACTGCCATTTCCCCGGCCTTGAGTTGCAGGCGACCGGGGCTGATCGCATCGACGCCGGCCGCTTGCGCGGTGCCGGCGATCAACAGTAACGCCACAAGCCATTTATGCATTTACAGGGTTTTCGCCGCGAAGGTGTCGCACTGGCTTACCTGGCCTTGCGCGAATCCGGTTTTGAACCAGCGCACCCTTTGCGCTGACGTACCGTGGGTGAACGAGTCCGGCACCACACGGCCCTGACCCTGTTGCTGCAAGCGATCATCGCCGATGGCGTTGGCGGCGTTCAAGGCTTCTTCGATGTCGCCCGGTTCCAGCCAGTTCAGGCGTTTCTGCGCGTTATACGCCCAGACGCCGGCGAGACAGTCGGCCTGCAATTCCTGACGAACCAGCAAGCCGCCGTCGCCCTCCATCTGCCGGCCTTGCTGACGCGCCGCCTGCATCTTCGCCGAGACGCCCAGCAGCGTCTGCACATGGTGGCCGACTTCGTGCGCAATCACGTAAGCCTGAGCGAAATCGCCGGCGGCTTTGAAGCGCTGCGACATTTCCTGAAAGAAGGCCATGTCCAGATAGACCTTCTGGTCGGCCGGGCAGTAGAACGGGCCGGTGGCAGAAGTAGCCATGCCGCACGCGGAGTTCACCCGATTGCTGAACAGCACCAGTGTCGGGTCTTTGTATTGGCGTCCGGCCTGCTGGAAGATCGGACCCCAGGTGTCTTCGGTGTCGCCGAGGATCGAGCGGACGAATTCAGCCTGTTCATCGTTGGCCGGCGGTGCCTGACGGGTTTGCGAGGTGGGCGCCGGTTGTTCCATCTGCCCGGTCAACTGGCCGAGAATCTGCATCGGGTCCTGGCCGGTGAGCCAGCCGATGCCGACGATCAGCACAATAGCGGTCAGGCTCAGGCCCTTGCCGCCACCGAAGCGCATGCCGCCGCCACCGCCGGCATCATCACCCCGGGCGTCGACGACGTTGTCACTGCGTCGGCCTTTTTTCCATAGCATGTGGGAATCCTCTTTCTATTGCCGGTGATGAATCTGCTGGTGATGAGTGTTGCCGCTGTGTGAGTGTGGCGCCAGTCCGGTCGTCCGTCCATGCACACGCGCCCACATGGTGCGGGCCTGGTATTGACGGTCGAGCGGGCCGTGAATTCAATCCCGAGTGGAATTTCTTCCGTCGAACTCATGAACCCGCTGTTCCGACGGCAGTCTGTGATGTTGCACACTGGCCGGGCGCCGAAGTGGCGGGAATCTTGCGTCACGGTTTTGCTCAACGGCGGTTTCCCGGCGAAGAAGAGTGCAACCTGTGCGGTTGCTGAAAGCTCAGCCGACTATGATTGCCACAACGATTGCCGCCAGCGCGAACGCTCGCCCGGATTTTTTTCAGAGATTGCCAATGACCGTCAGCACCCCGCTCTCCGGTGTCAACCAGCCCTTCAAGGGGATTCTGCTGATTGTCGTGGCGACGTTCCTGTTTTCCAGCCACGACGCGTTGTCGAAATACCTCTCCGGTTTTTATCCGATCGTGATGGTGGTGTGGGCGCGCTATGTGGTGCACACCTTGTTGATGGCGGGGATTTTCCTGCCGCAGTCCGGTTTGCGCGTGCTGCGCACCAAGAAACCGTTATGGCAGCTCGCCCGTGCCCTGTGCCTGCTCGGCACCAGCCTGTTTTTCACCACGGCGCTGCTGTACATCCCGCTGGCCGAAGCCACGGCGGTCAACTTTCTCGCGCCGGTACTGGTGACGGCGTTATCGGTGCCGTTGCTCAAGGAACGCGTGACGCGTGGGCAGTGGATCGCGGTGATCTGCGGCTTCATCGGCGTGCTGATCATCGTCCACCCGGGCGGCGAGCTGTTCACCCCGGCAATCCTGCTGCCGTTCTGCTCGGCGCTGTTCTTCTGCTTCTACCAGCTGCTGACGCGCAAACTCGCCGAAGTGGACAGCCCGACCACCAGCAACTTCTTTGCCGGGCTGTGCAATACCCTGGTGATGAGCGCGCTGGTGCCGTTCTTCTGGCAGGTGCCGACGTGGACTCACGCCGCGCTGATGCTCGCGCTGGGCAGTTGCGGGATGACGGCGCATCTGTTCCTGACCCAGGCCTTCCGTCACGCCGCACCAGCCTTGCTGGCGCCGTTCGGCTATTGCCAGATCGTCTTTGCCGGGTTGTTGGGCTGGCTGCTGTTCAATCACACCCCGAGCGGGTTGACGGTGATTGGTATTGCGGTGATCTGTTGCAGCGGATTGGCGGCAGCGTGGCAGCAGAGCCGGCGCTGAAGAGCGGATCCCGGTACAACTTGTGGGAGCGAGCCTGCTCGCGAAAGCGGTGGGTCAGTCGCCATATTCAGCGGCTGACGTGACGCCTTCGCGAGCAGGCTCGCTCCCACAATGGGATGTATGCAGGCAGGTTATTCGGTAACGGTCGGAATCTTGCGCGGTGCCATGAAGTACATCCACGTCAGCGCGAGGAAGTACATCGCCGGGATCAGCGTGAACAGCACTGTGTAGTTGTTGTTGGTGACGGTGAGGATGTGGCCGACGATCTGAGTCATGAACATCCCGCCGATCGCCGCGCACATGCCACCGAAGCCGAACACTGTGCTCATCATGTGCTTGGGCGTGTAGTCCATCACCAGGCTCCAGATGTTCGCAGTCCAGGCCTGATGCGCGCCGATCGCCAGCGAGATCGCCGCCACCGCCACCCACAGATTCGCCGAGCCGGCAGCCATGACCACGCCGATGATGCAGCAGGCAAACAGCAACATCGACAGCAGCCGCGCCTTGATCGAGTTCATGCCGCGACCGATCAGGAACGAGGACAGAATCCCGCCACCGACACTGCCGAAGTCAGCCGTGACGTAGATGATGATCAGCGGAATACCCATCTGCGTCACGTTGATGCCGAGGTTGTATTGCTGATTGAGAAACGGCGGCAGCCAGTACAGATAGAACCAGAACACCGGCGCGGTCAGCGAGTAGGCGAGGGCGAAGGCCCAGGTGCCGCGCATGCGCAGGATCTTGCTGAACGGCACGCGGGCCTGTTCCGGTTCGACTTGCTGCTGGATGTAATCGAGTTCCGACTGTTTCACCGTCGGGTGATCTTCCGGATTGAAGTATTTCAGGCCCCAGAACAGCAGCCAGATGCCGCCGAGTGCCGCCATGCACAGGAACGCCGCTTGCCAGCCCCACACATGCAGGACCAGTGGCAGCAGCATCGGCGTGAACATCGCGCCGACGTTGGTGCCGGCGTTGAAAATGCCGGTAGCGACTGCACGTTCACCGGCCGGGAACCACAGACGCGTGGTTTTCACACAGGCCGGATAGTTGGCCGCTTCCGTCAGGCCGAGGATGAAGCGGCAGACCATGAAGCCGACTGCCGAGGTCGCCAGGCCATGGGCACCGGTGGCCAGGCTCCAGAGCAGCACGGCGCAGAAGAACACGCGCTTGACGCCGACCCGGTCGATCAGGCGTCCCTGCAGGACAAAACCGATCGCGTAGCCGACCTGAAACCAGAAGTTGATGTTGGCGTAATCCATCGCCGTCCAGCTCATTTCCTTGGCGAGGATCGGCTGCATGACGCCGAGGGCGGCGCGGTCGATGTAGTTGAGGGTGGTGG
>Ga0308161_1001322_pt1 | contig 30537 bp, 30 predicted proteins | sample PhyFR2_FD_201034 | JGI IMG/M metagenome (GOLD analysis project Ga0308161, IMG submission 201034) | Phyllosphere microbial communities from UC Gill Tract Community Farm, Albany, California, United States - DLSLF.R2 | ecosystem: Host-associated > Plants > Phyllosphere > Unclassified | place: USA...
CCAATCCGCTGACCCGCCACAGTGAGCTCTCGCCCCATGGACATGCAGCAAGCGGAGATGAAGTCTCGTTGCGAAACACCCATAAGAAGTCCAGGATGCGCAAGCTGTCGTAGACGCTATGCGCATTGCGGGTCAGGCGTGCTTTGGTGTGATGGACGTAGTTCGCGACGTGTATGGGTCTGACCTGGTCGAATCTCTTGATGTTCAACGCAGTCAGCCAACGCATCATCGGAATCGCGGATGCGATGGCAGTCTGGCAGATGCCCATTGCCACCGGAGGCTTGGAGCCTGGCAGGCCTCGCTTGAACCATACATACAGAACAACCTTGCAGTCGTCGACCAACTCTTGCGAGCAGTCCTCAGGCCAGGGAATGTATTTCTGACCATCGGCCACATTGGATTGCTCAAAGTAGGGCCTGAAGTCCCACACCGGATCACCAAATCGGGACAGAACGTGGTTGCTGCCGTCCATGTCAGCCACCGCACTGACCACGATATTGGATTTCTCGGATTCCGACAGCCCTTTGGATGAAGCGGGCTGGGCAGCCAAGAGGTCGTAGGCCTTTGGCGGCTGCGATGCAATCGCGTTACCGGCCATAGCGTGCCTCTCGACTCAGTTGCGACTGGCGCATGCGTATCGCCCAGAAGGGATGGGGATTTTTCTCGGCAAGCGCCTTGGCTTGCGCCACCATTTCCGGGATGAAGTTGTCGTATGCAATTTGGTCGATTCTTGCAATGAGGTCCTGATGGTGAAGGCGCCACTCACTCCACTCGTCCGTGGCGTAGTAGCCTACCTCCGACATCAGGAAGCGCTGAAAACTGAAGAGCCGGTGCAGATCCTTGACCGTCCCCACAATGGCATAGCTCGGACACCCTAGGCAATGCGTGAACTCCGCGCAATGTGTTGAGCCGTCCTTCGGAGCGAGCGCGCCTTGCAAGCTGTCCTTGCAACTACCCGTGGGGGTGGGCACGAGGTCGTGCCCCCTGAGTTTGCCTGGCAACGCCTCGCCAATGAATTTGGCACCCTCGGCCTTGGTGCGCTCATCAAGGTGCAAGTAGTGGTTGTCTGCGACCTGGGGGGAATGGCCCATCACTGCGGACACGGCAAGCAGGTCGCCATCGCTGAGCTTCCATAGACGGTTTTCCATGGTCTTTCGTAGGCGTCCAAGTGTGACTCGCAACACTGAGCCGTCATCGGCGAACAACCCGTGGCGGTGAACTATTGCTTTGGTATTTTCGTGAACGCGGCCCATATTCAGACAAAGTGTTTGCCCCTTGAGGTCACCGCGTTGTGATGAGCGGTAGAGCCAAACACGATCTTTGATGCCGTCTGGTGCCTCGGCGACGAGGTTCTGCGTCATTCCCAGCACCTTTTTTAGCACCGCGACGCCATCCATGGGGATCGACGCTGCAAGGTCGTGGATATGAGTTTGCCGCAGTGACGTTAATTGCGCACCTTTTCCTCTGCGCTTGAAAGTTCTGACCAGCATCAAGTTGGGCATAAAGGGGTGTGGACCCAAGCAATCCCGCTTCATTTCAAGGAGCGGAGTGGTGTTGATGCCCGAACGCATGCCAACAATGAGCATCAGAACCACAAGCGCCTCTGAGTCCAAACCGCTGAACCCCCCGTGGTGAATGGCAATAAGATCTAGCTTGAGCGCCGCGGCCAAACGCTCCATTTCAGATTGACTTAGTGGAGCTTCACCTCGCGTCGTCGCCCCATTCATTGGGAACGGATTGGCAGGTAGCAAAACATCATGGGATTGGTCAATGAAGCCGTAGTCCATGAGTCCAACCAACACCGACTTGAAGGCAGAGTAATAGTTCTTGGCAGTGGAGCCGTTCGGGTATTTGAGCCTGAGCCAAGCGATATAGCGAACGACATCTGTCGCTGTCATATCTGATGGACGCGACGGCACGATGCCCCCTTGATTGCCTGTGAGGTAGGGCAGAAAGACTTTCATCCCGTTGGCCGCGAAGCTCACAATGCTGGCCACCGAATAGTTGCCGCTGTGGAGTCGCGCCTTCAAGACAGTCGCTGCCGCCCAAACCCAGTCGTCAAAGCCATGTCCCAACCATGGACGCAAGTCAATGATGTTGTGGTTTCGCGGATTGGGAGGCAGCGCGACGATCGCGCCGGATGCATCAGAATCCGCCGCAAGGTCGATTGTGATTGCAGGTGTCTTGGCCTTGTAGTCCTTGGCGCGGGCCATCAATGACTCCCCATCGCTATGGAATCCTCGCCACCGTTGGCGAACAGCATGTCCATTTCATCTTCATGGGCCAAAACGATCTGTGCGTCCAACTGATTGATTAGATGCAGGTAGATCGCTGTGGTTTGCACGTCAGAGTGCCCCATGCGGTCGCGAACATACAGCAGCGGCTCACCCTGGAAGTCAGCGCTCTTGCGCAGTGCCGACAGCGTGTAGGTTCCATAGGTGTGCCGCAGCATGTGCGCCCGCACCGGAAAGCCAACTTCCTTTTCGATGGCTTTCATCGCATCCACAATGGCCCCTTTCGAGAACTCTGTTCCAAGCTCTGTCAGAACAAGTGCTGCAGGGGCGTTCCCGGCTCTTTGCTGCCGGACTTCTCGCTGGTGCAGCGAATAGGCCCACATGTCTTCCATGAGAGACCAAGGCACGTCCACGCTTCTGGGCTTGCCATACTTGATGTGCATGTCAGCGGGCTCCAGAGTGACGCGGATCATCTGCCCAGGTGTCAGCCCTTTTCGGGCTCTCGGATTGAAGACGTAGGCTAGAGGAAACGTGCGCGCTTCGCAGGATCGCATCCCGGTGCGAACCATCAGGTTGAACAACAGCGCATGGCTTGGGTCAAGCCTCGCGCCAAGGCATTGCCTAACCTGCTCTTTGGTCAGGAATTTGATCGTTGCCTTGCGCTCGCGCGCCATCACCGTCGGTTTTGAAACGACGCCGCCCGCGCGATCCACATGGGCAAGAAAGCCCTGATGCGATGGCGTGCGAACATCGCGCACGCCAAACGGTAGGTAAGTGATGTGCCCCTGGCGTTTGCACCAATCGTAAAACCGGACCACCAGATTCAACCGCTTGTTCACAGTGTTGGGATTCAAGCCCAGCTCTCCGAGCGACCAGTCGCGATACCTTGCCACAACGCTGAGTCCGTGCGGCTTTGGGTCTTCATCCCAGGCCAGGCCGTTGGCAGACAAGAACGCAAAGTAGTCATAAAGCCTGCGGCCATATGCTTCCCATGTGAGCTTGCTTTCAATGCTTCCTTGGGTGACCAAGGCGTGCCACAGGAACGATTGTGCTGGTTCCAAAGGCCAGCCGTCATCGGCCAGCAGCAATGGGAAGCCCTCAAACGATCGGCCTTCAACCATGAGATCAGCCGTGGCCAAGACAAGCCTCATAGACCCATGTCTTTCAGAAGCTTTGCGGCCGCCTTGAAGTTGAGGCCATAGATGTGCATGACCAAATCAACGGCACCGCCGCCGCCACAGTCCATACGCACATCCCAAAATTTTGGCCCAGTGCACAAGAACTCCCAATCATGTCCGGCAACATGGACGTGCCATCGAGTGGTCAGATGACTTGATCTTGGGTGGAACGAGAGATCTTCTTTGACGTGTTCCGCCAGCAGGCGAAGCACATGGATTGAATCCAGCTCCCGCCATCGTCCCAGCTCCGAGTTATCCACAGATCTCATTGCGCTCCATTTCCTCCCCCAGACCCCCACCTGCTACTCGTCTCAAAGAGACGATGAATCCAAATACCAGGGGTCCGGAAGACATGATGCATCCTACTAACAAACCTGATCCGTAAGATCGTTGTTGGACAGCACGACCACCGGCAGGCCGCGCAGTGAAGGGCGAAACGCGCGCTCGCACGACACATAGAAATTGTTGCCGTCGATCAGCGCAAACATGATTACCGGGAAAAGCGTTTCACGCAGGCCGTTACCACACCCCAGATTTCCAGTGTCTGGCCGTCGCGTGGAACGATGTCGGGATAGGTGCGGTTGCCCGCCTTGAGGCGAAACATGCCATTGACCTGGTGCAGCAGCTTCACCGTGAATTCACTGTCCAAAATCGCCACCACGATGCAGCCATGGCGCGCAGTGAGCGCGCGATCCACCACAATCAAATCGCCATCGTCGATCCCATACTCAGTCATCGAGGGGCCAGCCACGCGCAGCAAATAGGTGGCCTGGGGGTGCTCCACCAGAATTTCCGACAGGTCCAGGCGTCTGCCGCTAAAGTCTTCCGCGGGAGAGGGAAAGCCAGCGCGCACCGAGCAATCTGCCAATGGCAATGCCATGGGAGATGCCATCCAGGGGATGGGTTGACCGCTAAATGCAATAACGCTGTACATTCGTACAGTATACGTGTGCCCAAACTATTTACGATCGAACCATGTGCAATGTTTACCGACCTCCCGGCCCGATTGATGTGTCGCTGCATTTCCGCGTCGATACGCGCGAACGTACGTGGCCGGGGATGGTGCACCCGCGCACCCCCGGCCCTTTCATTCGACGCGCCGTGGATGATGTGGGCTACAGCCGTGAATTGGCCGTGGGACAGTGGGCGCTGATTCCGCCCTGGTCCAAGGAGTCCAAGCTCAAATACAGCACCAATAACGCGCGCTCGGAAGAGATCGCCAGCAAAGCCAGCTACAAGGACGCCTGGGCCAGGGGACAGCGCTGCATCATCCCAGCGGCCGACTTCGACGAGCCCAACTGGGAAAGCGGCAAGAACGTCTGGTGGCGGTTTCGGCGCGCAGATGGCTTGCCCTGGGGCCTGGCAGGCCTGTGGAACACCTGGGTGGACCGGGCCACCGGCGAGGTGCACGAGAGCTACACCATGCTGACCCTCAATGCCGATGCGCACCCGCTGATGAACCGCATGCACAAGCCCGACCCCAAGCTGCCAGCGGACCAGCAGGACAAGCGCAGCGTCATCCCCATAGACATGACCGATATCGATCAATGGCTGGCCGGCACGGTCAAAGAAGCATCGGCATTGCTTCGGCTTGCGCCCAGCGAAGTTGACGCTGGGCCAGCTTAAGCAGCCTCCAGCCAGCCCTTGGCGGTGCCCACTGGCCTGTCGATGAATGCAGTACTCCAAACGATGCACCAGGCTGTGAAAGCTTGTCCAAGCGATTTGGACATACCGACCGCAAAGCTTTTAGAGAAATATTCCATGAACCGAGATATCCACTCTGCAGACGTCAGTCTGTTTGTGGCTGCATCGCTGCGTGGCTTTGGTCTCACGGATTCTGCATCTGGCCGCGGCTATCGCGTCGAACGCGGCTCCGTGGTGATCTACACGGCAGCCACGTTCAAGGAGGTGGCAAACCTCTGCGGAGCATTAGGACGCACCACGTTGCGCGAGGCAGCTGAGCGCGATGGGCTCAAATGGCCTGCGTCCGCAGAAGCCTTCAGCGCTGCGATGAAAAATCCGTAATGCACTTGGCTTGCCCGAACCATATCTCGGCCAGGCACTGGTATGCGTTGCTCACCGCGCAATGTCGCTGCTGTTATCAGCGCATGGGCCGCATGCGGGTCGCAGCTAGTCCGCTGGCCATACGTGGTGTCTACGGTACCTGGGCGAACGCTTGATCTGCACGCCTGCCTCATGGCCCGCACTCGCTTTTCGATTCAGCGATCGGGCCACTCGAAGCCCCAGTCCTTGCAGATGGCGAGGATGCGCTGCTCGCCGTTCGGCACCAGCTTGAAGAGATCGGCCTTGCCCCAGCGCAGCGCATCCAGGCACAGCAGCATGTCATCGCTGATGTCCACATCGACTGTGCGCAAGTCGAATAGGTCGAACGGGAACGTCTGACCATCGAAAGTGGCTGCAATGAAGTGCGCCACCGTTCGGATCTGACCGCTGTCGCGCGTCTCAGCCAGGTCCAGCAGGCGCTCTATCGCCTGCGCGGCCGCTGCTTGCGCTCGGTACGCTCGTTCTGCCCACTCGGCCTGTTTCCTGTCCTGATCTGCAAAGTTATTCATTGCGGCTTTCTCCGGATGTTGTGCCATTGTGCATCCCGGCGTGGCGCCGTCGGGCTCGCGGGCTGCGCCCCGCGCCGCGTTCCGCATCGCGGCCATTCGGCTTTGATCCCTGATGCCTTCGGCCGGCGGTGCCGGCCTGCGCGCTGCGCTTGCCTCCAGGGGATCGCCTTGCCGGCCATCCCCGCCGCGCGCTGCTTGGCGCCCCTGCGATACCGCCGACCAGGCTGTGCCTGATCGGCCAGACCAATCCAGCCAGGCGTGTCTGCGCACGCGAAGGCGCTCGCCGCGCGGCGTTGATCCGGCGCAACGCCCTGGGCTGCAGGCCGCTGGCCGTCTTTCCCAAGTCCATCGCCTTGTCCGCGACCGTAGCCAGCGGTACCTGGCCGTCAAGGCGCGCAGGGCCGAGTCCTCGCCTGCGGCTGCGGGCCGCACCAACCCTGCGCTTGGCTCCTTGACGGCCCGTCCCCGCTGGCTTCGGTTTCCGCGGGCGATGAACTCAGGAAAGACGGCGGCAACAGGACCGGCCCAGGTCGCTGCGCCGAATCAACCAAAGCCACAAGGGCTCCGAATCTTGGAATCCGGTAGGCCTTGGAACCACAGCCAACCTTGGAGAAAGACAATGCAACTCGCATCCCGCTTCGCTTCTCACTCCCCTGCTCTGCGCAGTGACCTACCGCTGACTGATGTGCAAATCCGTGAGGTAGCGCCCTCCATCTTTGCGCAGGAAAAGCACAGCAGCCGATCCGAGCGCTACAGCTACATTGCCACCGGCGCGATCCTTTCCGAGCTGCGCAAGGAAGGTTTTGACCCTTTCATGGTGTGCCAGACCCGCGTGCGTGACGAAGGCAAGCGTGAACACACCAAGCATATGGTGCGGCTGCGCCATGCCGCGCAGGTCAATGATGCTGAAGCCAATGAGATCATCCTGCTCAACTCCCACGATGGCACCAGCAGCTATCAGATGCTTGCGGGCATGTTCCGCTTCGTCTGCAACAACGGGCTTGTATGCGGCGACGTGGTGGACGATATTCGCATTCCCCACAAGGGCGATGTGATCGGCCATGTTCTCGAAGGCGCATATACCGTTTTGAGCGGTTTCAATCGGGTGGGCGAGCACCGCGATGCCATGCGCGCCATCACTTTGACCTCCGCCGAAGCCAACGTGTTTGCCCAGGCTGCGCTTTCTCTCAAGTATGAAGATGTGACCCACCCGGCGCCCATCACACCGGCGCAGGTATTGGCCGCCAGACGCCTCGAGGACGACCGAAACGACCTGTGGAGTGCCTATAACCGCGTGCAAGAAAACTTGATTCGTGGCGGCCTGCATGGCCGCACTGCAACCGGCCGCGCCCAGCACACACGGCCGGTACAAGGCATTGGCCAAAATTTAAAGATCAATCGGGCCTTATGGATGCTTGCCGAAGGCATGAAGCAACTGAAATCTTGACCTTAAATGGCTGGAGGGGATCAATTCCCCTCTCTATTTAAGCTCGATTCAATCCAATTAACGCATCCCCAGATCAAATCCAGTTAATTTCCCGTGTAACTACCGGAAAAATCGACCCAATTTTCAATCATCCATCTCATGCATTGGCCTGATAAAAATTTGTGACATCCTAAAAATTAGTTCACTAATTCCACCAATGTAAAGGTGGATATTTGATGACCTTCGCAAGTTTGGCTAGACTGACTCGCGATTTTTAAAGATTCAATCCGTGGCGATTGCATAAGGTTGACGACGATGGCTAACGCATCTCTCTCACTCCACACTCTCGACATATGCCAGCCTTTTTTCAAAAAATCAGGCCTGAATGCTTTCTCCTACTCTCGCGTTTTCAAAGATGGTAGCCGGTGTGAATTATGGACCGATGCCGCAGCATTCGAGCACACTTTCCACAAGGCACGCTATATCGTCGGCGCGTATACACCGCACTATTTCCAAAAGAACGAACGATATTCATTTCTTGAGAAAAAGATAGAATCCTATCCCCATGAATTGCGCGATAGATACGTTCATCAACTTGCCGACCAACGCAAATACTTCGACCATGGAAATTGTTTTTCTGTAATCAATCGCCAAGAAGAATTCTGTGAATACTTCTTGTTCTACTCATCGACAGCGGACAGAGCAGCGATCAACTTCTACTTGAATCATCTCGACGAACTTGAAGCTTTTTGCGAATACTTTCTACAGGCTGCAAAACATCTCATTTCCGAGGCAGAAAAATATCGGATACCGCCCCAAAACCGATGTGCCAAAACATCGCGCAGTGAACAGGAAAACTTGGCAGAAAGAATGACCTCGCGCGAAAGGGACGTGGCAAGGCTTCTTATCACGGGCGCCACCATCAAAGATGTAGGCATCGCTCTTTCCATTTCTCCTCGAACGGTGGAAACTCATGTGGAAAATATGAAGATCAAATATGGATGCAGTAGAAAATCGATGCTGATAAAGGAACTATTCTTCAGCAGAAACTTATTCTTTTGAAGCTTTGCTGCACCAGGTCGAAGATATAGCTGCAATACCCCAAGCTCCGTGCTTCTTTGCATCTTCCAGCATTTCTGGCTTCATTCCTCCCAGAGCGAAGACAGGAATTTTTGTGCCAGCCGCCAAGTCGGAAAAGCGTTGCCACCCTATCGGCACAGCTTCCGGGTGTGTCTTTGTCGTGAAAACGGGCGACACCACAATGAAGTCAGCGCTGATTCTTTCGGCATGTGCCACCTGCTCTTCGTCATGACAAGCCGCTGAAACCAGGACGTCTGCCAATGCTGGCCGTTGCTGGCATGCCATCAGCGCCTCACTGGTCAAATGCACACCGTCACAGCGCGCCTCCAGCGCCATTTCAACCGAGCCGTTGAAAATAAGCAGTGCGCCATATTTTCGGCAAGCCAACAGCGCCAAATCAGCGACAGCCAAGTGTTCTCGTCGGTTTAATTTCTTCGCGCGAAGTTGCACCAGCTTGATACCGGAATCCAAAGTCTCATTCAATTCAGCAATAAACTTTTCAAAGCTTGGAGCGCCGACAGGCTCCGGCGTGATCTGATATATTCTGGAAATTGAGGAGGTCATCACGATATTCCACAGTTTGGTCTGACATTGGCGCATAAAGCTGTATTGATGAATTAAGTCGACGAATTTTTCGCTCTTCCAATGAAGCAATCCACCTAGCAAGCACTGACATACCCCACTACGGTGCGACAATGACCGTCAAGCGCCTGCTAGCTTGGCTCCGATGACACCCCCCAGCGCACCCGCCACAAACGCCGTACCCATTAGCAGCGCCATGAGCCTATACGCCTTGCGCTCGAAGACGTCATGCATGACAGCCAGCTGCCCCGATTGCGTATTGAGCTGATTTCCGATTTGCGCTGCCGCGTACCGTCCGGCCTGCAATAATTTGTCGACGTCTCTTTCGACTGCCGATTCAAAATTGAGCTTGAAGGCCAAAAATGCTTTTCCGGCAGCATCGCCGGACGCCTTTTCAATTCTCTCGGCGATGGATTGATCAACCTGTTCGAAACGCCGCACCAAGAGGTCGGCATCTTGCAACAGTTCAGCCATCAAGGCTTCACGAGCGGTGGAAACGTTTGTGCTACCCATCGATTATCCTATTTGAATAGCGTCAGATAAACATCGTCAAGATTTTTATGCGCCGACTTCGCCAGCCGTTGGGCAGATATCATGCTGATGGCATGCGCCTTGGCATCATCGTCTTTTGCTTCACGCAGCATGGCGCGATAATCTGTCTCATCATCGACGATTTCTGAGACATTTTTTTTAAGGATATGCAGGCGCTCGAAAATTTCATTTCTGAATATCACTGCATCAGCCTTCAGCGTAAAGCTTTTCGTTTCAGCATAAAGCCCGAATATCGTGCTGAACATGCGCGACACGTCGCTTGCATCTTCCAGCTCGACCTTATTGAACACCACCTGTATTTTCCTGGCGGGCACGCTCAGTCCGGCAAGCGTCTCGATCGTATTGATGGTGTCTATCTGCTGCTTCTTTTCACTGACGACAGGCACGACAAAGCAATCGAATTCCTCATGCGAACCATCAAACTGGCCCATCTGCTTGACGAATTCCTCGACATTGGAAGCACCAACATCAACTATTGCCGACTCCAGCAGCATCAAATCTTCCTGTAACTCGCCAAAGTCCTTACCCTTGAGACGCTCCGTGCCCTTTTCATCCACCGGCCCGGCGTTGATCGTTTCCACACGGAATTTTGGCGCCGACATACGCGGAGCCAGAAGATTATCGACGATGGTCGTCTTCCCCGGATTTCCGCTGAAATTGATCACGGCCACCTTCATGTCTTACTCCTTCGCTGCTGCCGGGCGACTCTCTCATAACGCGCCAGCTTTTCCGCTTGCTGTACGGGATCTGGGTGCATCAGACGGCCAATTTCCTGTATCGATAAAGACGGACGTGCATTATTTTCACCGGACGGGTGAAAATCAAACTCTGCAGAGTGATTTTTCTTAAATAAGTCCGTTGAAACACATGCCTTTTTCACTGCAGCATCTGCCACGTTAGCTGCGCAGGATTTTTTCCGATAGCGATACAAATACTTCTTGAGCGTCTCGAATGGTAGGTCAAAACCTATCGCAACGAGTTTTTGATGAATGGCAACCAACTTTACACCCGACGCCAGCTTTTCCTCTATCTCCGGCATCCACTGGCGCAGTTGTGCAGCCTTGGACATAGGCTCTAGCTGTCTTATTGCAAGTTTTACGCTTTGATTCATCGGAGTTTTTCCGTCGCTGACGCACTGTACCCGCGTGCAATATCTTTGTGCAGATACTCATATTGCGAATGTTGTTATGTCCACTTTTTGTCCCCTATTTGTCCGCTTTTTGTCCCCTCTTTGTCCACTTTCTGTCCCCTTTTTGTCCCCTTTTTGTCCTCTTCACACATACGCCCTTCGGGCTCGATGGTTTCCACGCCCTTAACCCCAAGAGATTCCGGTCCTTAACAGGCCCGAAATCTCAATACACAATACGCACCTCCCTTCGGGAGGCGAAACCCAGGCGGTATATGACTTTTCAGGCCATACATCGCCGCCAACAGCTATAGAAATTTCTATAGGAAATGGTCCAGACCCTGCATTTTTCCTAGGTTTACGGCTATAGGAATTCTTATAGGTGGTACCAGCATGAACCACGGTAAAGCAATACCCGTTTGGTATTCGGAAGAAGACCGGCGCAGGCTCGAGGAAGCGGCTGCGCTGGCCGGCTACAGGCACTTGTCCAAATACATCCGCGACCGGACACTGGGCTACGACAGCCAACGCGCGTCAGCCCGAGACAGCGTCGACGCATGGGCGGATCGCCAGGAGCTGTCCGGGCGCTTGGCGGAAATCGAGCGCATGCAAAGCCGGGCACAGGCGCTGCTGGCCGTGCTGCTTTTCCTCCTCCGCGGCAAGGCATCGAATGCCGAGACAGATGCATTGATCCGCGCCTGCGAAAACGCGCGGACCCCAGACGATGTACTTGCTGCCTCGTCGCCACAGTTGGCGGCGCTCATGCGGCGTTTCGTGCAGGACGCTTAGGGTGAAAAGCGCTTGTCCGATCTCGATCAAAGTCTTGGGCAGCCAATGCCGCTGCGTCCTTGAAAGGAAAAAGGCGATGCAAAAACATGAAGTAGAAAGCGCCGTCTGGCTTCTGGGCATCAACCTCCCATTGGCCGGCTGGATTGCGGGTGCCTATGCCGGCGGCGTGCCCTTGCTGCCACTGCCCCAGGCGCTCACGGCGGCCATCACGGCCACGGCCAGCAACCCCTTTACCGCGAGCGGCGTGGCGGCTGGCATCGGACTGGCTGCGGGCGCGGCCTATCTGGTGCACGAATATGGCGACGATGGGTTCCGCGGAGCGGCGTATCGCCGTTGGATGCGCGGCTCGAGAATCGCCAACTGGCACTGGGTCAGAAGCAAGGTCAATGCTGCTAACCGCCGCGAAAATCGCCGCATGCGTGCGCTGCGCAACGGCGCAGAAGATCTGCAACCCATCATGATCGGCCCGATGCCCATGCCGATGCATCTGGAGAACCGCAACACCCTAGTCTGTGCGTCGATTGGGGCGGGGAAATCGGTGGCGATGGAATGCATGATCCACTCGGCCCTCAAGCGCCGCGACAAGATGGCGGTGATTGACCCCAACGGCACTTTTTATTCGAAGTTCAGCTTTCCTGGCGACACGATTCTCAATCCGTTTGACCGCCGCTCGCGCGGCTGGACCCTGTTCAACGAAATCAAGGGAATCCACGATTTCGACCGAATGGCAAAAAGCGTCATCCCACCACAGGTCGATCCCAGCGATGAGCAATGGTGTGCCTATACCCGCGATGTGCTGGCGGACACCATGCGCAAGCTGGTGGAAATGGGCCAGCCCGATCAGGACAGGCTGGTCAATCTGCTGGTGCGTGAGGATGGCGAAGTCATTCGCGCGTTCCTGGTCAACACCGACTCGCAGGGCTACTTCCGTGAGAACGCCGAAAAGGCGGTTGCCTCCATCCAGTTCATGATGAACAAGTATGTGCGGCCGCTGCGCTTCATGACCAAAGGCGATTTCTCGCTGCACAAATGGGTGCATGACCCGCACGCCGGCAATCTGTTCATCACCTGGCGCGAGGACATGCGGGCGGTGCAACGGCCGCTGGTCGCAACATGGATCGACACGATCTGCGCCACCATTCTCAGCGTCCTTGATGACGAGTCATGCGCAACACGTCGGTTGTGGCTGTTCCTGGATGAGCTGGAGTCCCTGGGCAAGCTCGAATCTTTCGTTCCTGCTGCCACCAAGGGCCGCAAGCATGGTCTGCGCATGGCGGCTTCGATCCAGGACTGGGCACAGCTGGATGAAACCTATGGCAAGGACACTGCCAACATCCTGCTCAGCTGCTTTCGCAACTACCTTATCCTTGGCGCCTCAAACGCGCTCAACGCGGACAAGGCCAGCGAGATTCTCGGCAAGCAGCATGTCGAACGCGTTCAAACCACCCTCAATGCGGGCACGCGGGGCGGCGGGCGCAGCCGCCAGCTGGTGGCCAGCCCTCCGGAGCCTGTGGTGCTGGATTCGGAGATCTCCAACCTCAGGGATCTCGAAGGCTATGTGATGTTTGCCGAGGACTTTCCCATCGCGAAGATCAGGCTGCCATATGTGACCTATCCGCCGCGGGCGCTGGCCATCGATGTCAGGTGACGCGAGCCTGCCATGCTCAACGTCACGTCGATCCGCGGCAACAACCAGTATGCGGCCGCGCATTATTTTGCGGCGGCAGACGACTACTACACCAAGGAGCACCCTGGCGAATGGCAGGGCCGGGGTGCGCAGGAACTGGGCCTGACCGGTCCGGTCGACCAGGCACAGTTCGCGCGTCTGCTCAACGGCCAGCTGCCAAACGGCCAATGTATCCAGAAAACGTTCGATCCGCTCGACAACAAGAAGCGCATGGGTCTCGACCTCACGTTTTCCGCGCCGAAGTCCGTTTCCATGCAAGCACTGGTCGGTGGCGACAAAGGCGTCACAGCGGCTCATGACTTTGCCGTCACGCGTGCGCTGGAGCAGGTCGAGCAGCTGGCCGAGGCCCGTAGAAAGGTGCAAGGCAAAAGCTTTCGCGAGCGCACCGCCAACATGGTCATCGGCAAGTTCCGCCATGAGATGAGCCGTGCAAAGGACCCGCAGCTCCACACACATGCCGTCATCCTCAACATGACCCGGCGCGCCGATGGCGCCTGGCGTGCGCTGTCAAACGAAGACATCTATCGCGTCCAGCACGAGGTGGATGCGCTCTACAAAGCCGAGCTGGCAAAAGGCCTGCAGGCCCTTGGCTATGCCATCCGCCTGCTGGATGACAAAGGCAACTTCGAACTGGCACACATCAGCCGTGACCAGATCGAGGCCTTCTCGGCGCGCAGCCAGGTGATCGAAGAGGCGCTGGCCAACGAGGGCAAGACCCGCGCGACTTCGACGGCCCTGGAAAAGCAGGTGATCGCGCTGGCTACGCGCCCGCGCAAGGATGAATCCGACCGCAAGGTCGTCAAGCAATATTGGGTGGAAAAAAGCCGCAAGCTGGGGATCGACTATGGACCGCGCGTGCAACTTGACGGATTTCCTTGTGACCCGGGCAGCAGTTCACGCGGCGGTGAGCCAGCCGACGACCGCCTCGCCGCACAGAGCTTGCCGGCCGGACTCACCCCGGCGCAAGCCGTTGTGCAATACGCCATCAACCATCTGACCGAACGCGAAGCAGTGGTGCGCGAAACCGTGCTTACAGCCACCGCGCTGCGCCGCGCGGTGGGCCTTGCAGGCCCAGACGAAGTCCGCACCGAAATCCAGCGGCTTGTCGCGCAAGGAGCGCTGATTGAAGCCTTGCCGGTATACCGCATGGCAGAGCGCAGGGATGGACCGGCCCTCTCCCTCGCCGGTTGGAAAAACGATCTGCGAGAGCTCAAAGGATGGTCGAGCAACCAGGCGCACCAGTACGTCACTCTCGCGATCAAGAAGGGCTCGCTCGTACCCGCCGAAAAGCGTTACACGACACACAAGGGGCTGGCACGCGAGAAGGCCATTCTTGCCATCGAAGTCGCCGGGCGTGGGGCAGCCACGCCGCTCATGCAAGCCAGCGCCGTGGTCACAGCCCTCGAAGGAACCACCCTGAATGCCGGCCAGCGCTCAGCCGTGGAAAGCATCATGTGCTCCAGCAACCGATTCATCGGCATCCAGGGCGACGCGGGTACCGGCAAGACCTACGCCCTGAACCAGGCCATCGCTCTCATCCAGCAGGCATCGACCTCCGGCGGCGGATACCGCACCGTCGCGCTCGCGCCATATGGCAATCAGGTCAAGGCGCTGAAGAACGAGGGCCTTGAGGCACACACGCTCGCCAGCTTTCTGCGCACCAAGGACAAGCCCATCGATGCCAGGACAATCATCGTGCTGGACGAATCAGGGGTGGTGGGCGCACGCCAGATGGCCCAGGTCATGCGCATTGTCGAAAGCGCGGGCGCGCGCATGGTGCTGCTGGGCGACATCAAGCAAACGGAAGCCATCGAGGCGGGAAAGCCATTTGCCCAAGTCCAGGAGAACGGCATGCAGACCGCACGCATCAACGAAATTCAACGCCAGAAAGACCTCGGATTGAAGACCGCGGTGGAGCTTGCAGCAGCAGGCAAGGTGGGGCCTTCGCTTGCGCATCTCAAACATGTGGAGGAGCTAAAGATCCCCAGTGAACGGCACCAGGCCATAGTCAATGACTACATCCAACTCACCGAGCCAGAACGCCGTGAAACGCTAATCGTTGCCGGTACCAATACTGCCCGCCGCGAGATAAACGCCATGGTGCGCGAGGCGCTGGACCTGGTCGGCAAAGGAAGGAATTTCGAGACGCTGACCCGCGTGGATATGACGCAGGCCCAGCGCCGCTTTGCACCGAGCTACGAGCCAGGGGTGGTGATTCAACCCGAGAAGGATTACCCAAAAATCGGCCTGGTGCGCGCAGAGACCTACCGGGTCCAGGAGGCATTGCCCGGCAACCTCCTGGTGCTGCAGGGACGTGATGGCAGCACCACAACCATCAACCCACGCAAGCTGACAAAGCTCAGCGTCTATCACCCCGAAAGCGCAGAGCTGACGGTAGGCGATACCGTCCGAATCAATCGCAACGACCCGGGCCGAGATCTCACCAATGGCGACCGGATGCGCGTTGCCAGCGTCACCGGCGGAATAGTGAGGATTGAATCGATTCAACAAGACAACGGTCAACCGGCACGTTCTCTTGAGCTGCTCGGGACCAAACCGCTGCATCTCGAGCACGCCTACGCGTCGACGGTTCACAGCTCGCAAGGTTTGACCAATGACCGGGCGCTGATCGCGCTCGATACCAAGAGCCGAACCACATCAATCAACCTGTATTACGTCGCCATCAGCCGCGCTCGGCAGGAGGCACGTGTTTACACCAACTCCATTAGCGAACTGCCAGCTGCTATTGCCCGCCGCTTTGACAAGAGCACGGCGCTGGCGATTCAGCGGCAACGGCAGTTGAACCGCGAGACGGCCGGCATATCTGCAAAAAGTGCGGTAGATGGCAGGCAATTATTGCCGCGCCAACCGCTGAAACCGGCGCCAAGACATTACGGGGAGCGATAGGAAGTCATTGGGGCCTGAAGGAACATGGTCAGCATTGCGCGGACCCATCGAACTCAGATGCAGCTAATGTGTCAGGAACAAAATTTTTTGCCAAAAGGTAGCGCTGATACCTTCGAGCTGAAATTCGGCTTTGCAGCGGGTTCTGTCATTCGTGTCCCGGATCTGAGTCCACGGTGCGTGGTGCGAAGCAGCCATCGACTTATCCTACCGGCCGCGGGCTTCAACGGTGCAGCAGTCATTCAGCCTCGCGGGCAGCGGTTCAAACCATCAATTAGCAGTCGAATGTCTACTGATAGGAGCTTCGAACTGACGGTCTCGACCCAAAGGGGTCATGGGAGCTTGGCCGAAAGCAGACGAGAACGGCTGGCGCACGGGCGTGCCGTCACTCGCGAAAAGCAAAAGGCACCCGTCTAGCAAACAGCGGTCGTTAGCGCTGAGAGCAAGTAGTCGAACGGCTACCTGTCCGGGCCCGCCGCAAAAGGGTCCGCAGGGAGGATGTACTCCCAATAGACTGCGGTAGCAGTGGAAACCTTGCGCCAAGCGTTCTTGGGTATCCACATCGTCCGCGGCCCTATATTCAACGCGACCGATCCCAGTTCAAACTGCTGCTGGAAGGGAATAACGTCGCGCTGGAGGATTTGGCTTCGAGCTTTCCATCCAAAGTGGAAACCGGCCATACTGTCCGGAAGCGCATTGGATGGCAATCGTACGAAAATCTGGGAGCCTGGGAGGTCCGGTATCGCCGCTACCCGACCACTACTGTCGGAGTTGAAAGCGCCCTTCTTCAAGAGCCCGGTCAACGAATAAATGCCAGTCCCAAACTCCTTCCGGAGGTCTAGCGGCTCGCCAGTAATTTCGCCGAATGTAAGATATAGATCAGGGGTGTTCGCGCTTCCCAATACGAGGTTTTCGAATGACTTCGGGTCGATCGGATTTCGATAGATAGCAAGCGTGAGGGTGTTGATGCGAAAAACGGCAGCCTCAAGGCCCAAGGCCGGAAATGATCGGTGCTTTGAACTAAGTTCAACAGAAAGGGGTTCACATGAACTTGGGCCATTCTGGCAGTGAGCTGAAGAGGATGCGATCCCCTGCGCCATCGGCTGTAGGCGCATTTGCTCGTAGCGCTTCTTGTAGGTGTCGGCTAGAAAGTCAAAGCGCTTCTTCAGCGGGCCGAATTTCGGGTTCGCCACGGGGACATCAATATCAGTGACGAATATACTGTCGATCCGAAGCGGCTGAAGGACTCGGGCAAGGTCGTTTACGACTCTTTCCGACCGAGCCGCTGCCGCTGCCGCATCCCGTGCAGATTCTGCGGTGGACTTCTGCTTCAGCGATTCTTCGATCACTTGGGCGACGATCGCGATGGACGCCGAAAATACGACTCCGAAAATAGCGAACTTACCCCAAGCCGTCAGGCGCCCGGTTTTTTTATCGCGGTAATCATGAATTGTCCCAAGTACACCCCACATCGCAGCCAGAGCTAGCCCGGCGACTTTCAGCACATAAAGGGTTGCCTCCATCTAAGCCTCCTGCACTGGATGTTATCGCACTGCTCCACGCTATTTGCCTTTCACTTGATTTTTGGAAACCAAGGATCCGAACTGGCGGTGGTGTCTTCAAACTCCGACCTGCAGAATGTTCGAACACGTGCCCATTGCTTTGCTGCGTCTGCGAGGGTGCAGCACGCAGCGGGTTCAGCGAACTAATCAGTTAGGTTGCGTCTGATTGTCCGAAATCAGCGATAGCAGCCTATGACCGCTTCTGGCCGGGAGTGCCAGTTCGGCCCAGCGCCGCATTGCAGCCGTTGAAGGCGGCCACCCGGCCGCAGTTTCCGGGGTGGCCGCCTGCGGCAGCTTCAGATCTCCATCTGTTCAGATATCTCGAGGGCGTCGTTGACCTCGATGCCCAAGTATCTCACTGTCGACTCCAGCTTGGAGTGGCCGAGCAGCAGCTGCACAGCACGCAGGTTTTTCGTGCGGCGGTAGATCAATGTCGCTTTCGTTCTACGCATCGAGTGCGTACCGTACTCCATGCGGTCCAGACCTAGCTCGTCTACCCAGTGACCGAGGATCCGGGCGTACTGCCGGGTCCCCAGATGCGGTGAGTCGTGCAGCCGGCTTGGAAACAGGAAATCCTCTGGCTTAAGCTCAGCCTGCCTGATCCAGACCTGCAAGGCGTCACGGGCAGCCTGCGTAATTTCGAACTGCACTGGACGCTGAGTCTTGTGCTGCATGACGACAGCGCGTGTTGCCATCTGCCCGCCGTTGCATACGTCCCGAACCTTGAGGGCGACGAGGTCGCATCCCCGCAGCTTGCTATCGATGCCCAAGTTGAAGAGAGCAAGTTCGCGCACCCGGCCTTCCATCTGGAGCCTCACGCGCAGTGACCAGATTTCCTTGAGCTTGAACGGCGCCTTCTGCCCAACGATTTTGCCCTTGTTCCACGGCTCGCGATTAGCGGTATTACCTGTAGATCCCATGATGGTCTCCCATCGAGTTGAGGGCCACACAGGATGCGCGCTCTAGCTGGCGCGCATCCGGCTCGCCGAAGGGACAAGCGATGGGTGACTGCCACAGGCTGCTGACTGTCAGCTTTCTGGCGCAGCCATGAATTCGCCCTCCCGGCCAAATTTGGTCACTTGAATCCGCCACCCAGAGCCGACTTAGCCTCATACAGAGAGCCGCCCCTGGGTCAGTCATCACTAGGTTTTATTGGAAAAACGGCACTCCTGTTCAAGCATTTCTTTGCAGAATTAAGTGACTTCGCACAGGCCGAAGCACGTAGAGGTACTCCGTGAAGCGCCTCTTCCATTCAACTCAAATAGGCAAAGAATTATTTCCATGTCACGCACTCCCAATGACGATCGCAGCGATAGCATGAATCCGAACAACGACGCATATCACCATGCACAGGACAACTATTCTGACCAACTGAATCCAAACAACGAGCGTTACCAAGGCGAAGAGTCAGACGACGAATAACGGCAAGGGGGCATCTCCCTTGGGCGCCAGAAATCCTGCCTCCAACAGCTTTAATCGCTCATGGATATGGAATTGGGCGACCAAGGGATCTACGGGCTCCTTCGAGAAGCAACAGATAAACTCGGTTAAAAAAACGAACAACTTCGCATTCCAGAGATCAGTGGTTTCTGCTGAATTTCCTGCCTTATCGCCAAAGCAGGCTGTCAGCAGAGTCTTGGCGCCTGCGTACGGAATTGTGCGCTGAGAACTCGCCCACTTCTTCAACAAGTCGTGCGAAATCACGCCGTTATGACGAATCGCGTTTCGCCGAGCCAAAAGTTGGTGGAGTTCTAAAAGGTCACCCATCCCCTGTGAACTTAGCAGACCATCGAACCAATGGCGAATGGGGCTCTTCGAAGGTTCCGTCAATCGCAATGCAGCACTAACGCTGCGGCGCTCATCGTGCGAGCGTAGTTCGAGGTTCAGCCAACAAAGATGCTGGAGCATAGAGTCTAAAATGGCGATGACTTCCCAACGCATTTCCAAGCCTAAGGCGTGCCAATATTCTAAACTCGGGGAAAAACGCTGCATTAACCGCTCCACACGCTCCGGCACATGCCTGCTGCGAGTGAATTCCACCGTCAACCTATCGTAGTAAGCCAGCCTAGCAAGCAGCCTTTGTCCAGTTCTGTCCGTTGCACCAAAGAATGCTCGACGCACGATTCTCCACGGTGCGGCGAGATTTATGGGAATGTCATTAATTTCACCAATAGTCAACGGTGAGCCACCAGTAGTTCGAGCCGGTTGCATCATGCCTGCAAGGGCCGAACTCGTCTGTTTTTGCAACCTTGAGCCACTCTGAATCGTGCGATCAAGAGCTTTTAGCACCAGGAAACTCCGGTAATCAAGTGCCTCCAGATGACTGAGAAATGGCTTTTCTGTGATGACGCGAAGAATCGTGTCAGGAGTGAAGCCCAGAGCCGATGATCTCTCGAATCGCAGCTTCTTCCCAAGAAGCTTTGACTTTCTTAGTGGATGCAACTCCACCTCAAATGCGTCTTCGCTCGTTTGCTCAGTAGCAATCACATCAAATATCCCGCTCGCACTGGATGGGCTGCTGTCAACGTTGTAGGTAGCATCTCGAAATTCTATTGCCTAAATGCACAAAGCCTGACTCAGCCACAAGGTCTGCTATCACGACAGACCGTTTCTGGCCGACTGCCGAATTTCGTGGCTGACCGCTCCGCCAGCAGCTGACCGGCGGCTCAGGGTCAGTAGCACCTGTTCCCTCTGCAGAAGCAGCCATGCAGATCATGCAAGACATCACAACGAGTCCAATGGCTGATTTGAGATGTGGAGCGGAATTTCAGGCCAATTGACCAGCAATTTCCGCTTCTGACACGGGTTGTCGATGGCTGGGCAGAACTGGCTAGCGGCGACCAGCCTGTACCAACCAAGCACACAAGCCTACTCAGCACCTTTATCAGCAATTCCGCTGCGAATACGGACGTCCGCATGCCTTGGATGCAGGAAAATTCGACGAATCGCCACCCTGCGCCTACCAGCGCACGCGCTGATGCAATGCATTATCAACAAACACATCGATGGCCTGAGGCGTTTGCGCTGGTTGCCAGATTACCTGGTCGTACACAGCCACGGTAAAGTTGTCGTCATAACCCGCCAGTGGATACGAGCCGACCAGTTTTCCAACACAGGCGCGTGGACCCACGCTATCACTGTCGCGTCCCGGTGGTTCAGATACTTTCGGCCCTTTTCGGATGATGTACCCACGACTGCCACGGCGCCCCGTGTTATTGCCTGAATCTCGTGTACCTTGAATCACATAGGAGCCGGGCACGGCCGGTTTCAAGGATGCCGGACAAGGATCGTAGGGATCAAATACGACTCGGGCATAGCTCGAACCATTATTCCCGTCGGCAAGATCACAGCTTGGAAACGGCCGGCCTTTACGCAGGTCTTGAAATAGCTGGTTGATGGGTGGTATGCACTCGGCGATGCCTTTAGGGCCCCCGTTTGATGCTGGATTGGAGAGGCAAAGAAGTACCTTGCAGCCGTAATCCGAGGCATGGACAGAGGCCGCAGCACTGGCGAACAGCGCAGCAATCAACAGGGTTCTCATGGCATTTCTCCCGAATGGCTCTCTTGCAGCGCAAGCGCCTATCAATGGATGAGTTGGACAAAGGGCGCGTCCTGCAAATCGTTGTTTTCCGCCTCCGCCTGGGAAGCAGGTTCTTGCTTGGTAACGCTCACAGAAAGAAGTTCGGGAGGAACAGATGGGGGCATATCGTGCGTTGGTGTTAACCGCCGAACCTTGACGGCCGATTCATTTGCGGCATTAACGGGCGGCTGAACTTCCGCGAGGCCACGCTGGCGCACACTCTCGGCAAAAAACACCCATGCGGAAGGCGACTGCGCTGGCTTCCGGGCTTCAGCGGGCCTGGCAGAGGAGCGGACAGCGATCGCCCCGTCTGAATTGCGTGGCTCGATTTCCGGAACCACCGGTACCGGCCGCGTCTGGCTGGATGCATTGGCGACGACCTTCTGCACATAGCTTGGCTGGCCAGCACTGTCAGCGCGAAACCCTCGCGTGAAATTTCCCGAAAAATAGCAGCTGAAAGCCGCCCTCAAAGCACTCTGTTCATCGGAAGTCGTCCTTTTGGCGCGCTGAAAGCAGTCTTTCAGAATGGCGGCTCCAACCTTTAGGTTGCGGCATGGCTCAAACACGGTGGCATAGGTCTCGCCTTGCTTGGCCAGGTTATGACGGTTTACCTGGCCAAGGCCGAGGGAGAAGTTGAAGCCCTTGCGCTCCAGTTCACGCGCTGTGGCGACGGCTTCGGCCAGGCTTCGCGGCTGGCGCTCGAGCTTGCCGCCCACAATACCAATTGCGAAGGGGTTCCAAGAGGACTCGGTGCTGATGACCGCTTTGAGCGTGGCTGGATGAATGTCAGGTGCGCATTGGGCCGCCAGGTCGTCGAACGGCTGAGTCGCCGGCAGCTGGGCAAGCGCCGCAACGCACGCCGAAAAGCCCACCATTGCCGTGATAAAGCTACGCACCCGCATAGACAATTTCCGAAATATAGCGCCCGTCGCGCTCCGTGTATTTCCACTGCACCACTACGTCGATCCGACGTTTGACGCGCGCGATGACTTGGTCGCGCGTCATGGACGTGTGGCCATCCATCAGCTCGCCGAAGCGGTCGTACATCTCTGCCGGTGAATCGGTGTGGATGGTGGTCAGGGTTCCCTTGTGGCCAGTGTTCAGCAGGCCCAGGAACTCGACCGCTTCGGCGCCACGGACTTCGCCCATGATCACGCGGTCGGGCGTCAGGCGCATGCATGAGCGCAGCAGCGTTGCAGGGGTCACCGCGGTCTGGTCGGTTGCCTGGTGGCGGGCATAGGAAAGCCGCACACAATTCGGTTGCGCGGGCTCGATCTCGCGCGAATCCTCGATGGTGACAATGCGCTCGTACGTGGGGATCTCCTGGACCAGTGCGTTCAAGCAAGTGGTCTTGCCGCAATAGGTGCCAGCGGAAATGGCGATGTTCTTGCGCGCGAGCACCGCGGATTGCAGGAACTCGGCCCAATGTCCGGCTTTGTAGAGCTCCAGCAAGCGCCGGTCTGAACAGGGGCCAACCTCGACGTCGCTGTTCACGAAGCGGAACGCCCCCTGCTCAGCATAGGTGGGCAAGGTCATCCTGACCAGCGACTGCTTTCGGATCGTCATGGCAATGGTTCTCTCCGGCACCACGGGCGGGAGAATCATTTCCGTACGGTACGAGCCGCGTTCGAAGTCGGGGATGCCATCTTCCAGGTTCACCGGAATTTCGGCCGACAGAATGGGCGTAGCCCGATCCACCTCAAGGCTCTTAAAGGAGGCTGTCACTTCCGCCAGAGAGGACAGCAGCGCGTATGTCAGGCCTGGAACGGCAATCTGTTGCGCGTAGTACGAACCCTTCTTTCTAAGCCACAGCTCGCCAGGCCGGTTGATTTGGATCTCGGTCACCTGCTGGTCGTCGAGGTAATGCGTCAGCAGCGATAACTTGGAGCGGAAGGAGGCAATCTGTGACATGACTGCGCCTTCATTGGATGAATTCCACGGCGTCCCCGCGCTGCACGGCCATGATCTCATCTTCATAGATGGGACTGAAGTCGAGGTCTCGGTTGACGTAGATGCGCACGCGCGAGCCTGGTGGCACGGTGATCGTGGGCGGAGTAGCAAGGTAGGGCTGCAGCACCGATTGCGAGGTCTGCGCTGCGGCCTGTTGCACCGACTGCCGGTAGGCAGCAGCCGAGTTGTATTGGTCGGTCGAACCGACACCCATATTCGACGCGCCGGCGCCAATGATGGAGAGCAGCGCAGACATGCCAAAGACCTGTGCAAAGTGCGTATCGACATGTCCCCCCATGCCCGCCGTTCCCAGCTGGTCGGCACCCGCGCTGTCGAGCGCCACCTGTACGCCATCAGGACGGCGCAGCATGTTCCAGATGACGAACATCCTGTCCTGGCCTTTGCGCACGTCGGCGCTGTACACGCCACAGATGCGCGAGCCCCAGGGGATCAGTGTGTTGCGCTCATGGGCGCCATAAATATCGCGCTGGACAGTGGCGCAGAGCATGCCTGGAAGATCCGAGGTGGCCCGGGGCTCGAGCACAGCCTCGATCAACTTGCCCTGAAGTATCTTGTAGGGAAGGTGTCCGACCTGACTAGCCTTGCTCACCGGCACGCCGTCGCCCGACACCGCACGCGCGAACCGGGAATTCTGATCCTGCGCGCCGCGCTCGGCAAACCCACCGCCCAGCACAGGTGCCGTTGCAGGCTCCAGGGAGTCCATACCTGGTGGCAGGGCCGCTGCCGTATTCTGGGTGTTGGGCGCGATAAGGCCAGACTTCATTCGGGCTTCCAGCATGCGGCGCTGCTGCTCCTGACGCTGCATTTCCATCTGTTCGCGCTGCGCCCGCATTGGGTCGTCGGTAGGCTGCGCACTTATCGGGGCGGGAGTTGCGGTGGTCTCGGGCTCCTGGCCCTTGAGCTTGGGTACCGGCTTGCGTTCTGGAATGCTCAGATTGGAGGCAGGCTTGACGGGGTCGCTCGCGCTTTGCTTCACATACCAGACGGTAACCAGCAAAGCGGCTGCACCAGTGGCAATGGCTATGCCGCTGAGTTTTTTCCTGCGACCATTGGCCACGAGCGAGGTGTGAGTCTGCTTTTCCCATTCCCGCACCGCTGCTTCGCGCTCTTCCTGCGGGTCCTGCGCTGCACTGGACATATCAGCTCACCCCCACCTTGTGCAAATTTAGCCGATCTCCTGGCCGGCGGAGCAATGCATTGTTCTGTACGCAAAGATGGGCAGTGCCATTGCGCAGCGTGAACAAACTGGCCGTGCGCTCGACGACGAGGTAGGGACCCTCGCGCCGCGTGTTGACAATGGACTCCGAGCCATCCGGCCCCACCGTATAGACGGCAGGAATTTCCGCGCCCTGATCAAACAGGAAATAGGTGAACTGGCCATCGTCATAGGCGTGGCGCAGGGGAATGGCCATCTTGTCTCCCGATGTCGCGTAATCAGAGTTGCGCGAGATGGGTTCAGGCTGTCTGTCCGAATGCTTTGGTTCCTGTGTGCTGGCTGTCACGGCTACGCTGGCACCCGGATATACGAACCGAACCAGAAATGTCATGCCCGCCTGCTTGCGCGCGCTTGTGAGGGTGAAGTAGTAGGTGCGCTTGTCCGTGAGCACCGTCAGGTTCGTGGCCGCGTTGGGCTCCACAGGCTTGAGAAAGAGTCGATTCTGGTAGGGCACGGTCTGCCAGGCGATGGTGTCGCCGAGCGATACGACCTTGACCTTTTCGTCCGCGGCAAACTCGACCGAGGTCTGATAGCCATAGGTGCCGACAATCTCATAGACCTGGTTCGAGTCATAGAGAACCTGTTTCACGCGATCGTCTGCTGCCAGCGGTCGTGGCGTCTTGGCCGCATGTGCCGGCAACAGAGAAACCGATGCAATGGCAAGAAATGCACAAACCAGGGGATAGTCGCGAATTCTCATGGGCTGCTTTCTGCGTGAAGCCGTTCACTGGCGGCTGAGTTCCTGGTCCTTGCGATAGGCCGTCGTCGCGAAGCCGAGGGCGTTCTCCCATCGGTCGCCGATGGCCAGCGGCTTGAAGGTGAAGGTGCTTTGGACCAGCGCGGTGTAGTACTCGGTTTTCGGCGGACTGCCAGATTTTTCGGTAATGGACTGGAACGACACTTGAAACGCGTCCTTGCCCAGCGATGTGATGCCCGTGATCTTTGGATAGCGGCGGCCGCCCGGCCCGATCTGGTAGTACGGGTTGTTGGGGTTCTCGGCGCTGGTCTCCTTGTCGTACAAGGCAGCCACGGCCTGGGTGGAATGCAGGCGGCAAAGATCGGCGAACCGCTGGCGCCAGTCGGGATCGAAGGTGTTGCAGTACATGATGAAGTCATACACCTGGCTTTGCACAAATGCATCCTGCCCAGTGATCGTCTCGCGGCTGACCACCTGCTGCTTCACCACATGTCCATTGGCATCGACCACCGACACCACAGGAATCACGGTGTGGATGCTGGCCAGCACCGTCACCGCACTGGCGAGTCCACCAATCACAAACAGCAGCAGGCCGATAAACAGATAGGCGCGGTTGCGCTCCTGCTTGAGCCGGTTTGTACCGCCCAGCTGCACCGCCTGTGTGGCGCTGTCGCCCAGGGCAGTATGAGCGCCGGCCCTCATCAGCGCGCTCCCCGGCCCAGTGCCATACGGGCCACCGTGACCAGCATGCCGGTCGAGGAGGCTGCGCCGCCGGATAGCGCCGCGGCCCAGCTCCGAACGCCCAGCATGAAAAGGATCAACACGCCTTCCACAATGATGAGCTGGGCGGTCTGAGATGTGTTTGCAAATGCATTCGACGCGGCCAGCGTACCCGCCGTTTCGATGGCATCGCCAAAGGTAATAAATCCCAGGCGAACGATGGCAATGACCAGGATGTACATGAACGAAAAGGTAAGCATCTGGCTGACCCAGTTCATGAACCATTGGCGTGTTTCGGGAAACATCAGGAAACCGATGAACAGCGGACACAGCAGCATCGTGATGGCCAGTCCGAACTTGGCAATCGTCATATACATGAGAGCCAGCACAAACAGCAGGCAGTTCACTATGAACAGTGCCAGGCCGTCGTAGATCATCCCAATTTGGGCAAAGCTCACTCCACGAAGCTGAGTTGACACCGCATCCACATTGCTCCACAACGCATCCAGCATCTGGGCTGTAGGCTTGCCTGCCATGACGGTAGCGGCAGCGCCTTCCATGAACGAAACAAATGCTGCATAGATGACATGGGCAAGACCACCCCAATGGAGCGTGCCAAACACGGCCACTGTCATCACGCATTTCGCGAGAATGTCTTTCCATTGCACGGGGGCATAGCCGGCGTAGACCTTGTAGCCAAACAGCGCCCAGTAGAGCACCGCCGCAAAGTAGATCGGCGTCGCGATGGCTTCAGCCAAGGCAGGATATGACTGCGACAAGAAGGCTTCCGTCACCCCGTCCGCAGCGCTCACAACACCTTGCAAAGTGATGGCGGCCATGGCTAGCGGGGCCTTACAGTGGCGCGCCAGTGCGCGCGGACCCGGGGATCGAGCACATCTTCATCGCTCAATTCCAAATTCGAATGGAAGAACACCCGGTTCCTGATTTCCCTGACGCAAAATGAGAAATGCCGCGCCCGCTCATCCGCGGCGCCAAAGACGATCTCGCCACACGGAATTGGATAAATGGGAATCCACATGTCGAGTTGAAGCTCACTGGCTGCAAGCAGCGGATTGCCAGCCGGAGCGACAGGAATACGACGCTCCGGAGACATGGCCCGCAGTTCGCTGTTGCCGGACAATGCCAACTCGGCTTCGGGCCGGGAAATCAAATGGGCAGTGCCGCCGATGGCAACAATCGCGGCCACGCTCGAAAGGAAAATCCAGATGCTACGCATTGTTTTTTCCTACATGGCTTGCGGTTTCGAGCAGCTCGAAGTCACAAGCGCAGGGTGACTTGTCGAACTTGTTGGACGTGCTTGCGCAACCCGAAATCAGAGCGGCGAGAAACAATAGCGCAAACCCGCGCCAGAGCTTGCGGACCAGCCATAACAACGGCCATATCAGTATGCACAAGGGCAGTAGAAATGCAGCAATTTCCATCACGGATGCTCCTTGCAGTTGATGCTTGCTTCCGGTGCGCCTACTCGGCAGAGCGGCGGAAGTACCTCTGTGTCGCGGCTGTGGCCTGGTTCTGCTGGTTGACAATGTTGGCCTGCAGATTGGTGTTCATTGCATTGAGCTTGGCGATCGCGCTTTGCAGCATTCCGTTTTCCGCCGCGATGCGGTTTTGCAGATCCTGCGCATCCTTGATATTGGCCGTTCCGTCGACGAGCTGGCTCATGCGCGCGAGATTGCCCATGTGGGTCTGCACTTGCGAATACAGAGAGTCCCCGCCCGCGAGAGCAGCGCGTACGGAGTCGCTGCTCATTCGATAGGTCTGTGCGTTCTGCGCCTGCGGATCGGCAAACAGGTCAGGGGGCAATGTGTTGATCAGCTTTTCATAACTTGCCTGCTTCGCTCCGAAGGCGCCCCCCTGTTGGCGGGCGACGACCTCCTGCCACGAGCCGGGAACCACCGATGCAGAGTTCAAGGATTCGTTCAGGCCGACCTGTCCACGGCCGTAGCTACCGGTGACGGCCGCATACTGGTCCTTGAGCGTGTTGTACTGGTCCTGCAGTTGCTTGAATTGCTGCTGCATCTGCGCAAACTGTGCCGTGTCAAATGTCGGAATACCCCCTGCGGAGGCGCCCAGCGCTGCAGCAAAGCAAGCCGCGGCAGTAGCACCCAAAACTGTCTTTTTCATCATCGATTTCCTTTCGGTTTCTCAATGCACAGACATGACGCCCATCAGGACGTTTCGACTCTCACCCCTAAATTGTGCGTATCTGCGGACATCGAACGCCGCATGAAAACCGGCACCCAGATTTCGGGGTCATCGCTGTCGATCTCGCGGATGATGGTTTCCATAAGCGCGACACCCTTGTCATTCGACGAAAGCAAAGGCACGAACTCGGCCATGCCGGACAGATCAAATTTCGCCCGGATCGATTCATTGCCGCGCCGGATCAGGAAAGTACGGTTCTCTATGGGCTCATCGCGCACGAACTCAAACTCGCCGGGGGTCAGGCCCAAGGCCGCCACGTAGTCCGCCTCCCTGGCCTCGGCGTTGGGCAGGAAGATCTTGGTGGCTGTCTGCTTCTGGATAGAGTCGGTTTCGCTGAAGAGGTACTTCGCATCGGGTGTGACAAACACCAGCAGGCCGTTTTTGCGGCGGATCTGCATGATGTAGCTGTCGATCTTCTCGCGCCAGAACGCATGCTTGACCAGGTTCTGGCCTTCTTCCAATACCAGGATGAATGGAGCGCCATCCATCGACTGCTCGATGCGATGGAAGGGGTAGCTCAACACCACGGCCAGTTCCGGCCGGGCCGAGCCATCCTTGATGAGCTCACGCATTTCATAGCAGTAGTGGCGACATTTGCCCAAATCCACGCTGTCATCCTCGTTGTCGAACAGGCCCCAGTTCGCCCCAATATGTCCATTCGCGCCATGCCAGACGCGCATGTCCTTTGCCAACTCACCTTGGCCAAAGCGCCAGGCCACATTGCGCAGGCGTCGATCAGCCTGGGGCAGCTCGTAGTTCTCGTGGACGGCCCACTTGAACCTTTCGATGTCATCCGGAGTCAGCCGGCCGCCGTAGCAGGTGCGCATCAGCATCATCAGATCGACCAGGTAGGCGCGGTTTTCCGCGGTGTCCGGCAGTTGCATGGGATTCCATCCCGTATTGCCATGCACCGACAACGTGGTGTGCTGTCCACCCATGGCGCACATGAATACTTTCGCACCTTCACGGTTGTCGAACCAGAAGACCCGGGGTCTGGCCTTGTCGGCCATGGCAATCAATGCACTCAGCAAGGTGGTCTTGCCGCTGCCGGTATCAGCAGTGATGGCCGTATGCCCGGCCACCATTCCCTCCATCTCACGGTGGAAGTTGAAGTAGTAAGCCGTCTTGCTTTTGGTCTCGAAGGGGATGAGCGCCGGCCCCCACAGATTGCCGGCGATTTTTCCCATCGCATAGTTGTGGAGTGATGCGAAGCCGGCGAAATTGGCAGACTTGATCTTGGCGCGCCGCCCCATGAAATGCTGCGCCTGTCCGGGGAGTTGCGCCCAGAAGAAAGTTTCGACGGCAAACCATTCGCGTACAGGCTTGACGCCAAGGTTGACGAATGCCTTCTTCAGCAGACTGATCGCTCCATCCAGCTCAGCGCTGGTCTGCCGGCGGTTGTCTTTTGGGTCGCTAAATCTCGTGGTTTGCGGTACATGCACCAACATGGTCAGATGGTGCAATCCATTGACTGAACGGCCCCGCGTGAGATCTTGCAAGCCCTGCGTTATCTCATCCTTGTCCTCTTGCGCCGCTCCTGCATGGTCGTTGACGGAGACGCGCCGGCGCTCCTGCAGCAGGTCGTGCTCGGCACTGATGCGGTCGGTGAAAAAGAATGATTGCGTGATGATGAACTCCACGGGCTGCCGGAGAAATTCATCCAGCATCCGCGAAGGCGTGCGCGCAGGCCACTCTGCCATGCTTAGCATCGCTGCAGCGCTGCTGCCACCCAGCCTGCGAACAGCCAGCGTATTGCTGACCATATTGAAGTCGATGCCTGATGTCGCCAGTGCCCGGTCGAGCGTCAACTCCATGACTGGCACGCGCTCGTCTTCCAGATTGATTAGATAGTGCAGGAAGCGGCCAATCTCGGTGTAGTCGCCGCCAAGATGGTTCACCACTTCTTCGCGACCGTATGCCGGCTGGTCCCCGTGCGCCTGCTGAAAGCAGTGCCAGTCCAGGTCGAAATGCTCGATGGCTAATCTCGCGGCATTTCGGTCTATCGGGTTGTGTCCAAAGTTTGGCACGCGCTGGATGCGCAGCTTGCGGGCGCCATACCCGGACAGGGTGTTCACCAGCAAGTCCGATGCCTCGTTGAGACTCTTGGCTTGATGCTCGAAACGCTCCATTTCGTTTTCTTCGGGCTTGGTGCCTGACAACCATGCGTAGGCGCGATCCAATACTCCCGGTGCCCCTTGTCTGAATCGATTCACAACAATCGAGATGTAAATCTCGTTCGCATAGAACGCCTGCTGTTCGCAGCGCTTCCTCCACGCGTTGTTGAACTCTCGGGAAAGCCATGTGCCTCCTTCGCCGGCTGGGTAGGCATGCACTTTGCGGCGTATCAGGTGAACATAGATACCGCGGTCGCTGTTGGCGAGGGAGCGCAGGACGGTATTGCGCTGCCGCTCGAATTGCTTGATCTGCTCCACGC